>Ga0207423_1000054_pt1 | contig 13953 bp, 25 predicted proteins | sample Browns_ThreeSqA__FD_184848 | JGI IMG/M metagenome (GOLD analysis project Ga0207423, IMG submission 184848) | Wetland microbial communities from the San Francisco Bay, California, USA, that impact long-term carbon sequestration -... | ecosystem: Environmental > Aquatic > Marine > Wetlands ... | reverse complement strand
CGGGTACGACCACCGTGCCTACCGGCTGGCGTCTGGTTGGAGCCGGGGCGACCATTTCCCAAGATGCCGTAAATATCAAATACGGGACGTATTCAACGGCCCTCGTTCGGGTAGGTACTGATTGCTATATGGCCCAGGATATCTCCCTCGTATGGGGCTCCCTGGAGCAATTAAAGGGCAAAACGGTGGCTCTTGGGGCCTGGGTCAAATGCTCCGTGGGCTCAGTGGCCAGATTGACCATAGCCGATGGGGTCTCGTCAGCTTCGTCCTCATATCACACCGGGGATGGCACATTCCAGTTTTTGAAGGTCGAGCTGGCGGTTGACCTCACAGCGACAGTGGTTGAATTAAGGCTGGGCATAGACACCGGAAACGCCACAGCTCAGTTCAGCGGGGTCATAGCCTCGATATGCGGATCAGCCGAGCTAAAGGACTTCAGTATCTCCAGCTACGTCCCTAAAAAGCACATAGTCTACGCCGGGGCCAATGCAGCCCAAACCCAAAACACCACTTCCTATTATGGCCCATGGGAAAGCAATACTACCGAGGCCTTCGTAAGCTGGGCGACCGATAGAGATTACGTGGTCCGTAATCTGAGCGTGACCATGAGCGCGGCCCCAGCAGCCGGTCAAACAGCCTCGGTGGTTCTCAGGGTTGGTGAATCGACCGACTCAGCCGTGGGCGTCGTGGTCTCAAGCGCCGGTCGAACGAACACCAACCAGACCGACGAGCTTTTGATCCCGGCTGGAACCCTGCTAAACTTCAAGTGCGTGCTGTCAGCTACGTCGGGTGATCGGGCCTTTCACATATCACTTGAGTTCGAGGAAGTGCCGGAGAGCTTTTAATGGCCAAGATGCCCACAGTCCCGGTGGTTGACCTGAGCAAGATACGAGACCCCGAAGCTCTCAGGGTCATAAAGACGTTGGTTGCATACATCGAGCAGTTGAAAAGCGAGATTGAGAGAAACACGTAAATGGCCGAAAGTGTAAAACACGCCAAGCAATCAGCCAAAGCCGATGGAGCCGATTCCACGCGGGTTCTTCCTAGCGACTGGAACGCCGATCATATCGTAGCCGTGGAGCTGACAAACAACTCGGGCGAGCAGCTCGTGGCCGGGGATGTCGTGCGGATGGACATCACCCAGGATGAAAGTGTTGTCACCACCACGACCATAGCCAACAATCTCCCGGTCGTCGTAGCCCGAGCAACCATAGACGACCAAGACCCAGGTGATTTCATAGCCCGTGGTTTCGCCACCATAAACGTGCAGGGGGCGGTGGGTATCGGTGAGTTTCTAAGAACCTCTGCCACCACTAAAAAGGCCGAGTCGGTCGGAGCGGTATCGGGCTTCTCGACCCTGCCATCCGGCGCCTTTGCTATTGCCTGGTCAGCCTGGGCTGGTCCCGGCGCTGGTACAGTCACGGCTTATCTGTTCGGGGTCACTTACCAACCCATCGGTTTCAAAGGCCCTGATATAGCCTCGGCATCAAACCTTTCATTTGATAGGTCAGCTTTTTATCACCACGTAACCGGCACGACGACTATCGATACCATCGACAACGCCGGGGTAGGTCGGTTGCTGCTGCTTGAATTTGATGGAGTTTGTCAGCTCACCCACTCCTCGAACCTGATACTATCTGGAGCTTCCAACACGCAATCATCGGCTGGACAGGTTTTCCTTTTCGTTAATGAGGGTAGCGGAGTTTGGAGAGAGGTTTCCAGATCGGGCTCTACCGGGGTCATCCTCAAAACGACCACCACGAATTCGGTAGGGGCCAGCACCGCCTCGGAGCAAACCCTTTGGACTGATACCGTCCCAGCCGGAACCCTGAGCACCGACCGGCTGCTTGAGATAATTGCCCAGGTCTCGTTGGCAGTTGACGGAAGCAGCACCCTAACTATAAAGCTCTACTACGGCACGACGGTTGTGGCCACCCTGGTCAGCGCGACGGCTGGGGGGTTGGTTTCTGGATCGGGTATTTTGAGGTGTTTGATAGCGGCTAAGGGAGCCACAAACGCTCAACAGTCGAGGATGCAGCTCGATATCAGCGAGGATACTTTATTCATACATGGGAACACGGCCAACTTCGGGTCGGCCTCGTCCGAGGATAGCACAGCGGCTAAGACCGTGAAGATAACCGTGACTTACGGATTGAGTTCGGCTAATAACGCGGCTGTTCTGTCCACGCTGCATGTCGTCAAGCATTAGTTCTTTGTTTCAGCAAGTTTGGCGCGAAGCTCAAAAACTAGATTAACAAGATACTCGGCAGTTTTACCTTGCTCGGCAATCTCACGATCCTTCTTGGCAAGCGCGGCGCGAAGCTCGGCAATTTTCCTGAGATTGTATGATGTTGGAATCATTGCCGATCTACATTGAGGACAAACCTGCAACATATACCCAGGCGATTGGATGGGATAGATTGTTTTACAGAGTTCGCAAAACCATTCTACCCATTCGCCTTTTAACTCGGCAATTTTTAGATCGGCTGCTTTTGTTTCCTGACATGAAATTTTAAGGCAGCGTTTCAATTCCTCGATTTCACTTTGCAGCTCCTGACACATGTCGCCATAGCCATTGCGTTCAGTGGTTAGCTCGGCAATCTTCTCAATAAGCTCGCTTCGATCCGGCAACGATTGATAATCACACCCCATTATTGACCTACCTTCCCCATCCATGCGTTAGGGTCTTGATCGAACGGCCCAGCGAAGTCCGAATCGTACGGAATATCATCCGGCTCGGCTTCGTTACCCACCCCAGCCGCGATCAACTTTTTAATCTGGTCCCTGGCGAAGTTGTAAGCGGTCCCGGCTTGAACCAGCCGGTGCCACTCCTGCGCCTTGAGCCAAATATAGTCAACCAGGATCGACTCGTCGGGAAAATCAGGAACCGTGCTTGAAGCGAGCACAGAGGGCAATTTATAGCTCCAAAGCGTTCCGGTATACTCTACGTCAGCCTCGGGCCTGAAGTGGAACGTAGAGCCCGCTAATGCGTAAATAAGGGGCTTTCCACGGGCTCCCGATCCGGTTCTGACGTTGAGCAGGACATCCAGGCTTTTTCTCTGGAGCCGACCGGCGTTGTTAGCCAGCAAAATCCCGTTCCGGTAATCCTTGATCATCAGGGATGGAGCGGAGAAGGTGGAGGCCCCGGCACTGAAGGTCACGGTGTCAGGTGTTGGCGAGATCGTGGCCGAGAAGGGAAACTCCTTGGCGAACATATCGATGACATCCTGAAGCCAGTTGATGCTGAAGGCGCCGGAATCTACAACCCCGGCTGGCCGGTCATGCTGGTCCAGAGCTGCACTGTCAGCCAAGTCCAGCCCCCGGTTGATTATTTCGTCCCTGGTGTGTCTATTTGCACTCATATCTTTCAATCTCCATTTGGATGTCGGCTAGGATACCAAAGTGGCACCACCAAGAAAACTCGTCAATCGGGTCTAGTTCGGCATAACGGTCTAAAAGATCGTTCAGCGTTATTGCTCGTTTACGAGTTTCTGTCAAAGCTCTCCTAATAGTCAAGACTGGAATGCCAAGAAAAGTGTCATGGTTCCAGTCAATCGACCAGTCTCTCATTTCACCCCCTTCTCCAATCTGGCAATCTCAAATTCGATGTACTGGATGGCCTTGCGTAAATCCTCTATGCCGTTCTTCTTGTCGAACCGCCAGAGATATTTCATGGCGTTACCGATGTTATACGACATCCATTGCACCACGTCTATGCACTCGATACCGGAGGGGTGGGAAGTGTAGTGAGAAGGGTGGTTTACCTTTTCGTCCACTGAATCTACCATAAAGTAAGGAATTTGGCCCAACGGGTCTTGATACGTTACGTGATGAACATGGGCTTGACCATTACCAGCCGAACAGAAACAAAATTTATCTGTCCCGCTTATGTAAACATCATCCATCGAAACCTCGCCTCGTAGTTTTTAGTCGGATCACCACCGTAAAGCCGTTTCAGCTTGGCATAGTATTTAGCTCGGGCCTTCTGGTTTCGGCCTTCTGCCGTGGCCTTTGAAGTTCTAATGTTAGACGAGAGCTTTCGCCTCTCACGAGCGGCGGGCGATCTATGATCGGCCATCCAAGCCGGATAGCCCAAAGCACGCAGCCTGTGATATCTCAACCTGTTCTTGATTCTTTCTTTACTCGCCATACGAGTCTAGCAAATCATCAACGGCTTCCGATTCAGTTTCCCCCCAGCCATATCTTCTACTCTCCTCCTCGCCGTCGAACCATGCCACCCAATCGTGATCCCGTATAGGAATCGGCGGAAACTCGTTATAGGTCTTGATCAATTTAAGTCGTAACTTCGTAATCAAGCAGCTTCCTCCCACCATGCTCCACGAATTTGATCGTACACCTCACGACCCCGATGCAAGCCGGTGGATACAAACCCTTCTCGGCGTAGTCTGCCTGTAGCTCCCCGTCGTGGTAGGCTTCCTGAAAGCAGCCGACCCCGGTGAAATACTGCTTTTTGTATGAGAGCGAGCCGTCGTCCCTGAACTCCAGGGGCTCCGAGGGGTCAACCATTTTCTCGTTGTCGTGGCCCATGACGTACCAGTTGCAGTTGAGCATCACGTCGCGCATACGGATTCGCTTGAGCAGCCTGCCGCCCTTTTGCCGTCCGGTCCCGAAGCCATGATCGGCCATGATCTTGAAGGGGTAGCCGTTTATCGTGAGCAGGATTCTGGCCACACCGTCTCCGGCGAATGTGGCCTTTAACTTGTCGGCTATGTACTCGTCTGAGCTGATGATGGCGTTGTTCTTTTTAGGCCTCAAGTGTACCCAGTGGTGGCCCTGCAAGATGGAAATTACATCCCCGGTCAGCGGCTTGAAGATGCTGACGAACCGATCAGCCTTGTCCAGATTGGCCTGCATGAAATCTCTAACGGTGGTCTCGTGGAAGTCGGCGGCTGCATACTTTCGACGCTCGGAGGGGCTATGGGTCTCGAAGTAATCACCTGTCCCGAACAGCCTTACGATGTGGCCCTGGCGCTTGAATTCCAGGCACATCTCGACCATCTCGATCAGCCGGTCGAATTGGGTCTCGTCTTGAATATCACCGAAGGGGATGATGATTAGCTGCTGACCTTGCTTGAGGGTGATTTTGTCTCGTACAAGGATCATGCGGTTTCGCCGGTGCAATCGTAGGCGGATTGAACGGCGTCCGTACCTTTCGTTGAGGTTATTTCAGCTTCCTTGAAATGCCCCTGGTACAGATTCGTGACCGTGGCCGCTTTCCAAAAAACAACCCGGTCGAATTTTTCGACCAAGCATTTCTTTTGGGCATCGGTTAAATCCTTGTCCGAGGCCATCAGGCCCATGATCAAAAACGACTGAGCTTGATCAATATTCGTAACCAGCTCCCACTTGCTGTTCACCCGGTCGGCGTCATATTTGGGCAACTGGACGATACCCTTGTCAGCCGCAACCGCGCAGCCGTAGAGCAGCAACCCCCCGGCGAGCACGCCTTTTACGTGTTCATTCATCAATTTCATTTTCATCCCTCGTTTTCTTGTCAGCCCTTTTAGCAGCTTCCTGGTATCGTAGCATACGGGCCTCTTTTATCGCAAGATTGAGATATTTACGGTGTGCGGGGGTCATGCGCCAGCAGTTCGGGCCGAGGATGATATCAATACCAGGTAGATCATCAATTTGCGTAGCCGTATCTTCTACCCTGATAATCGTATACCCCTTCGCCTCAAGCTCCACCAGCTCCTCCCAGTCACTCACGGGGGGTAGAGCCACGATTGTCAGGGGTTTGGATGTCTTACCCATTGCTCATGGACTCTAGCTTGGATTCTAGGTCGGCAAATGCCTCGTTAGCCGTATGGCCGTACCCCTGAAAGCAGACCCCAGCGGCGTTAAACGTTGTGGCTATAAACTCCCATTGGGGCCTGCCTTTGTGGTGCCAAAACTCGGCATGGACCTTACGAGAAGACCCAAGGATGCCAAACTTTTCGTTCAGCTTTACCAACCGCTCGTCCAGTTTATCAAAATCAATTTCCATGTTTCACCTCCTGTGTTAAAGACGATTACTCAACTCAAATGTTCCTTCCTGCCGTCGTGATAATAAATTCCCCACGTCGCGGTAGACACGATTTTCTCCCCGCTGATTTCATAAGGCTTCTCTACCGCCCGCTTGAAGTTCCCGATCACCTCCTCGTCCAACTTATCCTCGGGTATGGCAACCTTGGCCCCGTCGTAGGCTTGGCTCACGAACAGATATCCCAGCCCGTCGTCGGGATGGCAAAGCTCGATAATAGCCGTGTTGGTCATGTCCGTCACAGAGCCCTGGACCATGTGGTTGAAACCTTCCTTGGCCTTGCTCCAATACTCCCCGAACAGCATCCGGCGCCGACCGAAGATCGTATAGCTCCGTCCGCTCTTGGCAAACTCGTCCCAGTATCTTTTCTTGGTGGCTACAAGGTTCGGTTTAGATCGGAGAAAAAGCTGTGCGGCTTTCGTGAGGTCTTCTTTTTTAAAACCTTGTAGGACCATATCACGCTCATACTTGCTACCACCCACAGCAGTATGGTCACGCCCGTATAGCAGACAATACCTAACCTTAGCCAGAAGTCTACGTCGATCATCTTTCCCTCCCCATTTGTGCCTTTCGCGCCATTCCTTAGCCACCTCGGAGGCATGGGGGTCTTTCAAGTCAGGTGGCAACTCCAGCCCGATCATCTTGCAAGCGGCGAGGGTGTGAATGTCCAGGCTCTCGTTGAAAGCCTTGAGATCGTCTTTGTCATGGGAGAAGGCTGCTACGATTTTAGCTTCGATAGCATCCAAATCCCAACCAACCCATACCATACCAGCGTCAGGTATGAAAACATCTCGGATATCAGGTGGGAAGTTGGGTAAAGGGGGATTAGTAGTACTCCAGCGCCCACTAGACTGAGTAGGTAGAAAATGAGGATAAACCCGTACAGGCTGCTCAACAGCTTTTGGATCATAGACATAACTCAAATATTGGCTCAGGACTTGGAATTCCTGGTTAAGCTCGATCCTGGTATCCAGCATCTCACTGACGAACTTTCGCCGGATGAGCTTGGTCTTCAGATCGAGCAGTTCCGATTGATTAACCCCGAGGACTGATGTTTTCTTCTTGGGCATTGGGATATTCTTCTACTTCAATTTCCTCGATGATTAACTTTTGATGTATCTCGGTGATAGAGTGGAGAATGACACATTCCCCACAATACGTATCGCCTTCAGTTAGAGGTTTTGTGGGAGGTGGTGGCATTTTAAAGACTTTAATTTTCACAATATATCCACCAGCTTTTCCACCTCGTACAGGTGGTGTGAAGCCTGGGGGTTGCTGTGGATGTTGATCGGCCACCCGGCTATTGCCTGGGCCTTGGCTACCAAATCCTCCACCTTGCCCATCCGGTCGAGATATCGCTGCTTGGCGACCGGCTGGTTGATCAGGATACCAGCTTCCTCGGCTCTCAAAATAATCAACGGGAGCTTGTTGTTCTTGGTCTCGTAAATGAATTTGGATCGTAGGTCGCGCTCCAGCTCGTTTCTCAAGGGCTTGGATATCTCCCAGGTGGCATAGGCGTCGGCTGCGCTGTAGAGCTTGGGGTTGATGGCGTCGAGGTGCTTCCAGCGGTTTATTGGGGCGTACAGGGAGCCCAGGAAATTCAGGTCATGCGGGAAATCACTCCAGAGAACCGCGTGCATGTGCATGATGTCGTCGAAGGTGAATTTGGGAAACATTTGCCTGAGATACGGGATGTCGGCCACGGCATTCTGGAAAATGATGTGCGGGGTGAAAAACGTCTTGGGTGGGAAAAGTGAATTAGATACGGCCAACGTCATGCCATCGTAATAAGAATAACAAATGAATTCCTTGGTTTCGGGGTTGTATTCGGTATCGAAAGCGGCGTATGGAGCCCATATCATCGGTGGGCGAAGGTTTATCGCGGGCATTCGTAACGGCCACTTCATATCAAGGAACTTCCTCACCTTGCCCCAATCCCATTGGGTGATAATCGAGGCGGTTGGATCATGGAGGATGTAGGCTATGTGGTAAGTAGCTAAGACAGGTGGTTTATCCAATCCAGAGATCGGGTTGTAGATCATGTTGTTAGATTTCCGAGGCTGGGTGATCGGTTGGTACGGGAGCATATACCCCCGCCAGTCACCGACCTTGTGACCCTTCTCGATCCCGGCACCCGTCATGGCGTAGAGTGCATATTCGCCTTGGGTCAGGATAATCTTGGTCTTTTCAGGAATGCGCGAATAAGCCGCCTGACAGTGCTCTACGGCCTTTTTAGCCGCGACCGAGGCTTGGAGTATGGGTAATTCATTTCGGTGGCTTAAACGGCACCTAATAGCGTTTGAGAGGCTAATCTGAGACCTATCAAGCCCGGTCATCGGCAGAAACTTGCGGTCCATCATAAAACCCGTCTCGCCAATGAACGGCTGGGGCTCGGCTGGTTCGTAAAGCGGGCGTTTTGGCCCTTCCCAGCCCATCAACCGGCGACCGGCTTCCTCGTCAGCTCCGGGGTTCTGCCCAACGATCAGCAGCTCGGCCTGGTCGTTCAAGCGGTCCGGCACGAAACCCTTACCGTCACCGTAGAAGGGGCAGAAAAGGCAGGCGTTGGGTTTATCTAACAAGGCCACTCCTCCAAATGCTCCATCGCCTCGCACTTACAATGTGGGTCATCACAGTCCAAGTGCCGATCTTCTCGACAATCCTGACAAATCCAGTGGTCGTAGATGTCATCGTCGAGCTGCTCGTCATATTCGATGTCCCAACTCATTTCCTCTCCCCAGGTTTGAAAAGCATGGAAACCGAATCGCCAGTGATTTGCTTCCCGATCCAACTCAACAACTCTCTCACCGGATCGGAGCCGAGACAAGCCTGAATCAAAAGACGGTCATGGAATGGTAGAGGCACTTTCATTTTCATCACGAGATGCAGCCCGCCGCTTTTGGAATTCCATCTATCCACTTCCTCGACCGTGCCGCCGAAAATTGCCGATAAGAGGTCCAGCCCCTTATAAAACTGGTGTGGCGCATCAGCCATTTTCAACCCCAATTTTTTATCCGGTAGGTCGAAGTCGAATAGTAGAGTGTGGTCATCTCCCACTATGACTTCAAACCCCTCGGCCTTGGCATCTGCCTCTGCACTTCGCCAATCTAACATTAATTCACTCATTTCTTAGCTCTCCTCCCTCGACACTCCCCTTCATGCTCCAGGTAGATAATCATCCTCCCGCTAATCTTATCCTGGCCATACCCTTTGTAAACCCAAAACTGCCCCTTCCACGGTAGTATTTCACCGGGCGTCAGGTTTATCTGAGGGGGGTTTATCAGGTTTAGTTGTTCCTGTTCTTTCATGGCTCACCAAACACCTAATTATCTTCCAGCGGTTCAAATACAGCGAACTCCCTGCACTTGGGACATATACCCTCGACGCTACCCTCGGGTGCGCCGCAGCAAGCCGAGACTAATTCCGGTTTTGGCTGCAGGAGTCGCTTTTTATGCTCTCCGTCTACCCATCTCCAAACAGCGTCATCGAATAAAATGCTTTCCTCTCTGGCGGCTATCGACTCTACTTTCCATTGGCCGTCTTGGATAACTATCCTGGCGTTCAAATCGGTATTTTCGATTGTTTCTTTCATCTTTTCCTTCCATGATTCAAAAGGGGTGGGCCGGGGGTTCGGCGCTAGAGGGAGGTATCTCTATACCCCATCCTTACGGGGAGGGGAGCCCCGGCCATAAGTTGATCAAAAGGGAACGTCGTCGATTGCTTTTGGCTTGTTGTTCTCGATAACACCTTTCGCATCGGCCAATTCTTTTTCCTTGACCTTTTTGGCAAAGTCGGCGTCGCAGATGTGATTCTCAACTTCTTCCCACTCGTTGTCTTTTCTCCACGAGTAGTGAATGGGGTATTTTCTGTTAGCCGCTGACTCGATATTAAATACTTCGTTACAGACAGCACAGTTCACTTGGATGTCGCTATCATCACGCTCGTAGACGGAAAATGATCCGGTATCACTTGTATAACGTCTTCCTATGCTGCTTATTTTCACCGCCCCACCAGCCGTAAAAGCCGCGAGAGCCCTTTGTCGAGTATCTCGATCTGAGAACTCAACGCCGATATCACCAATTCTCAGTCCGTATCGTTTCATTTTTCACCTCCTGTTTGGGTTAATATTGTTGACTAAGTTTTTGCTTCCTTTTGATAAGCCTCCTTAATTGGACCATCTTTCAATTCTTGCCAAGGCTTACCTTCTTTACAAAACTGCTCAAGGTAGTCGGCGCATTTTTCGTGTGCATACAACGTCTGTGTGATTCCTTTCAGCCGAAACGAAATCACGTCTTTGCCTACGATCACTTCAAAGGCGAAACTATCCCCACACACGGCGCATTTACCCAAACTCCCTCCGATACCCGGTATTCCCCAATGTTCAGCCATATTTCACCTCCTACTATTGGTTGGCTTACAGAACTGGCATGATTGCCGCGACCCAGTTCTCGCCGCTCGATAGGGTCACGATCCTAAACTTCACCGGGTAGTCGCGGAGATAGGTTGCGATGGCTCCGACGCTGGTCGGCTTCTCGCCGTAGACGCGGGTATAGGCGTTGAAAGCCTGGGTGTAATTTTTGAAAGCGGTGTCCGGCTTGCCAGTATCCTCGCCGGTGTTGCCATCGATCTTATTACGGCGCTCGGGGCTGAACCGAAACCCGATGGCTCCCTTGACATCGCCCATCGTCACTTTCCAGAAGCCCGAGACCATGAGCCGGTTGTTCTTGTCTTTGGTCACGGATAGACGAGAGGGTGGAATCTCGGTCGTATACGTGCCGGTGGGTAGAGCCGAATCTTTCAAGCCCTTGACGACGGCGGCTTCATCGACTTCCTGATTGAAAAGGTCGTCCAGTGATAGCTCGACGGGCTCGTTTGGATCGTGTGGAAAGCCGGGGGCCGGGTCTTGGCCTTCCTGTAGTGGACTAGGATCAAAATCAGGTGCATTTCCTACTTCTTCAGACATATTCACTCCTTCTTACGGTTAGGGTTTATATTACACAGGACGCCACAGAATCAGTTTCGTTTCAGAAAAAAGCCTCGCCGTGCATTTCCAGCACCACTGGAACCTAGTGCCTATTTTCGTGGCACAAGTGGGGTTATAGCCTTTGAAGTGGCGGTTGCAGTAGGTACAGTTGTGTCCATGTTGCTCGACGGCTTCGGCATCGGTTTCGGGCTCGGGGGGTTCGAGTTTGAGGGCAAGGTCCATTTTTTCTCTCCTGTCAAAAGTGGATATAGAATTCGCCAGTCCTGGGGAACCTTGGGTGGCAGGGTCAGGGCTATTTCGATGGGGGTTTTAGCCCCGACACCCCATACCTTACCAGCCTTTCTAAGTTGCCAAGTTGCCTGGGTGATCTTACCATCAGGCCCCGGGCTACCGACCTCAGCATATAGGACAACTCCAAACTCACCCACAATTCTTCTCGCCAGCTTTCCGGGCAGGTCAGCGAAAATGTGCTGTGCCGTATAACCTGTCTGACCCGGTTCAGTTTCAACTCCTTCCCAGCAGGTGAACACGACAGTATCAACATTTGACTGATTAACTTTTGAAATGTAGCCCAGGATTTCTTTCGAGGCGCCGTAGTTTTCATTCCCGTATGCCCTCAGTTGGAGTTTCTCGATATCGACCTCGCCCTTTTGGTCCGGCGTGGCGGAAGCCAGCAGTTTATTGAATTCCCGATTCCAGTACAAGCTGGCAAATTTGTGGAGCCCATCACCGGCGAAGGTCTTGATCGGGCCGTATTTGCCAAGCAGCAAGTCCCAGGTCAGGGTCTCAAGCTCATTGATCTGCTTGGTCAAATTTACCTTCGCCGGGTCTTCCTCCTCCCACATGAAAGCGATAATCTCGGGGTCGTCGGTCGGGACCACGCCAGTTCCCTTCTCGCCAGGGTAGCTGATGTAGCCGATGGGCCGAGGGAAGGTTTTGATGATGCTGGTCGTCTTGAGAGTGTTGGGACCACCGATGATTAAAGACCGGCGCCTCATTTTCCACCCTTGTTCTTGGTCTAGTCGTTTGAATGGCATTATTTGATCCCCCATGCTTTATTTATCTGCTCCTCAAGATGCTTAATCATTTTCTTAGCCTCAATTATCGTCGTTGCTAAAACCTCTCGGGGAGCCAGACACTCGATAATCAATCTAGTCTCATCATCGTCCCCATCCCCCGAATCGTTCCACTCAACGGCTTGAAGGGCCTTCGCTAATTTTAGCATGTGGCTTTGGAGAGCTATACGTTCCATCGTGTTAAGTCTAAACATACCAGCCGCTTCTTCAAGCCTTGAGTAAAAATAGCCCATACTCCCGCCGCTCACTATTCCACCTCCAGAGTAATCTTGGTGCCTTGGGGAAGGATGTAGACTAGATTGTCACGGCTGGAGGGTGCGCCCCACTCATCACCAGGGCTTTCCAAGTCCACATACATACTATAGGTTCTTAGTATGTAACTACCGTCTTTTGTTACCCCAATATCACCAATATCCATGTCGTTCCAGCTTCGGTAGACTTTTTTGTCTCCTACTGTTACTTTCATTTCATCCTCCCTTTTTGTCATATTGACACTTGCCGTTACATTGCCCAGCCTCGTGCTCTCTCAACTCCTGGGCGTCTCGGTCATCGCACAGCAGGCAATCCCGCCTGCTAAAATCCTCGTGCTCGCCGTCGAGGTGCTCTCGCCGGAGCCGGTCGGACATCACCACGTTAGGGTCTTGATACCAGCTCATTTTTCCACCACCACCTGTTCTTCGCGCTCATAAGCGAGCATGGCGTCGGCCATATCGTAAGCGTATTTTGCAATTTCCTCAAAAGTAAACCCACTGTTTTCAAGCATACCCCGCATCGCGCTCCTTGCCAAAACCTGGCGCCGACTTGCACCAGCAAATCCCGTTGTCCATGCGTCTAAAGTGCAGGGGTGTTCCGGCCCACCGTCATCAATCTTTGCCACTTTGCCTCCTAATGTTTCAACGACCAATAAACCCTCATGCACCAAGAGCATTCACAACCGTAGTGATGAACTTCATCACTCCCCGGCTCCTGCTCGTTGTGTATTTCCCCACAATTTTCAGGATCAGGGCATTTGATTATTTTGGGAGTCCATTCCACTTTTACCTCCCTTTTTGTTATAGAGCATTGCCGCCCGCTGCTCGTCTTTTTCAGCCAGCCAGCAGAAGTCGTAGAACTCACACTTACCATAACGATTGTGGCAGTTGATTGTTATCATCGGCTGCTCGATTAGCAGCCCCCGGTGGAGCTTGTGCCACTCGGCCCATTTCACCTCAGCTCCGAGGTGCCAGTTCTCGATTGCCTGCTCGGTGATAGCCTTCTCATGCAGGACTGACTTTGGAGACGGGGTGAGATAAACGAAGTGGGTACGGATGTGAGTTACTGGTCGATCATACTTGAGAGAAACCCTGTAGGCGTAGTCCCAAAGCTGCCAGCTCACCTCGCTTTCGAGCTGGTTGGAGGGGGCATACCTGGCGTCGTATTTATACCTGACCTTGTGATCCGTGACTATGAAATCGCTTCCCCGTTCCGTGATCAAGTCAGCCCTGGCATTCCACTTGTCCAGAGGCTCCTCGACGGCTATGACTTTCTCTGTCTCTAAGCAGGATGTGAGATTCTTAATGCCTTTGTCATAGCCTTTGAGTGCCGTGGCCACCAAAGTCTCGATGGGCCAGTTGAGATCATCGGGGGGCCAGGATAGCTCAATGGCACCAGTTACAAGTTCGTTGGGATCATTGGAGAATTGAACCTCTGTACCTACTCTTTTGGACTCTAGCCATGCCTCAAACCCCTTAGCTATAGCTATACCCAAGACCTTGTAGGGAGCTATAACCTTGTCAGTAGGCTCGTACCTTTGGGCAAGCCAGCCATAGGTAGGGCATTTGAGCCAACGTTCCATCACGGTTGGGCTTACCGGC
>Ga0207423_1000052_pt1 | contig 13988 bp, 10 predicted proteins | sample Browns_ThreeSqA__FD_184848 | JGI IMG/M metagenome (GOLD analysis project Ga0207423, IMG submission 184848) | Wetland microbial communities from the San Francisco Bay, California, USA, that impact long-term carbon sequestration -... | ecosystem: Environmental > Aquatic > Marine > Wetlands ... | reverse complement strand
AGTTGACGAAGATCATGCCGTCGCCGCGCTTGGCCTCCATGGTCCGGCCGACGTGCATGTGCGTCGCTTCGGCGAGGCGCCCGAGGTCGAACAGCACCTTCGATTTGTCCGTATTGGCGACGTTGTACTTGTAGAGCTTCGCCTTTTCCTTGACGAACTTGGTGTCGAACCGGCGATCGGACACGGTCTGCACCATGGCGTCGGAGATGTGGCCGATGCCCCCGAGCCGCGCCTCGCGGTTGGCCTCCGGGCCGGCGGAGGTCACGAACGGAACGCAGAACCTGGTCGGGGCCCTGCGCCAGAGCATGGGTGCGCTTGGCGCGCGGACCATCGCTGAGATGCATGCGGTCGAAATGGTGGTGGCCCCCACGATCGCGACCGAGGGCAAGTCATGGCAGCGCGCGGGCGGGGCGTAGTCAGCCGGTGAAGGTTCGCCGCGCAATGCAGGAGGAGACCGCGCCGGCGGGAACTGCCACGTTCACGGGGGACGTGTTGATCAGTTCGCTCTTCGAGGCCGATGGACCTGGACGGATGAACGGCGCCTACGTGCGATTCGAGCCCGGGGCCCGGACCCACTGGCATTCGCATCCCGATGGACAGGCCCTCATCGTGCTCGAGGGGCGGGGCCGGACCCAGGTCCGGGACGGATCGCTCACGCTGTTCACAGCGGGCGACGCGCTCTACGTCGCCGCCGGGGAGCAGCACTGGCACGGCGCCGATCCCGATGCCGCCATGGCCCACGTCTCGATTACCGGGGAGGGCGGCACGGTCTGGGACGGCGCGGCGGTCTCGGACGCGGACTACGCCGGCGAGGGCTGACGTGGGCACCCGCGGCCGGACGGTGCACGGTGATCCGGCCAACGCCGGCCATCGGGTCCTGGCCCCGGACGACCTCGAGGTGGAGGCCTACCTGGAGCAGGCGCTCCACGGGCCGATGGAGCGGGTCACGGACCAGCCGCCCGACCCGCAGACGATCATCGTCCTGGACTTCGGCGGGCAGTACGCCCAGCTCATCGCTCGGCGCATCAGGGAGCTGAACGTCTATTCGGTGCTGCTTCCGCACGACACGCCGTGGGAGGAGATCGAGCGCCGCCGGCCGGTGGGGATCATCCTGTCCGGCGGTCCGGCATCGGTCTACGACGCCGACGCGCCGCAGGCCGACCCGCGCCTGTGGGAGGGCAGGATCCCGGTCCTTGGCATCTGCTACGGCGTCCAGCTCATGGCCCATCAGCTGGGCGGACGCGTCGCGCCGGCCGAGCGGCGGGAGTACGGCCCGGCGACCATCCGGGCCGTGGCCAACGAGCCATTGCTGGCCGGGCTGCCGGCATCGGCCCCGGTCTGGATGAGCCACGGAGACTCCATCCTCGAGCCGCCTCCCGGCTTCCGGGGGATCGCCGCCAGCGAGTCGACCCCGTATGCCGCGATGGCCAACGACCATGGCCTGATGGGCCTCCAGTTTCACCCCGAGGTCATTCATACCCCGAACGGCAGGGAGATCCTGGCCAACTTCGCGCTCGGCATTGCCGGCGCGCGGGGGGACTGGACGGCGGGGTCGTTCATCGGGTCCACGGTGGCCACCATTCGGGCCGAAGTCGGGGATGGGCGCGTCATCTGCGCTCTGTCCGGCGGCGTCGACAGTGCCGTGGCCGCGACCCTCGTCCAGCGCGCCGTGGGCGACCAGCTGACCTGCATCTACGTTGACACCGGGCTCATGCGCAAGCGCGAGTCGGAGCTCCTGCGCGCGACCTTCGAGCAGAACCTTGGCATGCAGCTGCGCATGGTCGACGCCCGGGATCGGTTCCTGGCGCGCCTGCGAGGGGTGACCGATCCGGAGGAGAAGCGTCGGATCATCGGAGACGAGTTCATCCGGGTCTTCGAGGAGGAGGCCGCGTCGCTCGGCCCCATCGACTTCCTCGTCCAGGGCACGCTGTACCCCGATGTCATCGAGTCGAAGACCGTCGAGTCCAAGGCGGCCGCCAAGATCAAGACCCACCACAACGTTGGGGGCCTCCCAGCCGATCTGCGCTTCACGCTGGTGGAGCCGCTGCGCTACCTGTTCAAGGACGAGGTGCGCCGGGTCGGGGCGGAGCTCGGCCTCCCCGAGGCGATGATCCAGCGCCAGCCGTTCCCCGGCCCGGGCCTCGCCATCCGGGTCATCGGGGAGGTGACCGCTTCCCGCCTCGAGACGCTGCGCGAGGCGGACTGGATCGTGCTCGACGAGATCAAGGCCGCCGGCCTCTATGCCGAACTGTGGCAGAGCTTCGCGATCCTCACCCCCATCGACACGGTGGGGGTCATGGGCGATGGCCGCACGTACGCCAACGTGGTGGCCGTCCGGGCGGTCACCTCCGACGACGGGATGACCGCCGACTGGGCGCGGTTGCCCTACGAGCTCCTGGCTCGCATCAGCTCGCGGATCGTGAACGAAGTGCCCGGCGTGAACCGGGTCGTGTACGACATCAGCAGCAAGCCGCCGGCCACCATCGAGTGGGAGTGACCGATCCGCCGTAGGATGCGCGGACCGATGTCCTCTTGGTTCGACCGCCTGCTCGAAGACCTCCAGCGTCGCCAGATGGAACAGGACCGCGCCCGAGAGGGGCGTCCGCTTCCGCCGCGGCCGCCGGTCGGCCCGCCCGAGGAGCAGATTCCCGAGGACGATGACGGCGGTGGCGGCGACCTCCCACCGCCCCGCCGGCTGCGCCCGCGTCGGGGCCGGCCCGACCGGCCCCCCGGTGCCTGGCTCCGTCCGATCCTGATCCTGATCGGCGTCTTCCTGCTCATCCAGGTCCTCGCCGGCCTGATCGCCTTCTTCACCGACTATGCCTGGTACGACGCCCTCGGCCGCCGCGACGTCCTCATCACCCGCTTCACTGCCAACGTGGCCTGGTTCGTGGTCGGCTTCGCGCTGTTCACGGGCGCGGCGCTGCTGAGCCTGTGGGTCGCGCGGAGGCTGGGACCGCAGGTCCCCATCCGGCGGGTGGGGTCGATCGAGGTCCCCGACGTGTCAGGCCCGGTCGGCGCCATCCTGATTGCGCTCGCCCTCCTCGGCGGGCTCGTGAGCGGGCTGGCCTGGGGGGGCAACTGGCAGACGATGCTCCTGTTCTTCAACGGCGGCAGCTTCGGCGTGTCCGATGCGGCCTTCGGCCGGGACGTCGGCTTCTACGTCTTCGACCTGCCGTTTTGGCGATTCGTCCAGGGCTGGGCGGTCATCGCGCTGGTGGTGATCATCGGTCTGACCATCGGTGCGTACGCCGTGGCGGCCACTCGCTGGACGTTCCACCTGACGGCCCCGGTTCGCGCCCACGTCAGCCTGCTCGGGGCAGGGCTCCTGCTCGCCATCGCCGTGGGGTACCAGCTCGACACCGCCGAGCTCGTGTACTCGACCCGCGGCATCGGCGGCGCGGTCCAGGCCGCGATGTACACCGATGTCACCGCCCAGGCGCCGGCCTTCCTGATCCTCACCGGGGTGGCGGTCGTGTCCGCCGTGCTCCTCGTCGCCAACATCTGGTTCCGGACGCTGTGGCTGATGGGCGTCGCCGCGGGCGCCTGGTTCGTGCTGTCCATCGTGGTGGGCGGCGTGTTCCCGACCCTCGTCCAGCGCTTCTCGGTCGACCCCAACGAGCTTGCGGTCGAGCGTCCGTACCTGGCCAAGAACATCGCTGCCACCCGCGACGCCTTCGACCTCAATGCGGTGGAAGAGCAGTCGTTCACGGGGGAGCAGCCTCTCACCCGCAGCCTGATCGAGGAGAACAGCGACACCGTCTCGAACCTGCGCCTGTGGGACTACCGGCCGCTGCTCACCACGTTCGACCAGCAGCAGACCCTGCGCCAGTACTACACGTTCAACGACGTGGACATCGACCGCTATCCCATCGGCGGCAAGCAGAGCCAGCTGATGCTGTCGGCCCGATCGCTGGCGATCAGCCAGCTGGCAGACACCGCCCGGACCTGGACCAACGAGCACCTGGTGTTCACCCACGGCTATGGCCTGACCGCGGTGCAGTCCAACGCCATCACGCCGGAGGGGCAGCCGGATTACCTCATCAGCGGGATCAACCGCAATCCGGACCTCCCGATCGGCGAGCCACGCATCTACTTCCCGGACCAGCCCGGTGCCGCGCCGTACATCCTGGTCGGCACCCGGACCGCCGAGTTCGACTACCCGGTCGGTGACCAGGGCGGCGCCACGACCACCTGGAGTGGCGACACCGGCGTGGACCTCTCCAACCCCCTGCTGCGTCTCGCCCTGGCCCTCCGATTCGGCGATCTCAACCTGTTGATCACCGACCAGTCCACCGACGACACGCAGATCCTGTTCCGCCAGTCGCTGGGGGAGCGGGTTCCCGAACTGGCACCGTTTCTTTCATACGACCGCGACCCATACCTGGTGAGCGCAGAGGGGCGTCTCGTCTGGATCTGGGACGCATACACGACGTCCGATCGCTATCCCGACGCCCAGCCACTTCCGGCCGACACTCCGTTCCAGGCGAACACGGTGGCGCCCCGAAGCCTGACACCCGGCCTGAACTATGTGCGGAACTCGGTCAAGGTGGTAGTCGACGCGTACACCGGGGACATCCACTACTACGTCGTCGATCCGTCCGAGCCGATCATCGCGGCCTACGAGCGGATCTTCCCGGGGCTCTTCGAGCCCCTGTCTGCCATGCCGGACGCGCTCGTCCCGCACCTCCGCTATCCGGAGGACCTGTTCACCGCCCAGAACGAGGCATATCTCCTGTACCACGTGTCCGCCGACGACAGTGGGGCGGCCACGCTCTACAACCAGGACGATCGCTGGGCGTTTCCGGCCCAGGTCACGAACGTGGCCGGGGATGGATCCACCATGGCGCCGTACTACGTGATCATGCGGATCCCCGGACAGACCGCCAGCGAGTTCACCCTCATCCAGCCACTGTCCGCCGCCAGCCGCCCGAACATGATCGCTTGGATCGCCGCCCGCATGGATCCGGGCCTCTACGGCGAGCGGATGGCATTCCGGTTCCCATCCGACACCACGACCCTGGGCCCGGAGCAGATCCAGGCCCGGATCAACCAGGACTCGCGGATCAGCGCCCAGTTCACGTTGTGGAGCCAGGCTGGCTCGGACGTGGTGCGCGGCGACCTGCTCGTCCTGCCCATGGGCGACTCGATCCTGTACGTCGAGCCCATCTACCTCCGATCAACGGTCTCCGCGTTCCCCGAGTTCAAGCGCGTGATCCTGGCCTCGCAGACCCGCATCGCCTTTGCGGAGACCCTCGACGAGGCTCTCCGCCAGGTGCTCGGAGAGGCCGTGATCCCCGAGCCCGGCGACGGCGGTGGGGGAGGCGGGGGAGGCGAGCTGCCCGATGACGTGAATGCCCTCATCTCCCTGGCCCAGGACCTGTACACGCAGGCGCAGGACGCGCTCACGAACGGCGACCTGGGTGGGTACCAGGACGCGGTCGACGAGCTGGGCCGGGTTCTCGACCGGATTGCGCAGCTGACCGGCGCCGAAGCGTCGCCCACGCCGTCGCCAGCGCCATAAGCCCGGGGTCCGTGCGCGACTGGCTCAGGGGTGGCGGGGCCGCCGCCCGGCTCGCTGCGGACCGGGCCGACCTCTGGTTTCCCGGTGCCATGGTGTCATTCGCCGCCGTGGGCTGGCTCGTGCTCCTCGCCGTGGTGGCCGCTCCACCGGACGAAGGCGATGCCCTGTACCTGGGCATCCGCCTCGCGACCAGCGCGTTGTGGCCGTGGAACGCGGTGGCCGTGGTGGTGGCCGTCACGGCCGCGGTCGGCACCCTGCTGGCCGGGGTTGCCTTTGGCGAGGTGGCCCTCCTGATGGGAACCACCGATCCGCGCAAGGGCGCGTACGTCCCCACCGTCCCGCGAGCGATGAGCGTCCTCTCTGTCGCGTTGGCCGGCGTCGGGGCGCTTGCTGCGCTTCTGATCTGGGTGGCGGCGCCGCTCTTCGAGGAGGCCTATGTCCAGCCCGATCCCGGGACGCCGTACCTGGTCCGGCTCTTCGAAGTGGCGTGGCCCGCGCTCGTCGTCCTCTTCCTGGCGATCGTCATCGTCCAGGCGTTCGGAGCGGCCGCGCTCCGCCGGCCCGGGCGGGAAGGCATCGCGTTCGCCTGGCGCCACGGACCCCGCCTCGTCCCCCAGGCCGCCGCGACGACCAGTGTCTTTCTCGGTGGGCAGGCGGCGACCGTGGTGGTGCTCACCGCGCTATGGGTGCCGCTCTCGGGGCGTCTCGCCGCCGGCCATCTATCCGAGCTGTCGACGGTCATCCTCCTGCTAGGCTTTGTCTGGATCTGGCTGGTCCTCGTGATCCTGGCGGGCGTCGTCCAGGCATGGATCTCGGCGTGGTGGACCAGCGAGCTGGAGTCATCGTCCGGAGGCTGAATGCCCATCCAATTCGATCTGCCGACCCTGGGCGCATGACCGATTCGGTTCCCTGCCGTCGATGCGGAACGGTCAACCGGCCGGGCATCTCGTTCTGCGCGAACTGCGGCCAGCGGCTCGTGGCTGCCGAGGAGGCAACGATGGCTCGCCCGGCCTCCGCCTCGGAGTCGGCTCCCTGCCCTCGCTGCGGAGCGCTCAATCGACCCGGGTCCGCGTTCTGCTCCGAGTGCGGGTTCAACATTCGCTCGGCCACGGTCACCTCGGCCACGGCCACCTCGTCCACGGACATCGCCGGGCCTGCGGCGACAGGGCCTGAAGCGCCCGCGACCAATGCCCCGGCGGTCTCGGCCCATGCATGGCTGGGACCGCTCGTCCTCCTCATCGCGGCCGCCGGAATGATCACCGCATGGTTCCTGCCCTTCTCGCTCGCCCCCGATTCTCTCGCCACCCAGGCACTCGGCCCCGGCGGGTATGAGATCGCGTTTTGGAGCGGTTACCCAGCCGATGCCGGGCTGCTGGAGTCGGCCTACTTCGGGCTTGCGGCCCCGCTGCCCCTGCTGGCACTGCTCATGGTGGTCCTTGCCATTGCCGGGGTCGCATGGGGTGTGCCCGGGCGGATCCAGCGCGTCGGGCTGGGCATGGTCATCGCGTGGTGCCTTGCCTTTGCCGCCCTCTTCGTCGTGGTCGAGATCGGGTCCGGTCTCGGCGACGATTTGATCGGCCTTTTGCGCGGTCTCTCCCCGGCGGGGCTCATCGGCTTCCTGTCCGGGGGCATCGGCGCCATCGGCGCCGCGACTCGACTGGCCGGGGGCTGACCGGCCTCTCCTGATCCCGGCCCGAGGTCAGCTGGCGGGCTTGGCAGCCTGCACCGGTGACGACGCGCCGGTCGTTGGCTCGGCGGCTGTCGCCACTGGGCTCGTCACCTGCGGCCCGACCGCGCGGCTGGCCCGCGACTGGGGGGCATCGTTCTCGGCGAGGGTCGTGCCGTGCTCGTGAGGATGCTCGTGATCGTGGGCCAAGGTGGCGTTGAGCATGGCCGCCGCGCGCGGATCGATGGCCTCCAACCCGCCCTCTGCGTACTCGTGCAGGCGGCGAATCTCCTCCAGCCCATCCAAGGGGACCTCCTCGCCAAAGACGGCGAGGAACACGTCCACGACGGTCGGGTCGAATTGCGTCCCGGCGTGGCGCCGCAGCTCGGCCAGCGCCTTCTCGTGGCTCAGGGCCGTCTTGTACGGGCGCTCGTGGACCATGGCGTGGTAGGCGTCGGCCACGGCCACGATCCGGGCACCGAGGGGGATCTCCTCACCCCGCAGGCCATGGGGATAACCGGTTCCGTCGTACCGCTCGTGATGGTGCAGGACGATGGGCACCGCGTCGCGCATGCTCGTCGCCTGCTCGAGGATGACCTGACCAATTCGCGGGTGCTCGCCGACGACCTGCCATTCGGTATCGGTCAGGGAGGCGGGCTTGTCCAGGATCTCGCCCGGGAGGGCGAGCTTGCCCAGATCGTGGAGGAGCGCGGCCACTCGCAGGCGGTCCATCTCGGAGCGCGAGAGACCCATGTGCAGGGCCACGCCGATGGAGAGGGCCGCGATCATGTCCGAAGGACGTCCCCGATGGTTGGGCTGTGGCGCCAGGACCGATGCCAGTGCCTGGGCCGCACTGGCACTTGCCCAGCGACCGATGGCCGCCGCCGCATCGCGGCGTTCGGGCGTGATGGCGGCGCGTCGGACGAAGGTTTCGTCGTTCACGCTGCCGAACAGGTAACTGCGATTGCGGCCCTCCGACTTGGCCACGTACATCGCCGCGTCGGCCGCGTCCACGACGCGGTCCACCTGCAGCTCGGACCCGTGGCCGCCGGCCACGCCGATGCTGATCGTCGTGTCGACCAGGATGTTGGTGGCGACGCTGAACGGGCGGCGCATCACGAGCTCGCGGAGCTCTTCGACCAGGGCCAGCGCATCCTCGGGAGTCGTCTCGGGGAGGATGAGCATGAACTCCTCGCCACCGTAGCGCCCGAAGACGTCGCTGGCACGGATGCTGCGCGTGATGAGGCCCGCCAGCTGCCGAAGGACGGCATCTCCCACGCGGTGGCCGTACGTGTCGTTGATCGACTTGAAGCGGTCGATGTCCATGAATGCCACCGACAACGGTTTCGAGTGGCGCGCCGCCCGCTCGACCTCGCCGATGAGCGTGCGGAGCAGCGTCTCGCGATTCGGGATCCCGGTCAGCTTGTCGCGGGTGGCTTGGGCCTCAGCCTGGGCGAACGTTCCCGCCGCGCGGTTGAAGGCCCGTGCCAGGCGCCGCTCGGCGGGAATGCCCGTTTCCTTGAGGATGATCGGCTCGCCCTCGTCAACCGTCCGCTCGAGGTCCCGCGCGAGGTTCTTCAGCCGCAGGCCGAAGTACCCCCAGGTCGTGAGGGCCATGGCCGTCGCACCGACCCCGATGGCCAACCCGACGAGTCCGACCATGAACCCGCGGGTCTCCACCGGCTGGCGCACGAGCATCACGCCGAGCAGGGTCAGGCAGATCGCCGCCACCAGGGGGTACAGGAAGCCGATCAGCCGGAGAAGCCAGAGCAAGCCCGTCCTCCACGAACAACTGGTCCGCGCAGCATCGGGCCGTGGGGCGGTTTCGGCCATGGCCTGTTCGTCAGCCGGTTTCGGGTCGCCGCGCGGCCGGCACTGCCCGCGGGCCGATGTGCGGTGTAGTGCAGTACTCGGCCCGGACCTCCGGCGGAGGCCATGGCCCGCCAAACGGCGCTCTGGAGGGCATCTGCTAGGATGGCGGTCCTTGCGTGCCGTGCGTGCACGCCCTCGATGGAGTGAGGCATCGGCGAATGGAAGGCCTGCCCGATCCGGGACAGATCTGGAGCGACTTCACCAGCAACCCTGTCGTCCAGCTCGCAGCCACCCTGATTGTCGTATACGTCGTGATGCTGTGGCTCGGCACCGCGTACTGGGCGTTCCGCGACATGCAGGCGCGGACCGAGAACCCGATCCTTCCCTATTTCGCCTCGGCGCTGATCATCTTCTTTACGCCGCTCGTCTTCCTCTTCGCCTGGCTGATGTACATCATCATCCGGCCGCGCGAGACCATGGCCGAGGTCTACGAACGATCCCTGGCCGAAGAGTCGCTGCTGGCGGAGATGGAGAAGCACCGCACCTGCCCCACCTGTCGCGCCCGGGTGTCGGAGGACTGGATCGTGTGCCCGAGCTGCCGGACCCGCCTCCACCGCATCTGCCCCGCCTGCCAGCGCCTCACCGAGCCGTCGTGGTCGCTGTGCGCGTACTGCGGCACGGAGCTGCCGACACGGGCCCGACCGGTCGCCGCCACCCCGGCTTCCGCGCCCGCGGGCGGGCGGGCCGAGACCTACGGACCTGAGAAGGGCGCCGTCCCGCAGGCGGCGCCCAACCCCTGACCGATCTGACCGACGACGCGGCCGCCCCGTCGCCGGCGCCTGCGGCCTTCCCCGAGCCGCTCCCTGAGCAGCCTCCGGCTGCATTGCCACCGGCCTGGCCCGCGTGGGTTCTCGCCGGCGTGGGGCTCGTCGTTGCCGTGGCGGGGACAGCGGTGCTCCTGTACGTGGCCGCGACTTCGACGTCGGTGGCCGACTGGCTCATCGCCGGAGGCATGGCGTTTGGCGGGGCGGCTGCCCTCCTGGGGTCGCTGGCCTGGCTGGCTCGACGAGGCATTCGTGCCCGCGCCCATCTGCCCAGCATTCGGTACCGCGGACCGAGCGTGATCCTCCTCTTCTTCCTGGCGCTGGCCGCGGGGAACATCGTGTCGATCGTCCCGCTGGCCGGCGCCTATGCCGCGGGCCAGAACCTGGATGACCCGGGGCCGGCAACGATCACCGCGCTCCTGCTCGTCACGCCGCTCGTGTTCGCCGGGATCGCGGCCCTCTTCGTCCTCCGTCCCAACGCCCTGGTCGGCGCCCCCCTGGGCGATGGGCCTGGGACCACGCGCAACCTCGGACGGGGCGTGGCCCTGGGGGCGGCCACCTGGGTCCTGGCCACGCTCGTCGCCGCGGGCCTGGCCTGGCTGGTCACCGCCCTCTCGGGCGAGGCACCGGACGAGGGCCAGCTGGTGGTGAACCTCGCCGCGTCCCTGCCGCCCTTGATCGCGATCACGCTGATCGGCCTCCTGAGCCCGGTGGCCGAGGAGTTCTTCTTCCGCTGGGTCGCGGTGAACGCCTGGGAGCGAGAGCACGGGACGCGAGCCGCGGTGATCGGGTCGGCGGTCCTGTTCGCGGCCGCGCACCTGTTCGGCGGATCGCCGCTGACCCTGGTGCCGATCTTCGTCCTGGGCCTGATCCTGGGCGCCGCCTACGTCGCCACTCGCAGCCTGCCACTCGTGATCGGTGTGCACGCCACCTTCAACTGCCTGTCTCTCGCGGTGCTGTACCTGGTCGGCAGCTGAGGCTGCCCCTCGCTCACGCCCGGCCTCCCGCGCGCGATGAATCGCCGGGTAAGCCACGGCCAAGCGCCGCGGGCGACGATGGGCCGGTGAAGGCGTGGCCGGTCCCACGAGACCTGGACGACGAGGAGCTCCTGGCGTTGATCATGGGTGGAACGGCCGCGCTGCCGGCGGCGCGCGTCCTCCTCGGTGAGCATGGACGCGACGGCCTGGCCAAGGCGTTGCCCGGGGAGCTGGCCGTGCACCGCGGGATCGGAGAACGGCGCGCCGCCTCGGTCAGCGCGGCCTTTGAGCTGGGTCGACGGGCCGCGGCCTGGTGGCCGGAGCCGGGCTGGCGCATCCGGACCCCGGCTGACGTGGCCGAGCGACTCCTGCCCCTCATGGGACACCTCGACCGGGAGGAGCTCGTGGTCTGCCTCCTGAACACGAGGAACGTGCTGCTCGGACGCTCGACCGTGTACGTGGGCAACCTGGCGGGCTCGCCGGTCCGAATTGCGGAGGTCTACCGCGAGGCAATCCGACGGCAGGCTGCCGCGGTCATCGTCGTGCACAACCACCCATCGGGTGACCCCTCGCCATCAGGTGACGACCTGCGCATCACAGCCGACCTGGCGGACGCCGGTCGTCTGCTCGACGTCGAGCTGCTCGACCACCTGGTCATCGGCCACGACCGGTGGATCAGCCTCCGGGCCTCCGGCGCGCTCTGAGCGCACCGGCATCGGTCAGGGGACCGTCACGTGGTACAGCCCGCCACCCGCGAGGTCCACGAGGTAGACCTCGCCTGCTTCATCCTCCCCAAAGCTGCTGATCTGCAGGCCACTCTGCGCGACAACCTTGGGGGACACGGTTCCGGCGTCCGCCTGGAGGCTGAAGACCAGCCCGCTGCACCAGTCGCCGAAGAGGTAGACGCCGGTGAGCCCCGGCTGCGCTTCGCCGCGGTACACGTACCCACCGACCACCGCGCATCCCTGGTCGTGGCCGTACTCGGCCACCGGGAGGATGTAGGGGTCGATGGAGCAGCTGGCCCCGTCCTTGCAGTGCTTGCCCTCCATGATCGGCCAGCCGTAGTTCAGGCCCCCCGCCGCGTCGGCCGGCTGGCGGTTGATCTCCTCCCAGTCGCCGCCGCCCACGTCACCCACCCACAGGTCGCCCCACTCCCGATCGAAGCTGAACCGCCACGGGTTGCGCTGGCCAACCGTCCAGATCTCGGGTGAACCACCACCTCCGAAGAAGGGGTTGCTCGGCGGAATGGCGTAAGCGAGGCCGCTGGCAGCAGGGCTGTCGACGTCGATCCGAAGGATCTTCCCGAGCAGGCGGTTGGGGTCCTGCGCGTTGTGGAACTGGTCGTTCTGGCCGCCGCCGTCGCCCATCCCGATGTACAGGTAGCCGTCGGGCCCGAACGCGAGGTTGCCGCCGTTGTGGTTGGCGGCAGGCTGTGGGATGACGAGCAGGACCCGTCCGCTGGCCGCATCGGCGAGCCCGGCATCCGCGGTGGCGCGGTACTCGGCGATCACCGTGGCGCCATCCGCGGCGCGGGTGTAGTCGACGAAGAACCGTCCGTTCGCGGCGTACCGAGGATGGAAGGCGAGCCCGAGGAGCCCACGCTCGCCGCCGAACGCCACGAGCGAGCTGATGTCCAGGAATGGGGTCGCGGCCACGGCACCGTTAGCCCCCACGATCCGGATCACGCCACCCTGCTGCACGACGAACAGGCGGCCGGATTCGTCGCCCGCGTTGGTGACCGCGATCGGCATCGTGAACGGCCCGGCGACGCGCGCAAGGGCGACCCCATTCGGGTCGGGCGGGACCCCGGCGCCCGTCTCGGCGGGCGTGGGCGAGGCGACCGCACTCGGGCTCGTCGCGGCCGTGCCGGTCGGTGTCAGCGACGGCGAGGGCGTGGCCGATGCGGACGTGCACGCGGCAGCGATGGCCATCACGGCCATGGCCATCGACGCACGGGCTCGGTGAGTCATCGGTCATACAGCCTACCCGCTCGGATGGGGTAGGGTTCGAACGCCGCATGACGACCTCGCCTCCCCGACCTCGACGCCGCGATGCGCTGCGCGAGCCGGAATCTGACGCGCTCGGGACCGCGCGCACGATCGTCATCGAGCACGTGGAGCCCGAGCTGGACAGCGGCCGCTACCCGGCCAAGCGGGTGGTCGGAGACTGGTTCACCGCCAGCGCCGACTTCATCGTCGACGGCCACGACCTCCTGGGCGGTGCACTCCTCCTTCGAGCTGAAGACGAGGCCGATTGGCGCGAGATACCGATGCGTCCGGGCCGCTATGACCGATGGAGCGGGCGGGTCCGCCTGACACGCAATACCCGGCATCGCTACACGGTCGAGGCCTGGCGTGACGAGGTGGCTTCCTGGAGCGACCGGCTCAACCGCAAGGCCCGTGCCCGCCAATCGATCGCGATCGAGATGGCCGAGGCCCGGCTCCTGCTCGCGCGGGCAGCCGAACGAGCCGGCGCGGCTGGAAGCCGTGCCGATGCGGCCGTCCTGCGGTCGGCCCGGACGCGGATTGCCCGAGCGCCGAGCGACCGGGACGCGGCCCGCATCGCGCGCGAACCTGCCCTCCTGGCGGCCGGCGCCCGACATCCGGATCGGTCCACCGCCACCCGATACGACCGCGAGCTCGAACTGGTGGTTGATCGCCGCGAGGCCGTCACGGGGGCGTGGTACGAGCTGTTTCCGCGGTCCCAGGGCCGGACCTCGGGGCAGGCGACGACCCTGCGCGAGGCAACCTGGCGCCTCCCGGGGCTCGCCCGACTGGGGTTCGACGTCGTCTATCTGCCGCCAATCCATCCCATCGGGACCACGAACCGCAAGGGCCCCAACAACGCGGTTCTGGCGCGGCCGGGAGACGTGGGGAGCCCGTGGGCAGTCGGCAGCGCCGAGGGCGGTCACGAAGCGGTGGCCCCCGAGCTGGGCGGCCTGCAGGCGTTCCAGGATTTCCGCAGAGCCGCGAAACGGGTGGGGATCGAGGTAGCCCTGGACCTGGCCATCCAGGCGTCCCCGGACCATCCGTGGGTACGCGATCACCCCGAGTGGTTCCGTCGCGCGCCTGATGGCGCCATTCGGTTTGCTGAGAACCCGCCAAAGCAGTACCAGGATGTCTACCCCTTCGATTTCCACACGCCGAACGAAGCCGATCGGGTCGCCCTGTGGCGGGCATGGCGGG
>Ga0207423_1000047_pt1 | contig 14134 bp, 15 predicted proteins | sample Browns_ThreeSqA__FD_184848 | JGI IMG/M metagenome (GOLD analysis project Ga0207423, IMG submission 184848) | Wetland microbial communities from the San Francisco Bay, California, USA, that impact long-term carbon sequestration -... | ecosystem: Environmental > Aquatic > Marine > Wetlands ... | reverse complement strand
GTGCGCGATCACAATCGGCTTCGCCTTGCGCGGCGCGGAAGTGAAATCGACGCCGACGATCTTCACCGCGGCCCGAGCACCACCCACAGCTGCGCATCGAAGGGAAAGCGCGCCGACGCAGAGAACGGCGCGCCCTCGGGCAGGTCGAGCTCGCTCGCTGACTTGACGAGGACTTTCTCGACCAGAACGGAAGCGACCCTGCGCTCGCCAAACAGCGCACCGAACTCCGGGCTGCGCTCGAGCAGGCGGGCAACGAATGCGTTCTCGTGGCCCTGCTGCGGCCGGCCGCGTGCGGCGTCCCAGCCCGGCGCGCTGGAAGCCTCGCGCGCGAGCAGGCTCGAGATCCAGGGATAGCGCACGATGCGGCCAAAGCCGATGCTGATCTCGCGAGACGGCGGCGCCGAGGCGCGCAGTGCATCGAGCGCGGCAACGGTGGCGGCGCGCGAGAGCGCGCAGTCGGGACGCAGGCGGTAGTACGGGCGGCGTCCCTCGTCCGCGTAGGCTTCGATGCGCACCGCGCAGTCCGCGGTCGCGACGCTCGATTCGCTGACCGGCGTCGCGCCCACCGTCGTCAGCAGCAGCAGCGTGACGATCATCGGCTCAGCGTCCGCGCGCCGCCCTGGCCGCGAGGCGCAGGATCTCGAAAACCGCGTAGCCCATCATCGCTGCGCCGAGCGCGACCAGCAGCCAGGCGTTCGCCGGATCGCCGAGCGCAGGCGCCAAGGGCGGCGGCTCGTCCGCCGCGAGTCCGTAGATGCCGAGTCCCGCCGCCGCGGCACCGACAACGTCGAGCACGATCACCTGGAGAGGGATGCGCAGCCGCGGGCGCTCGGCCGCACTCACGCGCCGGCCTCGGCGAGGGCCTGCGCGGACAGGTTGTGGATGCGGCCGAAGCCGGCGACGAAGCGCGCCGATTCCGGGTGGATCGCCCAGAACGAAAAATCGGCCAGCTCGAAGTTGATCGCCGACTCGGGATAGCGCGCGAGCCAGGCGCGCTTGAGCGCTTCGTACCCTGCGCCGTGGTTCGCGAGCCGCGTTGCGGATCCGCGCAGCGTTACGCGCGCGAGCGTGAACGGATCGCCGCGCCCGTCGTCGTTCTGGGCGATCGACAGCGCGACGCGCGGGTCGCGCAGCATGTCCTGCGTGTGCCAGGCGAGGCGGCTGACGTGAACGTGGAACAGCGCCCGGTCAGGCGCCGCCAGGAACAGCGTCATCGAGACCATCGGCGCCGATTCGCGCAAGGTGCCGAGATGCGCCACGCGCACGTCGCGCAGAAGCTGCTGCAGAAGGACGCGCTCGTCGGCGTTCATCGCGGGCATTGTAAACTTCGTGCGGGACAGTCACCGGATTGCGCGTGCGCTACGAATTCCTGGTCGGCCTGCGCTACACGCGCGCCAAGCGCCGCAACCATTTCATCAGCTTCATTTCCGCGACCTCGATGGCGGGCATCGCGCTCGGCGTCGCCGCGCTGATCGTGGTGCTGTCGGTGATGAACGGGTTCCAGCACGAACTGCGCGCACGCATTCTCGCGGTGGTCTCTCACGTGCAGCTGCTCGGCGAGGAGGGGCGGCTGGAGGACTGGAAAGACGTCGCCGGCGCCGCGGGCAAGCACCCGCAGGTGCTTGCCGCCGCGCCTTTCGTCAATGCGCAGGGCATGTTCGCGCGCGGCGGCAACGTGCGCGGTGCCGTCGTGCGCGGAATTCTGCCCGAGCGTGAACTGCAGGTCTCGGACATCGGCGGCCACATGCGTTCCGGCCGCCTCGAGGCGCTCAGGGCCGGCGAGTTCCGCGTCGTGCTCGGCGCGGATCTTGCGCGCGCGCTCGGCGCACTGCCCGGCGACAAGGTGACGCTGATCGCGCCGCAGGGGCTGGTGACGCCCGCCGGCGTGATTCCGCGCCTGAAGCAGTTCACCGTGGCCGGACTGTTCGAGGTCGGCATGTACGAGTACGACTCGGGCCTCGCGCTGATTCATCTCGAGGATGCGCAGAAGCTCTACCAGATGGGAAGCGCGGTTTCCGGCTTGCGGCTCAAGCTGGACGACCTGTTCTCCGCGCGCCGCGTCGCAGTCGAGATGATGCGCGCGCTCGGCGCGGGGACTTACGCGGTCGACTGGAGCCGCAGCCACGCGAACTTCTTCCGCGCGGTCGAGATCGAAAAGCGCGTCATGTTCATCATCCTCACGCTGATCGTGGCGGTGGCCGCATTCAACATCGTGTCGACGCTGGTGATGCTGGTCACGGACAAGAATGCCGATATCGCGATCCTGCGAACGCTCGGCGCGCTGCCCGGCTCGATCATGCAGATCTTCATGGTGCAGGGCGCGATGATCGGCGTCATCGGCACGCTGACGGGCGTCGTGCTCGGCGTGCTGCTCGGCCTGAACGTCGACACGGTCGTGCCGGTGATCGAGCGCGTGCTCGGCTTCAAGTTCCTCGCCAAGGACGTCTATTACATTGCGGATCTGCCCTCCGACGTGCAGGCGCGGGACGTGCTTACCATCGGCCTGGTCTCGCTCGTGCTCTCGTTCGTGGCGACGCTGTATCCCAGCTGGCGCGCCTCGCGGGTCAACCCGGCCGAGGCGCTGCGCTATGAGTGAGACGCCTGCGCGCGCCGCGGTGCTCGCCTGCCGGGGGCTGTGTAAGACCTACCAGGGACCGCAGCCGGTGCCGGTCCTGCTGGGCGTCGATTTCACAATCGCGCCCCGCGAGCGCATCGCGATCATGGGCAAATCGGGCTCGGGCAAGTCGACGCTGCTGCACCTGCTCGGCGGCCTGGATGCGCCGAGCGCGGGCGAGGTGCTCGTCGACGGCCGGCCATTCGGCGCGCTTAGCGAGGCCGAGCGGGGCCGCGTGCGCAACGAAAGGCTCGGCTTCGTCTACCAGTTCCACCACCTGCTGCCCGAGTTCACCGCCGAGGAGAACGTCGCGATGCCGCTGTTTATCCGCCGCCAGCCGCGCGCGGAAGCGCTGGCGCATGCGCGCCGGGTGCTCGAGGAGATCGGGCTCGGTGCGCGCGCCGCGCATCTCCCGGGAGAGCTCTCGGGCGGCGAGCGCCAGCGCTGCGCGTTCGCGCGCGCGCTGGTCACCGAGCCCGCCGTCGTGCTCGCAGACGAACCGACCGGCAATCTCGACGCGCACACCTCGGACGAGGTGTTCGAGGCGATGCTGGCGCTCTCGGCGGCGCGCGGCACCGCGTTCGTGATCGTGACGCACGATGCCGCGCTCGCCGCGCGCGCGGGACGCATTCTCGAGCTGCGCGACGGCCGGCTGCATTGAGCCTGCGGCGGCGCACGCAGCGCGATCCGCCGACAACTGCCCAGGGAAACTGCGATGGCCAAGATCACATTGAAGCGACTGCACAAGTTCCTCAAGCCCCATCGCGTCACGCGGGGAAAGGACTTCCGCCTCAAGGATCATGATCCGGGCGATACGCACGGCTTCCGCTCGGAGCAGAAGGGCGAGGCCAGGGAGCTGCTCGCGCGCGGCGTCGAATGGCTCGCCGAGGAGCAGGACAAGCTCTATGCGCAGGACCGCTGGAGCGTGCTGCTGATGTTCCAGGCAATGGACGCCGCGGGGAAGGACGGCACGATCAAGCATGTGATGTCGGGCGTCAATCCGCAGGGCGTGCAGGTCACCTCGTTCAAGGCACCCTCGGCCGAGGAGCTGGATCACGATTTCATGTGGCGCTGCATGAAGGCGCTGCCGGAGCGCGGCCGCATCGGCATCTTCAACCGCAGCTACTACGAGGAGGTGCTCGTCGTGCGCGTGCACGAGGCGCTGCTCGCGAAGCAGAAGCTGCCGCAGGCGCTGGTCGGCGGGAAGATCTGGCGGGAGCGCTTCGAGGATATCCGTGGCATCGAGCGCTACCTGGCGCGCAACGGCACCCTGATCCTCAAGTTTTTCCTGAACGTGTCGCGCCGCGAGCAGAAAGAGCGCTTCCTGGAGCGACTGGACAACGCGGACAAGAACTGGAAGTTCTCCACCGCCGACGCGCGCGAGCGCGGCTACTGGAAGGCGTACATGAAGGCCTACCAGGACATGATCCGCCACACGGCAGCGCCGCACGCGCCCTGGTATGTGGTGCCGGCGGACAACAAGTGGTTCAGCCGGCTGGTCGTCGCGGCGGCGATCGTCGAAGCAATCAAAGGACTGGAACTGCACTACCCCAAGGTCGGGCCGGAGCAGAAGAAGGAGCTTGCGGCGGCGCGGCGGATGCTCATGGCCGAGAGCCGCTGAGCACGGCGGAACTTCGCGTGCCGCGGCTGCGTCGAAGACCTACGCGCCGCGCGGCGGCGCACAGGCGGGGAGGTTCATGATGCGTGTACTTGCCACGGTTCTCCTGCAGATTGCCGCGGCGTCGGCACTGGCCGGCGGCTCGAACTATGGCGTGGTCCCCGGGCAGCAGCCGATCGCTGGCAAGGTATCGGAATGGTCCGTGCCGACGCCCGAGTTCGCGCGCGACCCGGCGATCGGGCCGGACGGCAACGTCTACATCGCGGTCATGCACGGCAACCGCATCGCGCGTTTCGACGTGAATGCCAAGACCTTCAAGGAATGGGCCTTGCCCGAGGGTGCACGCCCGCATGGCCTGGTGGTTGCGGCGGACGGCACCGTCTTCTACACGGGCAACGGCAACGGGACGATCGGCGAGCTCGACCCCGGGAGCGGCAAAGTGATCGAGCATCGCACACCCTCGGGCGGTGGCAATCCCCACACCGCCGTGCTCGATGCCGCGGGGGACATCTGGTTTACCGGCCAGGGCGGCGGCTATCTGGGTCGGCTCGAGCGCAAGACGGGGCGAATCAGCGAAGTGCCGATGCCCGGCGGGCCCTACGGCCTTGCCATCGATCGACACGGGCGCATCTGGGTCTGCCGCATGGGCGCGGACGCGCTCGGCGTCTACGACCCGAAGACGGGAAAGACCGTCGCGCTCGAGACCGGCGCGGGAACCTATCCGCGGCGCATTGCGGCCGGGCCTGACGGCATGGTCTGGGTGACTTACTACGGCAACGGCCGGCTCGCCAAGGTCGACCCCGAGCAGATGAAAGTCGTGAAGACCTACGCGATGCCGGCGGGGGCGAACGGGGGGCCCTACGCCGTCACGCTCGACGGCGCGGGCCGCGTCTGGGCCAACGAGATCCGCACCGACACAGTCGCGATCTTTGATCCGGGCACGGAGACGTTCCGCGTCATCGCACTGCCCTCGAAGAATCTCGGCATCCGCAAGGCGGTGGTCGACGCCTCGGGGCGCTACTGGTACATGGGCAGCCACAACGGCCGCCTGGGGGTGATCGAATAGCGCCGCTGCGTCGCGGCGGCTACTTTTCGGTCAGCGTCCAGACGCCGTCCCAGTCCGCGGGCGGCGGCGCACCGAGATAGTGATGCGCGCGCTCGATGTAGATCGCGCAGACCCGGTCGTCCGCGCGCAGGCGCTTCGCCTCTTCGAAGGAGGCGGCGGCCTCCTTGAATCGGCGCCCGCGGTACTGGTCCATCGCCAGGCGGAAGAGCTGGAGGAATTCGGGCAGTCTGGGAAAGCTCCTTTCGTCGTGGAAGTCGAGAATCTCGTGCACCGCGATCGGCTGCGTCTTGCCTTTGACGATCACGTTGTCGACGATCCGGCTGCGGTAGGTGCCGCGCAGCCTGCGAAACGTGTTGTCGCTCACCAAGATCTGCGTGCCGTAGGTCTTGCATGCGCCCTCGAGCCGCGAGGCGAGGTTGACGCCGTCGCCGATCATGGTGAAGTCCATGCGCTTGGGTGAGCCGATGTTGCCGGCGATCAGGCTGTCGGTGTTGAGGCCGATGCCGATCTGCACGGGCGGCTTGCCCTCGGCCGTGCGGCTCTCGTTCCACTCGCCCAGGATGCGGATCATGCCGACGGCGGCGCGCAGCGCGCGGTCCTCGTCGTCCTCGTGCGCGACCGGCACGCCGAAGCCCGCCATGATCGCATCGCCGATGAACTTGTCGAGCATTCCGCCGTGCTGCTGGATGCATTCCACCATCAGCGTGAAGTACTCGTTCAGCAGGCTCACCGTGGCCGCCGCGCCGAGCTTCTCGGTGACGGTGGTGAAGCCGCGGATGTCGGAAAACAGCACGGTCGCGGTGATCGCCTGACCGCCGAGCAGGTCGGCGCCGGTCGACATCAGCTGGTCGGCGATCGAGGCGTCCATGTAGCGCGACATGGTGGCCTTCATGCGCTTTTCGGTGCTGATGTCCTCGATCAGCAGCATCGTGCCGAGCGCCTTGCGCTCGCCGCGCAGCGGCATCACCGTCAGGTTGACCGACACGGAATCGCCTTCCAGCTGCAGCTGCGCGTCCATCGACGTCTCGAGCGCCTGGGTTTCCTCGACCCGCTTCACCCGGTCGATCACCCATGCGTTCGCGCCCGAGAAAATGGAATCCGCGGGCCGCTGTGCGAGCCCGCCAGGGCGTGCGCGCAGGATGCGGTGACCGGCGGCGTTGCAGGTCACGACCTTGCCCGCCTCGTCTAGCGTGATGACGCCGTTGGACATCGACTCGAGCATGCTGTCGTTGTAGTTCTTCATCGCCTGCACGTCGGCGAAGAGCTTCGCGTTCTCGAGCGCGATCGAGACCTGCGCGGTGAAGGCTTTCAGGCGCTGCTCGTCCTCCGCGCTGAACGGACCGGTGCGCTTGTTGAGCACCTGGGTGACGCCGATTGTCTTGCCCTGCTGGTTCACCACCGGCACGCACAGGATCGAGCGCGTGAAGAACCCGGTCCGCTTGTCGAAGGCGGGATTGAAGCGCAGGTCGGCGTAGGCGTAGGGGATGTTGATCGCCTTGCCGGTGGTATACACCGCGCCTGCGATGCCGAGGTGATTGGGCAGGCGGATCTGCGTCGCGTCCAGCCCCTGGCCCACCTCCGACCAGAGCTCGTTCGTCTTGTCGTCGTTCAGGAACAGCGTCGAGCGCTCGGCATCGAGCATGCGCGTCGCCTCGCTCATGACCTTCTGCAGCAGGGAGCCGATCTTGATGTCGGCGGTCATCTCCGAGACCATGTCGAGGAACTCGAGCTCCTGCTTGCGGATCGCGTTCATGCGCTCGATGTACTGCGCGGTCTGCAGCGCGATCGCGCCCTGCGTGGTCATCTCCTCGAGCAGGCGCGCGTCGCCGCGCGTGAAGCGGCCCTTCGTCTTGTTGAGCGCCTGCGCAACGCCGATGACCTCGCCCTTCACGGTGCGGATCGGCACGCAGCAGATGCTGTGCGTGACATATCCGGTCTGCTCGTCGATCGAGCGGTTGAAGCGCGCATCGGCATAGGCGTCGTGAATGATCAGGACCTCGCCGCTCTGGAACACGTGCCCGGCGATGCCGCTCGAGTTGAGCAGGCGGATTTCGCGGTTCACGTTGCCCTGCGCGACGCGCGAATAGAGCTCGCCCGTGACCTCGTCGTTCAGGAACAGCGACCCGCGTTCGGCCCCGATTTCCTCGGAGGTGAGCGCGATCAGCGTGTAGAGGACCTCGTCGAGCGAGTCCATCGCGGCCATCTTGCGCGTGATGTCGAGCATCAGCTCGACGTGGCGCAGCCTGCGCCCGCTCTGCGCGCCGGGGCGAGGTCCGCGCGCGCGGCCGCCCGCGGCCGGCGGCTTCTTCAGATGCGCCTGCTCATCCTTCACGGCGCTGCTCCAGCTGCTCGCGCAGACCCTGCACGGTGGCCTGCAGCTGCCCAAGCGCACTCTGGTACTGTCGCTCGAGCGCCAGCTCGCGGTCGGCATGCGCGGCCTGGCCGCGTTCCATCTCGTCGCGCAGCGCCTCGACCGTGCGCTTGAGCTGGAGATTTTCCTCGCTAAGCGCCAGGATCGCCTGCTGGATCGCGCCGTCGCGCGCCGCCTCCGCGCGCTCGAGCCCGGCCCGCAGCGCCTCGAGCGCTGCACGCAGATCCTTGATTTCGGCCGCCGCCTGCTGCACCGCTTCGGCTACCGCCCGCTCGCGCTCGGAGGCGGCGCGCTCCAGCACTGCGCGCAGCCGGTCGACGGTCGCATGGAGCTGGGCGAGCTCCTCCGCAGACGCGGTGGCCGCACGCTGCAGCTCGAAATCCTTGTCCGCCACGCTGCGCTCGAGCGCTTCGCGGGTCGCGTGCAGCGCACGCCTGAGCGCGTCCAGGTCGCGGTCGTCGGGCGTCGAGCGCTCCAGCGGCGGCGCGGCAGCGGCCGATCGTGCTTTGGCAGACGGCGTCGGCAAGGATGGTCTCCTCCAGCCGACGATGCTAACACCGCCGACAGAGAAAGCGGGTGGCTGCCGGCCGGGTCGCGGTTGCGCGTCATCCGGCACTCGGGGCCTTGCGTTGAACTCCGGACATGATCGCGCCAGCCCTAGGATTCGCACTCGGTGCCGCGTACCTGCAGGAGCAGTCGGCGCTGCCCGCGGCGCCGTGGATCTGGGCGTTGCCTGCGGTTGCGTTGCTGAGCCTGTGGGCGGGCCGGCACTCGGCCTGTTGGGTTCGCATGCTGGCAGTGCCGGCAGCGTTCGGCGCGGGATTCCTCTGGGCTGCGGCCCAGGCACAGCTGCGCCTCGAGGATCGGCTCTCCGCCGGGCTTGAGGGGCGCGATCATTCGGTGGTCGGCGTCGTAGTCGGTCTGCCGAGTGTCGGCGAGGACGTCGTTCGCTTCGAGTTCGAGCCGGAAACCACGCTCGGCGGCGAGCGCTTGCCGCGCCGCATCCGGCTCGCCTGGTACCGGGCGGCGCCCGGCCAGGCCGTGGCCGACGTCGATCGAGCGTTGCCGCATCCGGGGGAGCGCTGGCGTCTGACCCTGCGCCTCAAGCGCCCGCACGGCTTGGTCAACCCAGGAGGATTCGACTACGAGGCCTGGCTGTTCGAGCAGGGCATCGGCGCCACCGGGTACGTCCGCCAGACCGCCGCGGGTCCGCCGAACGGTCGCCTTGGCACGCGCAATCGCCTGATCGATCGCCTCACGCGGGTGCGCGCCGCGGTGCGCGAGCGCTTCCAAGGCGTGCTCGGCGAGCGCCCGGCCGCGGGCATCCTGGCCGCGCTCGCCGTTGGCGACCAGCGCGCGATCGCGAACGAAGAATGGCGCCTGTTCCAGCGCACCGGCGTCACGCACCTGATGAGCATCTCCGGCCTGCACGTGACGCTCGTATCCGGGCTCGTTGCCTGGCTGGTCGCATCCGGCTGGCGGCGCATGCGCCGGGCCGCGCTGCGGCTTGCGGCGCGCAAGGCGGCCGCGCTGGCGGCGATCCTGGCCGCACTCGGCTACACACTGCTCGCGGGATTCGCGGTGCCGGCCCAGCGCACCTTTTTCATGGTGAGCGTGGTCGCCGCTGCGTTGTGGAGCGGGCGCATTGCTTCGCCCGGACGAACCCTCGCGCTCGCTCTGCTCGCGGTGGTCATCGCAGATCCCTGGGCGCCGCTCGCGCCGGGCTTGTGGCTGTCGTTCACTGCCGTCGGGCTCATCTTCTACGTCAGTGCGGGCTGGAGCGCGCCCGAGCCCAGGCTCAGACAATGGCTGCGCATCCAGTGGGCCATCACCCTCGGGCTCGCGCCAGCGGCGCTGCTGCTGTTTGCGCAGGTCTCGGTGGTGGGACCGATCGCCAATGCGATCGCGATCCCGCTCGTCTCCGCGGTAGTCACACCGTGCGCGCTCGCCGCCGCGCTGCTGCCCGTGGATGCGCTGCTGCACGCCGGCGCCTGGCTGGTCGAAGCGCTGCTCCAGTTCCTCGAATGGTGCGATACGCTGCCGCTCGCCCTGTGGCAGCAGCCCGCGCCGCCGCTCTGGGCGGTGCTCTGCGCGCTCGGCGGTGTTGCCTGGGCGCTCGCGCCACGCGGAGTGCCCTGGCGCGCGGCCGGCATTGCACTGATTGCGCCGGCGTTCGCCTGGCGGCCACCCGCGCCGCCGACGGGTGAAGCGTGGATTACCACCCTGGACGTGGGGCAGGGACTGGCGGTGCTCGTGCGCACCGCGCATCACACGCTGCTCTACGATGCCGGACCCAGCTACGGTCCGGATGCCGACAGCGGCGGCCGGGTGGTGCTGCCGTTCCTGCGGGCGCAGGGCCTCGCCCGGCTCGACACGATGGTGCTCACGCACGCCGACCGCGACCACGTCGGCGGCGCGCTAAGCGTGCTGCAGGCGGCCGAGACCGACTGGATCGTCTCCTCGCTCGGCGCTGCGCACCCGGCGCTGGTGCTCGGCGCCGCGCGCGCCCGCTGCCTGCGCGGGCTGGGTTGGTCCTGGGACGGCGTCGATTTCCAGGTGCTGCACCCGCAGGGACCCGAACTTCGGACGGCCGCGCGCGTCGGCCGAGCGAACGATCGCAGCTGCGTTCTGCGCCTCCGCACGGGCAGGCGCGCAATGCTCTTGACGGGCGACATCGAACGCAGCGCGGAGGCGATACTCGTCGCGGCAGCGGGAGGCAGTGAACAACTGCGCGCCGACGTGCTGCTCGTGCCGCATCACGGCAGTCGCACGTCCTCGAGCGCAGAGTTCCTCGCCGCCGTCGCGCCGCGGTGGGCGCTCGTGCCGGTCGGCTATCGCAACCGCTTCGGACATCCGCACCCCGACGTCGTGCGCCGCTACCACGCCAGCGGCGCTCGGCTATTGCGCACCGACCACGATGGCGCGATCGAAGTCCGGCTCGCAGCGGATGCGGTCGTGGTCGGCTCGGCGCGGGCGGCGCGGCGGCGCTACTGGCACCCTGCAGCGCCGCCTTAGTTAGAATTGCGCCTCGCGCCAATGTGCGCGCCGCAGCGAACCCTCTTTTTCCCGCCCCTCCTGTCCACGTGTTGAGCGCAGTGGTCCGCATCACCGGCAGCGGCCGACTCCAGGAATTCGGCGAGCGCCTGCGCTGGCTGATGGTGCGCGATGCCGAAGCCTCGCGCATCGAATACAGCGAACACCATTCCGAGGGCGTGCTCGAGTATCGGTTCGAGACGCGTGAAGGCATCCCGTTTCCGGCGTTTGCGTCCGCCTCGGCGGAGTTTCCGGAGCTCCGGGTCGAGGCCGAGTGGGCGAACGCAGCGCAGGGCATGCGCGGTCAAGCGGTGATCGAGAACGGCCGCCTGCTCGACCAGCGGACGCTGCCGCTCGAGGACAGCGCGCTGGGGGTGGCGGTTGAAATCGGGCCGCGCGGCGAACTGGTGTTCGCGTTTGCCTGTACGCGGCGCAAAGACGCATGGCTGGGCTACTGCGCAGACGCCATGCGTCACGCCTATTTCCTCGCCGAGGATGCGACACTGCGGCTCGCGGAGGAGGCCGGCGTGCGCTGGACGCGCGCGATCGAGGGCAAGCGGACGGCGCCGCTCGACCAGGCGATCGACGATGCCGTGCTCGCCGAACTGGAGGACGTCGCATTTCGCTTCGCAGCCGACTGGCTGTGGTTCGACGAAGCCGCGGACGCGGAAACTGCCCTCGAACGCAAGCGCTACGCCGACCACGGCTGGCCGGTCGCGGGTGCCAACCTCAAGTCCGAGCGGCTGCTCGGGTTCGGCCCGGGCCGACGTTTCGACGCGGTTGCGCCCGAGGCGCGCGCCGTTCACGAACGCCTGCGCCGGGCCTGGGAGTCGATGCGATGACAGCGGACGCGGAGTTTCGCAAGCGCTCGGTGCAGTGCCTTTCGCCCTCGGGATTGCACCGCATGGCGTATCTCGAATGGGGCGATGCGCGCAACCCGAATATCGTCGTCTGCGTGCACGGCCTGACGCGCAGCGCGCGCGACTTCGATCCGCTGGCGCGCAGCCTGAGCGGGCAGTTCCGGGTCGTGTGCCCCGACGTCGTCGGGCGCGGCGACTCCGACTGGCTCGCCGATCCGCTGCACTACGCCTTTCCGCAGTATCTCGCCGATATGGTGACGTTGATCGCACGCCTCGACGTGGCGCAGGTGCACTGGGTCGGTACCTCGATGGGCGGACTGATCGGCATGCTGCTGGCCGGGCAGAAAGCCACGCCGGTCGGCCGCCTGGTCCTGAACGACGCAGGACCGGTCGTGACGCGCGCGTCGATCGAGCGGATCGCCGCATTCGTCGGCGTCGCGCCGAAGCTGCGCTCGATCGAGGAAGCCGAAGCGCTGGTGCGCGCGATCTCGCAGACTTTCGGCCCGCACAGCGACGCGCAGTGGCGTTTCATGACCGAGAATTACGTGCGCAAGGAATCCGACGGCAGCTATCGCCTGCACTACGATCCGCGGCTCGCCGAGCCGTTTCGCGCCGACATCCCCGAGAAGGATCTCGAGTTCTGGGAGGTCTACGACGCCATTCACTGCCCGACATTGGTGATCCGCGGCGCCGAGTCCGATCTGCTCCCCCGCGCGACCTGCGAGCAGATGGCGGTTCGCGGCCCGAAGGCCGGGCTGGTCGAGATTGCGGGGGTCGGGCACGCACCGACGCTGATGCACGAAGACCAGATCGAGATCGTGCGCGCGTTCCTCCTGGCTGGGGACTGAGCTGAGCGGGCTGCTGCTTGCGGCGAAGGTCGCGGCCGCAATCGCGATCGTCGTCGCCGCTTCTCGCGCGACAGAGCGCGCCGGGCCGTTCGTCGGCGGCATGATCGCGACGCTGCCGGTGTCGACCGGTCCGGTGTACGTGTTTCTCGCCATCGACCTCGGCGCGCCGTTCGTCTCCGAGAGCGCGCGCATGAGCGTCGCCAGTACGGCGGCGATCGTCGCCTTCGTGGCGGCCCACGCGATCGCCGCCCAGCGCTACGGCACGCTGCGCTCGCTCGCGCTCGCCACGCTGGCCTGGTTCTCGGTCGCGCTGCTGCTGCAGCTGAGAGAGTGGCGCTTTGCGGAGGTTTGCGTCCTGTTCGTCGCGGCATTTGCGGCCGCGATCTTCGGCCTGCGGCGCTACGCCGAGGTCGCAGAGGCGCCGCGCATACCGCGCGCGCGCTACGATCTCGCCCTGCGCGCGGCCCTGGTCGCCTGCGTGGTGCTGGCCACCACGGCCGCGAGCCACACACTGGGCCCGTCGGCAACCGGCGTTCTGGCAACCTATCCGGTGGTTTTCACCAGCCTCATCCTCATCCTGCAGCCGCGCTGCGGCGGGCGGTTCACCGCGGCGATGCTGGTCAACGGGCTGAAAGGCCTGCTCGGCTTCGGCGTCGCGCTCGTCGTGCTGCATCTCGCCGCGGCGCGCATGAGCGCTGCGCCCGCGCTGCTGCTCGCGCTGGCGGTGTCGCTCGGCTGGAACGGCGTCCTCTACGGGCTGCGCCTGCTGCGCAGCGCGCCGCAGACGAAGGAACGCTCGCCGTGACCGACATGTTCATCGACTGGCTGCTCGAGACCGCTGCGCTGCCCAGGGTCGGCCTGCCCACCGTGTTCGTCGTTGCGCTCGTGTCGGCGACGCTGCTGCCGATGGGCTCGGAGCCGGTGGTCTTCGCCTACGTGAAGCTGCAGCCGACGATGTTCTGGATCACCGTATGCGTCGCCACCGTCGGCAACACGCTCGGCGGCATGATCAATTACTGGCTCGGTTACGGCGCGCACGAGGCTTTCGCCAGGCAGCGCCACACGCCGCGCGCCCTGGCCTGGCTCGAGCGCCTCGGCGCGAAAGCCTGCTTCTTCGCCTTCCTGCCCGGCGTGGGCGATCCGCTCACCGCGGTGGCGGGCTGGATCAAGCTGCCCTGGCTGCCGGTGCTGCTGTGGCAGGCCGCCGGCAAGTCGCTGCGTTACACGGTGCTCACCGCGCTCTTGCTGTGGGTGCCCGACAGCTTCTGGAACGGGCTGCTCGCGCCGCTGCGCGAGCTGATCATGCGGGGTTGACCGCGCGCAGGCCAGTCGGTCGCTCAGTCGCCCGCCGGAGCGATGCGGAACTCGACCACCTCCTCGTGTCCCCGCAGCACGTCGCAGAACGCGGCGATCGCATTCGGGTCCTGGGTGCGCAGGGTCATGCGGTACTCGAGCACGGCGTCGCCGCGCCGATAGCTGCGGTGCATGCCGGAGATAAAGCCCTCGACCACGTGCTGGGCCCGCAAATCCAGCCGGCTGATGCGGGCGATGGTCTGCGGGTGCAGGAAATGGCGGGGGTCGTCTTCTTTCCCTTTAGCCACGTTGAACCTCAGTTGGCGATGATGACGAACTCTTGTTCGGCGGTGGTGTTCTTGTAGCGAACCTTCCATTGAGCGCACGAAAAAGCCGGTGGCGGCGGCAGGGGCCGCCCCACGGCTCCGTTC
>Ga0207423_1000035_pt1 | contig 15903 bp, 12 predicted proteins | sample Browns_ThreeSqA__FD_184848 | JGI IMG/M metagenome (GOLD analysis project Ga0207423, IMG submission 184848) | Wetland microbial communities from the San Francisco Bay, California, USA, that impact long-term carbon sequestration -... | ecosystem: Environmental > Aquatic > Marine > Wetlands ... | reverse complement strand
GACTATGCCCATCACCCCACCGAGCTGTCCGCGACCATCGCGGCGGCCCGACAGGCCTTTCCGGGCCGGCGCCTGGTGGCAGTGTTCCAGCCCCATCTCTACTCCCGCACGGCAGCCCACTGGGAAGCGATGGGGCGCTCACTCGCAGCGGCGGATCTGGTGATCGTGACCGAGATCTATGCCGCACGAGAACAGCCCCTTCCCGGGGTGAGCGGCCGCCAGGTGGCGGACGCGGCCCAGGCCGCCGGCGCCCCGACGATCTTCGTGCCCCGCCGTCCCGAGTTGGCGCAACGGGTTTATGATGCCTTGCGGGCTGGCGACGTGGTCCTGACCCTGGGAGCCGGGGACATCACCCACGTGGGGCCGGAGCTGGCGCGGTGTCTGCGCGCCGCCTGACGGCGCGCCGGGTTGCGGTTGTCCTTGGCTGCGTTGCGCTGGGTGCGGGCCTCTGGTTCGGAGCGCCGCGGCTGCTGGCTCGCCTCGATTTCTTCCGGGTGCGGCGAGTCGAAGTGGTGGGCCTCAGGTACGGCTCCTCGGCGGCGATCCTGCGGGCGCTTCGGATTCCCCAGCGGTTGAGCGTGTTCGACAACCTCACCGCCCTGGAACGAAGGGCCGGGCAGTTGCCGGGAGTGGCGGAGGCGAGCATTGGGCGCCGGTTGCCGGGGACCCTGGTGGTCGAGGTGACGGAGCGTCCCCCGGTTGCCCTGGCCGGCCGGAAGGATGCCCTGGTCCTCATGGACGCGCAGGGGAGAGTGCTTCCCTTCGACCCCGCCGTGGCGGCGCCTGATCTGCCGATCGCCGGCGAGCCGGACCCGGGGATCGGAGCTTTGCTGGGGAGGATTCAGGATGTCGAGCCGGGGCTCTTCGCCCGGATTTCGTCGGCATCTCGGGAAGGTGCCGACGTGGTGCTGGACCTTGGGGGGCAGCGCTGGTGGTTCCAGCCACAGGCTTCACCGGAGGTCATTCGAGCGGTGATGACGGTCGCGCAGGACCTCGCCCGCAAGGGGCGGGTGTATCGGGAATTGGATGGCCGGTTCGCCGGCCAGGTGGTGGTGCGCGGCAAGCCGGCCCCGGCCCCCGCGACCGGACCCAAAGGCACTCCGCGGGGGCGCGCATGAGCGGTCCCCAGCGGCTGGTCGCCGGACTCGACCTGGGTACCAGCCGCGTGGCCGCCGTCATCGCCGAAGTGACCGGTGACGCCCGGAAACCGGGCGCCAAGATCCTCGGGGTCGGGATCGAGCGGAGCAGCGGGATACGCCGCGGGGTCCTGCGGGACATCGAAGAGGCCAGTCGGGCGGTGACCAAGGCCATGAGCACGGCCGAGCGCATGGCCGGGGTGGAGGTGGGGTCGGTTTACTGCGGGATCGCCGGAGAGCACGTGGCGGGGCGGAGTTCTCACGGCATGGTCTCGGTCACCAGCGACGAGATCCGGACCGGGGACGTGGCCCGGGTCAACGACATGGCCAGCAACGTGTCATTCGGACGCGACCACGAGCTGCTCCACGCCATTCCGCAGGACTACATCATCGATCAGCAGGCCGGAATCACCGAGCCGATCGGGATGACCGGCTCCCGGCTCGAGGCCGAGGTCTACCTGGTTACCGTGCTCTCCAGCGTGCTCTCCAATCTCAAGCGCGCCGTGGAGCGGGGCGGTTACCATGTGGGAGAGTTCGTGGTCGAACCCCTGGCCGCGTCCCTGGCGGTCCTGACCCAGGACGAACGGGAGCTGGGGTGCGCCCTGGTCGAGCTGGGCGCGGGCTCGACCAACGTCGCTATCTTCCAAGGCGGCAAGATCCGTCACACCGGCTCCCTCCTCTGCGCCGGGGGCCATGTGACCGGCGATATCGTCTACGGACTCCAGGTGACTCAGCAGGACGCTGAAAAGCTCAAGGAGCGCTTCGGCTGCGCCTATGAGCCGCTGGTCCCTGAGAGCGACGTCATCGAGTTGCCGAGCACACCAGGTCAGGGGCCTCGAAGCGCCCACCGCCGCGTGCTCGCGCATATCATGCACAAGCGGATGGAGGAAGTGCTGCAGTTCGCGCTGGACGAGGTGACCCGGGCGGGCTACCACCAGCGCTTGCCGGCCGGCGTGATTCTCACCGGCGGTGGGGCGGTGGCACCCGGCATCGTCGAGCTGGCCCGCGAGGTCTTCGCGCTGCCGGTGCGCGTGGGGAAGCCGGGCCAGTCCCTGACGGGGTTGGCGGACAGTCTGGAATCTCCCCGGTTGGCGGTCGCGGCCGGGTTGGTGTTGTACGGAGCGCGCCAGGTGGCCCAGGGCAGTGCCTTCGGGGCTTCCGGGCGGCGGCAGTCGGTGGAGAAATACCTGGGACCGGTGAAGCGGTGGCTTCAGGACTTCTTCTGAGCGAGGCCGGAGAGGACACCCCATGATCTTCGAGCTGGAAGAGACGTCGGCGCAAAGCGCCCGGATGAAGGTGGTCGGTGTCGGGGGCGGCGGCGGCAACGCCGTCAATCGGATGGTCCTCGAAGGGTTGGCGGGAGTCGAGTTCATCTCCGTCAATACCGACGCACAGGCGCTCAACTCCTCGCGCTCGGACATCAAGGTCCAGATCGGGCGCAAGCTGACCCGCGGACTGGGCGCGGGGGCCCGGCCCGAGATCGGGCGCCAGGCGATCGAGGAAAATCGGGATGACGTGCTCCAGGTACTCCAGGGCGCCGACCTGATCTTCATCACCTGCGGCATGGGCGGGGGCACCGGCACCGGCGCGGCGCCCATCATCTCTCAGATGGCCCGCGATCTCGGCGCCCTGACCGTCGGCATCGTGACCAAGCCGTTCCTCTTCGAGGGGCGGAAACGGATGAAGCAGGCCGAGATGGGCATCGCCGAGATGCGCCGTAGCGTGGACACCATGATCGTGGTGCCTAACGAGCGGCTGCTCGCGGTGGTGGGGAAGGGCATGCCGTTCCAGGATTCGCTCAAGAAGGCCGACGAGGTCCTGCTCCACGCGACCCAGGGAATCGCCCAACTGGTGACCGCCACCGGCCTCATCAACGTGGACTTCGCCGACGTCCGGACCATCATGCAGAACGGCGGCGCCGCGCTCATGGGTTCCGGCGTCGGCCGGGGGGAGACCCGGTCCCTCGAAGCAGCCCAGCAGGCTATCTCCAGTCCGCTGCTCGACAACGTCTCCATCGCCGGCGCTTCGGGCGTGCTGCTCAACGTGACCGGCGGCAACGATCTCACTCTGGGTGAGGCCACCCACATCAGCGAGATCATCCACGACGCGGTGGGAGACGAGGCCGAAATCATCTTCGGCGCCGCCATCGATCCGGCGCTGGAAGGGGAGATTCGGGTGACGGTGATCGCCACCGGGTTCGATCGGCCGACCGCCACCGAGGCCACCAAGGCCCAGGTGAGCGGCGTGCTCGCCTTCCCGAACCCGCGGCGCTCCAGCGCGGCGGCCCCCACGCCACCCGCGGCGACTCCGGCGCCAGTGCCTCGGCCCGAGCCACGGCGCGTCTCGGGCGCTGGGAGCGGCGGCGACGTCACGGACATGGAGATCCCGACCTTCATTCGCCGGCAGATGGACTGAGCGTGAACGGCGACTCGGGAATCGAGAGGCTGTCACGCGCTGCCGTCCTGGGATTTCTGGGACGGGCGCTCCGGACCGGGGCCGGGGTCGGCGTCCTGGCCGTGGCCGGGATTTTCGCGTGGCGGGGAAGCTGGCCCTGGAAGCGGCTTCAGGTGATCAGTCCAGTCGTGGCTGAGTCGTTCGTGGAAACGGTGGATACGCTTCACCGCGGCGAAACCCTCTCCGAGCTGCTGGCCCGGCACGACGTCGACGGGATTCCCATCCCCGGGATGCCGCGCGAGCTCTCCTTCGATCCCAAGAAGCTGCGGGCCGGCCTGGTCTTCCATTTCCGGCGTGAAGCGGCCGACTCCACTCCATCGCGCATCGTGGTCCGCACCGGACCCGATCATCGGCTCCAGTTCGTCCGGCAGGCCGGTGGCTGGACCGCCGAGCGGATCGCGATACCTTGGAGCTCCCAGCCGGTTCGCCTGGACGGATCCATTGATGCCTCGCTCTATGAGGCGCTCGAGCCTTCGCTCTATGCCGATCTGTTCCCGGGTCCCGAGCTGGTGCGGCTGGCCTGGGACCTGGCCGACGTCTACGCCTGGGAAGTCGATTTCACTCGCGACATTCGTCCCGGAGACCACTACAGCATCCTGGCCGAGCGCGAGGTCAACGACGAAGGCGAGGTGCGCTTCGGCCGGATCCTGGCCGGCGATCTCACAATCGGGGGCCGACGCTTCTCCGCCTTTCGGTTCGAAGATGCCCAGGGGCGCGAGTCCTATTACGACGAGAACGGAAACTCGCTGCACCGCGCCTTTCTGCTGGCACCCCTCCAGTTCCGTCGCGTCTCCTCGCGATTCAGCTCGGCCCGTCTCCATCCCATCCTGGGCCTGGTGCGACGTCACGAAGGCACCGACTTTGCCGCCTCGCCGGGCACCCCGGTGCGCGCGGCCGGGGACGGCACCGTGACTCTGGCCGGATTCACCGAGGGGTACGGATACATGGTGGAGATCCGTCATCTCAACGGAATCACCACCCGCTACGGGCACCTTGAGGGATTCGCCTCGCGGATTCACCGCGGTGCCCGGGTCTCCCAGGGTGAGACGATCGGGTACGTGGGTTCCACCGGACTCGCGACCGGTCCGCATCTGCACTACGAGTTCCGGGTCAATGGGGTCGCCCGCGATCCCCGCAGCGTTCAACTCCGAAGCGGCGATCCGGTCGACCCTGGTGATCGCACCGCCTTCGAGCGCGAGCGCAATCGCCTGACCGGCCTTCTCGCCGACACCGAGCCGCCGATCACCCTCGGCGCGGAGTAGGCCGTCTCCCCTGCGGTGGACGTCTTTCCTGCCATCGATATCCGTCGTGGTCGCGTCGTTCGCCTGAGTCAGGGCGAGCGGGGTCGCGAGACCGCGTACGACCAGGACCCTGTCTCCGTGGCCGAACGGTTCATCGAGCAGGGCGCGCGCTGGGTGCACGTGGTGGATCTCGATCGGGCGTTCGGTGATGGCGAGAACACGGCGATCGTCTCCAACCTGGTGCAGCGGGTGGGGAATCGGATCCGGATCCAGCTGAGCGGCGGGCTGCGCTCACTGGGCGCGATTCGTGAGGTGCTCCGGCCGGAAGTCGCGCGAGTGGTGCTGGGCACCGCCGTGGTGGCCGATCCCAATGTGGTGGACGAGGTGCTGGCGGTGACCGGTCCCGACCGCATGGCCGTCGGCCTCGATGCCCGGGACGGGATAGTGGCGATTCGCGGCTGGACCGAGAACACCGGCCAGCGACTGGATGATGTCGCGCGAAGGGTGATCGCTTCCGGCGTGCGGACGATCATCTACACCGATGTCACCCGGGATGGGATGATGACCGGGCCCGATGTAGCGGGTGCCGTGGCCCTCCAGCGGATGGGTGCTTCCGTGATCGCGAGTGGAGGAGTCTCCAGTCTGGCCGACCTTCGGGCCGTAGCCGCGGCGGGTCTGGCCGGCGCGATCGTGGGACGGGCGCTGTACGAGAACCGGTTCACCCTGCCTGAAGCGTTGGAAGCCGCTGGTTCCGCCCCCCTCTGACGTATGTCGCTGGTTCTGATCCTGGTTCTCGCCTTTGCGCTGTCCGCCCTGACCTACTTCTACCTGGAGAAGATTGGTCGGCGGGCCTGGATACCGCTGATCTGTCGCGGAGTGGCCTGGAGCGCGTTGGGAATCCTGATCGCGGATCTGAGCTGTGCCGGGCGTGGGATTGGCAACGCCACACCACTCGTCCTGCTTGATGGCAGCCTTAGTCTCCGCGCCAACACCGGGCACTGGGCGCAGGCGCGTGACTCAGCCCTGCGCTGGGGCCAGGGGCGCGTCACCCTGTTCGGGGACGAGCGAACAAGCGGAGATACCAGCCAGGCGCGAGGGCGCTCTCTCCTCGTTCCCGCGGTGCGTGCCGCACTGGCGGGCGACGCGCCGGTGCTGGTGGTGACCGATGGAGAAATCGAAGACGCCGATCAGCTCCCGCCCGATCTCCGGGGCAACCTCGGCGTGCGAGTCTTCCCCCGGAGTGCCACTACCGACTTGGCAGTGACCCGGGTGGATGGCCCCGCTCGTCTCGCCCTCGGCGATACGCTCGCGATCGATGCCGAGGTTCGTTCGGTGGGGCAGCCGGGGAAGGACAGCGTGACCGTGGAGTTGAAGAGTGAGCGTGCGACCCTGGCTCGACGGAGAGTGCGAGTCGCTGCCGACGGCGCCGCCTGGGTGAGCCTGAGAGCGGGGACCGCCACACTGGGTTCGGGTCAGCACCTGCTCAGCGTCGCGATCGCGGACGCCGGCGACGCGGAGCCCAGGGATGACGCCCGGCTCCTGATCCTCACGGTCACCCGCGCTCCCGGAATCGTGATGCTGGCCAGCCCGGGCGACTGGGACGCGAGGTTCCTGTTTCGCGCGTTGAGAGAGGTCACCCAGGTGCCGCTCCGGGGTTACGTGCGGCTTACGCCCGATCGCTGGCGGTCGATGTCCGATCTCGCGCCCGTCTCTGATGACGCGGTTCGCACAGCGGCACAGGGAGCTGACCTGCTGATCATGAAGGGCGCGGTGGGCGAGATCGGTCGCGGACGCACGCGAGCCGTGTGGCGCTGGCCCAGCGGAGAGGTCGGCGGGACGGTGATTCCCGGCGATTGGTATATCTCCGCCAAGCCGTCTCCCATCGCGGGGAGCTTCATTGGCTTGCCGCTCGACTCCTTTCCTCCGGTGATTCAGGTGGGTTCGCTGCAGCCGGGCCCCAGCGACTGGGTCGGCCTGGTGGCGCGCGCGGGAAGAAGCGGGGCGGAGCGGCCGGTGATGCTGGGCCGTGAGACTGGCGGAGTTCGAGAAGTGGTTACCGCGGCCGACGGGTTCTGGCGCTGGGCCTTTCGGGGCGGCTCCAGCGAGACCGGCTACCGGGCCTCGGTCGCGGCGACCAGCAGTTGGCTGCTGGGTGGCACCGAGACGAAGCCCGAGATCGCGAGGCCGGTGCGCACCGTGGTAGAGAACGCGCGCCCGCTGGTCTTCGAGTGGAGCGGCCGCGGGGCTCCCTCACCGACTGGCGTCACGTTCCAGAGCCGGGAACGAAGCTGGAGCGACACTCTGCGCTTCGACGGCCAGGGGCATGCGCAGGTGTGGGCGCCGGTAGGGCGCTATCGTTACCGTGTCGAAGGAGGTGGAGACGGGCTGGTGGCGGTGGACACCTATTCGGACGAGTGGCTACCTCGCCCGGTGGCGCTCAAGGACCAGGTGGGACAGCAGCGCGGGGGCGATCTCGGGTCCCATGCTCGGCAGTGGGGCTGGCTGTTCGCGCTCTGCGTACTGGCGCTGGGAGGCGAATGGGGTGCCCGCCGGCGGCTGGGGCTCAGGTGAGAGATTCGTAAGGCCGTTCTGTCATTGCGAGGGGGCGCTGGCAGGCGCCGACGAAGCACGTTCCCTCCCATCTGACTATGGGAAACCGCGAGGATCGGAAATGCTGCACAAGTGCTGTACTCTCGCGGGGATTCTTGTCCTGACGCAGACGTCTGCCATCCATGCCCAGAACTCAACCTGTGCACCTCATGATAGCGTTGCGACACGCATCCTTAGTGTCGTGCGCGATATGGTGGATCCTGCCGATACGACAGCAGCCGCGCATCGGTTCCTCAAGGCGGTCGGTCTATACGCGATTGATACTTCACAGGTAACGCTCGTGTCGGCAGATTCAATTTGTGCCCTGGCAGGTGCAGCGCTGGATAGCATCGCTCGCATCCCGCCCTCAACACGGCAGGTCTACGTGGTAAAGATCGGTGGAATTGGCTTCGCGGCCGTTGATAAGAGAGATGGTTACCCTCTCAACACAGTGCCAATATTCGGAACGAACTGGATTTGCAAAGCGATTGCCGGCTTTGAGGGTTGAGCGAATGCTACTTGGCTCACGCCGCTCTAATCTGTGACGTCATATGCAAGCGTTTCTCCGCTCCGCCTATCGTGGGTTCGCCGTCCTGAGCATCTTCGTGCATCCAGTGTCGGCGCAGTCCGCTTCGCCGCTTAGGGCTCAATCCGCAACGTGCGCACCTAACGATAGCGTTGCCACGCATTTCTTAGAGATCGTTCAGGAACTGGTCAGCGAAGATGACACGACGACAGATCCCGTCCGCGCTAGGCTCGGTATCTCGACTGTTCCGGATTCGGCAGTAGTCCTCGTCCTGGTAGACTCCTTGTGTGCTCTCGGTGGTGCAGCCCTAGACAGCCTCGACGCAATTTCCCCGTCTTCTCGCCAGGTGCATGTCGTAAGGATGGGAACGATGGGGTACGCTGTCCTTGATCGCAGAGACGCTTATGTAGTACGTGTGATCCATATCTTCGGAAACACATGGATCTACAAGGGAACTCTGACCTTGGAAGGCTGACTTCTGTTACTCGGGATTGTTGGGTTCTGACCGCTACTAAGTCCTAGCCCTCTTCCGGTCTCCGCCTTTTCGTCACCGAGCAGATTCCTCCTCACCTACCGTACTCCTTGCATCATCGTTGAGCGACTTGAGCGCCGCCCAGCTTCTGATTCTCACTCTCCATTTAGGTGCTATTGAGTCCTGAACGTGATCCAGTCTCTCGGATTACGAAGCACGTCTGGGCGCCTTCGGAGCCGCTTAAGAGGCCCTTGAGGCTCCTAGCGGCCTGGAGCTTGCCTCAGGTCCTGAAGGGGTCTCGCCATGGCAGCTGGGAACCCACACGCCCGTCGCTATTATTCTCCAATCCGATGTCCCATCCTTTCGCATGACCAAAGCCCGCCTGGGCGATGCTCCCAAGCTTAGTCTCTGGGGACGGCTCAAGCGCATCGCGCTGACCGATGTGGGCGCCATGGTCCGGGGCTTCAACGCCGCCGACCTGGAGGCGATGGAGAAGACCCTGCTGGAGGCGGATTTCGGCGTGGCCGCGACGATGGATCTGGTCCAGGGCATCGAGGACGACGTCCGCCGGGGCCGGCTCAAGACCGAGGCCGATCTCCGGAACGATCTGGTGGCCCGGATCGCCAAGCTGCTCGAGGGGCCCCCGCACCCCGAACAATTGGCCCATGCCGATCCGGGTCCCACGGTGATCGTCATGATTGGCGTCAACGGAGTGGGGAAGACGACCACCCTCGCCAAGCTGGCTCACCGGCTCAAGCACGAAGGGCGGACCGTGCTTCTGTGCGCGGCCGACACCTACCGCGCCGGAGCGATTGGACAGCTCCAGGTCTGGGCCGACCGGCTGAATGTCCCCTGTGTCGCGGGCGCGCCGGGCGGGGATCCGGCCGCCGTCGCTTTCGATGCCATCGAGGCGGCGGAGAAACGCGGGCTGGACACGGTGCTGGTGGATACCGCCGGCCGTCTGCACACGCAGGAAGGCTTGATGGAGGAGCTCCGGAAGATCGTGCGGGTGATCGCCCGCAAGCGGCCCGGCGCGCCTCACGAGACCCTGCTGGTGCTGGACGGCTCAGTGGGACAGAATGCGGTGCAGCAGGGGAAGCTCTTCACCCAGGCCGTCTCCCCCACCGGGATCATCGTGACCAAGCTGGATGGCACCGCGCGGGGTGGTGCCGTCGTGGCGCTCCGCCGCGAGCTCAACATCCCCATCCGTTTCCTGGGGACCGGCGAGAAACTCGAGACGCTCGAGCTCTTCGACGCCGAGCGCTTCGCCACGTCGCTACTGCGTGAGGAGGACTGAACCTCAGTCCTCAGTCCTCAGCACTCAGTCCTCTCCATGCCTTCCCTCCGCCTCGATACCCCGATCAAGTTCCTGAAAGGCGTCGGAGAACGGCGCGCCGAGCAGTTCGCGCGGCTGGGCATCGTCACTTCTCGCGATCTCCTCTGGCACATCCCCCGCCGTTATCTCGATGCCTCCACTCTGACACCGATGGCCCAGGCCCGGGTCGGGGCCGAGGTCGCCTGCATCGGGCGGGTCGTCACCAAGCGGGTCCTGCCCACCCGCCGCGGGCTCCGGGTGTTCCGCGCCGTGCTGCGGGATGACAGCGGAGTTCTCGAGTGCGCTTGGCCGGGCCAGGCCTTTCTCGACCGGACCATCGAGGAGGGTCAGATCCTCCTGGTCTCGGGACCGATCCGCTACTACCACGGCCGCCAGATGACGCCGCGGGAATTCATCATCCTGGGCGATGGCGACACCGAGCTGTCGCTGGGCGGCAAGGTGCTGCCGGTGTATCCCGCCACCGAGGGGTTGAGCCACAAGATCATTCGCTCGCTGATCGACCGACACCTGGATGCGCTGCTGCCGTTGGCCGAGGAGACGCTGCCGCCGGCGGTGCGGCGCTCGCTCGATCTGCCGGAATTGAGCCAGGCCTTTCTGGCGGTCCACCGGCCCGCGACGATCGATGCGGCGGAAATCGGCCGAAGGCGGCTCGCCTTCGATGAGCTGTTCGACCTCCAGCTCATGCTGCTCCGGGCCCGGAGCCTGGCCAAGCGGCGCCGGAGCGGGATCGCCTTCGTGCTCAAGCACGACCTCACCACTCGACTGCGCGAGTCGCTGCCCTGGCCGCTCACCGGCGACCAGAAGAAGGCGATCCGCGAGATCGCCGCCGACATGACCGCCCCGGAACGAATGCACCGTTTGCTCATGGGAGACGTTGGGACTGGCAAGACGGTAGTCGCCCTGTTCGCCATGCTGCTGGCGGTGGAGAACGACTACCAGGCGGCCCTGATGGCGCCGACGGAGCTGCTGGCGGAGCAACACGCGGCCACACTCACGTCGTTGCTGGAGCCGATCGGCCTTCGCCCCGAGCTGCTGCTGGGGCGGCTTTCGCCGGCGGAAAAGGCGGCTCGGCGCAAGAAGCTCGCGGCCGGGCAGGCGCGCCTGGTGGTGGGGACCCACGCGCTTCTCGAGGAGCGGACCTCCTTTCACCGGCTGGGCCTCGCGGTGATCGACGAGCAGCACCGCTTCGGGGTCGAGCAGCGCTCGGCCCTGATCGGCAAGGGGGATTCCCCGGACGTGCTGCTATTGAGTGCCACGCCGATTCCAAGGTCGCTGGCGCTCACCCGGTTCGGGGACCTCGATGTCAGCGCGCTCCGGGAGCGGCCGCCCGGGCGAGGGGCGGTGCGCACCGGGATCCGCACCCGGAGTCAGCGGGAACGCGCGCTGGCTTTTCTCAAAGACGAGGTCAAGAAGGGGCGACAGGCCTATATCGTGCTGCCGGTGATCGAAGAATCGGAGCGGGCCGATCTCCGCGCCGCGACGACGATGGCCCAGAGCCTCACGGCCCGTTGGCCGGATGTGCGGGTGGGACTGGTCCATGGTCGCCTTCCGGCCGACGAGCGAGACACGGTGATGCGGCGGTTCCGGGCCGGCGAGATCGGCGTCCTGGTGGCGACCACGGTGATCGAAGTGGGGATCGACGTGCCCAACGCCACGGTGATGCTGATCGAGCACCCGGATCGTTTCGGCCTGGCTCAACTCCACCAGCTACGCGGCAGGATCGGGCGGGGCGCGGAGGAGAGTTACTGCATCCTCCAGGCGGACGACGCGATCCCGCCTCGGCTCCAGGCCTTTGCCAAGACCGATGACGGGTTCGAGATCGCGGAGCTGGATCTGCGCGAGCGGCAGATGGGGGACCTGATCGGAGAGCGGCAGGCCGGCAGCTTCGTGGTCTCCCACGCTCGGCTGCCCGACGACATGGACCTGCTGAGTGAGGCGCGTCAGCTGGCGACCCGGGTCTTGGAGCTGGATCCCGAGCTCCGGCGGCCGGAGCATCAGGCGCTCCGGCGCCGGGCGTTAGCGCGTTATCCGAGGGCGGTGGAGCTGTTCCGGGTGGGGTAGCGGCTCACGGGAAAGTCGGCACTGCGACGACCACTTGAGAAATAGCGCCGGTAGCGTCCCTCACAAGTACACCAAACCGGTACTTGAACTGGGTGGTGTCCCGTGTGCCGATTGAAGAGCTGAATACTGGGGTTGACGATGGAGCGAGGGTGAACCGTTTGACTGTCATGAGTGAGAGCCCATAGGGAACCCTGACGACTACCAACCATGCTTCTACTGCGTCCATCTCATTGTCCTGAGCCGTGAAATCGACCCAAATGCTGTCTGCCCCGAGGCCATGCGCGGTGACCGAAAGCACCACCGGGGCATTGTCATGATACGTCGTATCTACGGCGATTGTCGTGTCAATCGCGTTTCCGGACTCGTCCCTTGTGGCTATGGCCACCGTCAACGGAGCGGTGGTCACGGCGCCGAATAGCTGATCGGCAGGCTGCACGCCGGTAGTCCGACTCAGCGGTATGATTGAGCCATCAATTGATACGGAGGCCCCATCTGCTTGCGGATCTATCACGTCAGTCCTCACCATGAGGACCCCTTGTGACGTCAAGTACGAGGCGCTCGCGCTCTGCAGCGACGGCGCCGATCCGCCAGTGGTCTGAACCGCCAACCGTGCGGTGGCAGTGTCGAGGCGCGCTGTTATCGTCGCGACTCCCCATCCCGTGGCGGTGACAAGTCCGCTCTGACTCACGTCGATCACTCCGGGCCTATTGGTGCCCCAATTGGGGCTCCCGGGCGGCATCGCACTGCCGCCTATGTCGTAGGCTTGCCAGGTCAGCTGCTGGACTGTTCCGCCACCGGGTAGACTGAGGGGGTTCGGTCCGATGATCTGTAGACGACCGGGGAGTTGCTGGACCGTGACCTGCAGGCTGTCTGTGTATCCTTGGGCCGACCCGCGGATCCAGGCCGTGCCGTTCGCCACCGCCCGTCCGCCGCTGCCGACCACCGTGACGATCGAAGGGTCAGAGGAGGCGAGCACCGCGGAAATCGTTCCGCCCATGCTCCCACCTGACGAATCGACCAAGGTAGGGCAGAGAGGCAGGCTTTGACCCAGATAGATGAGCTTGGTCGAAACCCCTCCGCAGGTTCTCACCGCCATGCCGGCCAGCACCTGGGTCACGGTCAGCGTCGTGCGAGCCTGGTGCGCCCCTATTTGCGCGATGATGTCGGCGGTACCCACACCGGCGGTGACGTAGCGACCGGAGGCGACCAGTCGAATGACGTTGAGGTCGCTCGAGAACCATTGTGGGGGGCCACCAGTCCATCGTGGATCCACTGCTGCGGTGTATAGGAGGGTGTCACCAATGCCATGTGACACCGCCGGGCCCGATATTGAGAGCGACACAGGCGTGGCCGGATCATAAAAATTGGTGTGGTCCAGTGGACAGGTCCCCGCGAGCAGCATGCCCCCAACAGCCAAGGCGATGGCGGAGTGCCAAAGGCGCCTGAGACGGCGGTGTGATCGAGAATGGATGCCCATCAGTCGGGTACGAGCTATTGAACCACCGGTGGCATCGCCACGACTTGAGAGAAAGCTCCCGTCGCATCGCGGAGGACAATGCCGAGCTGGCTGATCGCAGCGTTGCTTCGCAATCCGACCGAACCACTGAACTGGGCTGTGGGGGAGGCAGGCAAGGTGAAGCGGGTAAACAGCGGTGCGGGATGAATGACGCCCGTGTTGCTGGCCAACCCGACGAGCCAGACTTCTACCGCATCCAGCTCATTATCCTTGGCAGTGAAGTCAACCCGAAGACTGTCGGCACCCACCCTGTACGCGTTGATGCTCAACACGACCGGCGCCTGTGGGTGGCTGGTCGAGTCCAGAGGCGTACTTGCGGAGCCACCGTTCTCAGATTCATCGGCGGTGTATAATGTGACGAGGAATTGCTGATTCGGAGCTTCCTGAAGGAGGTAGTCCGCAGGTTGCACGGCAGTCCCGAGACGTAACGGTCCCGCCTGCCACGTCTGGTAGTCCAGGCCAATTGCATAGGCCAGCGCATCGCCTTGGGCGTCGACGACGTCTCCTCGCACGATCAGCAGTCGCTGTGTGGAGAGATATACCGCAGAGACGCTTTGAACTGCAGGCGGAGTTCCACCAGTAGTATGAACGTCAGCGCTGCCCGAGACGCTCCCCACGCTGCCCTTGATTTTCGCGACTCCCCAACTTGGAGCCGTCACGAGGCCATTGGAGTCCACGTCGATGACTCCAGGGTTATTGGAACTCCATTGGACGGTAGCACCCGGTATCACATTTCCGCGCGGGTCTCCCACTTGGTAGTTGATCTGGTAGGTGCCTCCACCGCCGGGAAGGGAGAAATAGAACGGCATGTAGATGATCGCCGGGACTTGGCTCACCGTTACACGAATGCTATCGGTGAAACCTCCGGCGGACCCGCGCACCCATGTCATGCCGTTGTTGACAGCAACTATCGCATCAGCTACGACTTGCGCCACAGAGTTATCCAAGGAGACGTACGTAGGGTTAACTGTCCCTGGGACTGTTAGCCCGCGGGAGTCGTAGTAGGCCGCACACAGCGTGGCGGATTGACCCAGTGCATTGAATGTGGGGGAAGTCGAGCCGGCACAGGTCGCGATCCCCAGTCGAACGGGAACCTGAGGGGGGGCGTTCACGGTGACGTGATATCGACCCTCGTGCGGCCCGACGGTCACGATCACATCGGCAGTCCCATTGGATCTCGTCACATACCGCCCAGCGACAAGGAGGGACAAGACCGCATCGTTGCTGGAGCTCCATTTGGGAGTCCCACCGGTCCAGCGAGGGTCGACTGTCGCAGTGAAGTCCAGAGTATCGAGGAGAAGAACGGAACTGGTTGGACCTGAAATCGACAGTTGTATCGGGGTTGCCGAATCGTAGAGGTTTGTGTGGTCAAGAGGGCACGCTCCCGCCCCAATGCACACGATGGCTCCAAGTCCCACCGCCACTCTGGAGGCGGCACGAAGGGGATTGTCTACGCTCATCGGAACACCACCTCAAGACCAATGCCGACCGTCTTGCCGCTTGAGGTTACCAAAGGCCTGGCTCCGTAGTGCTGAACCGCATGGGCCGCCGAGCGTTCGCCCGATGCTTTGAGCGCGGCCTCTATTCCACCCGCTACAGTGATCGCCAACGCTCCGATGCCGAAGGTCTGAGCCAAAGACTTCTGATGAGACGCCTCGTCGAAATACTTTTGGGCGTTCGATACATCAGTGGCTGACTGATAATTGTCGTAGGCGGTCTGGTACGAAGAGTAGTGGCTGATCGCCAATCCCGCACACAGCCCTCCGGCCGCAAGCAGCACCGCGCCCCAGGCCGGCCGGCCGGTTGCGAACTGGCCTCCGCCCGGGATGATCGAAGCGAGCAGCACCTTCCCCATCGAACGATGGCACTCGCCAGGAGAGGGCCTCGGCGCCGCCGCCACGAAGACCTGGCGCCAGTCCTCTGGAACCTGGCCCTGCGCCAGTGTGAAGCAGGGTTCCGCCTCCAGCAGATCGTTGGCATACACCCGGGCATCGCGCCGGTCCTCGAGCGCCAATAGCGAGAGCGCCAGGAATAGGCGGTCCTGGGTCAGGTCCGCGCTGCTGAGCGGCGGCCCATAGAGGCGCGTGTGCAAGGTGAGCGCGGCATCCCGGACCCTTCCCTCGCGGTAGCTTGCGACTCCGGCCACCACCACTGGATCAGTGGCCGGTGCCGGCGATACACCAGTGCCTGAGGGATGCGCTGGAGAAGTGGACGCCCGGCTCAAGCGCCAGGGGAGCAGATCCTTCCAGGCCTGCGCCACGGCCGGAGCGGGAACGGTCACCGTGGAAGTTGTCTGACGCCCGGCGGCGATCTGGATCAGCAGAGGAGAGAAGTGGCCGGAAGAATCGGGCCCCAACTGTTCCGGAGCCAGGTAGAGTCGAAGTTGATCAACTGTTCCGCCTCCGGCCGATTGACCCGAGGCGAGTCTGACCCGCAGCGTGCTGCGGGTCCACAGCATCGGTGTCAGCTCCGTCCCTCCCCGGAGCAGCTTCACGGCCAACACCTCGGATCCGGAGGCGAGATAGGGGGAGAGCTGCTGCGGCGACTGCCGCAGTACCGCATAACCCCGGAC
>Ga0207423_1000033_pt1 | contig 16219 bp, 29 predicted proteins | sample Browns_ThreeSqA__FD_184848 | JGI IMG/M metagenome (GOLD analysis project Ga0207423, IMG submission 184848) | Wetland microbial communities from the San Francisco Bay, California, USA, that impact long-term carbon sequestration -... | ecosystem: Environmental > Aquatic > Marine > Wetlands ... | reverse complement strand
CAGCAAGCCGCAACCGATCCGCAGCTCGCCCAGGCCACGGCGCAAGCCGCCCAGGCCGCGACGACGGCCGCACGGGCCGCGGCGACGGCAAACCCCACCGAGGCCCTACGCGCCGCGGAGCAGGGGCTAGCGGCCGCCCAGACGGCCGCGAGCGCCCCCGCCGTGCAGCAAGCCGCCGCGGCACTGCAGGTCGCGAAAGACGCCGTGCTGAACCAGGATCCGACCGCGGCGCGCCAGGCAGCGGCCGCGACGGCCACCGCGATGCAAACCGCCGTCACTCCGACGACGATCAAGCTGACGGCGCCTGTCGCGAGCCGTAACGCGGAGCTCGCCGCGCAGATGACCGAGAACATCCGGTCGAAAGGATGCTGGCACGAGGATCGATCGCTCGTGAAATCGTTCCAGGCGGCGGAGGGCGGCACGGCCACGACCGCGGGCAAGGCCGGAAAGATGGATGGATTCTATGGTCCGAAAACCGCGCTTGCCGCGATGGCCTACCTGCCGAAGGTTCCGGCGCCCTGTTACTGGCCGTCGAACACGACCGACAAAGCGCGAGCCCAGAAGGACTGGGCCGATCTGATCAGGGCTGGGAAGGTCACGGTCGGCGGCGCGGTGCGCTCGCAGACCATGCGGAGGGTACACGCATGAACGGCGCGATCACGTTTCGTCTGGACGGCCCTTGGCTCGTCGGCACGGCCGAGCTCACGACGGCCGACGGTCAGACCCGGCGCTTCGAGGGCCGCGCGAACCTGCCTCAGATCCAGGCCATCGTTTCCCCGCTCATCTGTCGCAAGTGCGCGCCGGCGCTCGCCAGCGCTGGCGCTTACGGTGCTTTCGGGGATGCATTCGTCGGCGCCAGCCTGAAGGAGAAGCGCGACAGATTGAAAGCCAAGGCACGCCGGCAAGGCGGCCGGCTCTCGGCCGAAGACGCGCGAGAGCTCGCGCGACTCCGCGCGAAGATTGCCAAGGGCTCGGGCGGCATCTTCGGCAAGATTGCCCACGCCGTGACGAGCACGGTAAACAAGGTCGCCAAGGCGAAGATTCTTCGCGACATCGCGCGAACGGCCAAGGGAGCCCTGAAGCTTCCCGGGGTGAGCCAGGCAATCTCGGCGGCCGCCGTCGCGTTCCCTCCGCTCGGCGTTCCCGCCATGGTCGCGTTCAAGGTCGCGAACACCGCGATCGCGGCCGCCGAGCGCGGCGGCCCGCAGGCGGCGCAGTTCGCGCGGCAAGTCGGGATGCTCAAGCACGTCGCGCGGCGGCGCGATGCCGCGGGGCTCAAGGCGAGGAAGGCCCTCAAGGTGCTCCACATTACCCACCAGTGGCGCCGCGGGCTTCACGCGGCGCAGCGCCAGGCGACGCAACAGGCCGTGAGGGGCCTCGAGCTGCCCGAAGCGCCGATCCCCGATCCCATGTTCATGCTCTCCGGAAATCCTCCGCTCTTTCTCTCTCAAGGTGATCCGCTCTTCGGCCGTCCGTACTGAGTCCCGCCCACATGAAAACCGACATGCTTTTTACGGGTCTCCGGCGCGGGGCCGACCGGTTCCATACGGAATCGGAGCCCACGCCGGGGCTCGTGCAGGTGTCGGACGCTCAGCTTGGCCGATCGCAACGAGTCGATCGCGATGGCGTCGCGCAAACGCTCGTGTATGCGGAGGGCCGCTCCCAAGACGGCTACATCGCGACCGTGCACGTGGGGATCCGCGTCCCGCTCGATGCGTACCCCGCGGGAATCGGCAATCGCCGCGCTCCCCTCGTGGGTCTTCTCGGATGGGGCCAGGGCGGCGCCCGCTTCGAGGCGGAGATCGATCTGAGAACCGGCGCCGTTGCCTCCGTCGTCGCGAGCTCGATCATGCTCGCCGCGCGATTCGACCCGGCGACGGCCGCACCTGACGATCGCGCGCTCTTCGCAGAACTCTCGGGCGCCGTCGTGTGGGGTACGCGGCCCGGGCGAGCTCGCACGACCCGCACGCTCCCACCGGCCACGATCGCGGTGGCGCCTGGCGCTCAGACGTTCGCCGTGCCCCCCTTCGCCGCGACCGTGACGATCTACACGCCCACAGCGGGCTGGTACGCCGCGGGTTCGGCCAGCGTGATCACGCTCCACGGTGGTCCGCTCGTCACCGACGATCCGGAGCTCGCAATCACGGCCGGCGAGCTCGGCACGGGGCCGCTTCTTCTCGATGGTCTCTTGCTCTCGGGAAACACGCGGTTTGTAACGATCGCGAACGCGCTCGGTGTCGGGCTGCCCGTGCAACTCACCTTCGGACTGGAGCTCTGATGGATGGCCCGTCCGGCGCTCCTTGCTCTTCCGGTCGCGGCATTCGTGCTCTGGGCGGTGTCGCGCTCGAGGCGCCCGAGCTCGGCGCCGGCGCGCGGCTCCTCGCCGGCGCCGAGCTCGGCGCCGTTTCAGGACTCGCGGCGCTTAAACACGCTCGATGCAATCGTTCCCGCCGCTCGGCCTGCGTTCGAGGCCCTCTTGACCGAGGCTCGCCGGCGCGGCTTTCGCCCATCCGTGATCTCGGCGGTTCGCACCTGCGAGGAGCAACGCCAGGTAAAGAGCGTCCCGCGCTCGTGGCACATGCTCGGCCGAGCGATCGATCTGGAGCTCCCCGGCGGCACGCCGGAGGAGTACACGAGCCTGGGCGAGTGGTGGGAAGCCCAGGGCGGCACGTGGGGCGGCCGATGGACGGAGCAATACCCGGTTGCGCCGTGCGGTCCGGTCGGGATGCGTGGCGACCCGTGCCATTTCCAGTTCACGCCCGGGCTTCGGATGGACGACGTCTGGCCCTCCGGCGAGGCCTGCGAAACCGTGACGGCGCGCTACCTGGCCGAGCAGGGCGGCGCCTGGAACCCCGCCGAGGGATGGAGGGCCGTAGCGTGAGCTGGTCTCGCGTGCTCGCCCAGGCCGGCGCCCTCGAGCGCCGGAGCCCGCTTCCGGTCGGCCGCTACTGGGTGGACGTGCCGCGCGATCGGTTCGAGGCGTTCAACCGCTGGCTTTCGATGCACGCCACGGCCGTCAAGGTCCAGGCGACCGAGGCCCGTACCGATCCGATGGACGAGCCGTTCGGGCCCGGCGAAATCCCGCCGGTGACCTGGTTTCTTTTCCGCGTGCTGCAACCCGTCGCGTGGGAAGGTCCGGGCTTTCCGTCGATCGCCACCGATGACGTTCACAGCGCCGAAGACACGGCAGACCGGCCCGATCCGGAGCCCGACGTGGCCGAACGGTTCCGGATGGAGCTCCCCTCGAGCCGCACGATCTCGCTTTCGCTGCTCGCGCTCGGCGCCGTCGCGGTGTTCGTGCTCCTTGGGAGGTCGCGTTGACCTTCGACGTGGTCTATCGGCACCTTGCCGGAGCGGCGCCGGCGCCGGCCGCGGCGCCGGCGCCGGCGGCGCCGGCCAGCTCGTCATCCATCGATCTTCCGACCTTCCTCGGGATCGGCGCGGTGATCGGCTTCGTGGTTTTGCTCGCGCGGCGCGACGAAAAGGCCATGATTCGCGAGGCCTCGAAGTCGGCCGCGGATGAGCTCGAGGCCGAGCTTGAACGCGAGCACGACGGGGGCGACGAATGGGCGATCGCCGGCATGCTCGGCCACCATGCCGCCGTCGCCGATCCGCCTGGCAACCCCCACCCGGTGTGGGTGGTAGACGGCGCAACGTGGGAACGCGCAAAGGCGGCCGTCAAACCCTACTGGAGCCAGTATGAAGAACCGTGGGCCGTGGTGACTCACGTATACGAGCAACTGGGCGGCCGCGTGCTTTCCGGCCGAATGTCGCACCGTTGAAAGGAAACCCCGTTCCATGAACCCCCGTATCCCTCCCTCCGGTCCGTTCGTCGGAATCATGCGCGTTTCGCTCTCGGATGACGTCGCATTTTTGGACGGCGTCGCCATCAACCGAATCCCGTTCGATCGGCTGGACTTCCGCCAGGGCGACGTCGGCGAGCTCCAGGGAGACGGATCGATCGCGATCGGCCCGGGCCTCTACCTCGCGCAAATGCAACTTCGGCTGGGGCTGGCCGCTCCGCTCGATCTCGCGTCCATGACGCTCACGATCACGAGCTTTTCCGACGGGGAACGCGCTTCCCTCGTGCAGGAGGGTCTGCCGGATGGATCGCAGCCGTTTGTGGTGACTCAAGCGCTCCGCGTGCCCACCGAAACTTCCTTGCCGCCCGCGTTCGCGGCCGTCATCGGGTCGTTTCAAGGCGACGGCGAAGGCGGCAACCTCGTGGGCGGATCGATCTCGCCCTCGTCTCTGCTCCTCTGGAAGCTTGCCGACACCAACTGAAAGGAACGCACCGCAAAATGGCAACGTCGAAACGAGTCATCCCGGGCGAGGGGCTCATGCCTCGCCCGAAGCCTGCAGCGGTCGCAAGCCGCGTGCCGGGTGAGGGCGCCCGAGCCTATGTGCCCGGCGAGGGCGCGCCGCCGCCGCCGATTCAGGGACGGCGCGGGCAAGCAATCATTCGGCGCAGCGATCCGAACCATCGGCCCATGACGACGGCCGAGCTCCGCGCGAGAGCCAGGCAGCGCGGCAAGCTCGGAATCAATCGCGAGGCCGTGCGCCAGGCGTTCGCACGGCTCACCGCGCGTCCCGACGCAAAGCGCCGACCGAAGACGCCCGCGGCGCCCGCAACGCCCACGAGCGAACCGAAGAAGTAACCCCGACCTTCCCGAAAGGAGCAAATCCCCATGAACGATCCCCCGCCCTTCATTCCTCCGGACCTCAGGGTTTCGCCCTCGGGTCCCTACATCGCCGGGCCCGAGCTCGGCGGCGCGATCGTCCAGTTCGGCTCTGATGCCGTTGTCGGTCCGTTCGACAGCCAGGGGAGCCCGCTCCTCGTGCTGACTGAAACGGTCGCGCCTCCGGCCTGGGCGTTCGTCGATCGACTCGGGTTTCCGGCGCCGGTGCCGCTCGCCGTGACCTTCCTCGAGTGGCAATCCACGGATTACCTGTGGATCAACTGGCATTTTTCGGGGCTCGGGCTCGGAGGCTCGGGCGACGATCCGGAGGCCGCGATTCAATTCAACGTCCAGCCGACGATCGATCTGGGCGACGGCAATGGGCCGCAGGTCATCGATCCGAGCGGCGTGGGCGGAACGTATCTCACCAAGGACATCATCGCGATCGAGTTCTCCGGAACCGACCCGATCAACCTGGCGGGTCACGCGGTCATTCGGATCACGAACCCCACGCAACCGCCGATCGTGCAGCTCGCGTATTCTCTCGTCGGCCTCGTGAACGCCGGCGCGACGATCACGAGCGCGGGCAAGCTCGGCAACGATCCGGCGCTTCCGTCGCCGTTCTCGGCCTGGCTGTGCTGCGCCGAGCTCGACACGGCGCGCGTTTTCCAGCAACCCGCGGAACCCGCGCTTACCCCGCTCGCGTAGGTGCTCCATGCCCATTTTCATCGGACTTGCCGCCGCCGGCCTGCTCTGGGCTCTCACTCGAGGGCAGCACGGCACGCCGGCGGCGCCTGGACCGGCGGCATACTTGCCGCCGATCGCGGCGCCTGACTGGGCGCGGATGGCCTACGCGCAGGCGGCCGCCTCGCGGGATCCGATCCTCATGGCGAGCACCGCTCAGCTCCTCGTGCAGCGGGGGCAAATCGAGCTGGCCCGAGCGCTCTCAGCGCAATATCAGCAGATGACGAACCAGCCGATCCCCGGCGTGCCGATGGCGGCCGCCGGCGGCGCCGGCCCGTTCCCGCACCTGCAGGCGATCGGTGCTTTCGCCGATCCGCGCGTGCTGGCCATGTGTCGGCAGCTCGCACGGCGGCGCCGCGCGATGCGCGCCGCACGTGCCGCGCACGTCCAAGGCGCGCTCCGTGCGCACCTGCTCGCGCGCACGGCGTAACCAGGCGAGCAATGGCCGCCGATCCGCCTCCGTTCGACGGTGACAACCTGAGGGTGCCCCCCTCGGGGCCATTCGTTGCGATCGCGGCGGGCCCCACGGGGCCCACGGGGCCCACGGGGCCCACGGGGCCCACGGGGCCCACGGGGCCCACGGGGCCCACGGGGCCCACGGGGCCCACGGGGGCCACCGGCGCCGATGGCGGAACGCTTGTCAGCTCTGGAAGCACGAACGTGGCCGCGTTCGGAGCCGTGAGCGTCGGGCCGTTCGCACGAGTCGCAGGTACCGTGCTTTTGCCGATCGTGCAACCGCAAGCCGCCGACGTCGGAAACAACTGGGCAAACGGAACGACGAACGCCGGCGAACCCCACTACTCCTGGAGAATGTTGAATCCGGGCCCCGCGGCAACCTCAGATCCAGAATTGCAGCTCCAAAATTCTACGGGCAGCGATCGGATCTTCGACTGGGCCGTCTATCGCTTTTCACTGTGAGCGACTCACACCGCTCCGAAAGGAAAAAACGTCAATGTCCGCCGATCCCCCTCCATTTGGCCCTGACAACCTCCGGATCGCGCCGTCAGGACCGTTTGTCCCCGGCGGCGCCGGCGGCATCCTGCAAGTGGGCTTCGATCAGGTGCTCGACAAGATCGAATTGCCCGCGACGCTCCTCGACGTGGTGCCGCGGCGCCCTGCGCCGTCAACGGATCCCGTGCGCGTCATCCTGCCGGGCGTGACGCCCGGAAACTACCTCCGGATTCAACAGACGTTCACGGCAGACTATGCGGCGCAGGAGGCCGAAGACGGCGGGCTGATTACGTTCCCGGTCGTGACGTTCGACGGATCCACGGCGTTTCCTGGCGCGTTCAATCTCGTACTGAACGGGATCGCCGGCATACAGTCGGTGCTCGGCCAAACCCTCTCGGCCGCTGCGCATTCGCTCGTACTGATTCCGGACGGCGCAACCGACGCAGTGATCGAGCTCGCATTTTCATCGTTCGGGGTCGGTGTGTTCGATATTTCGGGAGTGGACCCTGATTCGGTGCTCTTCGCCCCCTACGGGCTTCGGCTCGAAGCCTGGGAGGTCTCCTCCTCCATCGTGGCCGCATCGGCCTACCCGAACGATTCAGGCTTCAGCGTTCTATCCCCCGTCGTTTGAAAGGGTTCCCCACCATGACGATTCCGCTTCGGTACACACGAGAAGACGTCCTGACGGCTTCGCGCGGATGCGGCGCGGCGTTGTTCGACATTTCGCCCGATCTGACGGACGACGGCACCGCGATCGAAACGACGGCCGAGCGATTGGCGGAGCGCTCGCCTCACGCGCTTCTCTGGCTCGCGGGAAAGCGGCTGATCCCGCTCGACATCTGGCAAGCCGGCGAGCTCATCGAGCGAATCAACCCCGGCGGCCGGCGGTTCGCCCAGCTCACGGTTCGCGGCGAGCAGAAACGGACGCGCGACGTGGCCCGAGTCGCAGCTAGAGCCCAAGCCACTCCGCCGACCCGGTCCCCGGGCGGGCGTGCAGATAACGCGTAGTCGTCGCAACGCTCGAGTGGCCGAGGCACGCCGCGACGACGTGCACGGGCGCGCCGCGCTCGAGGGCGTGCGTTGCGTGCGCGTGCCTGAGCCAGTGCGGCGACACCGCGCCACGCAGGCCCGCGCGGCGCGCGGCTCGCGTCACTACCCGTTGAATGTCCCGCACGCTCAACCGGCGGCCGCCGCGGCCGCTTCCTGAGGCTCGGAACACGGGGCCCGTTGCCGGGATGCCCGTCGCGAGCGTCGCGAGCTCGGCCCACGTGCCCTGGGTGATCCACACGTGCCGCGTCCGGCCGCGCTTGCCGTACAGGGTAAGCACAGCGCCCCCGTCCTTCGGGTGAACGTGCTCCCAGTCGAGCGCGGCAAGCTCGCTCACGCGCGCCCCCGACACGTACAGGCAGCGCACGAGCGCATGATCACGAGCGCCGGCGCGTGGCGCGTCGCCGGCGGCCGCGAGCAAGCGCACGACCTCATCGGGCTCGAGGATGCGTTCCGCGAGCTCGTCCCGAGCCTTGGGGAGCTCGAGGGCCGCGCCGACGTCAAATTTCACATACCCGAGGCGCCGCGCGAACCTGAGCAGGCTTCGAATCGCCGCGATGCGCCGGGCGATCGTTGCCGGCGCTGCGCCGCCGACGTCAGCCAGCGCAGCGCGGAGATCGGCGAGCCGGATCTCGCCCAGGGTAAGCGTGCCAAGCCGGGCTCGCCACCAGACCAGCTCGGCGGTGTAGCCGCGGCGGGTGTTTGCCGCGAACCGGTCGAGCCAGATCGAAATCAGATGATCGTCCGAGCTCGCCCCGGACTGGTCCTCCGGGGCGAGCTCGCGCGATCGGGTGAGAGTCTCCGTCACGGCCACCAAGGGTCACGAGCCCACGCGAGAAAGGCCGCGTGGTTGCTCTCGTCCCACACGCCGAGGGCCTCGTGCAGATGGAAACGCCGTGTGCGGTATGGCCATGTGCTCCCGTTGCCCCCGTGCCAGACGGACAGCACGAACGAGGCGGCGCATTTCTCGCCGTGCGACTTGCCGCGGGTCCACTTGTCGAGCTCCATCGCGTCGAAGGGTTCCGGCGCCGGATCGAACGCGGCCGCCAGTGCTGGAAACGAGCGCTGCAGATCCGTCATACGCTCGCGTGCCGTCTTCCCGGTGAAGGGCAGGTGCAGGTTACCGCTCACCGGGAACCCCCTCGCGTGGCGCGATGCCGAGGAGCGCGGATCCGATCAGGCCTGCGATCCACCGCAGGAGCCCCGAGTTTCGACGGCAGGCGACCGCCTGGACCAAGTTTTGCGCCGTGAGCAGCTCGCGCACGTCGCGGGTTTCGTCCGTTTGTGTACTCTCTTCCATGTTGCGGCCCTCCATCGGCCGTGACCTTGCCCCCGGGGCCGTTTGCGCGGCTCGCGGGGGCGTTTTTCGTAACAGGAGAAGCGACCGCGGCACGTGCGACACGAAGCGCGCCGCGCGCCGCGAGATTGCCGCGCGCGAGCCCTCGGAGCGTCGCAAGAATCACCGAATGCCGGCGCGCCCACCGCTCGGCCTCCTCTCGCGTGGTGGCGCTCTGGAGCTTGCCCACTACCGTGCTCGCGAGGTCGCAGATTTGATCCAGTGCATCCACGACGATCCTACCGCGCGCCACTGTCGCCGTCCTGGCTTGCGGGGAGTCGATCAAGGAACGCCCGCACGCGCGCAAGACTGACGCCGGCGGCGCTCGCCACTCCGACCATCCCGCCGACGAGAAAAAGCGCGGTCTCCTGGCGCGCGTCCTCCGGCAGAGAGAGCAGACGTTCCCGGATGGTTTCGAGGAGCTCTCCTAGGCTTTGGGTCGCCTCGACAAGTTGCGCGACTTCTTCCCCGACGTCATCGAGCGCACGAGCGCCAGCGTCGGGCGCCTCGCTCGGGCCGGCGGCGCCCTCGAGCGCCATAGCGACGGCATCGCCGGCCGCCATCGGGAGCCGTTGCCCCTGGCGGATCTGGCGGAGCCGTTCGGTGATTCGCGCCGTGGCGTTCTGCGCGCCGCCCTCGAAGTGCGCCGCCATTTGGTCGAGGGCGTAAGCCAGCCAGGCGCCGAAGGTAACGGCGTCTTCGCTCTCCATGTGCAGCGGCGGCCGCAAAATGCGCACTAGGAGGCCATCGGCCTGGATTCCGTAAGGGTTCGGGATGCTCATGGGGTCGGTTTCCTTTTGTGTGCCTGTGATTGAACGATGCGAGCGGCCTGCCCGGCAATTTCGACGAGCCTCCAGAACGCGGCGTAAGCCTCGCCGAGGTTCTCCGCGGCTAACGAGCGCTGCGCCGCGTCCACGTTGACCCGAAGGCCGCTGAGAATGTCTCCGAGCTCGCCGGTCACCGGCGGCAAGGCGTCCACTTTCGCCGGCGCCGAGCTCGGCGCCTTCATGTACTCGGCGGCTTTCTGCGCGGCGCGAGCCGCGAGGGTCGCGCGGCTTAAGGCGAGCTCGTCCGCGACGTCGGCAGCGATCGCCGCGATCACCATGGCCGACTCCGGGGGAGTGCGAGGCACCTGCAGAATCAACGGCGCGACTGCGCCAGCCACGGCGCGGGCGTCTTCGGACCAAATTTCAACGTTGTCTTTCATCGTGCGCCCTTCCATCGCTCCGCAAAGCGGAGCATGCATCCGTAGTGGTCCCAAACCGGGAAACGGTTGTCGTTCGCCGGCGGCGGCACGGCGAGCCGCGTTCGGCTCCGTGGCGCGAGGCGCAGTGCGAGCGGCCAGAGGTAGCCGAGCCACGTCAGCCGGCGCACGATCGGCCGTTGCAGCCTCACCCGTTGCCCCGAACCTCGCCCGTCACCGTGACATAAAGCCGCGTTGCGACGTTCGAGCCGTTCGCGACTCTGACCCGCAGGTCGCGCGTTTCGCCCTCGGGATCGAACCATTCAATGCTTTCGATCGTCGCGGTCTTCGGTGCCACGGTGACCGAGTCCGCGCGAAACCGGCGCGGCACCGTGATCCGAACCTCTGCTTTCCGCCAGGCCCCGACGTCGAGCGTCGTCGCTCCGGAAAAAATCCGCTTGCGCGGCGCGGACTCGGTGCCGCCCTCCTCCATTCGGTTGTTTCTCATGGTGTCTTCTCGTTCGCTGCCCAGCATCGCCAAACGGAACGCATCCCAGACGAGCCGCGCCCACGTGCGCCAGGTGGGCGGCTTGCCGAGTAGCGGCCCCGTTTCCCAGGGCATCAGTCGGCCACCCGATGAAAGGAATCCGGCGGGGCCATCTCCTCGGCGTCACGATGGAGCGCCGTGAGTTCCTCGCTCGTCAGACGATGATACAGAGCGCACGAGACGCGCAGAGCGCCCGGGCCGCGAGCATGGCCGACGCTTCCCTTGGGCTGGCCGTCGATCTCCTGCAGGAAGAGCACGAGCGGCAAGCCGCATCCCTTGCAGCGCACCCAGCGAACCGGCGAGCTCATTCGCGCGCCCTCGCATCGACGGCGAGCCCGGAGAAGGGACACACGATCGCCCTCATGGCGGCCCACAAGGTCGCGGTGGGTCGGTGTCGTAAGCGTCGCACCGAACGCACCGCATCGTGCCGGGCACGCTCGCTGGCTCCCATCGGTGCCCCAGGTCTGGCCGGCGAGCAAGCGCCCTTCGTTCGTCACTCGGGGCGAACGACTCGAGCGCCGCGCGAGCGAGCGAGACAATCTCCGTCACATGCACGAGCTCGATCAGGAGGAGCCAGCTACGGGGGTTCCGTTCCACGAGCAGCCGCGCGACGGTTTCGACGTCGCGATCGGGCTCGTCTTCGATCTTCTGTTTCGCCATCGCCCGCGCGGGCCTCTACAGCCCGAGCTCTCCGCGCGCGATCTGGTCCCGCAGCTCTTCGCCCCACCAACTTCCTCGCGATAACCAGTCGGTCACCGCGTCACGATGGAACCGCTTCGCGCGGCGGAATCGTCCGTCGGTCACTGAGCGAAGAAACCACCGGAAGTCCCCGAACGTTTCGAGCAGTTCGTTACGCGCGAGCACTACTCGCTTCTCGTCCGTTGTCATTTTCTCCATGGGTCCTCCCGAAAAACTGTCGGACCGCCCGAGGGGCTTCCGGGGGGGGGAGGATGCTCCGCTCGGACGGTCCGACAATTCCTATTATGCGACACTTCGAGGCGGACGGCCAGACTGGCCCACAGGGCCCGTTTCGGAGGGCGGCCCCCCTCCGGGGCCTCCGGGCGTCCGATCGGGCCGCTCCGTGGCGCTCACGAGCGGCCCGGCGCCGTTTCGAGCGGGCCACCCCCCCCCGTTTTCCCCGTTGGGGGTTACCGGGCGCCCCGGAAGAGCGTCTCGGGGGAAGGGCGGGCCCGGCATGGAGTGTACTCTTGCCCGATGGCAAAAAGCGGAAGTAGTGCGGTCCTCGTGCTCGGCGCCCTCGCCGCCGGCGGCGTGCTCGCGGCTCGAGGGCTAGCAGGGAAGACACTCGGCGGAGCGAAGGCCGGCGAGGTCTGGACGGCGAACATGCATCTTACGACTGTCGAACCGATCGACGCTCAGAAGATGCGCGACGAGTTCGCGCCCGGAATGGTGCAGGTGGTCACGCTTTCCGGGAAAGCTGACATCCTGTCGGCGCAGTTCAAGCTGCTAGGTCCGAACGATGTGGCCGTGACGCTCGTCCTTCGCTACCGGCGCGACGTGCCCGATCTCGCGAGGAACGCGACGATGGAAAACGCGGCGGGCCGCGCCGTGCTGAGTCTCACACCGGGCGAGCATCCCGACACGTCGCCCGGCGCCGTCCCGCTGCCGATTCCTGAGGCGGCATGACGGACGCTCGCGATCCGATGTTCGGGCCGTTGACCCACGGGTCGCTGACTCTCCTCGGGGAGTACATCGCCACCGCGCGGCGAACGCTCTGCGCCTTCCACTGGCGCGAGGGAGTCTTTTCCGCGGCCCCGCAGCTCCCATTTCAGCCGCGCGGGCTGGTGGTCGAACCAGGCGAACATTCGGACGCTCTACTTTCCGCGATCATCATCGGGCGAAACTACCAGGCCAACGTCACCACGGCGCCGATCCCCGTGCGCTGGTTTGCCGAGGGGCAGACGTTCGCGCGCATCGCGGCGATGCTCGACGAGGGCAAGGAGCTCCCGAGCTGGGTGGAGTGGGATCGGGTAGAGGTCGGCCAGGAGATTCAGATCCGGATCGTGACGCGCTTCACCGGGCGAGCACTCGAACCGGGCGACGGGGTAGACGTGCTGATGTGGGGATGGGCGATCGTGCAGCCATGACGGACGCTCCCGATCTCCCGAGCGGAGCGGCCGATCTTCTCGCGGTGCGGCCGTTCCTTCCGGAATGGGTCGTGAGCGTGACCCTCGGGCGAACCTTCACGCGCGACGACGGCCGCTCACTCATGATCGCGATCCAGGCCGAGGGCGAGCGATTCGGGGTGCTCGCGCTCGAGGGGCCCGGCACGATGCGAGGGCCGGAGGTCCTCGACGATCACGCACACAAGATCGTGGGCCTCTATCCGTCGATCGTCGCGGCTCTCGCCGCGGCGCAGTCGTTCGCGGAGTCCTGGAGCAGAGACCGCAAGGCGTCGCGGTTCGAGGCGTGCAACTGCGACGAGATCACGCCGGCGAGCGGAGAGCCGCTCGAGGGCGAGCCGATCGACGACGCGGAGCAGGCAGCGGCCGCGATCGCCGGCGAGCTCGGCCGCAAGCCATGAAGCTCGGGGGCTCGCCGCGGGGCTTTCTCGCAATCCTCGAGCGGCTAGGACTGCCGACGACGAACAAGCGCGGGCACGAGATCGGATGCCTGTGTGCCGACTGCCGGCGCGATCGCGCCGACCGCGACGGGCGCCCACCGGATCCGGGGACTCTCGGCGCAGTGCTCGCCGACGGGATCCGACGCTATCAGGACGAGCGCCGGCGGCGCTCGCACTAGCCGAGCTTGCGAAACTGCTCCCGGAGCGCCGTCACGAGCGCGCGGAGCCCGATCACCTGAATCGGGCTCGCGCCGGCGCGGATCGCGAGCGCCACCACGTACTCGAGGGCGTATTCCGCGCGGGCCCACGCCGGCGCCGCGGGTCGCATCTCCTCGACGAGCCGATCGATCGCGTCAACCTCGGGTGGGAGCTCGTTTCTCATCGCTTCACCAAGCCCGGCCGCTCGCCTGTCACTTCGAGCGGCGCACGCTGGCGCCGGAGCTCGCCCAGGACGAGCACAAGCACGGCGCAACACTCGGGGCAAATGTCCACTTCGCGACGCGAGAGACCGCCGGACGCTCGGAAGCTTCCCCAGTCGATCGGGTAGCGCTCCTCGGTCGAGCGCTGGCACACGTCGCACGTGGTGCGAGCGCTCACGCGAGGCCCCACGTTTCAAAATGTGGGGCCCGAGTCCAGCCCGGGCCCGATCTTTTGAAGCGTGGGGCTCGCGCGACGCTCGTAACCCCGCGAACCATGGTCGGGCCTCACGCCGCGACGGAGCCACGCGCCGCGGCGTGCTCGCGGCGCGACTTCTTCACGAGACCGCGCAACTTGAAGGACGTGATCCAGCGCTGGAGCGTTCGGTATGGGACGCCGAGCTCGGCGGAGACTTGGCGGACGTTGCCCCCGTGGCGACGAAGCGCAGCGGTGATTTCGGCCTGCACGACGTCGCGGAACCTCGATCGGTTGGCGACGTGAAACATGGACAGCATTCTAGCATAGGGCACGGTGCAGCCCTGACATTTCAGGTCACGAAGCCCGCGCCGGCGGCTACATGAGGCGTCGTTCTGCGGTGCTTTCGTGCCAGACGGACCGCTCCCCGTTTCGAGAACGAAAACCCGGGCACGCGGCGGCTCGGGCCCCGGCACGTGCCCGTTTCGAATGCTGTTAACGCCTCCGTGCCTTCCCGCGCCCCGGGTGGCCCTGTCGTTCGTCACGGGCGCCACCCGTGGGGCGCGCCCCGGGACGAGCCACGCGACGCGCGGCGCCCCGGAGCGCCGCGCACCGCACGAACCAAAGGCGCGGCACGCGCGCGCTACCTGACAGATCCGGAACCAGAGGGATCGTGAAATCGGCTTGATCTCTGCTGGGCCAAGGTGTCCCTAGGGGGTAGGGACAGATTGCGTCAGCGACAGCCGTTCAGCGGACCCCCAGAGGGGTCGATCTGGAGCTCCGCACGCGTGTTGAAAGGCGCCTCCGGCGCGAAAACGAGCTCGCCGCGCGTGCCTACATGGAACCGCGCGGAGCTCCGCATCCCGGCCCCGTGTCGCCGATGGTGTTTCGGGAAGCGCGCTCCGCGCTGCTAGGCGCGCTTCGGAGGCGGCTTAGCCTCCGTTTCCCATTGGGTGACGAGTGCCGCGAGGTCCGACTTGGCTCGGGCCGCTCGTTCGGCGAGCTCGCCGGGAGTCCGCTCACGTCGCGGCGTACAGGGCCGCGCGCCGGCGCATACGCCGGCCATTTTCCGGGCTACCTGGCGCGCAAGGTGCGACGCGGCGGCCGCCGCTTCTGACACGGCCGGGATAATCCATCGGTGACTGAACCCGCACCAGAAGGGACCCTGCGCACCTGGCGGCCGCTCGCGGGGTTTGCTCCTCGCCGTGCGCATCATGCCGAGCTCGCGCGCTTGTGTGATGCCACGCTGCACGGTTCGCACGCACACCCCAACGAGCTCAGCGATCCGGTGCCGCGGCATCCATCCGTCTTTGAACGATGCGATTTGCCCGACGACGCAAGCCCGCGCGAGACTCATCCCGTGCACGCGAGCCCGACGGAAAGCATCGTCGGCCTCTCGCGTGAGGGGGCCGATCCAGCGACGGGGGGCACGCGCTAGAGCTGCTCCCACCCGCCTCCCGATGGCCACAAACGGGGGGCGCCAGCAATGGGCACCCGGGGGGTCTGGTGGCGCACGGAGGGCGAGAATGCCCCACCGTGGCCCCATGGGTCAAATTGGCAGGGGCCCCCTGGGGAAAACCTCGGGAAAAAGCGGGCCCCGGGGCCTCGGGGCCCGGGGAGCTCAGAAGGGCGGAGGCTCTTCCTCGGCGCCGGCGGCTACCTGGGCGCGCCGGCGAGCTCGGCCGCCGGCCTTGGCGAGCTGGCGCGCGGCGCGGGCCTCCTCCCGCAGGAGCGCTCGCAAGCGACGCTCGGCGAGGTCCTCACGCATCGCCCAGACTTCGGCGGGGTTCTCCTCGACCCAATGGACGAAACTTTCGGTCCGACTCACCCCGGGCCGCGCGCGGATCCGCGAGCGCACGCGATCGAAGATCGGGACTAGGTCGGCTTCGATGTTCTGCCGGACTTCGTCGTCACTCTCCGCGCGTGCCGTCTCGCGCCGCACGGCGCGGGCCATTTGGGCGCGGCGCTTCTCGACCCGCTCGGCGTGGCGCTCGGCGCGCCGGCGTTCCTCGAGCTCGCGCCGAGCTCGGCTTGCGGCGCTTTCCGTTTCGATCTTCACGCGAGTTCGCCGGAGCTGACAGCGGTTCCGCTCGGCTTGCTTCATCTGGGCGATTTCGCGGCGGAGCTCCTCCATGAGCTCGGCCCGCCTCGCTTTCGCTCGCTCCTTCACGCGAGCCCGAGCCGCGCGGCACTGCGCCCGAACCCGGGTCATGAGCTCACGCCGGCGCGATCGAATGCGCGCGATCTCGTCGCGGATGCGGCCGTGCTCGGCTTCGCGGATCCGCCGCTGCTCATCGCGCACGGCACGATGGAGCGCGCGGCGGTTCTCCGTCTCCGCCGCGCGTCGCATCAGAGCCCGAGGCCTCGAAGCGTGAGAGCCGTTCGGAGCGGCACATGATGCCCCGAGTGGTGTGCCTTCTTCTTGCGCCGGTGCGTGCCCTTCTTCTTGCGCCGGTGCGTGCCCTTCTTCTTGCGCCGGTGCGTGCCCTTCTTCTTGCGCCGGTGCGTGCCCTTCTTCTTGCGCCGGTGCGTGCCC
>Ga0207423_1000031_pt1 | contig 16322 bp, 11 predicted proteins | sample Browns_ThreeSqA__FD_184848 | JGI IMG/M metagenome (GOLD analysis project Ga0207423, IMG submission 184848) | Wetland microbial communities from the San Francisco Bay, California, USA, that impact long-term carbon sequestration -... | ecosystem: Environmental > Aquatic > Marine > Wetlands ... | reverse complement strand
CTCCGCAATTCCCCAGCAGCACTCCCGCCAGCAGCTCTCCCAGCACCGCCGGTTGTCTCAGCCCTTCGGCGAGGTGCCCGCCCACCTTGGCCGCAACCAGGATGACGGCCAGGGCCAGGAGCAGCGCACCGACGTGGTTGAGCGGGATCGCCGAGGAGGGGTCCGGGCTCGGGGCACCGGTCACGATCGTGCCCGGAACCGTCAGCAGCCAAAGCAGATAGGTCCCATCTAATGAGTGCATTAAGATTTTTACCTACCCAGCACTATTTATGTAACAGGTATTGAAAAAATGCGACCTTTCTGCACTAGTGTACGTCTGACCATGCACATTATGCAAGAATTACTTGACACAACTCCCAGCAAATGTTACCGTGAGATCCGCGGACTTGGCTTTTGTGCCGCCAGAGCGGCTCACCCCCAACCTCCACCCGGAGAGGCAATGACTCCTCGATACCTTCGATTCGCCCCGTTGCTCGCGCTGGCACTCCCTGCCGTCCTCGTGGCCCAGGCCGCGCCGGCCGCGACCAACGCCGATTCCCTGCTCAAGGCCACCGCCGACGCGACGACCGCCAACGGCGTGTCGATCAACTTCACGTGGACGCTGGTCTGCGGATTCCTGGTGATGTTCATGCAGGCCGGCTTCGCCATGGTCGAGGCCGGCTTCACGCGCGCCAAGAACGCCTCGCACACCATCGCCATGAACTTCATGGTCTATGGCCTGGCCATGATGGGCTACTGGATCGTCGGGTTCGCTCTGCAGGCGGGGGGCATTGGAGCGCTGGGCACCCTGGGTGGCTATGACAAGCTCTCCAACGAGTTCACACTTCACCTCTTCGGCAAGGACTTCGGCCTCTTCGGCACCACCGGGTTCTTCCTCACGGGGGTCGCGTACGCTGCGCCTGTGTTCACCTTCTTCCTGTTCCAGATGGTGTTCATGGACACCACCGCGACGATCCCGACCGGCGCCATGGCGGAGCGGTGGAAGTTCTCGGCGTTTGCGATCTTCAGCGTCTTCATCGGCGCGTTCATCTACCCGATCTATGCCAACTGGGTCTGGGGCGGGGGCTGGCTGGCAACCCTGGGCAAGAACTTCGGGCTGGGCCACGGGCACGTGGACTTCGCGGGTTCCTCGGTGGTCCACATGACCGGCGGCGTCATTGCGCTGGTGGGAGCCAAGCTGCTCGGAGCTCGTCGCGGGAAGTACAACGCCGACGGAACCGCCAATGTGATCCCCGGGCACAACATCCCGATGGCGATCATCGGCACTTTCATCCTCTGCTTCGGCTGGTTCGGGTTCAACCCCGGCTCGACCCTCGCCGCCACTGATCTCCGGATCGGCGTCATCGCGACCAACACCATGCTGGCGGGGGCTGCCGGCAGCATTACCGCCATGATCTACATGTGGCGCCGCTTTGGAAAGCCCGATCCCTCGATGCTGGCCAACGGCGCCCTGGCCGGGCTGGTGGCCATCACGGCACCGTGTGCATTCGTCACCGCGCCCAGTGCCGTCCTCATCGGCGCCATTGCCGGGGTCCTGGTCTGCTGGTCGGTGTTCTTCTTCGAGCGGACCGTGAAGATCGACGACCCAGTGGGCGCCATCTCCGTGCACGGTGTCAACGGGCTCTGGGGAATTCTCTCGCTCGGACTCCTGGCAGACGGGACCTACGGCGCCGGATGGAATGGCGTCGACGGCAACGTGACCGGGCTGTTCTACGGCGATCCGCGTCAGTTCCTGGCCCAGTGCATCGGCGGACTCACCAACTTCGTCGCGGTGGGGCTAATGACGCTCGCGTTCTACTACATCACCGCCAAGCTGACCAACGGACATCGGGTGTCGGCCGAGGCCGAGGAGCTGGGTCTGGATCTGCCTGAAATGGGCGCCCTCGCCTATCCCGACACCGCGGATATCTCCACCGCCGTGGTCCTCCAGCGGCCCTCCCACACTCTGAAGGAGGCGGCGTAGCCAGCTATGAAACTGATCAGCACGATCGTGCGCCCGGACCGGCTCCCCGAGGTCAAGGCGGCCCTGTTCCGGGCCGGCGTCACCGGCATCACTATCTCCCGGGTGAGCGGCCATGGAGGCGAAGGGGAGTTGCTCGAGCACTACCGCGGTGGCAGCGTGATTCTGGAGTTTCGGGAGAAGGTCAAGATCGAGATGGCGGTCTCGGAGCCGTTCGTCGAGCCCACGATTAAGGCCATCCTCTCATCGGCGCGCACCGGCGCCGTGGGAGACGGCAAGATCTTCGTTCAGCCGCTCGATGCGGTGATCCGGATCCGCACCGGTGAGAAGGACAATGCGGCGCTCACCCCGGTGACGGCCGACGCGGTGCAGAAGCAGGAACTTCAGAAGGTCGGAGTGTAGCGAAGGGCAGTTCGGTACAGCAGCCAGCCACGGGTCGCGCCCATCGCGGCCCGTGGCGTTGTTATCCCCCCGGCGCCGACCGCGCGCGCCCACCCCTCGCCAGACTCCACTTGAGAGCCGGCGGCGTGACCAGTGTGGTAATGAAGACCATCAGGATTACCGCCGAATACAATCCCTGGTCAATGATCCGCTCGCCCTGGACCATCAAGGTGAGCCCAATATTGGCGAAGATGAGGCCGACTTCCCCTCGGGGAAGCATGCCGATCCCGACCGAGAGCGCATCCAGGCCTCCTCCCAGCGCGCCCAGCGAACAGGCCTGCTTCCCCAGAACCGCCACCAGCGTCAAGGCCAGGCTCAGTAGCGCGATCCGGGGATCCAGTATAGCGCGCAGGTCCATCCGCAGACCCATGAGCACAAAGAAGACCGGACCGGTGAACGAGGCGATCGGCCCTATCAGGTCGGACAGGTGCCGTTCCCCGCGGGCGACGAACGGGGCGAAGTGTGATTCCTCGAGAATGAGTCCCGCCGCATAGGCCCCGACGATCGGCGCCAGCCCGATGGCGGACGCGGCGTAGGAGAGCAGAAAGCACACCGCCAGACCGGTCGTGAGGAGCAGCGCGGGGGCTTTGAGCCCGGCGGTGAACCGGAAGATTCTCGGCATCAGGGCCGCGCCCAGGGTGAGGGTCACGCCCAGGAACAGCACCGCGCGCCCGAAGAGGAGCAGGATTTCGGAGAGCGAAACGCTCCCCCCCAGATCGGCCGCTCGAATGATACCGCCGACGAGGGCCAGGATCAGCAGGCCGAGGATATCGTCAATGACGGCGGCCCCGAGGATCACGCGGGCCTCGCGCGTTTGCGCGCGGCCCAGCTCCTTGAGCACCCGGGCGGTGATCCCCACGCTGGTGGCGGTGAGCACCGCCCCCAGGAAGACATGGACGTAGATGCTGTGCTCCGGCAGCAGAATCGCCCCCAGCCCCCAACCCAGAAGCCACGGGGTAACCACGCCCAGGACGGCGACACTCAGCGACCGGGTACCCACCGCCAGGACTTCGCTCACCCTGGACTCCAACCCCACCTCGAACAACAGCAGGACGACGCCGATCTCGGCCAACACCTCGAGCGATGGGTCCGACCCGAGCCCGTTCAGCCAGGCGATTCCGCAATTGCCCAGCAGGATCCCCACGAGTAGCTCGCCCAGAACGGTCGGCTGACCGAGACGCCCCGCGATGTGCCCTCCCAGCTTGGCGCCGGAGAGGATCACCGCCAGCCCCAGGAAGAGCTCTCCCACAGGGTGACCGGTCATGGGGCTACCCCTTTCGGCGGCATACCCGCGATATGGCCTGCAAAAGGTGGATTCAGGGGCACGCAGGGTTCTCTTGCAGATTCGTTGGGAGCGGGGGCACCCGGGTTTTCAGGTGTCGATAATCGCGGCTTGTCTAATGATAGTCGACCCGGTCCACACCCGTATCCCACCTAGAGTTAGCCACTTTGGGGACCCTGCCCGCCCACCCCCCTGTTCCTAGGGCCAGACGGCATCCCTCTTGCGCAGGCTCTCCCCAATAGCGGAGTTTCCTGACCCCCTAAGGGACCCAAGGAGCGACCCCGGGTGATCCACTGGGAACAAGCCACCTCGAGTCTGTTCCGAGCGCTGCGCCTGGAGACCATCCGGAGCAAGCTGCTCGCGGTCGCCATTCTCGCGACCCTGATTCCCTCGGTCACCACCGCCTATCTCTCCTACGAGCAGAACAAGGTGTCGCTGACCGAGAAGATCGGCCAGGCGCTGCGCACGTCGAGCTCGCAGGCCTCGCGCGAGCTGGATCTGTGGCTCAAGGACCGCCTCATCGATCTGCGGGTCTTCGCCAATTCCGAAATCTCCGAGAATCTCGCTTCGCTTCGCCCTGGCGCCGAAGGCAGTCCGGCGCAGGGGCGCATGAGCGGCTATCTCAATTCGGTGCGTGGACGCTTCCTCGACTACGAGGAGCTGATGGTGCTCGACGCTCAGGGGCGTGAGGTCGCGACCAGCGGCAAGCGTGGCGGCCCCGCTCGGTTCCCCAACAACTGGCTGGCGGACATCCGGGGCAACAGCTCGGTGATGGGTGCGCCGTACCGCGATGATCTCCTCGGCAAGACCGTCATGGTGCTCGCCGTTCCGATTCACCAGACCGGCGGGCGGCTCGTCGGCGCCATTGCCGCGCGGGTCAATCTCACGACCGTGGACGAGATCCTGCTCCACTCTTCACCCGGTGAATCGGGCGAGGTCTACCTGGTGGTCGGGAGCAACGGGCTGATCACGACTACGGCCACTGGCTCGGCCGAGTTGAGCAAGACCGCGCTCCGGGCGGAGGCCAGCAAGAAACTCCTCGAACACGAGGGGCTGGCCGTGGAGTACATCAATCCTAAGTCGGAGGAAGCGCTGGGGGCCCTCAACCGGATCCCCCTGCTGGGATGGTCCGTGGTCGCCGAGATCCCCTCCTCCCAGGCGTACCGGCAGGTCAATCATCTGCGCAATGTCACCATGGCGATCGTCGCCGGGCTCCTTCTCGGCGTAGGCCTCCTCGCCTATTTCCTGGGCACGCTCATCATCCGGCCACTGGATCGCCTCACCAAGGGGGCAGCGGAGGTGGCTGGCGGCGACCTGGCCGTGGACCTGCCACTGGTGGGCGGAGGTGAAGTCGCCGACCTCACCAAGGTCTTCAACCACATGGTGGCGCGCCTGCGCCAGGGCCGGGAAGAACTCGAGCGCCTCTCCGTGACCGATGGACTCACGGGCCTCTTCAACCGCCGCCACCTGATCGAGCACCTGGCCAGCGAGGTCAGCCGATCGCGGCGTAACCATCACAGCTTTGCCGTGCTCATGATGGACGTGGACCACTTCAAGAACTACAACGACACCCACGGCCACCTGGCCGGCGACGAAGTACTGGTCCGCGTCTCCAGAATCCTCAGGGAATCGATCCGGGACGTCGATTTCCCCACTCGCTACGGCGGGGAGGAGTTCCTGGTCCTCCTCCCGGAGACCAGCATTGACCGCGCCGTGGAGGTGGCGGAGCGGATTCGTACCCGGCTCGCCAGCGAGACCTTCGCCGGGGGAAGGATCACGTTGAGTGCCGGGGTCGCGTCATTCCCCGAGTTCGGCGAGACCGCCGAGGCCGTCATCATGTGCGCCGACGTGGCGTTGTACGAAGCAAAAAGAGAGGGGCGGGACCGAGTGGTCCGCGCCACCTCTCAGCAGGCTTCGCTGGCTCTGAAGGAGTCGGCCTGATCGTCCAGACCGGCCGAATCGCTGGACTAGTTGTCTTTCCCCCGCCCTACCAGTCCTCGCGCCACCCACCCGCTGCGACCCTTGGCGTCGCTCACCTTGACCCACGTCTCGAGGTAGGAGTAGCCCGTGACATCGGCCCCCGACTCCAGGGTATACAGGACTTTGTAGTTGGTCCCCGGGCCATCGCGGATGTTGCTCTTGCCGGACGTCTGCAGTTTGATCGGCACGATGAAGGCCACCTCACCCTTTCGCTGCGGTCCCGCGTCACCCGGAGTGGCCCGATCCCGCCCAGCCAATTGCTTCACCTGGTTGGCCAGGTAGAGCGCACCACCATAGTTCTGCTTGTTGAACTCGACGCTGCCCTGCTGAAGTAGCTGGGTCGCCTGGGTGTATTCGGGGGACGGCTTTCCGGTGGTGCTCTTCAGGGATTGTGCGGCAACCTCGGCCTCGGCCATACCGGACGCGGCTTCGGCCCGGGTGGCCATGGTCTGCAGCTTTGCCATCGCACGCACCACTTCCTGCCGGGCTTCATCCAGACGCGTTTGAAGCTGGTCCACCTGGGCTTCCCGTTCGAGAAGCTTGAGCTCGTACCGGGCCGCGCGGTCCTCCGCGTCGGGATCCTTGACCACCACCGTGTCGTGTACCACCGCCGGTACATGGGCAACGCTGTCCGCCTTGGGCTTCGGAGCGGTTTCCGGGTTGTTGCCCGCGCAGGCCGCAGAGAGCGCACCGATCCCACCCCAGAGTGCGATGCGGGTCCACGTCGAATTGAACATGCTTCACCCTCCTCGCGGTGTTTTCACGCCGGAACCGCTAACCCTCCCCGGCGTGGCAGGGGGGATGAATCAACAACAAATGTGCCAATTGGTTGGGGGAAGTTTCGGGCGGGCCGGGAGGGCTGGGATCGCGGGGCGCTTCAGTCCAGGATCGGCTCCCCGAAGACGTTCCAGAGGAATGTCTTAGCTGCGGCTTGGGTGAGTTGCACTCGCACCACAGGAACCAGGCCATTGGCCTGGACGTGTAACCGCCACCGTCGGCCCAGCGAGAGCCATCTGCAAGCTGGGCCTAGGGATCCGCAAGATGCCGATGAGATCCGCGACTGATGGATCCGGGTCTTCTGCCAAGTTCAAGCGGGTACGATAGTTGCGCCCCTCGATAACAGTTGCCAATGCCTGGTGGCCTTTGGCCCCGGTTAGCGCAGCGAGGAGAGTCTCGAGGACATGCAGGCGTTCGTCATCAATCACGCTGGTCGGCTGGTCTTCCCCGGTAACTTCCTGCCCGATCTCGACCCCTCGGCATTTGCCTCGCTGGAGCAATACTCCGGACTGATCCGCCAAGCCTTTGATGGAAAGGCGCTGAGCGCGGAGGAGATCCAGGCGCGCCTCGACGCCGGTCGGTATCGGAGCCGATACCATCTGCTCCACGACCTGGCCCGCCATCTCTTCTGGGTAAACCGGTTCGTGTTGACCCTCTATCAACCGGAGCCGGTTCGCTGGCGGGATGTTCCCCGTCGTCGCACCGACGTGTTTCTGCCCCTGTATGCACCCGAGCGCGAAGACTCGGTTGCCACCACTGTGGACCTCGTCTACCAGACCCTTCCCCCGACTTGGGACCAGGCCACAGAGGACCGGATCGGTGGGATACTCCGAGAGCTGTTCCGGTACCAGCAGGCTCCCGCGAAGGAGGGGCCCCTCGAAACGGTCGTGGGAGAGGCGCTGGCGCAACCTCGAGGGCAGGTCTGCCGCCTCCTGGCCTACGACCCGGACCATCCCCGCCACGGCCTCGAGGGGCTGGTCGAGTACACCCACGCGGTGCCCGAGCTCGAGGCCCTCATGCGGCAGGCCATGGTCTTGAGCGACCAGTTCCCCTGGGATCACCGCACGGTCAGGCTCACGCCGGTAGCGGAGCTCGAGGATGACGACGTGGTCGTCCTGCACCGCCCGCGGAGGGAGGAGATTGCGCGCCTCCTGCAGGCGGCGAGGTCCAATGGTTCAAGCGCCAACGGGGCGAAACCGAAGTCCTCTCCGAGTCACGTCCGCCGAGCCGAGGCTCCGGTCCCGCCGATCGACGTGAAGCGCCGCTTCACGGTGATGCCCCGGTTGGAAGCGCTGGCGGTACGGAAGGGCGAGCTGGTCTGTACCAACGAGGACCTGATCCGGAACTCGGCTTACTGCTGGTCTCCCATGACCGCCGCTGAAATCACTGAGAAGACCGGCATCGAGCAGCGCCGCTACACGACGCTGGCCCTGGAGGACATGGCGCTCGAGGCCGCGCGCGGGGCACTGGAGAAGTCCGGGCGCCGGCCGGAGGAGATTGCGGCCGTGGTATTCTGCTCGGGCACCAGCACCAAGATGATGCCCTCGCTGGCCAGCTGGATCTCGGGCCAGCTAGGACTCTATCAGACCCACGCCTCCTATGATTTGGTGGCCGCATGCGCCGGGCTGTCCTACGGCCTTTCGGCGGCGGTAAGGTTGCTCCAAGAGGCTCGAAGACCAATCCTGGTGGTCTGCGGCGAGAAGTTCTCGGACAAGATCGGCACGGTGCGGCCCTCCCGGATGATCTTTTCCGATGGCGCTGCCGCACTGGTGATCGGACCGGCGGCGCCTGGGGCGGATCCCGACATCGAGGTGTTCCAGACCTATGCCAGCGGCCCGATGAGCGAGGTAGATTCGATCATCCTCCCCAACCCCGCCTTCGGCAACGCCGTGACCGTCTACGGGCCAGAGGTCAGGGCGCTGGTCAAACGGTATCTCTCCCAGATGCGCGAGGAGCTCCTCGCCCTGCCACACCCCGACCACGGAAAGGGGTGCTTGCTGGAGGCGGTTGATCTCATCGTTCCCCACCAGGCCAACCGGACCATGGTGGTAGAGCTGGCGACCGCGGCGGGACTCCCCGCCGACAAGCTCTACTTCGACATCGCCCACGAGGGTAATACCTCGTCCGCCAGCATTCCCATTGCCTTGCGGGACGCGGTGGCGGAAGGGGTTATCGACCGGCCGATGCGAATCTTTGCGCCGGGGTTCGGGGCGGGAGCCGTGGCGGGCTACGTGGTGCTCCGGCTCGACCCGGGGATTGTGGCCATCTAACGAGGCCGGGTCACGAGCGACAGGCCCCCGAACTTCGGGGGCCTTTTTTCGTGGTGCAGAGCGCTGGTATGCTGGAGGGGGGCCGACAGAACCAGGCCGGAGCCCGGGACGTATCTATGGTGACTTCAGCGAGGATATCTATCGTGGTTCAGCAGAGAACATTCCGGGTCCTGGGTGGCCTGGCCCTGCTTCTCGCATTGGGGACGGCCGGGGCTCGGACTCCAGGGAGTGGTCATCATCCTGATGTCCCTCTCGCCGGCGCCAGCGCCGATACCGCGGTGTTCGCGGGCGGCTGCTTCTGGGGCGTCGAAGCGGTGTTCGAGCACTTGAAGGGAGTGACTTCCGCCGTCGCGGGATATGCCGGCGGCGCGACGGTCGCGCCCTCGTATGAGCAGGTAAGCTCCGGAAACACGGGGCACGCGGAGTCGGTGCAGGTGATCTACGATCCCGCCAAGATCAGCTACGAGCAGTTGCTCCAGGTGTTCTTCGCCGTGGCCCACGACCCGACGCAGCTCAATCGCCAGGGACCCGACTGGGGGACCCAGTACCGCTCCATCGCGTTCTATCGCAACGCCGCGCAGCAGAAGGCCATCGAGGCCTACATCGGCGAGCTGAGCCATTCCGGGAAGTACAGCAAGCCGATCGTGACTCAGGTGGTGGCATTCAGGGCCTTCTACCCGGCGGAGGGTTACCACCAGGGCTTCATGGCCAAGCACCCGGACAACCCGTACATCGTGTACAACGACGCCCCCAAGCTCGACCACCTGCGGCGCGAATTCTCCACGCTGTACCACGACTAGCCGGGGGCGATCGAGAGATGTGGCTCTACCTGTTGGCGTTCCTGGGCGGGATCCTGACCATCGTCAGCCCCTGCATCCTGCCCGTCCTGCCTCTGGTTTTTTCCCGTGCGGATCAACCCTTCCGCCGGAGCGGGCTCCCGCTGCTGCTGGGGATGGCCGGCACCTTCGCGCTGGTGGCCAGCGTGGCCACTTATGCCGGGGGCTGGGTCGTGCAGGCCAACCAGATCGGCCGCTGGATCGCGATGGCGGTGTTCGCGCTATTCGGTCTGGCGCTGTTGTCGCCCACCATAGCTCAGTATCTCACTCTCCCCCTGGTTCGCCTGGGCGCGCGGGTGGAGGGCTCATCCGGCTCCGAGGTGCCGAGCATCGGTCGGTCGGTCGTGCTGGGCGTGTCCACCGGCCTGCTTTGGGCGCCCTGCGCGGGACCCATTCTCGGGCTGATCCTCGCCGGGGCCGCACTCGAGGGACCGAGCGCGAAGACGACATTTCTTCTTCTGGCGTTCTCCGCGGGGGCGGCGCTCTCCCTGGCTCTGGCACTGCTGGCGGGGGGCAAGGTGTTCGCCCTGATGAAGCGGTCGCTCGCGGCCGAGGCCTGGATTCGACGGGGACTTGGTGTCGCGGTGCTGGTCGGAGTGGTGGCGATCGGGCTGGGCTGGGACACCGGCGTCCTGCGGCGAATCTCCCTGGCAAGCACCTCGGGAATCGAGCAGGGCCTGGTGGACCGGGTTCGTCCCTCCGCGGCTGGCGCCAGCGAGGCCCCGTCGGCGCCCAAGGAGGTCGCACTTGGCAGCGAGGGCACCTTTCCGGGACTGGATGGAGCGGAAGGATGGCTCAACTCCCCACCCCTCACAGCCGAGCAGCTCAAGGGCAAGGTGGTCTTGATCGACTTCTGGACCTACTCCTGCATCAACTGTCTGCGCGCCATCCCATACGTCGAGGCGTGGGCCCAGAAGTACCAGGACGATGGCCTGGTGGTGATCGGGGTACACACGCCGGAATTCGCGTTCGAGAAGAATCCGGCCAACATCCAGAAGGCCATCGCGGATCTCAAGATCACCTACCCCGTCGCCATCGACAACCGCTACGCCATCTGGAATGCGTTTCACAACCAGTACTGGCCGGCCCACTACTTCATCGATGCGGAAGGGACGATCCGCTATCACCACTTCGGTGAGGGGCATTACGACGAGTCCGAAATGGTGATCCAGCAGCTGCTCCGGGAGAGAAATGCGGGACTCAAGGCCAGCGGGCTGGTCCAGATCAATGCCACCGGCTCCCAGGCCGCGCCCGACTTCAGCAACGTTCAGTCACCCGAGACCTACCTCGGCTACTTCCGGCAGCGAAACTACGTATCGCCGGAACCGGTTGCGAAGGATCGCCCGCAGACCTACAGTGGCCCGGTACAGCTCTCGACCAATCAGTGGGGGCTGGCCGGAGCCTGGAAGGTCGGAGGCGAGCAGGCGTCCCTGGTCAAGGCGCCGGGGAAGGTGGTCTTCCGCTTCCACGCGCGCGACCTGCACCTGGTACTGGGACCCGGAGCCGATGGAAAACCGATCCGGTTCAAGGTACGGATCGACGGGGCGACCCCCGGACAGGACCACGGCGCCGATGTCGATGAGGCAGGGACCGGGGTGGTCACCGAGTACCGGCTCTATCAACTGGTCCGCCAGAAGGGAGCCATCCAGGATCGCACCTTCGAGATCGAGTTCCTGGATCCCGGGGTTCAGGCGTTCGCGTTCACGTTCGGGTGAGAGGGAGCGGCTATCGGTATGCGTGAGACTACTCCGCTCGGCGCCGGCATGGGGCGTCGGTCCTTCATCGTTATTCTGGGTGCTGCGGCCGCCGGGGTGGGCTTCCGATTCGTCGATCAACGGTGGAAAAGGATTCCCTGGATCAGTGAACCCGAAAAGGTCACGATCGTGGAGTTCACCGACGCGGGAGAGCGGACCCGCACGGTCTCGGTCGCCAAGATCGTGAAGAGCGAAGACGAGTGGAAGCGCCAGCTCTCTCCCGCCTCGTTCCAGGTCACCCGCCACGAGGGCACCGAGCGCCCCTTCAGCGGAGCGCTGCTCGACGAGCATGGCAAGGGCGTGTTCCGCTGCATCTGCTGCGATACCGCCCTGTTCGATTCCCGGACCAAGTTCGATTCGGGAACCGGATGGCCCAGCTTCTGGCAGCCGATCGCCAAGGAGAACGTGGTCGAGACCAGCGACACCAGCATGGGAATGATCCGGACCGCCGTCTCCTGCCGCCGGTGCGATGCGCATCTCGGTCACGTATTCGACGACGGGCCCAGGCCCACCGGGCTGCGCTACTGCATGAACTCGGTGGCGATGCGGTTCGCCAAGGCCTCGTAGGTCGAGAAAGCCCTGCCGCCTGCCGCACGTTGTGCGGCAAGCGGAGCCAGGCCGCCCAACGGCCGCAGCTCGACCCGCGACCCACAAAAAACCTCCCGGCCGATCGACCGGGAGGTCTCTGACATCCATCGGGACGGCGGGATTTGAACCCGCGACCCCCTGAACCCCATTCAGGTGCGCTACCGGGCTGCGCTACGTCCCGTTCAACCGGCTTTGCGACGGAGGGGAGGGATCCCGTCGTGAGCGGGGGAAAGTAGAGGGGAAAGGGGAAAGGGGAAAGGGGAATGGGAAGAAAAGAGGGACCAGGGACCGGGGATCAGGGGAAAACAACACGGGGACGGCGGTCTCAGACCGTCCGTCCCCGTCTTGTTATGTGGCGCGTGGCCAACCCCGGGTCGATCGAGCGATGCACCCTTCGAGCATCGGCACCGATAAAGGGACCTGGTTTACCCGAGGTCAGCCTCGCATGCGGTTTCTTTGAGTACGTCGTGGAGCAGCAGGGGGCCGCCGCGGATGATCCGATCCACGAGAAGCGTGCGGGCGGGTCCCGTGAAGCCAAGAATGGCGCCGAGCAGGGGCTCCTCGTCTTGCACGAAGGCGCGGCGTCCCACGATGGGGGACATGCGTCCGGCGATGAGCTGCCGGGACACTTCGAGCACAATAATCCCCACGGTTCGGTTCATCATGACCGTGTAGCTGTAGCCTTCGTCTGACCACCGCTGGGCGGGGCTCAAGGCTCGAAGCGGCAATACCATGGACCACCCTCAATTGAGCTTAACGTGTGCATGGATTGCACATGGTGTGCCGCTTTCGGTTTTACACCGTAATGCCTTCCATGACAACGGTTTAGGCGAGTGCCTAAGCAGTGCCTTGCGAGCCACTGCATCGCATCTTGCCGACGGAGATTCAAGTGAGGTCGGGTGGAATACCGCGTCCTTTGGTCCCGTCCCGCCTTTTGGGAGGTTTGCGGGCGCCTGGAGGTCAGTGTACGGAATCGATTCTCTCCCCCTAACTCCTTGCATCGCAGCACTTACGACCCGGCCCACCGTCGTGGCCCGGAGTGTGCGTTGGAATAGGGACCGAAGGGAAGCACCGGAACGACTCTGGTTGGCCTGGTGCGAAGTGAGCAGGCAGCGGGTTGCGGCCACCCGATCCCGTGGCCATCGAGGAGGTTCACATGCTCTGGGAGAGCGACAGCGAACTGAAGCCCTGGGAGACCGATGGTGATCTGCCGTGGCTCGAGCACGAGCCGCTCCCGTGGGAGCAGCCGGAGATCGAATTCGATTCAGCGGATAGTGATGGTGACGAGTCGTGGCGCGGCGCGTCCCATATGGCGGACTGGCCGGAGGAAATGGCCGGACCGGAATATTGGCTCTACAAGAGGATGGTTGAACGGGAAGTGTAGCTAGCGGCGACGCGAAGACGACGAGGACGGCAGGCCCAGCCTGCCGTCCTCGTTCGTTTATTGCCCTGAATTGTCTGGAGAGAGCCGCGGACGGCTGGGGTGAGGTGCCTGCCGGATCGATCCCGCCAGAGCCACTGGTCGGATTTGAACCGACGACCGCTCGATTACGAATCGAGAGCTCTACCACTGAGCTACAGTGGCGTTCGCGATGCCCTGGCGCGGACTCGAACCGCGACGCCTTTCGGCACTACCCCCTCAAGATAGCGTGTCTACCAATTTCACCACCAGGGCGCGCGCGGGAAGTTAGTCATCGAAAAAATGACGGTCAACCCGAGTCCGGTCCGGAACCAGGGGCGTTCGGGTGCCGGCGGGCAGAGGCTCAGGGGGTCGCGTTCACCTGTTGGCCGCCGGAGAGCGTGTTGCCACTGTTGGTGAAGTTGGCGGTGCCCGTGTAGCTGGCCCCGACGGCGTGGTTGCCGACCGTCAGAGTCGAAATCGCCGAACTGTTGGCGACCCCACCGACCAGAGTCACGGGGGATCCGAAGGCCACGGCGTCAATCGTGAACTGCACGGCACCAGTCGGCGTGCCACCAGCCGAGGTGATGGTGGCGGTGAAAGTGACCGCGTCACCCACGACCGAGGGGTTCAGCGAGGAACTGACGGTGGTGACGGTCCCCACCGGCGTTACCGTCTGTCCACCAGGCAGCGTGCCACTGCTCCCATTGAAGTTGCCGCCGGTGGGCGTGAAGGTCGCAGTCACCGGGTGATTGCCAACGTCCAGCGTCGCGATGGCCTGGCTGGTGGCGTGTCCCGTCCCATCCAGGGTCACCGGAGTCCCGAAGTTGCTGCCGTCCACCGCGAACTGAATGGTCCCGGCCGGGATTCCCGCCCCGGGTGCAACCGCCGCGACCGTCGCGGTGAAGGTCACCGAGGTGCCGTAGACCGAGGACACCGATGACGACGACACCGCCGTGGTGGTGGAGGCGGCGTTGACGGTCTGCCCGCCGCTCAGTGTCCCGCTGCTGGTGCTGAAGCTGCCGGTCGGGCTGTAGGTGGCGGTGACCGGATGGTTCCCGGCCGCCAGTGTGGTGATCCCGGCCAGAGTCGCTGAACCGCTAATCAAGGTGACCGGGGCCCCGGAATTGGTCCCATCGATCGCGAACTGGACCGACCCGGTCGGGGTACCGCCGCCGGAGGTCACCGTGGCCGTGAAGTTCACCCCCTGGCCGAAGCTCGAGGGATTGACCGACGAGGCGACGGCGGTGGTGGTAGTGGCCGCGTTCACGGTCTGACCGCCGGCGAGAGTTCCACTGCTCCCGTTGACGTTGGGCCCGTTCGGCGTATAGGTGGCCGTCACCGTGTGGTTCCCCGACGCCAGGGTGGTAGTCGCCGGACTGCTGGCCACGCCGGCCGACACCGGGGCCGGGGAGCCGAAGTTGGTCCCGTCGATTGCGAACTGGATCGAACCGGGCGTCGATGCCGCTCCCGGAGCCACCACCGCCACAGTCGCGGTAAAGGTGACCGACTGGCTGAAGTTCGAGGGGTTGAGCGACGAGCTCACGGTCGTCGTCGTCGCCGCCATGTTCACCACCTGGCCGCCCGACAACGTCCCCACGCCCGCATTGAAGTTGCCGTCTCCGCTGTAGCTCGCGGTAATAGTGTGGGTTGCGACCGACATGTCGCTCTTGGCGATACTGGTCGCGACTCCGCCGACCATCGTCACCGGCGTTCCCAGGTTCACTCCATCGACGGCGAACTGTATGGTCCCCGTGGCACCGGCGCTGACGGTGGCGGTCCAGGTCACCGGCTGCCCGAAGACGGAAGGATTACTCGAGGACGCTACCGTGGTGGTACTGGCCGCCTTGTCGATGTTCTGACCGCCTGCCAGGGTCCCCGCGCTGCTGTTGAAGTTGGTGCTTCCGCTGTAGCTCGCGGTGATCGCGTGGTTCCCACCACTCAGGGTGGAAGTCGCCTGACTGGTGGCGACGCCGCCCACCAGGGTCACCGGGGTGCCGAAGTTGATCGCATCCACGGCGAACTGGACCGTCCCGTTCGGCGTGCCCCCACCCGACGTCACAGTGGCCGTGAAGGTGATGGACTGGCCGAAGGTCGACGGGTTCTGGGACGACGCGACCGCCGTCGCAGTCGCCGCGGCATTGACGGTCTGGCCGCCGCTCAGCGAGCCGCTGCTATTGCTGAAGCCGCCGGTGGCGACGTAGGACGCGGTGATGTTGCGGTTTCCGGGTGTCATCGTCGTGGTGGCCGGACTATTGGCGACCCCGCCGGTCAGCGTCACCGGAGTCCCCAGATTCACGCCATCCACCGCGAACTGGACCGAGCCGGTCGGCGTACCCACTCCGGGCGCCACCACCGCAACCGTGGCCGTGAAGGTCACCGACTGGCCGAAGGTGGACGGGTTGGCCGACGAAGCCACCGCGGTCGTGGTGCTGGCCGCATTCACCGTCTGCCCGCCCGCCAGCGTCCCGCTGCTGGCGGCGAAGCTTCCAGTCGGCGTGTAGGTCACTGTGACGGGGTGGTTGCCAACCGTCAGGGTTGACGTGGCTGGACTGGTGGCCGCACCGGCTACCAGGGTCACCGGGGTCCCGAGGTTGGTGCCATCCACTGCGAATTGAACCGACCCGGTCGGGGTCCCGGCCCCCGAGGTTACCGTCGTGGTGAACGTCACGGTCTGCCCGAAGGTCGACGGGTTGAGCGAGGAGGCCACCGCCGTCGTGGTGCCCACCGCGTTGACCGTCTGGCCGCCACTCAGTGAGCCGCTACTGTTGGTGAAGTTCGCGGTAGCCGTGTAGGCGGCGGTGATGTTGTGGTTCCCCGCCGTCAACGTCGAAGTGGCCGGACTGGTGGCTTGTCCACCAACCAGAGTGACCGGTGTCCCCAGGGCCACCGCGTCCACCGAGAATTGGACGGTGCCGGTCGGCGTTCCTGCGGCGGAGCTGACCGTGGCGGTGAACGTCACCGACTGGCCGAAGGTCGACGGGTTGGCCGAAGAGCTCAGCGTGGTCGTGGTCCCCACCGGGGTGATGGTCTGG
>Ga0207423_1000028_pt1 | contig 16519 bp, 12 predicted proteins | sample Browns_ThreeSqA__FD_184848 | JGI IMG/M metagenome (GOLD analysis project Ga0207423, IMG submission 184848) | Wetland microbial communities from the San Francisco Bay, California, USA, that impact long-term carbon sequestration -... | ecosystem: Environmental > Aquatic > Marine > Wetlands ... | reverse complement strand
TTTCTTTCGACTATCCGACCCGCTATGATTCACCAAGGTCCGGTTTCTTCCTTGCCGTGGGAGCGGCCACGCCTCCCGCCTGGAGTTCTCGTTCTTGCGAGCGCAAGGAGCGCGAGCGTTCGATCAGCTCGATTCCTTCGCTGGCGGATACGAAGTCGAAGCAAACTTCGGGCGGACCGTGCGAGAGCTCGATGGCGCGGAGAATGTGCTGGTAGGCCTTCGAGCAAATGTGCGCCTCGAGCGCGGCCTCGGATTCCCACCGCTCGACCAGCGCGATGGCACCATCCAGGCCGTGCTCCTCGTAGACGTGGCATGCGACGCAACCCGGCTGGGCCAACACCGGCCCCTGGATGGATCGCAGGATTTCCAAGACCTCGCCGTGTCGGTCTGGCGACGGCAGGATTCGAAGCGTCCCCACGATCATACTTGATCCTCCAGTGCTCGGTCCGTCCCAAGACGAGTTGCGATCCGGTCCGGCGGAGCTAAGTCATCGACCTGTAGGGAATAGGAGGCCGTCGTGGGCCATCCCCCCAGCGCTTGGGATGCGCACCGAAAGGACGACATGACGTCCCAAGGGCGTGGGTCTTTTCGCCGCCCCAGCAGGATGCGCCGCACTTGGCATCTCCAACCTTCCTCTCGTACGCGGGCGGTTATGGCGCCGGGACCGGGACGTAGGTCACGCCATCGGGACCATACGCTTCCTGGTAGTACGTACCGCCCGACTTGTAGTAGGTCGAACCGTTCGCGTTGACGACCTGGGCATTGCTGGGCAGCGCCGCCACCGGGGCGGCAACGCCTTCCGGCCGGTCAGCCGCGCCTGCCACTTGAAATCTTCCTGCTCGAAGGCCTTGCCCATGGACGGGGCCGCGGCGTCTGCCAGCCGCCACTGGAGATAGGTCTTCCAGTGGGTGAGCGGCACCGACCGGAGCAACGGGTTCACCCCCTCGAAGAACTTGGGGGTGGCGACGTTGAGGTCGGGCTGAGCGGAGACGCCGATCCCCTTGAGATACCCGGTCCAGTCGAAGGCCGGACTCAGGCTCTGCAGCTCGGCGTAGGTCTTCTTGTGGGTGATGTTCTGCGGGTCCCGCTGCTCCAGCACCGTCAGCGATGCCCCGGCCAGCCTGGTCTCGAGGGCCATGATCTCCCTGGCCTCGTTGGGGGCGTTGGCGGCGGGATGGCCCAGCAGCTTGAGCGTCGCGGTCACGTGCGCGACGTAGTCGTTGCGCAGTGAGTCGGAGCTGGGGTCCGTCCGGGTGTAGTAGTCGCGGTCCGGCATCCCCAGGCCGCCCTGGTAGGCCCACGCCGTGTATTTGCTGCTCTCCAGCGGATCGGGCAACGCGAAGTAGCCGAACAGCGCATCCACCCCCATCAGGTGCAGCCGCGACAGCTCGGCGAACAGCTCCTTCTTGGAGCCGATCGCATTGATCTTGCTGATCTCGTCCCGGAGCGGGGTGCCGCCCTCCCGCTCCGCCCGGGTCGAGTCCATGCAGGTGGCGTAATAAGTCCCGACCAGGCGCGTGGCGGGGTCTCCGGTCTTTCGCTTGGCCGCTGCCGCCTCCGCGATCCGCCGGAGCTGAGCGTCGTTCTGCTCCCGCGACTCCCCAATCACGCCCCACGAGGTGTAGATGGCCGGGATGGTGTCCCGGGCCAGCCAGGCGCCGTTGGCGTACTGGAAGAAGTCCTTGCAGGGAGAGCACGTCGTGTCGATGAAGCTGGGCTCGACGGTCTGGGGGATCGGCGTCAACGGCCGCTCCTGCGCGAGAACCGGAGTCGCAAGAAGGACGAGGGCGAGGGCAAGCGGTAGACGAGGGGTCATGGTTGGTTCAGATGTTGGACAGGACGGACAAGACGGACAGGATGGACAGGGAGGTAGTTCAATCGGCACTCGGCACTCGGCAATCAGTCACTCCCCCATTCCCCCATTCCCCCATTCGCTCATTCAATCGGCAATCGTCAATCGTCATTCGGCAATCCCCCATTCCCTCATTCCCCCATTCTCTCATTCAATCGCCAATCGGCACTGTCTCACTGGTCCACGATTCTCACCCCGGACGGTAGATCGAACCGAAAAGTGTCGGGGGTGAGTTTCGGATTGGGCTGTACCTCGGTGAAGGTCAGCGTCCGATAGGTGCCGCGCCGCTCCCGGATCTCAAGGCGGCGGGGCAGGGCGTCCACCTGGTCGAGCCAGAGCACCGCGCGGTCGAAGGGGAGGTCGGCGTCCAGCGGCTCCAGCCGGATCACGTCCGCCACCCGTCCCCCGGCCTTGTCCGATTTCACGTAGGTGATGTGGTAGCGTTCGGCCGGCCGGTCCAGCAGCCAGGCCAGCACGCTGAATCCGAACTTGGGCCCGCTGGGGATCCCCATCCGGATCACCTGACCCGGCGTGGTGCTCGGGGTGTAGACCCAGAGCCGCTGGCCGTCCATCACGACCGCGTCGCCATTGGGATCGGTGAAGCGCATGGCCAGCTTGGCGGTCCCGGCCTGGACCAGGTGCCCCTTGCTCTCGTAGTCGCCGATCATCGAGTCCTGGATCAACTGCTTGAACTCGGCGCCGAAGGCGTTGAGCTGCTGGTAGGCCCGCGCGGCCCGGTTGGCGATGGCGACCGGGTCGGCTCCGGGGTGCGGTCCAGGGGTGGGGGTCTGGGCGACGAGTGATGTCGCGCTCAGCGCGAGTGCGATGAGCATTGCGATTGGGGGCCGCCCGCACGTTGAGGTCATGCGTCGGGGCGGGCACGGAGGCCCGCCCCGACCGGGTGATGCGATCATGGGGACGATTCGACTACCTGGATCAGGCCGCCGCTCCCTCCATCTCGGCTAGTCGGACGCCCACGATGGTGGAGACCCCGGGCTCCTGCATGGTGACGCCGAAGACCGCGTCAGCCGCCTGCATGGTGCGGGGATTGTGGGTGATCACGATGAACTGGGTGGTCTTCTTGAACTCGTCCAGCAGCCGCGTAAACCGGGCGACGTTGGCGTCGTCCAGTGGGGCATCCACCTCGTCCATCAGACAGAAGGGGCTGGGCTTGGTGAGGTAGATGCTGAACAGCAGCGACACCGCCACCAGGGTCCGTTCCCCGCTCGAGAGCAGGTGAATCCGCTGAGTCCGCTTGCCGCGCGGCGCCGCGTGAATGTCGATCTCGCACCCTAATGGGTCCTCGGGGTTGGACAGCTTGAGTTCGCATTCGCCGCCGCCGAAGAGGGTCTGGAACACGTGCACGAAGTTGGCCTGGATCGAGGTGAAGGTCTCCATGAACAGCGCCCGGGCGTTGGTGTCGATCTCCCGGATCGCCTGCTCCAGCGACAGCTTGGCCGCGACCAGATCATTCCGCTGGCTGACCAGGAACTCGTAGCGTTTGCTCTCCTCGGCGTGCTCCTCGACGGCGAGGGCGTTGACCGGCCCGATCGCCTCGAGAGCGCTCAGGATCCGGGCCGTCTCCATCTCCAGGGCCTCCATCTCCAGCTCCAGCACCGGCGCCTCCGCCAGCAGCTCGGCGATCGGCTTCCTCCATTCGGCTTCCACCCGCTCCACGATACTGCGGCGCTGGGCGGCGGTCTCCGCCAGCTCCAGCTCCAGGTGATGTGCCTCGTCGGTCAGGGTCTCCGCCCTGGTGCGGGCCTCCGCCAGCTCGTGCTCCGCCACGGTGAGCGCCTCTTCGGCGGCGGCGGCTTCGGCATCGGAGTCGGTCGCCGCAGCCTCGAGTTCGAGCACGCCGACCCGCCGCTCTGAACGCGCCTCGATCCACTGGGCCTGCTGGGACGCCAGGACCGCGCATTCGCGGTCGATCCCGGCCAGCTCTGCCTGGAGCGCCTGGGTCGAGGCGTCGGCTTCGGCCCCCATCGCCTCAGCGCGGGCCAGTTGATTCGACGCCGCTTCCAGCCGCGCGGCGACATGCGCCTGCTGGACCTGCCAGTGGACCCGGGCGTCGCGGGCGGCCTCCTGCTCCAGCTCGAGCGCGGCCATCCGGGCCCGGGCCTCGCCCAGGTTCTCTTCGAGCCGAGCGCGCGCCAGCTCGCCCTCGGTGAGTCCGGTGTCGATTTCGGCCAGCCGCCGCTCGGCCCTGGTCACTCGCTCGGTGAGGCTGGCCAGCTGAGATTCGGCGTCGCTCAACTCGCGGGAGAAGAGGCCCACCAGCCGGATCGCCTCTTCACGGCTGCCGACTGCCTGCCGTTCGGTGTCCCGGGCTTCCTCCGCCTCGCGATTGATCCGCTCCAGCGCGACCTCCGCCTGGACCAGCGCGTCCATCGTCGCCTGGAGGGCGGCTTCGGCGCCGGTCACGTTGCTTCGCGCCTGCTCGGTCTCCTTGGCCAGACTCTCCAGTTCGGCGCGACGACGTAGGGGGCCGGAGGCGGTACTGGCGCCGGCCAGGAAGATGGCGCCATTGGCGCGGCGCAGCGCCCGGCCCGCGGGCTCGAGCACCTGAGCGCCCGAGAGCAGCCCGCGCACCCAGGCCTCCGCCGGGGCATCGGCCTTGAGCCGATCCTCCATGGCCACCGGGTCTCCCCGAAGCAGGGCCGGGGCGCGGTTGGCGGGGAGCAGCACCAGGGCGCCGGGTTGCGCCTCGGCATGCCACGCCTGAATCGCGCCGACCGCGGCGTCGTCGGTGATCAGCACCGCGTGCACCCACTCGCCCAGCAGCCGTTCGGCCAGCTCGGCTTCATCGCGGGTGGTGTGGAGGAAGTCGCTCAGGGGGCCCAGGACCGCGTCACCGAACTTGTTGCGGACGGCGAGCAACGCCGCCGCGCCCGGGGCCAGACCGACCCGATCACGCTCCAGCTCTTCGAGCGCCTGCCGGCGCGCGGTGAGCTGGGCCAGGGTCTCCTCCGCGGCCCGCCGTTCGGCGCGGTCGAGCGCCTCGCGCCGGCGGGTTTCTCCCACCAGGTGCCGAGCCCGTTCGGCCTCAGTGGCAATCCGGCGGGCTTCCTGGATGGTCCGGTCGGCGTCGTCGGTGGCGTCCGATCGCCGCTGCTCAGCCAGTACCGCGTCACTCTCCAGGCTGGCCCGGCGGACGGTGGCCAGGTGTACCTGCTCGCGGAGCGCGGCCAGGTCTCCCTCCAGGGCCCCGCGCTCTCCTTCGAGCGAGCGCAGTGACTGAGCCCGCTCCTGCAGTTCCTCCTCGAGCTGGCGAACGGTCTGGCGCTGGTCAGCCAGGCGGGTACGGACCTCCTGCTCGGTGGCGGTGCGGGCCTCGAGCTCGGCCCGGATATGCGCCTCGTCTCCTACGGCGGACCGATGCTCGTCGGCCGCCAGGGCGCGCTCCCGCCCCGCCGACTGGGCCCGCGCCATGGCCTGTTCCAGCTCCTCGTTGGCCCGGGCTTTACGGGCGGACCCGGTGGTCATCCGTTCGGCGGCCAGCTTGACGTCGCTCTCCAGCCGCTCGTGCTCCAGTCGCGCGACTCCCAGCATCTTCGCGATTTCGGTGCGCTGCGCTTCCGCCAGGGTCCGGTTCCGGGCCACGTCTTCCCGCTGCTGCTCCAGCATGGTCACCGCTTCGCGTGCCGCCGGCAGTTCGATGGCCAGGTCGGTGCGTCGGGTCTCCCGGGCGGCGGCCTGCTCGGCCAGTTGATCCAGGAGTCTCCGGGCCAGCGTCAGCTGCACCGCGAAGCGCTCCTCGGTCAGTTTGTTGTAGCGTTCGGCCTTGCCCCGCTGGCGAGCCAGGCTCCGGAGCTGGCTCTGGACCTCGGCGATCACGTCTTCCACCCGCTGGAGATCGGTCCCGGTCTCCTCCAGCCGCCGCTCGGTGGTCACTTTCCGGTCCCGATAGAGGCCGATTCCTGCCGCCTCCTCGAACAACTGGCGCCGCTCCTCCGCCCGGTCCGAGAGCAGCAGGTCGATCATCTTGGCTTCGATGACGACCCCGGCATCGCTGCCCAGCCCGGTGCCGCGGAGGAGGTCCTGGATGTCCTTCAGCCGGACCGGCGCGCCGTTGAGCAGATAGTCGCTCTGTCCCGAGCGGGACAGTCGCCGGGTGATTTGGACTTCCCGGTAGGCGATCGGGAGATCGCCGTCGGAGTTGTCGAGGAAGAGTGAGACCTCGGTCACGTTCACCGGACGCCGCCCCGCCGCGCCCTGGAAGATCACGTCTTCCATCTTGCCGCCCCGGAGCAGCCGGGCCGACTGCTCGCCCAGGACCCAGCGCACCGCATCGGAGACGTTGGACTTGCCGCAGCCGTTGGGGCCGACGATGGCGGTGACCCCTTCTCCGAAGGAGAGGGTCACGTGGTCGGCGAACGACTTGAAGCCGGAGAGCTCGAGTCTGGTGAGGTTCATGGGCTCCTCAGAGGCTGACGGGCAAACCGATTGACCATGGGCGACAGTCGATCACTGATCGCCGCCTTCCGGCTGATAGATGAAAAACGGACGGCCCAGCTTCTTGCCGGTGGCCTCGGCATCCTCGCGCGAGGCGTAAGGACCCAGGACCACCCGATAGCCTTCGTCGGAGGTGTGCGGCTTGAGCACCGAGGCGGGCAGCCCCGCGCCGCTCAGCTGTTTGGCCAGCTCCTCCGCCCAGGCGGGATTCTGCGAGCTGCTGACCTGGAGATAGACTTTTCCCTTGACGCCGGTATCTCCGGGCGCCGCGGCGACCACGATCGATTCGGCCGCCGCTGGTGGCGGCGCACCCTGGGGAGACCAGGCCAGGGGGACCCAGAGGTCCTTGGCGCCCCCAGCCACCTTTCCTGTTACGGGAAAATTGGCCTTGCTCAGATCGTAGGCCAAGACGTCCTGCTTGATCTTGCCGATCAGGATCTGCTGGTTGGTCACGGTAGGCAGATCGACGCCCCACTCGGACGGCACGCTTCCGACCAGTTTCCCGGTTCCCAGGTCCACCACCCAGACCGAATCGGTGGCGGGCGGACGGAGCAACAGCCAGGTCCCGAAAGGCCCGGGCCGAAGGGCTATCGCAGGAGACGGGGTGCTGATCTCCCCGGACACCTCGGAGGTATAGCGGTTGAGCACCAGGATTCCGCCCTGGCGTCGCGCCACATAGAGCCGGTGGCCGGATGGCGAAAAGGCGACGGCCCGGGCGTGACCGTCCACCGGGATGATGCGAGGCACGGCCTTCCCGCGGGGCTCGTAGAGGACCACCACCGAGTCTGCCGCCACCGCCAGCAGCTCCCCCCAGTAGGTCACCGCCGCGTCGCCGGCGGGAAGCGGAACGGTGGTCGCGGGCTGGTCGCCGGCCAGGCGGGAGAGGGTGTTGCCTGCGGCGGTCGAGACCGCGAGCAGGTCCCCGTCCTTGGTGCCGAATATTTCCCGGGGTCGCCCCGGCAGGCGATTCTTGTACCTGGTCGGTGAGCGATGGACCACCTGGGTCACCGCATTGCTGTCGTCCAGAGCGTAGATGGTCTTGTCGGGACCCATGACGGCGTCTCGTGTACCGGGGAGCAGGGCGCGCACCCGGCCGGTCTCGAGATCCAGGACCTGGATCTGTCCGGTGGCGTCCAGCGCGTAGACCATTCGCTCATCCAGATCGGTGCCGACCACGTGCCGGATCGCGGGGATCTTTCCCTGGGCCTTCCAATCGGCCTCGTTGAGCGCCGGGGGGAGATAGAGCTGGGGAAGGCCGCCCGCAGCCGGGAGCCGAAGGAGACTCGACGGCGGCTGCCTCGCACCGGTGAGTGCAGCGATGGGGGGCTTCGGAGATCCATGGCAGGACAGCGCGGCAACCGCCAGCGCCACCCCGACTCGGTGAGAGTGCCGGAGCACGACAAAAGATAGTCGAGGGCAGGGGGAAGTTGGGAGGGTGACTTAGGACTTAGGACTGAGGACTTAGGACTGAGGACTGAGGACTGAGGACTGAGGACTGAGGACTGAGGACTGAGTGGGGTCGCGAGTCACAGGCCGCGAGTCGCAGCGGCTTGCGACTTGTAGCTTGTGACTTAGCCTGCTCGCGTCCGCCCTGTCCGCCCTGTCCGCCCTGTCCGCCCTGTCCGCCCTGTCCGCCCTGTCCGCCCTACAAAACAGCTGGGAGCTAGCGGTCGGAAACTGGAACCTAGCGCGTCGAAAGGAACCAGCCCCCAACTACTAACTCCCATTTTTTTCTTCGGGGTTCGGAGTTCCGGGTTCTGAGTCTTGAGTTCTGAGTGTCGTTACCCGATGCCCGATGCCAACCCCTAATGCCGAGTGCCGAGTGCCTAGAACACCGGCCCCAGACTCAGTGTCCAGTACCCACGAATGTTCCGGTCCAGCGGGAACGAGTAGTCGAACTTGAACAGGGCGAAGCCGAAGAGGTTCAGCCGCGTCGCGAAGCCGACGGTACGGCTGATCGAGCGGACGTTGTAGGGGTCGTCGCCAGGTTGCCGGTTCCACTTGATAACGTTGTTCTCGTTCCAGGCCACGCCCAGGTCGGCGAAGATCGCGCCCTCGAGAGCCGGGAAGCCGGCCGGCACGAAGCCCATCCGCGGATTCAGCAATGGGAAACGCAGCTCGGCGTTGAAGACACCCAGCTGGCTGCCCACGAGGCGGTCGAAGGGAGCGCAGGTCCCGGTGGTCACGATGCTGAGGCTGCACTCATGCCGCTCGTAGGAACCCGAGGTGTTGCCTCGCACCAGGTCGGTGGTGCCCAGATACAGAGGGTAGAGGTTGCCGTCGCGCCCCAGCCGCCCCTGGTAATAGAGTCGGGTCGCGAAGACCACGAAGCCGGTGATCCGGTCGTAACGACGGTTGTCGAACAGGACCTGGGTCAGCCGGCGCTGTCCGATGGCGTGGAAGAACTCGATTCGCAGCCGGCGCCCCATGAAGGGCCCGATGAATCCCTGCAGGCTGTTGTCGTGGACGTAGGCCAGCCCCGGCTCGACGAAGTTCTGCGTGCCCAGGTCGGTCTCGACCTGGGTAGGGTCGGTCACCAGCAATCCCGAGGCGGGGTCGTACGGCTCGAGCAAACTCTGGCGGGCATCGTTCACCGACGCCAGACGAAAGTTCATCTCGAATCGGCTGAACCGGTTTAGCGGGTAGTACCCGGTGATGAACGCCTGGCGCGTGATCAAACGCCTGACGTTGGTGACGTAGGTGTTGACCCCGGCCACGGGATAGTCGGCCACGATCTGGCTGGGCTCGATGAAGTAGTACGGCGATTGCCGGATTCCCACTGCCCACCCCAGCCGGCCCGCCTGATTGATGTATGTCGCTCCGACCAGCGCCTCGGAAATCCGCCCGTTCACGTAGAACGTGAAGATCATGGCGTGGTTGCCGAGGATGTCCGTGAGGCCGACTTCGCTGCCACCGAAGAAGGCGCTCCCGAAATTGTCGCGCACGTATCCGATGGTCGGCCGCGCGACGTAGTCCACCTGGAACTTGAAGTGGTAGCGGTCGTGGGCGAATTCGGTGGTGTCGGGCAAGTGGTACTCCGCCGAATCCAGCAGCTGCGCCATGGTGGTCGGTGCGGGCTGGGCCGGAGTCTGACCGGGGCCCGTGCCCGCCACCTGGTCGGCGGGCCGGAAGCCCTGACGGGTCCGATAGAGCGAGGCGCTCTCGCGCACCGGCCCCGGGAAGGGGCCGCCCGGCGCGACGGCGCCCGTCGTGTCCCGCCGCGGCACGCCAGTGATCTCGGGTCCGGCTCCGGGCTCGAACGGCGGTACTTGCTCGATGGGCTTCGCCAGCGACTGCGGATCCGACACCGCGAACACGTCGAACTTGTCGGATTCGTAGTAGACGAAGGCCAGCCGGTTCACGTCGTGGGCCCAGGAGAGCACCGGGGAGAGCGGAACGATTCCCTGGACGCCGGTATAGAGGTCGGTGACCTGAGAGATCCCCCGGGTGTCGAGGTCGTACAAGTAGATGTTGCTCACCCCGTTGCGATCGGAGACGAACGCGATCTGCCGCCCGTTCGGCGACCACTGCGGGCTCACGTTCTTCCCGTCCTCCATGTGGGGGAGGACCTCGATCGTGCCGGTGTCGAGGTGGTAGAGCGCGATGCGCATGTTACTGGTGTGCAGCACGTTGAAGTCGGTCTCGGGCCCCCGATCGGTCGCAAACGCGATCATGGTGCCGTCGGGCGACCAGACCGGATGGAAGTCGGCGTTCTTGTCCTCGGTCAGGCGGCGAAGGCCGGTCCCGTCCCGATTGATCAGGAAGAGATCGGAGATGCCGCCATCATAGCCGGTGAACACCAGCTGTTTGCCGTCGGGACTCCAGGTCGGGGTGGTCACCCCGTTCAGATCCACCTTGATGCGGCGTTCCTCCCGATCCTTCTGGACGTCGATGATCAGGATGTCGTCCTTGGGCCCGCGCTTGGCGGCGACCGCCAGGTAGCGGCCGTCAGGAGACCAGCTGGCGGCGGAATTGATGAAGCGGAAGGTCTCGTAGGCGCTGTTGTAGGTGCTCTTGAGCAGGCGGCGCTTAATCTTCCCGGTGTGGGCGTCGGCCAGGTAGAGATCCACGAAGTAGAAATCCGCCTCGCTGAAATAGGCGACCAGGTTCCCGTCGGGCGATAGTGCCGGCGCCAGATGCAGCGTGCCCTTGGAGCGCTGCTGGGTCAGCATCGCTTCGGCAAAAGCGTCGGCATGCTCCCGGTTGGCCACTTCCGGCTGATAGATCCGCGTCACCTCGGCCCGCCACTGATCGGACAGCTGGTCCAGGCTCAGGCCCAGCACCCGCCGGAAGGCGCCGTCCATGCTCCCCACGCCCCGCAAGGTGGCCTGCATGATCCGGCCAATCGCCTCGTCGCCATAGCGCTCGCCGATGAAGGCCAGGATTGCCTGACCGAAGCGGTAGGGGAAGATGTTGGGATCGGTCTCCAGCTGGCGGATGGTGGGCAACTTGTTGTCCAGCACGGCGTCCCGGAGCCACATGGCGGTGTTGGGATCGACCTTGCCCAGGGAGAGGTACTCCGCCATGCCCTCCACGAACCACAGCGGCGGATTCAACTGAATCAGCAGGGTCAGGTTGTTACCCGGCTTGCCCAGGCTCCAGATGTCGTACTGGAACTGGTGGGTCATTTCGTGCTGGAGGACGTGCTCGAAGTCCTGGTAGGACCCGGTGAAGGGCAGCACCATTCGGTTCCGCGCGAAATCCGTCACGCCGCCGGTGCCTTCGGTCGGCGCATCCTGCCCCAGTGCATTGGTCTGCACGAAGTCCGAGTGGGAAGCGTAGAGAATGATCGGCTTCCGCTCCTTGAATTCGTGGGCCAGGATCCGGGAGAGCCGGGCATAGGAGCGCTCGGCCATCCGTGCCGCATCCTGAGCGGCCTCCCGCTCGCGATCGTAGTAATAGATTTCGAAGTGGTCGGTCCGGAGGATCTTGAAACCGAAGTTCTGATACTGGACCCGGTTCTGTCCGAAGTATTGGGCGCGCAAGCCGGCCGGCGTGGCGAGAAGCAGCAGCACGGCGGTACTGAGCCAGCGATTCATGAAGCGTCTCGACCTATCTAGGCGCTGGTCATCAGCTCCGGTGCGTCGTCCCAGAGCCGTTCCAGCTGGTAAAAGCGGCGCGTGTCCGGGTGAAAGACATGCACCACGAAATCCACGAAGTCCAGTAATACCCATCTGCCGGTCGGTAGTCCCTCTATGTGATGCGCCCGCTGCCCTCGGCGATGCAGTCGCTCCAGCACCGATTCGGCGATCCCTCGCACGTGCGCGTCCGACGTTCCAGAGGCGATCACGAAGTAGTCGGTCGCATCGCACAACCCGCGCAGATCCAGCACCGTCAGGTTCCGGCCCTTCAGGTCCTCGATGGCCGAGACCGCGGCGGCCACCGCTTCCGGGAGGGTCGCCGTCATCCGGGACCGGCTCCCGCGTCGTGGCCCCGAACCTCCGGGGTCCCGTCCTCGACCTGGTAGAAGATCCCCCAGGCCCCAATCCCGACGTGGGTGCCCAGCACTCCGGTGGCCAGACTTACCAGGCAGTCCCGGGGCCGGTAGGCTGCCATCAAGGCGGTCCTGACCCGCTCCGCCGTCTCCGGGGCTTCGGCGTGGACCACTCCAAACCGGATCACCCGAGGCCGGGGCGAAAGCCGCCGCTCCAGCAGGGCCAGAACCCGGGGAACCACATTCTCCCGGCCCCGTACCCGATCCACCGGTACTACGCTTCCCTCCTCGTCCAGTGACAGGATCGGCTTGACGTCCAGCAAGCCGGCCAGCCAGGCCCTCCCTCGAGTCACCCGTCCTGATCGAAGCAGGTTCTCGAATGTGTCTACGGTGACGAACGCGCCGGATTGGCGTCGCACACGTTTCAGTTCGGCTACGATGTCGGCCGCGCCCCACCCGGACTCCGCCAGCTCCGCCCCCCGCAGGGCCAGGAGGCCCAGGCCGAGCGACGCCGAGGCGCTATCCACGAGATGCACGCCCTTCAGTTCGGCCGCCTTGACCGCTGCCTGGGCCGACTGGAAAGTGCCTGAGAGCTTGGCCGCCAGCAGGACCGCCACCACCTCGTCGGCTTCGGCTCGGGCATCCCGGAGTACTCGGACGAAGTCGGCCGGGGTCGGTTGGGAGGTCGTGGGAAGCACCTTGCTGGCCCGGAGCCGCCGATAGAATTCGTCGGCCTTCAGCTCGACCCGGTCCCGGTACACCTCGTCCCCAAACATGACCTGAAGGGGGACCAGGGCGATGTGATGCCGGTCCAGCAGGCTGTCCGGGAGATCCGCCGAGCTGTCCACCACCAGGGCGACCGGTCGCCGCTGACCGTGAGCCAGCTCCCGGTGCTGGGCCCGCATATCGTCGGCCTTGGTGGCCTGAATCTCCCCCCAGCGGCCGGCGAAGGTGAAGACGGCCTCGGGGGTGTCGGTGTGGACGTGCATCTTGAGCAGATCCCCGGCCGCGACCACCTGGATGGACCCGCCGAACTGCCGGAGCGCGGCCCGGACCTCGTTGGCCGGGGGCAGCTGGGACCCCGTAACCGTGACTTCGGTGCAGAACTGATAGTCTCGATCGGCGGCGACTTCCACGAACGCAGCCGGGGCAGGGACGCTGAACTCCTGGGTCCCGACCGCCAGAATGGGGTCTCCCTCGATCAGGCGAACCACGCCTTCGATCATCCTGATGAAGCCCTTGCCTCCTGCGTCCACCACGCCCGCTTCACGCAGCACCGCCATCAGCTCCGGAGTGCGGGCCAGGGCCACCTCGCCTTCCTGCAGCGTCCGGTTCATGAAAACGGCGATGTCGTCGGATTCCGCGGCGGCGCGTTCGGCGGCGCCGGCCGCTTCGCGGGCCACGGTCAGGATGGTGCCTTCGCGGGGATCGTCGAGGGAGCCGTACAGTCGTTCGACGCCGCGCCGGATGGCGATGGCGATGTCCCGGGTCGAGGCCTCGGTCTTCTGCTGGACCGCTTCGGCGAAGCCGAGGAGGAAGTGGGCGAGCATCATCCCGGAGTTGCCCCGGGCGCCCAGGACCGCCCCCCGCGCGGCAGTGGCGGCGGTCTCGGAAAGCGAAGCGTCGCCGCGGGCACGAAGCGCGTCGGCGACGGATCGCAGGGTCAGGCTGAAATTGGTGCCGGTGTCGCCGTCGGGGACCGGGAAGACATTGATCCGGTTGATCTCCTCGCGTCCGGCGGCTACCCAGTCCGCCGCCGCGTACATGGCCTGGGCCAGGCGCGGCCCATCGACGTAGGTGATCCCCGCCCTCATGCGGGCCGCTTACTCCGGGACGACTGTGACCCGGACCTCGGCATGGACCTCGGCCGGGAGACGGACCGTCACCCGGTGCTCTCCCAGCGATTTGATCGGTTGGCCCAATTCGATCCGGCGGCGGTCCACGGTGTGACCCAGCCCGGCGAGTCCCTCGGCGATGTCCTGGGCCGTAATCGATCCGAACAGCCGGTCCCCCTCACCAGCCTTGCGCGCCATGGTCAGTGAGACCTGTCCCAGCGCGGCGGCCAACGTCTCGGCCTCGGCCCGGTCGCTGGCAGCCCGGGCGGTCCGCGCCCTGGACTCGGCCTCGATACGCTTGCGATTGCCCTCGGTGGCCTCGTAGGCCAGCCCCTGAGGCAGCAGATAGTTGCGGGCATATCCGGGGCGAACCTTGACCAGCTCGCCGGCCTTGCCCAGCGACTGCACGTCCTCCCGCAGAATCACTTCCATTGATCAGCCTCCCAGAGTCGGCGGGGCGAACCGCCGCCGGAAATCCAGCCAGGTATCCGCCAGGCCCAGCGAGATCAGGACGCCCAGCGCTATCGGCAGTAGAAAGATTACGATCACCCCTACGATCAGCCAGCCGAACACCGACGTCTCTCCCGCCGCCGCGCGCAGCACCGCGGCGCCCCGGAGAACGTACAGGCCGCCGAACAGCACCAGGATGTTGGCACCCACCGCGCCCGCCGGCGCCGGCAGCGGCAAAATCGTCAGCGCCAGTCCGGCGATGGCTCCCCACACCAGATGGTCGCTGAACCGGAAGCCCTGAAAGGGACCGGCCGGCGCCCCCAACGGATGGGCCGCGATCCGGTGGTACCAGTGCCAGGCCAGGTACATGCCCAGCAGCGCCGTCAGCGCGAGCAGGCCGGGGAACAGGGCGGCCGCCGACTCGATCCCGGCGCTTAGCGCGTCCACGTACTGCGCCGTGGCGCCGCCGTCTCCGGCCGACGGGAGCGAGGAGAGCGCGTCCTGCAGCTGGTGGCCGTCACGGATCACCGCCAGGCGAAGTTCGTCCCAGCCGATCCCCAGGTGCCAGGCCCACAGCACCAGAATGGGCATCGCCAGGAACAGGGCCAGGAGCGCCATCGAGAAGAACGGCCGCCGGTCTCGGAGCGCCACTCCCACGAAGGTCCCGGTGATGAAGACGCCCAGCGCCAGCACCGCCTGTTCGGCGATTCCACCCGAGCGGGGGACGGTGGCCCCGATCCAGAGGGCCGCCGCGGCCAGCCACCACCATTCCCGCAAGGTCCGCGGTCGAGAGACGGCGATGAGTCCCGCGAGGGGGCCCAGCAGGAAGATCGGCGGGGCCAGAAACAGAAACGCGAGCAGGCTCATGATCGAGCCTGGCCGGATCCTCGGGGGCTCGAGCGCCCGCGCTGCCTGGTTCAGCCGGCGAACCCCTTGATGTAAGGGAGCAGCGCCAGCTGACGGGCGCGCTTGATTGCCGTGCTCAGCTGCCGCTGATGGCGCGCGCAGGTCCCCGAGAGGCGGCTGGGCAGGATCTTGCCGCGCTCGGTCAGGAACCGGGCCAGGGTCCGCTCATCCTTGTAATCGACCTGGCGGACTCCGGCCTCGCAGATCGAGCAGGTCTTCTGAGGACGTCTCATTCGTCGTCCTCCTCGCTGACCTTCCCGGCGGTGACTGGGACGGGCTGCTCGCCTTCGCTTACGACCACCAGAAACCGGAGCACACCGTCGTCGAGCTTGATGGCTCGCTCGAACTCGGGGAGCGCTTCAGGGCTGGCGTCGAACTTGGCGACCACGTAGTAGCCGGTGCCGTGCTTCTTGATGGGGTAGGCAAGGGTACGCTTGCCCCACATGTTGATCTGGGGTGCTTCGCCGGCCGGTCGCTTGATCAGGGCGTGGAACCGTTCGAGACGTTCGTTGATGGCGGGTTCTTCGAGCGCAGAATCGAAGATATAGACCACTTCGTACTGACGGGTCATGACACCTTCCTTTGGGCTGTCGCCCCGCCCCTGGTGTGGGGTACGGGGAGGATGAATGGTTGTGAGGGAGAATAATAGGCGGTCGAAGACCGATTCGGGAGGGTCTTTCGACTTGCCAAGGCGTATCCCGGTGCTCACTTTTCCGGCCCCCCCGAACTGAGGAAGTCGTTGTGAATCATCGCCATTCCGTCCTGGCCCTGGCCGGGCTCCTGGCCCTGGCCGGCCGCCCCGCCCTCTACTCGCAGGCCAAGCCTGCCGCCACCAAGCCGCCCACCGTGGCCGAGGCCGAGGCCTTCATGAAGCGCGCGGAGGCCGAGTTGCTGGAGTTGTCCAACCGGCAACAGCGCGCCGATTGGGTGGCCCAGAACTTCATCACCGACGACACCGAAGAAATCAGTGCGGAGGCGGGAAAGGACCTCGCGGTCGCCGTGCAGCGGCTGGCGACCAGGGCCCGGCGGTACGAGAAGCTCAAGCTCTCGCCCGAGCTGAGCCGGAAGTTCCTCCTGCTCAAGCTGTCCCTGGCGGCCCCGCCCCCGGCCGATAGCGCCAAAGCGGCGGAGCTCTCCCGGATCCAGGCCTCGATGCAGGGCGACTACGGGAAGGGGACCTACTGCCGTTCCTCCAAGGCCGAAGCCGGCAAGCAGGAGTGCCTCCAGATCGGGGCGCTCAGCAAGATCCTGGTGGACAGCCGTGATCCCGCCGAGCTGCTGGATGCCTGGCAGGGCTGGCATCGGATCTCCCCGCCGATGCGGCAACGCTACGCCCGGTACGTCGAGCTGGCCAACCAGGGGGCGCGCGAGCTGGGCTTCGTCGATGCCGGCGCGATGTGGCGCTCCAATTACGACATGCCGCCGGACGAGTTCGCCAGGGAGACGGATCGGCTCTGGAATCAGGTGCGGCCGCTCTATCTCCAGTTGCACGCGTATGTCCGCTCCCGCCTGTCGGAGCGCTACGGCAAGGACGTCGTTCCCCCGGACGGCCTCATCCCGGCCCATCTGCTGGGGAACATGTGGGCC
>Ga0207423_1000026_pt1 | contig 17245 bp, 11 predicted proteins | sample Browns_ThreeSqA__FD_184848 | JGI IMG/M metagenome (GOLD analysis project Ga0207423, IMG submission 184848) | Wetland microbial communities from the San Francisco Bay, California, USA, that impact long-term carbon sequestration -... | ecosystem: Environmental > Aquatic > Marine > Wetlands ... | reverse complement strand
CCCCGCCGGTCTCGTCACCATCCGTCTGCACAATCTGGGTCCCGATCTCCACCACGTCTGGCTGGTCCGCCTCGAGGAGGGGAAGACCCTGCAGGACTTCGGCGCTGCGATCCAGCAGGGGTCGATCCCGGCCTGGGCGGTGCATGTGGGCGGCCCCAACGCCGCGATCCCCAACGGGGAGAATCATGCGACCATGGTGCTGCAGCCGGGGAACTATGGCTTGCTCTGCGTGATTCCCGACACGGCCGGAATGCCCCACGCGATGAAGGGGATGATGCGGACCATCACCGTCACCGGAACCGCCGGCTCCGCCGCGCTTCCCGCCAGCGACAACGAGCTGACCCTCAAGGACTACGACTTCGTGTTCGCCAAGCCGCTCCACAAGGGCCACCAGGTCATTCGAGTCACCAACGAAGCGGACCAGGTGCACGAGATCGTGGTGATCCGGTTGATGGAGGGGAAGACGCCTCAGGATTTCACGATGTGGGCGATAAAGCGCCAGGGCCCGCCGCCCGCGGAGCTGGTGGGCGGGATGAGCGGGATCTCCAAGGGACAGGCGAGCGAAATGTCACTGGACCTGATTCCGGGGAACTACGCCATGGTCTGCTTCCTCCCGGCGGCGGACGGGAAGGCGCATTTCGAGCACGGGATGATGAAAGAGGTGCGGATAGACTAGCTGGGAGGTTAGGGGTCAGGGGTCAGGGGTCGGGAGTCTCGAGTCGCAGGTCGCAAGTCACACCCGGGGAGTGTCCCTATGACTTGAGACTTGCGACTTGTGGCTGTTGAGGCTTGTGACTCGTGTCTTGCGGGTAATGAACTCGAGAGGCGGCTCCCTAGTTCCTGGTCCCGACCCACGGAAATCCTGATCCTGTCACCAGTTCCCCATCTCCATCTCCCGGGCGCAGTTATTGCCTTAGACGGGGTCGAACCCCAACAACTGCAGCGGAGGTGGAGTATGACCAAGCACATTGGCGTGCTGGTCCTGCACTTTGCCTTGGCTCCTGTGGCGGCACTGTTCGCTCAGCAGGGTCAGGGATCGGCTGAGACCCCAGAGGAGTTCGAATCCAAGCTGGGCTATCAGACCGGGACCATCACTCTCAAGGACGGGATCGCCACGATCACCGTGCCCGGCAGCTTCCGGTTTCTTCCTGCTGAAGGATCCAAGCGACTGCTCGAGCAGGGATGGGGCAATCCGCCCGGTGCCGCCGACGGCGTGCTGGGCATGTTGATCCCCACCGCGGCCAGCCCGCTCTCCAAGGAGGGCTGGGGGGTGGTCATCACCTTCGACGAAGATGGGTACGTGGACGACAAGGGCGCCGCCGAGATCAACTACGACAAACTGCTGCAGCAGATGCAGGAGGCGACCGAGGCGGACAACAAGGATCGGGTCAAGCAGGGCTACCATGCGGTACACCTGGTTGGATGGGCCGAGCCCCCATCGTACAACGCCCAGACGCACAAGATGTATTGGGCCAAGGAGCTGGCATTCGGCGATTCGGGGCTTCACACGCTCAACTACAACGTCCGGATCCTGGGCCGCCGCGGGGTGTTGAACCTCAACGCGGTCGGCGGGATGGACCAGCTCAACGACATCAAGCCCGACATGCAACAGGTGCTGGGCTTCGTGGAGTTCAACGAAGGGCACCGCTATGCCGACTATCTGCCCGGAAAGGACAAGGCCGCGGAATACGGGCTGGCCGGTCTGGTGGTGGGGGCGGTGGCCGCCAAGGCGGGATTCTTCAAGGTCCTCTTCGCCGCGCTGCTGGCCGCCAAGAAGCTTCTCATCGCGGGAGCGGTGGCGGTGGTCGCGTACGTGAAGCGGCTGATGGGGAAGAAAGAAGAGTCAGCGACGCTGGCGACCAAGTAAGGCGCGCTGCACGATATGACGAAGCCCCGTCGAATTCGGCGGGGCTTCTTCTTTGCTCTCTCTCTAAGCTCCCAGCGTGGCCTGCTCACTACTCCGCTCCACCCCAACTACACACCGCAGAGGCGCAGAGGACGCCGACACCTGCACACCACGGAGACACGGAGGAAACGGAGGGCCACGGAGGTCTATTTGTTTTTCCACCCAACCCATCCCTTTGATCCCGCAGCTCGGCTCTGTGACTTGCGACTTGTGACCCCGACCCCCTGACCCCCTTCAGAACTCAGAACCCAGAACTCAGAACCAACCTCAGTCCTCAGTCCTGGATAGCCCGGCTAGCCTCTGGCAAAAGTCTGGCGCCGCCGTAGCTTAGCCTTCCCCAGGGAGGCGGGGAACGGTGCTGCCACCGGAATTGTCCCACCTGCTCGAGGCCTCGGACCCCGAGACACGGGAAACGGCCTGGGCGGCGTTTCTCAAGGTCCATAGCCGCCACATCATGCTGGTCGCGCGCGCCGTCTACCGTGAGTACGACGGGGCGATGGACGGGTACGCCTACCTGCTCGACGAGCTCCAGCGCGACAACTACCATCGCCTTCGGGGATACGCCCCGCAGCCGGGGAGCAAATTCACGACCTGGCTCACCGTAGTCGCCCGCCGCCTCTTTCTCGACCAGCTCCGGCAGCGGTACGGCCGGTCACCGGCCGGAGATCCGGCCGACCACCGCATGCGGCGTAACTTGGTCGACCTCCTGACCGACGAGCTCGATACTGCCGCCTTACCCTCTGATGTTCGGCAGGACAATCCGGAAGCCCGCCTGGCCGCGGCGGAATTGCGCCGAGCCCTCAACGCGGCGGTCGGGGAACTGGAGCCCGGCGACCGGTTGCTCATCAGTTTGCGATTCGACGAGGACCTGCCCGCACGGGAAATCGGGCGCATCCTCAGTTTTCCCACGCCCTTTCATGTCTACCGACGCCTGAACACGGTTCTGGCTCGCCTGAAGGACGCGTTACGCCGTCGCGGTGTTCAGGAGTCCGAGGCCTGAAGCCGCAAAACCGGCTCCCGCTTGCCGTTTAGGGGAGTAGGTCTTCCGATCATCACCATCCAGAAGGCGCGATATGGATTCTTCGTCTTCGGGTTCCGAACACCTCGAGAGTGGTGTCGTGGCCTCGTACCTGGACGGTGGGTTGCCCCCCGAGCATCGGGCCCGGGTCGAAGCCCATGCGTCGGAATGCGCAGTGTGCCGGTGGGAACTCATCGAGGTGGCCCGCCTACTCCACTCGCGTCGGCGCCGGCCGGCCTGGTACGCAGGTGCAGCCGCCGTGGCCGCCGCCGCCGTCATCGCGATTCTGGTCTGGCCCGGCTCTGCCCCGGAACCGGGGGGAGCCGGTGACTACCGCGAACCGGCGGGGACGACCACCGTGGCGCCGACCGCCTTATCCCCACAAGGGCTGAGCTCGGGCCTGACACGACTGGAATGGACCAGCGTCCCCCGGAACCGCGGCTACCGTGTCACCCTCTACGACGACCGCGGTACCGTGCTCTGGGAAACAGAAACCAGCGACACGGTGGCGCCGCTTCCCGATCGAATCCATCTGACGCCGGGCACCACCTACTTCTGGCGGGTCGAGGCCAGGACCGGGTGGCATCGGTGGGCTTCCTCGGGGTTGACCCCATTCTCGATCCAGCTCCGGGTGCCGTGAGGCGGTGCAAGGCAGTGCCCCTCGTCGTGGCCCTGGCCCTCATCCCGGTGCTCGGGGAGGCACAGGAAGACCTGGGAGCGCTCGCGGCTTCGGCTCCGGACAGCGTGCTGACCCAACGTGTCCGCGACCATCCGGATGACATCAAGGAGACGATTCGGGTGCTCTTCCGCCAATCAGGCCAGGAGGGGCAGGGGACTCAAGCCCTCACGGCGGCCGAACGGGTGGCGAAGGCCTATGCCCTGGCCTGGCGGGACTCGTTCTGGGTACGCCAGGTCGACTGGTTCGAGACGCTGGCGCCGGTGAATCGAACGAAGAAGATCCTCGCGGACAGTCTCCGACTTGCCGGTAACCAGGCCCTGGGCCGCCTCGGGATCGCCGCCGCACTCGCTCTCTGGCGGCAGAGTCTCCGGAGCTACGAGGCAGTCGTTGATTCGGCCGGCATCGGTGCGACCCTGGGGAATGTCGGAGCCGGCTTCTATCAGGCAAATGAGCTGGACAGTGCGGCCGCCTACTTCACCCGGGCGCGGACCATCGCGGGCCGGGTCGGGGATCGCCGGACCGAGGGGAACGCCGTGGGGGCATTGGCTAGCGTGAAGTCCGACCAGGGGGAACCGCGGGCGGCGGTGGCGCTCTACGGTCAGGCCGCCGCACTTCGGGCCATGAGCGGGGACGATCGTGGAGCGGCCGCCGACAGGAACAACCTCGGACTGCTGAGTCAGACCCTGGGCGACCTCGATGGCGCCAAGGCGGCCTTCAATGAGGCCCTGGCCTCCAATCGACGGGCCGGCCGGACCGATCCGGCAGCGGCCAACCTGATCAACCTCGGGAACCTTGCGAGCCTGGTCGGGGACTATCGGGAAGCGGAAGCGCGGTATCAGGAAGCACAATCGCTCTACCGGGCGAGCGGCAACCGTCTCGGGGTGGCCTCGGTGCTTCACGACCGAGGGCTGCTCGCGCTGCAGCGAGGCGACTTCCGAAACGCGCTCTCCATCCTCTCGCAGGCCCGCGGGATCTTTCGGGTGACCGGTCCCGCCAGCGAGGAGCTGGCCGTCCTGCGAGACCTGGCCTCGACCTCGGCGGCGATGGGGAACCTCGAGGATGCGGTAACCCAACTTGGTCGGGCCGAGCGCCTCGCGGTCGGCCGGAAACTGGGCCCGCAAGTGTTGGGTCAGCTTGCCCTGACGAAGGCCGATCTCGCCGTCCGATTCAACCGCTTCCCGGAAGCGGAAGCGAGCTATCGGCGTGGAGCCGACCTGGCGCGCCGAGCCAACGACCTCCAGGGCCTGGCGGAAGCGGAGCGAGGTCTTGGTTTGCTGGAGCTGTACCTCGGGAACAGCCGCAACGCGCACGAGCGTTTCGTGCAGGCGCTTCACACCGCGGACCGCGCGCTGGACCGCCGGGGCGCGGCCCTCACGCGCCTGCTGCTTGGCTATACCCAGCTTGAGGAACAGGACACCGCCGGCGCGCGCTCGACCCTGGAACGATCGCGGGCGGAGCTGGAATCCCTGGGGGACAGTGCCAGCGTCGCGGTAGCGCTGAACGCGCTGGGTCAGCTCGCGGCCTTCCAGGGAGCTCCCCTGGCGGCCGAGTCGCTCTATCGCGCGGGGCTCAGACAACTCGATGCGGCCTCCGCTCCCACCATCGCCTGGCCCCTACACGCTGGCCTCGCCGCGGCACTGCAGGTGAACGGAGCGCGTGACCCCGCGATCCAGGAGTGGCGCGCTGCCGTGGCCGAGATCGAACGGATTTCCGGCAGGATTCCCCTCGAGGAACGTCGGGCGGCCTTTCTGGCCGACAAGTGGGACGTGTACGCCCAGCTGGCCGTCGCCGAGGTGGGCCGTGGCCGGATCGACGCCGGCTTCGAGGCGAGCGAGAGTCTGCGCGCCCGCCAGCTGCTCGATCTCCTGGCTCGCGGGCGGATCGGGGGGCCGGGAATGTCCGGGGACAACGATTCCCTGGCTGGACGGGAGCAGGACCTTCGTCGCCAGATCACCAGCCTTACTAGAGCACTGGAAGGCTCCAGCGACAGCGGGGTGGGGCTTCGTGGCCCGCTGACGGTCGACGCCTCAGCCGGAGCGGTGTGGGAGGCGCTCGGCCGGGCTCAGGATTCGTACGCCGACCTGCTTCGCTCGGTGGAGGAGGCTCGGCCAGAGTATGCGGCGATGGTGAAGGGGCGAATTGCGACCCAGGCCGAGGTGCGGCAGGCCCTCGCTCCGGACGAAGCGCTGCTGGAGTACCTGGTGGGAGACTCCACCAGCGTGGTCTTCGTGGAGACGGAGGACACTGCCGCGGTGGTGGACCTGGGGGTGACGCGCCACGACCTCGCCAAGCTGGTGGACTTCTCTCGGGGGGTCCTGGTGCGACCCGGGCCATCCTCGGCTCCGGCGGTCTGGCAGTCGGCTCTTCGTCGCCTCTACCAGGACCTGATCGAACCGGTGGAAACCGCTGGCCTCCTGCGGGGCAAGCAGGCGCTGCGAATCGTGCCGCATGCTGAGTTGTACTATCTGCCCTTCGCTGCCTTGCTCGGGCCGTCCGGTCCGGATGCCTACCTGGTTCAGCGCTATCGGCTGACGTACGCCCCATCGGCCTCCGTGTGGCTTCGGCTGCGCCGGTCCAGGGCGCCGTCCTCCGGCGGTGGTGTGCTGGCCCTGGCGCCCCGGCCCATGGCGCTTCCCGGGTCCGCCGCCGAAGTCGCGGCGATCGGGCGCGCCTTCGGGACGCGAGCCAAGGTCCTGCTCGGTGCCAAGGCCACGAAACAAGCCCTCCGGGAGGCGGCCGCAGGCAAGGACATCATCCATTTCGCGACCTATGGAGTCCTCAATAAGGACAATCCGCTCTTTTCTTATGTCGAATTGATGCCGGGAGGCGAGGAGGATGGACGGCTCGAGGTGCATGACGTGTTCGGACTCCCGCTCAGAGCCCGACTGATCGTCCTGAGCGCCTGTCAGACCGGCCTCGCGTCGGGCGCTCTGGCCGATGTCCCGGCCGGAGACGATTGGGTCGGACTGGTGCAAGCCTTTCTCACGGCGGGCGCTTCGACCGTGCTGGCGACACTCTGGCCGGTCCAGGATCGATCCACGGCGCAGATCATGTCACAGCTCTATGACGGGTTGGCGGCGGGGGAGACCACGGCGGCCGCGTTGGCCCAGGCTCAACGGACCGCCTTGGGCCGTCGCGAGACCGCTCATCCGTTCTTCTGGGCCGGCTTCACGCTGAGCGGAGACTAGCCAGATGGGGCACTCACCCAGGCGGCCGAGGTGCCTGACTCACGAGAGGTGTATATGAGAGCCCGCCGGAACTGGCTGCTTCTGAGCGCGAGCGCGCTGCTGATCGGTAGTTGCACCGACTCGACCAGCCCGGGCCCGCTCCCGGCCAAGCTGGCCTTCCTGGTTCAGCCCCAAGCCACAGGTGCCGGGATCCCGATCAACCCCCCGATCGAGGTAGCACTGCAAGACGCGTCCGGCCAGACCCTCACCACCTCAAATGGGACCGTGACCCTGGCGCTCGGAGCCAACCCGGGCCATGCGAGGCTCGCGGGCAGCACCAGCGTGAAGGCCGTAAACGGGGTCGCGACCTTCAGAGGTTTGAGTCTCGGGGTCAGCGATACCGGGTACACGCTGACGGCTTCCAGTCAGGGCGTACCGATGGAGACGAGCGATACCTTCAGCATCATCCCCGGGCCGGCCGCCCGCCTTGCGTTCGGCACCCAGCCCGCCAGCGGCACTGCAGGAGACCCGATCAATCCGGCGGTTACGGTTCGGATCCTGGATGCCTTCGGCAATCCGCTGACCACCTCGACCCTGGTCGTGGCCCTGACGCTGGTCGGGACCCCCGGAGCGATACTGTCAGGGACCACCAGTGTGATGGCGGTGAACGGCACGGCCACCTTCAGTGATCTCTCGGTCCAACAAGCCGGTGTCCTGTATACTCTCGCGGCGACATCCACCGGTGTGCCGTCCGTGTCGAGCAACACGTTCAATATCCTTCCGGCGTCTCCCGCCAGACTGGTCTTCTCGGTGGAGCCGGCGCCCGGCGTCGTAGGACTGCCCCTCTCACCGGCCGTGCAGGTGTCCATTCAAGACGCCTACGGCAATGCGATCCCCAGCGCTACCAACGCGGTCACCCTCGCGCTCGGCGCCAATCCAGGGAACGCCACCCTTTCGGGCACGCTTACGACCAACGCCGTTGGTGGGGTAGCGAGCTTCGGGAATCTCAAGCTGGACCAGCCCGCGAGCGGCTACACGCTCGCCGCCACGTCCGGCGCTCTGACGGTGGCAACCAGCGGGCCGTTCAATATGCTCGCTTCCGGGGTGCTCGGCTTCGTCAGGGAGGACCAGGACGGTAATCATCGCGGGATTGCCGTCATGACAACTGTAGGATCGAATATCGTGTCGCTCACGGGCACCGGCGAATCACCGGTCTGGTCTCCCGATGGGACCAGGATTGCCTTCCTGTCGGGTGGTTCAGTGACCGTGATGAATGCCGATGGCTCCGGGCAGGTGAACCTTCAACTGGGACTGGGGTCGAGTGTCACCGGGCTGGCGTGGAAGCCGGATGGCTCCCGCCTGGCGTTTTCCGGCTCCTATAACTACTCGTCGGGCCTGTTCCTCATGGCTCCCGATGGCTCCAATGTTACCCGGATCGTTGCCGGGCCCGGCGCGGCCTGGTCTCCCAGCTGGTCCCCTGATGGGACGCGCCTCGTGTTGATCTGCCCGCCTCAGTTTTTCGCGGGCCTCTGCCTCGTGAACGCGGACGGGAGCGGACTGACCCAGCTGGCGCCGAGCGGAGTGCAGCCGACCTGGAAACCAGACGGTACACAGATTCTGTACGTGGGATCCGGATTGACTCTCATCAATCCAGACGGCTCGGGGGCGAGCCCCCTCGGAGTGTATGGTCTCCTGCCCGCCTGGTCTGGGGATGGGCAACAGATGGCGTTCGTCGTCCCGGGGGGATGTCTCATTGGCGGCGGCTCCAGCTCCAGTGGCTGTTTCTCTTTTGTGCCGGATTCGATTCGCGTGGCCAATGCGGATGGAAGCGGATCGCACGCCATCGCCGCCGGAACCGCGCCGGCCTGGAAACCGTGAGCAGAGTCTTCGGTCGCCTGGCGCTCCAGGCCCTGGGCTTCGCGGCGGTGGCTGCGTGTGGGGACGGGGCCCCTACCGGATCCGGGGGACCGGTCCCGGAGATTCTGAGCGCGGTTGTGGCTCCGAACCCGATCAACGCCCTCTCCGCCCTGGTGAGCTACACGGCCCAAGGGACGGACTCGGCACGTCTCACGTATTGGGCGGACACCGTGCCCCTGGCGGCGACGCCCTATTCCCGGCCGACCCGGGGCCAGGGACAGATCGCTGTACTGGGCCTGGCGCCCCGCACCGCCTATCGCGCAGTCGTCGAGGTCGTGGGTCCGGGCGGCGTCGCGGCCGAGTCAGTGGCGTTCGTATCGGGCGACCTGCCTGCGGCTCTGCAGTCGGTCAGTCTCAACCTCTCGGGCACACCGCCACCCGGCTACCTCCTGACCCAGGTATCCGGGAATGACACGGGCTTCGCGGTGGCCTTCGACCAGTCCGGTCACATTCGCTGGTACCGGGGATTCTCCACGGGCGCAGGCGAGCACGCCCTCGCCGCCGAGCAGCAGCCGGATGGACGCTTCACGCTGTTCATGGGGGCGAGCCGGGGGTGGGAGCCAGTACCGGGGCGCTACTTCGAATTCACGGCCGCGGGTGAGAGCCTGGCGGTGTATTCAGCAGGGAACGCCCTGTACACCGATCCGCACGAACTCCTGCTTCGTTCGGGCGGGTCCGGTCAGGTCGCCTATCTCTTCGGGTACGACTTGAGAAATGTCGACCTTACTGCCCTCGGTGGCGCGGCCAGTCAGCTCATTGCCGGGCACAGCATCCTTCGGCAATCGGCGAGCGGAGCCATCGAATTCCAGTGGAGTGCCTGGGACCATTTCGACCTGGCCGAGTGGGTGGGCCGGCCTCCCAACCTGGCCCAGCAGCTGGTCATCGATTTCGACCACCCGAACTCGATCGAGATCGATCCCGCCGGCGCCTATATCGTCTCCTTCGCGAGCCTGGCACAGATCGTCAGGATCGATCCGGCGACCGGAGCCATGCGGTGGCGGTTCGGGGGACAGAAGAACCAGTTCGTGTTGAACGGGGACCCTCTGGGCGGCTTCGGCATCCAGCACGACGTTCGCCTCCTGGCCAATGGTGATCTGCTGTTGTTCGACAACGGCAACTACCACAACCCGCCCGAGAGCCGAGCCGTCGAGTACCGGCTCGATACCCTGGCCATGACGGCCACACTGGTATGGCAGTACCGCCATGCGACGCCGATCTTCGCCCCCTATGTCGGCTCCACTCAGCGGTACCGGAATGGCCACACGCTGGTCGGATTCGGCGCGGCGGGGATCATGACCGAGGTGGCCGCGGATGGGAGCGTGGTCTGGGAGGGGACCCTTGTATCCCCGGACCCGCCGCCGACGACCTTCTACCGCGTTCGGCAGTTGCCGTCGCTCTACGTTTATCAGCAGCCGTAGCCGACTCTAAGGGGGAATGCGCGCTATGGCGCAATTCCCGTCTATGGTGCAGTTGTAAGAACGGGACAGGAGGGGCAATGCGGGACAGCTCATTGGTTTTCAGGATCATGGTAGTGGCCGGCCTGGTGGGAATGGCCTCATGCAATGACGGCACCGGCCCGGAGTCGGTCCAACTGCCCTCCAGGCCCTACCTCATGGTCTCGGACCCCCTGACGGCCTCAGCCGGGCTTGCGGGCTCGCGCGTCGCCGGGGTCGCCCCCAGCAACGTGGCCTACGTCTCTCTCATTCCCGGCAGTGTCCCGACGGGCGTGGAGGCGGACATCGTGAACCGCGGCACGGGGGCGTCGATTACCACGGTGCTGGTCGATGGCGGGTTCGATCCCACGCCCATCGCGGCGACGGTGGGGGATACGCTGGTGGCGACCATCACTCGACCCAGCGCTTCTCCCGTGCAAGTCACGAACGTGGTTCGAGCCAACGCGGTCCCCGTCCCGGTTCGGACCAGTCCGAAGAGAGGGGCCAGGGATGTGCCGCTCAATTCGACGGTCTCGATCGTGTTCAGCCAACCGATGGATCTGAGCAGCCTGGACTCGACGTCCGTGCGTCTGTGGCACGGCTCCGTTCGGGTACCGGGCACCGTGCGCCTGGGCGATTCCCTGGGGTTCCGAGTCCAGTTCGTCCCGGCCAGCGCTCTGCTGCGCAACACGGTGTATCTCCTGGAGGTCACTCGAGCGGTCCGGGACGTGTTCGGCGTGCCAGTGGCCGCGACGGTCCAGTTGTCATTCACGACGGGCGAGGGGACCGTCCCGCCGGGCGACCTGTTCAGCATCGTATATGGTTTTTGGGGCTCTTCCGGCTCCGACGTCTTCGCCGTGGGAGGTGATCCCACCGACACGTTCGCGCTGGTGGCGCACTATGATGGAAGGACGTGGCAACCGACTACCCTCCAGGCTAGTCTGCTTCTCGCCGTGTGGGGAGGCTCGTCGTCGAATGTGTTCACCGGAGGGTATGACAACCAGAACAATGCGTTCATGGCCCACTTCGACGGGACGGCCTGGCTTCAGATGGCACTCCCTGCTGCCCTCGAAAGTTGTAGCACGTGCATGGTGCGGGGTCTGTGGGGTACGTCTTCCAGCAACATCTATGCAACGATCCAGGGACCCATCCCGACCGGTGCATCTCACCTCCTCCATTACGACGGCGTTTCATGGTCCGGCGTCACCACAGGGGTGGAAGCGTTCGACACGTTGACGACGGGCGTTGCCGGACTGGTCGGGGTGTGGGGGAGTTCCGCCTCGGATGTGTTCGCTGTGGGTCACGGAGGTTGGGTGCTCCACTTCGACGGCACTTCGTGGTCCGGGCAGCAGGTGCCGGCCGAGGGGGGACCTACTTTTGGCTCGATCTGGGGAAGCGGGCCCAACGACGTCTTTGCCGCCACCCGCTCCAATTTGATCTATCACTACGATGGCTCGGCGTGGTCCTCTACCCCGGTCCTGACGGCGAACGCCAGCGCACTGTTCTGGTCGATGACCGGAACCTCCGCTACCAATGTGCTGGTGGGTGATGGGGACAGTGGAAACATTCTCAAATGGGATGGTACGACGTGGGCCTGGGCCGACTCGCTTCCGGATACGGGCGTCATCGGCCTGTGGGCGCGGACCCCGACCGACGTCTGGGCCGGGGGTGCGTCAGGTGGGATCTTTCACCTCACCCAGTGAGCGCCGGCGTCACAGCTGAAACCTCGCCCTTCCCCATCTCCCGGTCGTGACAAAGCCCCGCCAACATTCGGCGGGGCTTTCGCGTTGTAGGTCTGATATCTACCGGGTCTGGCTCTCGCAACTACAGAAAACGCAGAGGGCGCAGAGAACCATCCGCAGATTACACAGATAGGTCCACAGATTACACAGATGAAAAACCCCGCAGGGACTTGCCGTCCCTCGGGGCTCGTTGTTGCTCGGTTGCGCGAGGAGTCAACTCCCGACTCCCGACTCCCAACTCCCAGCTCCCGACTACAATGGGCGATACTGGACTCGAACCAGTGACCTCGCGCATGTGAGGCGCGCGCTCTAACCAAGCTGAGCTAATCGCCCGGTCGTGGGAGGCGGATAGTAACGAGCCGCTCAGGCGGTGGCAAGATTGAGCAGCTCATCCCACGAGACGGTGGTGACGCCGTGCTTGCTCACCTCCACCGCCGCGGCGTAACTGGCGAGCTGAGCCGCTTCCAGCAACGTGGCTCCACCCGCCAGCGCGGTGCCCAGCCAGGCGGTGACCGTGTCCCCGGCGCCGGAGACGTCGAACACTTCCTGCGCGTGGCTGGCAATCGGCAGGATGCGTCGGTCGTGCGTCACCAGCGCCATGCCCTCCGGCCCCAGGGTGAGCAGCAGATTCTCCACCTTGAGCTTGCTCCGAGCCTCGTGCAGCGCATCGGGGTGGGCCAGATCCATCCCCGCGCCGAACGCCGCGGCCAGCTCACGCCGGTTGGGCTTGAACACCGTGGCCCCGGCGTAATCGAAGAACTGGCGGAACTTAGGATCCACCACGATGGGAATCTTGCGTTGATGGGCCGCTTCGATTCCGGCCCGGATCAGCGAGGGGACCAGGACGCCCTTGTTGTAGTCCTCGAACAGCAGCGCGTCCGCCTTGGCGACCGCATCGACCAGGAGCTTGGTGAGCCGCTTGAGCTCGCTGCCCTGGAGCGGCGTGTCCACCTCTTCGTCGAACCGCACCATCTGCTGCCCCCGGACCAGCACCCGGGTCTTGCAGGTGGTCGGCCGATTGGCCACGGAGACGATTTGTTGGTCGGAGAGTTTGGCGCCGGCCAGGGCCTGGCGGAGCGTGGCCCCGTCGGCATCGTCGCCGACGACCCCGACCAGGGAACAGCCGGCGCCGATCGCGGCGACGTTGGCCGCCACGTTGGCGGCACCACCCATGGCGGAACGGCGCTCGTGCACCGTCACCACCGGCACCGGCGCCTCGGGGCTGATCCGCTCGGTGTCGCCCAGGACGTAGCGGTCGAGCATCACGTCTCCCACCACCACGATCTGCTTGCCCCGCATCGCGCGGCGCAACGCGCCGATCCGGTCGCGACTGAGACCTCCCGATTTACTCGCCACGGATCACTCCCTGCCACGCGTGCCCGATGGTGGCGGTCAGGCGTCCCTCGAACCGGTCCACCGTGTGACCGGCCTGGTTCCCCTCGTTGGTGATGTGATGAAACCCCGCGTTGGCCTGAATGGCGAGAATGCCTTTCTGCCCGCTGATCCCCAACGCGGCCCGATAAGTATGCTCGACTGTCCCGATGAACAGATTGGGGGTCTGGCCCGCCGCAGTGGTCCCGGGGGGCGGCACCGGGTCGTTGATCCGGCCCTGGCCCTGGCGGAACATGGTGAGCTCGGGCGTGAGCATCCAGTTGCGGCGGACCGGGACGGTCACGAAGGCGGAGAGCTGGTCGTTGTCGTCGAAGCTGCGGCCCAGCCCCACGCCGCCATCGGTGAAGTTCTGGAACGGCTCGCTGGTGCGAAACGCCAGGCTCGAAGCCTGCGAGTAGAGCGCCCGATAGCCGAGGCGGTCTCCCAGCGGTCCGAACAGGGCGATGGTAAACGCGTAACGATCGGGATACCGGGTCGGGCTGCTCCGGTTCTTATACTGGAAGTCGTCGATCGCCAGCTGCCCCTGCAGGTGCACGGCGCGGGCGATCTTCCAGTCGAGGTCGAGCCCCACCATGATATTGGAATCGTCGCCGAGACCGTAGGTATTGGCCAGCAGCATCACCGAGAGGGGATTGTTGTATCGCCAGTCAAATTCGCGATCGGGCCCCCCCAGCACCACCGTCTCCCACACCGCCATTCTGAGCGGGTCCGAGATCTTGAAGCCCAGCCGGTGGGCGAAGAAGTACCGGTGGATCACCTGGCCGAGTGAATCGGTCTCGTCCCTCAACTGCGCGGATTCGCTCAGCAGGTAGTAGTCACGGGTTCCCACCCGGAGTCCGGCGAACTCCCGGCCGTAACCGTAGGTGCTGATCGGAATCCCGTAGACCTGTCCCGGTCCCCACTCCTGGTCGGTCTTACCGTAGAGCAGCCGCACCCACTTCCACTGCGCGGAGATGTAGGCGTCGGCCATGCGGCCGGTGAAATCGAGGTTCTTGCGGCCCAGCCAGTCGGGATCGTCGAGCAGTCGCGTCTCACCCACCGGGCGCGCTACCAGCGCCACCGGACCGAACACACCCTCGAACCCCACCTCAGCGTAGGGCCAGATTCCGTCCGATCCAGCCGGATGCAGCGGGTCTCGCCGGGCGTGGCTCGCGGTCTGGAATCCCGCGCGTGGCGCCACCCGCCAGCGCGCCTCGTCGGTGCGCTCGGTGTATCGAGTGAGCAACTCGTCGATCACTTTGGCGGTGGCTGGGGCGGCGGTCTTGAGTGCCGCTTCGAGGACTCGAACCGCGTCGGCCCGCCGGAAGGGGCGGACGAACGGCGATGGATCGGCCACGTCGCCCCGGGAGATGAGGTGCTCCAGGATGGGGAGGCTGGGATCGTCCAGCGCCAGGTAGGGCGAGGCCTGAGCCACGGCCGCGCCGGGCATGAGCCAGAGAATTGCCGCGGCCCACCAGCGGAAGCGGAGCATGAGGCAGGAAGGTAACTTTGTGCGGCCCGGGCCGGAAATCGGGTGACCTCCGGCGCCCGCCGCGCGCGTTTCTTCGACCGGTGCGGCGTCGATCCGGTGCCGACCTTCTGCGACGAGGATGTAGTCTGAATGGCCCAAAGGAATCCGCTGGACCCACACACGCTGGAGCTGGTGCGCTTCGCCGTCGCCATTGCCCAGGGCAACGACGTCGACCTCCGGGAACGGGTGGAGGCGATGCGCGAGGCGGGAGTGCCGGTAGCCTGGGTCGAGGAGCTGCTGCTTCAGTCGGTTCTGATGCTCGGCTACCCGCGGGCGCTCTCTGCACTGGGCGTCTGGCGCAAGACGAGTGGGGTGGCGGCCCCGGAGCAGGATGCCGATGCCGACTACGTCCGGGTGGACCAGTGGGTGGAGCGGGGTGAGGCGGCCTGCGCCCGGGTCTACGGCGACAACTACGCGAAACTTCGGGCCAACATCCAGGTCCTGCATCCGGCGCTGGACGCCTGGATGATCACCGAGGGCTATGGTCGAACCATCGCCCGGCCGGCGCTGGACCTGCTGCGCCGCGAGCTCTGCATCGTGGCCCAGGTGGCCATGCTGGAGACGCCGCGGCAACTGCACTCGCACCTGCGGGGCGCGCTCAACGCCGGCGCCGACTTCGCCCAGATCGATGCGGCGCTGGCGGTGGTCAACCCGGTCCTGGCCTACGAGCAATGGAAACGAGTCAAGGAGCTGTGGCAGACCGTGCGTGGTAGCTGGGAAGGGGAGCCGGAGGAATGACCTTCGTCGATCGCGCCCGGGTCCGCCTGATTGCCGGAACCGGTGGCTCCGGGGCCTGCTCCTTTGCCCGCTTCAAGTATCGGCCCAAGGGCGGCCCCGATGGGGGAGACGGCGGGCGTGGCGGCAGCATCTACGTGCGGGCCGATCCCAACCTCTCGACCCTGCTCGACTATCGGTACCACTCGGAGTGGAAGGCCGATCGCGGCGCGCACGGGAAGGGGAAGACCCAGACGGGCGCCTCCGGTTCCGATGTGTATCTCCCGGTGCCGCCCGGCACGGTGGTGACCGAAGCGGGCACTGGCCGGGTCATCGGCGAGCTGCTCCGGGGCGGCGATACCCTGCTGGTGGCGAAGGGGGGACGTGGCGGTCGCGGCAACACCCGGTTCGCGACCTCGACCCACCAGGCGCCTCGCGAGTGGGAACCCGGCGAGGCGGGCGAAGAGCGTGAAATCGAGCTGGTGCTCAAGCTGATCGCCGACGTGGGGCTGGTAGGCGAGCCCAACGCGGGGAAGAGCACGCTCCTCTCGGTACTCTCCGCCGCGAGGCCCAAGATCGCCGACTACCCGTTCACCACGCTCGAACCCAACCTCGGCGTGGTGCCCATGAGCGATCACCGATCGTTCGTGATGGCGGATGTGCCGGGGATCATCGAGGGCGCCCACAAGGGGAAGGGGCTGGGCCTCCGATTTCTGCAACACGTGGAGCGGACCCGCGTCCTGGCCTTCATGGTGCCGCTCGACGCCGAGGATCATCAGGCGGTCCTGAGTCGCCTGCGCGCAGAGGTGGCCGAATACAGCCGCGCCCTGTCGCGGAAGCCCTACCTGGTGGTGCTCTCCAAACAGGATCTCTGGCCGCCCGGCACTCCGCTGCCGTCGCTTTCCGCGCCGGATGCCCTGGGAGTGGTGGCCATTTCCGGGGCGGCTCGCACCGGACTCGATCAACTCAAGCAGGTCCTCTGGAAGGCCGTGGAGCAAGCCCGGCTGGAAGAGCCGGAGGACACGGAGCCCAGCGAGGTGGGCGTCGACGAGGAGGAGGAACTGGAATGGTAGACCAGCGGGCTGCCTGGGTCGCCCTGGCGCTGACGCCCGGGATCGCGCTCGACGTCTCGGCCGCCGGCCTCGCGCCCGGCGCGCGCGTCGTGCTCGCACTCTCGGCCGACGAGATCCTCGTGGCGACGCGTGCTCCGGAGGGGCTTTCCGCGCGCAACGTGCTCTCCGCCACGGTCGTGAGCCTCGACGCGGGCCGCACGGGCGTCGTGCTGCGCGCGCGCCTCGAGCCCGGCGGGCCGAGCCTCGACGTGCTCGTCACGCGCGCCTCGACCGAATCGCTCGGTCTGGCCCCGGCTCCCCTGGCTGACAAGTTAACATGGCTGCGACGAGTCAGCTTTGACTTGACCGGACTGCCGCCGACGCCAGCCGAGGTCGAATCGTTCCTGAAGGACGAAACGCCACAAGCTTACGAGACGGTTGTCAATCGGTTGCTCGCTTCGCCGCACTACGGCGAACGTTGGGGTCGGCATTGGCTGGATGTGGTGCGTTTTGCGGAGACAACGGCGAACGATGCGAATGCCGTCATGCGCTACGCCTGGCGATATCGCAATTACGTCATCGATGCCATGAACCGAGACCTGCCGTTTGACCAGTTCCTCGTCGAACAGCTCGCCGGAGACCTGCTTCCTCCCGCCGATTGCATCGCGACGGACACTCGTCGGGTAATTGCCACGGGATTCTTGATGGTCGGGCC
>Ga0207423_1000025_pt1 | contig 17279 bp, 32 predicted proteins | sample Browns_ThreeSqA__FD_184848 | JGI IMG/M metagenome (GOLD analysis project Ga0207423, IMG submission 184848) | Wetland microbial communities from the San Francisco Bay, California, USA, that impact long-term carbon sequestration -... | ecosystem: Environmental > Aquatic > Marine > Wetlands ... | reverse complement strand
GATGTCGTCGTATCTGGTTATTGCCATTTATCCCACCAGCATCAGTAGAATACGGCCAGCCAGCCCGGTAGGAGCTGTAGATTCACTGGCCGCATAGTCAAGATTTGCAATCCAGGCAAGCATTTTAGATGTACCCGAAATTCACATCCAAGCCCGTTGAAGGGGCAGAATTTCCAGCTCTAGTCGTCGTAGCGGCAATTTTGATAGCGTTGGCGAAAGTTAAGCCCAGTCTGGATAGATTAGCGCCGCTAGAGGCTGGAATCCCGATAGACCAGGTTGGGGTTGAGGTTCCGAGAGTCACCGTGCCGCTGATGTCGAAAATCTGGACGTAGGCTACGGAGGTATTGGGGTTGTAGATGTAGTAGCTTTCGAGAGTACCGGCACCGCTCTTGACTGTCTGCACGGTGGTCGAAAGGGCGCCGAATGAGTAGGGGGTGACGGCTTTAACACCAACGCTACCTATTTCGTTCGTGCCAGCGGGTAACGCTGGCAAGCTCGTCACGTCCACATCACCGATATCCACTCCAGAGTTGGCTGAGAGCTTACCTATGGCGTTCGTACCGGCTGGGAGGGCTACGTCAGTGGCGAGAACGACTCGCTGGGTTAGGGCCGTGACTGTTCCAGAACCACCTTGGACACCGACTTGACCAGCTATTGTGTTTACCGCCGCTCTATTGGTTTCATCCCAATCGTCGATGATAGCCAGAGAAGTGGCCGCGCCAGCCAGATTTCCGCCAGACTCAAGGGCTAGAGCGGATGTGTTCAGGTTTGTCCCAGCATTGGCTGTCACCGTTCCCGAGACCGGCTGGGTGACACCGGAACCATCAACTGTGACCGTGCCACTCACTCCAACCGTTCCATCTACGGTTAGAGCCCCACCGCCGTCACTTACGGGAACTACCGTTCCACTCGCCACGCCTTGAATCGAAATCACGTCGGCTGAGGGAGTACCGGCTGTTCCTAGAGCTGGCTGTTTGGCTGCTGTTGCGGCACCGGACGGGAGAGGGAGAGAAGCAGCCGATACAGGTTGTGTCACTCCTGAACCGTCTACCGTGAAAGTACCCGTACCTGCATTCGCCGTAACTGTACCGGAGATCGGTTGGGTAGAGCCTGACCCGTCAACTGTAAGGGTTCCAGCTAGAGCTGTGGCTATCGAGTCGAGATTGCCACCACTTTCCACAGCCAGTGCCGAGGTATTCAAATTCGTACCGGCGTTGGCTGTGACCTCACCGATTGAGTTAGTTCCAGCGGGTAGTGGTAGGACGAGAACAACCGACTGGCTTCCTCGGCCAGCTATGATCGTGACGACGGCTGTTCCACTTCCAAAAGCGGTGGCTATGACACGGACCTGACTGTATCCACCGACTCCCAGCAAGAAATTACCATTACTGGTCGTGCTACTTGCCTTGTCAGTTCCATTGTGGGCAAAAATGGTGAACCAGTTTGTATCGTCCAGGGTGGCCTGAAATTCGAGGGTGGCGCTCCAGGTTCCGGTGATTTGAACCCCGGCTGAGGCTTCACCACGGCCAATATCGAGAACCACCGAATCGCCGTTGGAGGTGATGTTATCGGTGAGAGCTTGATCAGCAGGCAAGCGAGTTACATCAACGTCCAGGCCGTTTGTGGCTTCTCCTGCGATCACGTCGGCAGCATCGGCTGTCCCGTTCATCAACTTGACGTATTGGACATGCCGTGGACCTGAAATCTCGTCGGTGGCTAGGGTTGCTCCGCCACTTCCTGCGTTTAGGGTGATATCGTCAGCCATGATTTACTCCTGAGAGACAGGTGCTACAAAACCTTGAGCCATCCGATAGCACCGCCAGATCAGCTTTGCTTTTACAATTTGGGCATACCCGGCTCGGTCCTGTCAAATGGCCGATGATCCTGGGTCTTTTTGCGTCGTCAACGAAAGGTTTGGGCGGGGGAGCGTGTTTGGCTTTTTGGTACTCTTTCCACCTTGCCCAGGCGATATGAGCCAGATTTCCAGCAGCGAATCCGCTTGCTATCTCGAATATGTCTAAAAGGTGATCCATTTCTCCCCCGTAACTCATTCCTGTGATATATGGCCAGATTAGCGGCAACCACCAAGCTCGACCTACGCCTAACAATAGCAGAGAACCGAGCGCCGGTCCAACGGGAGCTGTGCTGCTAGGGCTACCAGCAAAGTCCAAATCTAATAGCCAACCCAAGCCAGCCACTATCCCACTCCCAGTGCAGCCAGGTTTCTCACTGTTGGTGCGGCAACTGCCGATGGTTCTATGAGATAAATCCCGCGTGTCCTATTAAAAACTACCGGGGCATGATTGGCATACACCGATCCGTGCAGCGTAAGCGGATAACGAGTCGCCGCGACGGTTGCTGGAGATAAATCAGGTTCCGGCGAGTCCAAACCGAAAAGCGGCCAGTAGGCTGCGATAGCGTCGGGCCGTACCGTTAATGGATGTACTCCCTTGGATAAGGCCAAGATTTCAGTAGCGTTGAGCGCAACGTTCCAGATCGCGGCTTCAGCAATTCGGCCACTCATCCATTGCACGCTAAGGTCTACCGCGCTTATATAAGTATCACTAACAGCGCCAAAAATTTGAGAACTCGTATCAGTAACAGCCCCGCCTGCGTTTAAATATGCTGTCCGAGATGTGGTCGAAGCCCAAACGCCAGCCGCGTGCTGCCATACGTTTGTCGAGTAGCCTGTACTCGTATCTGCGTTCCCTGTAGTGGAAGTATTGGTTTGGACCCGTACAGGATCGCCAGCCACATTGCCAAATATGGCGAGACGATGCCATACAGCGGTGTTCGATAAAGCAATCAATGTTTGATTCGATGCCGCGCCAGCGTTAATGTCCGACATGAACCAACACGCCATAGTAAACGGATATGCGGTAACGGGGATACCGGCGTAAACTAGATATTCTTTACTGGCATCGTCGAAAAGTCGTGCCATCAATCACCGTCGTTGAGCGTAAAGTTGATTGCGACTCCGTACTTGACCACGGTCCAAATCACTAGCAAAGACGATTTCTCCGTTGCCGTAGACACCGAGGCAAACGGTTCCGGTAACGCCTGGTTAATCCTTTGCGCTACGCTCTGCGCACCCGTGCCGGGTAAGTTGGATGTCGTACCCTCGAAGGCTCCGTCAATCGCGCCGAATGCCGCGAATAAATCGTCATGGTTTAAAGTAGCCGTGTTAGCACTGAATACGCGACGGCCAAATATTCTAGCGGCTTTGTTTTTATCTGTGTCAGTCATTGCGGCCATGATTTACTCCCAAATAATACTTGCTATCCATGTCGATACTTGAGCCAGTGTCCACGACGACGTTTCAAATACTAGCTCCATCACGACCTCTTCGCTCGCGGTTAGAGTATCGGCGTCGAGGGTGATTTTCGACTCGATGTACTTGTCGTTGTCGCCCGTGCTCCATGTTACTGTGGTCGTGCCTTCGGCTACCGGCGTCGCGGTAGAGGGGTCTTCAGCAGCCGCCACGCTCACCCATTTAGGATTTACTTTGGCGACCCCGGTTGTCGCGTTTGCCAGAGCGAGAAGCCGGAGCTTACCTGTTCCCGATGGAAGCGTCGGCGGCATCTGAAAGCGCAACCGCCATGTCGAGTCGGCACCTACGCTCGCCTCGACTCCTAAGCCTTCGTCGTGCTTGGAATTAGCCCCGGCTCCGACGTGAATGTTTGGAAAAACTCGTCCAGCCGTTACTGGGAAGGCGCTATGTGCGAAGATTGGTCCACCTGCCATTATGTTCTCCTAATTTATGACTATATACCCCACGTTTACCCCAACATTCACATTGCCCGATAGGTTTACGTTGAGGGCCTGATCTGCCGCTGTTTGAAACCAGCCATGCACGTTCTCGGGCATGATTATTCCACCACCAGCTCCAAACCCACCCGTGGAGCTTATTTGAGTCGAGTTGCTGGCGAAGTAGACATCCACGGCTGATTTGCAGACCACCGAGGCAAATATCACCCGGATTATCTGGCCGGAGCCTTGAGCAGCCACGATTGTCGTGTTGCCCGTCGTATTGGCATCCTTGAAGGCTCGAACGATGGGTATTTGACCAAGGCCCACGACGTAGACATAGCCCGAGATTCTGGAGGCTATGGCATTTCTTGGGCTGAATTCCTCAGACATCTACTTGCTCCCTTAATTTGCTGTCAGGCCGGTCGGGGCGTTTGGTTTAGCACACGATATATTCGAGGGCTCACTGTTTCTGTTCGTGGTGATTGCCACGACGTAGTAGCATTGGCCTTCGACACCACCGGCGTCATCATAAGTAGTGACGTTGGCCGCTACCTGGCCGACCTGGGCGAACGGACCGAGAACACTGTCAGCCCTGAAAATCAGGAACCCAGTTTCGATAGAGCTGTTGTCGGTCCAGCTCAAAGGGGTGGCATAAGCCAATGACCAACCCAACACAGAAAACAACGACAAGGCTAAAAGTAACTTTTTCATTTCTGCTCCCTTTCATCGATGGTTAATTCAAGTGTCTTGGGTAGATTTAGCAACTCCTCCAAGACTTGAGCGCGACCCTGATGGGTTTGAATCTCCTCACCTTTGGCACGCCTAAGTTTGTAGCTTTCTTCGTCCAGGCGCTTTTTTAGGTGGGTTTCGAGGACACGCCAGGGTATCACAGCATAAAAGTTGTAAGACTCGCTCATTTTGGCTCCTATGTGCCTCCAATGCGGGATAATAGCTCATCCAGGTTGTCGATTTGAGGGTTCGGAGAGCCTGGTTGGGCTGGAGAGCCAGTTGTTTGACCTGGAATCGCCTGTTCTCCCTCGCCGGGTTGGATATCCTCGATGATTTTGCTGAATTCACGCTCACCGATGGATTTTCTCCACCAGGACGTGAATAGATGGGTCCAGTTGATGCGTTTGCCCTGCTGGGCAAGCTCAGCGGAGAGGTTTTGGAGTCGAGCGATTGAATCGGCCATTGCTCCGATCCGTTGCCCCACTTCTTCCTGGTCCTGTTGCTGCTGCGAGCCGATCCAGTGCATGTCCCAATCGCCCTCGATGTCGCTTATCCGAGTCGGGATGCGGAATATGGCGCTTGAGGCGCCCGGAATTCGCAGAAGTTGGTTTTTTGGAGTGTACGTTATGGCCTTTTGGTACATATCCATCATCGAGGGGGTCAGGATGTCGTCCTCTATGGCTGTAACAGCGTCTTTTATGTCGGCCAGGGCCAGAGAAGTGAGTGACGAGACAGCAAAACCGGCTCGCGGGAGGTTACGGGTCGGTTGACCCTCGGCCAGAGGAGACGATCCGCCGTAGGTGTCGATCATGTTTTGCGTCGCGGAGGCTGCGGCTATGGCAAATCGACCGACATTTTCGCCTTTGTTGTCCAAAACCTTTACCGCATCGGGCGGGACGTGCCAAATCGCACGAACTTTATACACAAGTTGAGAAATCCTACTCACCAGATTGGGGTCAACGGCGGTTGGAGGGGCCACCGCCATCGCCATTCCCTCCATCGCCACGTTGATCTGGTCGGTGAAAAGGGTCTGGAGCCCGGTCAGGTCGTCACCGCTACTGGAGGTGTACTGCTCACCGGGGATTTCACGGGAAATGGTCATGCGATAGTCGGGCCGGAGAAACTTGGTGCCGTTGTTTTTGACCATTACCGGCCCGTCTTTGTAGTTGTTGACGATCCAGCAGAAGCGCCAGTGATCGCCGTGGTTGAACCAGCACTCGGTTAGGAAGACAAAATCGGTCGTGAGTTTCTTTCGGTCGTCTCCTTGCACGATCAAGTCGTCGGGTTTTGTGATTCCTTTAGTCTGAAGGCGCCTTTCGATGTGATCCGGCCAGGTCATCGAGATCAGGTCGGATTGATTTATGGGGTCGGCTCCTCCGGTCTTGGCCATTTCAACGTATTGGTCGTACGGGATGATGCAATCCTCACTGACCATTTGGGCCGATTCGAGATCAGGACAGGTCTCGGGCCAGATCAAGAACATGAATGGGTCAACCGGGCGCATGAACGGCCAAACTTGAGTGCCGCCGCTCACGTTGAAGGTCTTAATGGAGACCTTGGTGATGGCCCGACCGTAGAGTTGATAGCAACGGAGGAGCTGCTTGACAATCGAGCGCATTTTCAACCGGCGCCTGATCAGGAAATCCATGTAGGAGATCACCTTTGGAGCTTTTTGTTCCGATACGGTCTCGAATGGATTAGCTGGCACCACCTCGAAGAACTCCGTGCGGGGCAGGAGCATTTGAGTGCCGCGAATGGCGAATCTTTCTATCACCCGGCGAACTGCGGGGATGGAGTGATTGAAGGTTGGTGAGAGAAAAAAGGACTTTGATCTTATATTCTTCCAGGTCTCGTGATTGAGGAGCCAGGTTTCTACGATGTCCTGGCGCCGCTGGGCCACCCTCTTGATGAGGTTGGATATCTCGTCGGCAGCGGCCTTTTCCTGTTCCTTGGTAGTGATGTTGTCTAGTCTGATGGACATTAGCTTGTGAGTCTTTCCATCCAGCTCCAGCTATGAGGCTGTGGATTGATAGAGAGTGGATCGATGGGGATCGAGTCTATTCCATTTTCTATGGGCAGGTAGAAAAGCATGATGGCGTATCTCAAGGTATCGGCTATATTGTCGTAAAATCCATCCTTTACAGGCTTTTTACCTTTTTCTCTGCCAGGTTTCTCCTTTGGATAATGATATCCACCGGATAAGGCTTCGATTAGATTACGACATCTTCTATGTACCATCAAGAGCTGAAAACCACAAGCACATTTGGTCTTTAGAAGGCGTCGTACGGCATCGAGTCCGGGGTCGATATCCACGAACTTGCGATAGCGAAACCTTAGATCGAAGCCACCTTCTGTTTTTGGTTTGCCTAGTCTGATGATCGGACCTGGGCCTTTGTCGTTTACGGCGGCTCCGGCTGCATCCCCTCCATCCATGACGAGGTGAGCGGGGAAGTCGGGGAAGGTCTCTTTTTGCTGCTTGAAGGCTATCGGGGCTAAATCCTCAGCATATTTATCCTCCTCCAGCAGCTCGTCCAGAACCGTGACGTGAACCTTGCCTTTTGAACAGCGAAACATCTGAGACCACGAGATTGCCGGACGGTGGAAGCCGAAATCCCATACACGATAGAGGGCCATTCGCTTGATTTCCATATCGGCTATGTTTCGGAGCGGGTTGAACTGTGGATATACCGGATCGCCTTCAGCTGTGAATCCGTAGTGGCCTTCCACGATTCGCTTGATTTCAGCGTCGGTGTGGAGGGTGAGCAACTGGGCCAGGTACTCGGGTGAGAGAAAGGGGTTGTCGTAGGTCATGGACTGGATCATCTGCCAGGTCGTGCTGGCGAGCTGACCGTTGGGGAGGCGAACTTCCCTGGTCCATATCCCTTCCTTCGGGAACGTCTTGGCTATCCAGTGCTGGCGAGACGGCGGGTTGGTCAGGATCATACCCTTGAGGTAGTCACGGGCTCGGGGTAGTCTCAAGCGGCCTGACAAATCCTTGAACAGCTTCTCGGGGAGTTCCTGGGCTTCGTCTTGGATGTACCAGCCGTACTCAGGCCCTAGAAACCTACCAGCATCTTTGGTTTCTCTAAAGACTACTTCCGATCCGTTGGGGTAAATAATACGATGAGGCCAGAGATCGCGGTTTTCATGGAACGAGGCCTCGACTCCCGAGCGTTTAAGAACTTCGAGATATATTCTTTCGGTAGAATCATGCAGCTTGGGGAGAGACTCACGCATGACGATTCCGAGGTTTCCTGGGATCGTGGTCGAGAGCAGATGCCCCATAATACATGCTGGTAGCGTCTTTCCCGAACCGAACCCGCCGATGAGGGCGAGGAACTTGGCCGAGGAATCGAATACCTCTTGCTGCTTGGGGAGGATGTGCTTGTGACCAACCTTAGCCTTCTCGGGGCAGGCGTCGTTGGTGCAGGGAGGGAATAGATCAATTAATTTCATCTATAGACGTATTTAAATTCCGTCTTGGTACATGTAGCGCATTGACGCCACGTTATTACAATTATGTGATCAAGCATTGTCTTTACGGGTTCTTGTTGAATCACCCAATCATGCTTAAAAACACACCCCCAACTTATATGTCTCCACCACAACTTCACCCCGCATTGACCATCCTCGGTTGATATTGGACCACCTTCCACCGGGGCTGGGATCGCGTGCCGACCTGCTGAAATACGGTCCTTGGTGGGGGAGGTGTCGGAGCGGTCGGAGAGATTAGCTGGTCCTCCTGGCGCTGCTTTTGTTTCTGGCTCGTGCGCGAGACGAGGTTGGATAGCGAACGTAGCTGATCGCTCGTCAAGCTGAACGAGGATGGCGAGGAGTACGACGGGTTGGCTATCGAGAGCCCCGAGCTTGGAACGTACGAGAAAGCTGGAACTGCTGCGGGGATGGCCGAGGCCGCTACGGGAGCGGCGAATGAAGGGGCCAAACCTGCAAACGTGGAGCCCAAAAGCCCTGGGGCTATGGATAGTCCACCTGCCGTGGAAGCTGCTCCCAAACCGGCTCCCGTGGCCCCTAGACCAGCAAATGTGGAACCGAGGAGGCCCGGAGCTATCGAAAGTCCGGCGCCAGTTGCCCCAGCAGCACCGATGCCAGCGGCGGTTCCTAGACCGGCAGCACTAACTCCGGCTGTAGCTCCGGCTGCGGCAGCGGTCCCTGCGGCAGCGCCAGCTCCTATACCGGCAGCAGTAGCCCCACCAGCAGCAGCAGCACCAGCGGCGGGAGCAGCGGCGAGAAACCAGGGCATTTTCTATCTCCTAACCCCTAACCCATGCAAATCTAACAAAATCTTCACCATCGGGTCCAAATTGAACAGCTATCCCATCGTAGCACAATCCAAGCGAACAAATCCATCTGCGGTTTTTGGGCTTGGATTTGGCTATGGCGGTCTCGACCCGGTGTAGATTTGCCTCATGGATTACCTTATGAAGGAGGTGCTTGGATAGGCGGTGGAATCTAAGGGGATGCTCGACTAGCTTGTGGGAAGCGTTCATCCAAAGCTCGCCCACGCCGAACATCAGGGCAACCCCGGCGCACCCGATGATTATCCCATCGCTGCTTGTCGCCGTGAAAGCCGATTGGCGGGTGTGGCCTTTGTATTGATAAAACGAGCGGTCGTAGAAAAACTGGCCTAGCCAGTGGGTATCATGGGGGTTTATTTTAGCTTCTTCCCTAGACTCGACCAGGACGAAATCAAGCGGCAGGAAGGGGCGGATGTTCATTTCTTAGGCTTGGCGAGGCTGGAGGAGCGACTGACACATTTCTTCCTGCGCTTGTCCTTCTTACGCTTCTTCTTCACCATGACTGGTCTTCTTCGGCTTGAAGTCTTCAGGTGTCGAAACCCCTCGCGGCTTGGATAGCTTGTGGGCTGAGAGTTTCATGGCCAGGGCTATGATGTCGTCAGGTTCTAAGGTCAATTCCGCTTCTGAATCCTTGGGCCTGAACTTGCCTGTATGGATAACCTGCTCGATCAGCTCCCATGAATCATCGACTACTTGATCAACCGATTCCTTAGCCATGCTTCAACTCTCTTTAACTACTCCTCACCTTTATAGACAAACCCTCGAAATACAAAACGAAGTCATCACCCTCGGTCCTCAGCTCCCAACCATTCCCCTTGAGGATGGCGAATAGCATTTTCTCCAGGGTTTCGATACGGCGGGCCTGGAGTTCTTGGAATGTGTCCATTTTTACCTCGGTAGAATGTGGCAGTTATCGCCAAATGCCGTTGGTGTTTGGTTTTTGGGAGTCACGACGAACACGGCATTACCAGCCGGGGGCGGACCGGCTATCGTGAAGCAAACATACACGTCGGCTCCAATATCCTTCGTAGCCTGCATCAAATCCTTCACCGAGGCTATCTGCTCGGGCGTCATGCCCTTTACGGCTTCAGCGGCCTGTTTGATCTCCAAGCCTGCACAGCCGGTCAAGACCAGTGCAAATAAACATGATAAAGCGAACCGTAGCTTCATTTTTTCACTCCTTTAGCTGTTGAGAATCGTTTTTAGTTTTGTCATCTCCACGCTTGAGAACCGCTGGCCGCATAGGGAAACCGTGTTGTCGTTCCAGGCTATCAGCACATTTACCCCGGCTGAGTTCTGGAGGGCAAACCCACCATCGAAAAAGATCATCCTCATGCCCGAGTTGGGCTGAGATACGTCAGAGCGGAAATGGGGGCCTGGGGTTCCATCGGGCAGGAACCAGGTGATGCCCTGACCTTGAGCTAGGCATATAGCCTGGAGTGGTGTCTGGATAGCCTTGCCTCCAATTATAATGCCCTTCCTGAATTTGCTGGTTGGGGTTCCCTCGACGTTGGCTATTACCAGGGCTGCTGAGATTTCCTTGCTGTTTGATCCTGGTTTCCCGGCGCCCAGCCGCAGGGCCTCGGACAAGCCATTCTTGGTCACGTCGTACGGGTTTATGTTGGCCGAGTTGCCCAGGTCGATCAGGGATATTTCTAATCCTTGAGCCTTGGTGTCCGGGTGGGCGTCTACTTCTCTCTCGGTTTCCACGTATGGCCCGTAAACCGTGTTCGGTTCCTTGGAGTCCTGCTTGGCCAAAATCACCACTGAGGGGAGCATCGAGCCGGGGCCAGCCAGTGAGCCCTTGGTGTAGAATATGGCCGGGATGGGCTCCTTCGCTGTGGCAACCACATCCAGAACTGAAATCTTGGTGGTGTTCGGAACGTCCTGCTCGACTACATCGGCATCACCGCCGATTTCCAGACTTGGCTCATAAGGCTTTTTATCATCGGCCATTTGTCACCCCAGTTTCGCTCTGGCAAAACAATCCTTGGCTTCGAGGAGGCGCTGGAGACCTATTTCCTTCTGCGGGCCATCCACCAGCTCACTATCCATGAACCGGGCCAGATCGTGAACTCGGCGGCTGATCTCGGCCAGGTTCGGCCCGAGGTGGTCGTAGTTGAAATATTTGAGGATTGGGTTTTCGTCCATGTCGTCTCCTTATTGCATTGGTTTATGTTCAATCCATACGGCGTAAAGCTCGTCATCCTGGTCATAATAGCAATGAATCGAGGGGAAACACCAGCACTCCCGAGGCTCCTCTCGATGTGGGGGCTCGTCATAGACGGTGTAGATTTGGAAAACGTCCACTCCCATTGAGATCAGGTCGGCTATTCTTGGATAGACGATATCATTGATTCTCCCGGTAAAGAGATCGATGAATAGCTGCTTTTGTTTTGCTTGGTTCAGCACCTCGGAGGCTCGATTCTGGTTGATCATAGTCTAGCCTAAAGACGAGCCCGAGGGAAGAAAGTTTAATTTTCCCTGGCTGGGAACCTGGGCAATCGATTTATATAGAGTACCTGGGAAATGGATTTGATAGCTGGGGCGTGTGTGAGGGAAGGTAGGCCCTGCCATGCGGCCAACCCTGGTTCTATAGCGGGTGCCCTGGCATCGGCTTTGCATACCAGCCAGCCAAACTCAATCTCGAACCTGCGCTGCCAGCCCATTGCCTAAGAAATAGGCAACCAAACCGTAATAAAATCAAGTAGTTGGGGACAAACGCATTTTGTAAGCACTTTCCCCTCAACATGCTAAGCTATCGGCATTACCTGAATATACTTTCAGTACAGCTACTTAGCGCGCCCCTAACTACCTGATATTACTGCACTTTTGTTGGTGGATACATCTTGCACAGTCGGTGTAAAGAATATGCACAATGTAAGTAGTTGATAATGCTAGTGAATTTGGCCAGTGAGCTATATCTTCACACTCGGTTGTGCATGAACTATACACATTTCAGAATTATGTCAACTAAGGTACGAGAAAAGCTAGCAAAAATGTGTGGCATGTGATATGCGATAGTTGTTGGCATGGATAATCAGATGAAAACACCGCAAGAGCGCGTTGGACACATTATCACCACCCGCAGGCATGGCAAGGCTAAGGTTTTATCCTACGACGAAAAAACCGGCGTATATATGCTTGAATTGCTCGCCCGACGTGGATTCGGCCAACAAGGTGGTGTCATCTACCTAAAGCTCAATTTTGGTCCTAAGTAATGTCGAGGGCAAACAGATAGACGAGGGTGACACCATGTATTCAACAAACAGGTTTTACGTGTCCCATAATGGAGTAGAGCTATCCTCTCATATCTTTGAGGGTGCTGGACCTTGGATAGCGCCCAATACAAGAGGCGTCATATATGTGCGTGAAGGCCGCCAAGTCAAAAAGCTAACCGCTAGTCATTGGGGCTTTGATAGTGTTACGGTCAAATTATGGGCACCCAATGAAAAGCCTGAATATTTTACCTTAAGGTGAAAATATGAGTGTTCCGTTTAGCTGTAAATGTGGAGAACGGCGTAAGCCTGTCAGGGATAGACGGTGGCGTGTGTCAAAAAGGCATTACAGGCAGAGTGCTTTTGACGGTTGGATAATGATGAGAAGTGATTATTCCGAAGTACACTGTCTATCATGCAAGTCCGTAGGGCGAACAAAGGCGGCGTATGTCGAACAATTACAAGATGGGAAATTGTAAACAGGTGACACCATGCAAACCAATCAAATCCACATCCGCTTAACCCATCCAATCCGTAGCGCAGTAATAGGGCATGGCATAGTCAAAGGCGAAGGTATCTACCTACGCCGCGATAACCGACTTGGTGTGCCTATTCACTTCGTTGAAGTGAATGGCAATACGGAAGTACTGTTTGACGACGAGTTTATTTTTATCACCGAATCAGGGGAGACAATATTTTCAGGTAAACAATAACCTTAACTGGGAGGGATATATGCTAGGCGCACATTATAAGACGAAGAAAGAGCTAAAGGCTGCAATCGGTAAGCCTTTGCGATTCGTTGAGACCTCAATCTTCGGTCCTGAGTTCAAGGAAAACGGGCGAAATACGGTCGTTGGTCCGTCACCATACGAGCGAAAATGGTTCGCTCAAGTGGACTGTAAAGACGGGCTTATCACAAAGGTTAGTTGATTGAAGGATAGGCTAGACTTGAGGCGTCTAGCTTATCATTGAGTTAACTGATTAGAGGGAGGATAAATGGATACTCAAAACATACCGGACCTACACAATAGGCGCCGTAACCTTGAAGTCGTCTCAAGATGGTGCAAGGAAAATAATTATCCCTTGCTTGTGTGGCCAGAGGATAAGGCGATTTTAAGACTGGACGATTTGCCGAATACAGAATACCTACCAAACAAGCCGAGTAGTTGGGGCAAGATGGAATTTAGCTCCGATTCTTGGATCAATCAAGACGAAACGTTGCGCAATTTTATTCGTGTAGGTTTCGCCTATTCATTCACGGGTTTCAAGGTGCAGGAATGGCTCGTAAAATCCAAGTAGATTCGGAGCTATTAGCTCAAAACCTAAAGTCGGAGTATCTAATACTTTTGCATTCGATTCGGCCAGTGCAAAATGCTAGAGATTGTTACTCCAGGCTTTTAAGGGCGATTGAGATGTCTCTAGCAATAGACGAGGGTTTTGACATAGAGGCCTTTGAGAAAATAGTGAGGGTGCCATGATAGGGCGAATCATTCCGTCAAATCGTAAGCCTACGTTGGCGAAGTTTATTCAAGATAATCGCGGCCATTTGGACAACTATATACAATCAAAGGTGCCTGGTGCTCCACGCAATGACGAAGAACGGCGCCTTTGGATACTCAATGACGAAGGTCTGTATAATTGGGCTAAGTCGGAAGGGGTAAGGATATGAGCTGCGATAACCACTGTAAACTATGTGGCGGGATTCTCTGCTTACTCGGCAAACTAGGCCAACTAACTTGGTTGCGTTGTCAAAATTGCGGCATGGAATTTTCAATAACTAATAAGAAAAGGCGGAAACATGAAAACATACGTGCATAGACTCTATACGGAAAACAAGGATGCAGCGAAGATTGAGGAGATAGCCGACTCCCTACTTTCGGGATACACAATCTACCACACCAAAGGAAGGTTTGAGGGTACGTCGGAGTATTCGTTGATACTCGAAGTTATCGGAAGCCTGCATGACGGACGGCCATTACTCGAAGCCGCTCAACTAGTCAAGCAAGTTAACAATCAACAAGAAGTTTGGGTTACTACACAAGAGATTGAACTAACAGTGATATGAGATTACTGGACTATGGCGAGGATGGTGGATACGTTCCGAGCCACTATTATTACGCCATTAATCAGGAACATTCTCTATTGCTAAAATTCCGTAACCGCCATTACCGCGATACTTGGATAGCTCAAACAGGTGGCGAAACTTGGAAGCCGTTAACTCCCGGTGAGGCGATGGACTGTAAGCTAGACCCTATTCCGTTTTATAAGTAGAGGGAGTATATGAGGCGGAAACAAGAGCAGCTAGAGTTTAGCAGTATAATCGCGGATTCCTTCAAGTCGCATGAAAAAAGGCTCCTCAAGTACATGACGGAGAATCTTGAGGAGTATCGTGTCTCTGCCGCGTTTATAACTCCGAGCCTTGACGATAAGGTTGCTATTTTCTCAAGGGTTGCATTTGCTATTCTATCGGCAAATACTACCTTTGATTCGGCAGTTAAGGCGTTGGACTTTGTTCTACAACATAAGGGTAAAGTTACTGATCGGGATATGATTGTTCGCGGTATGGTTCCTGCAAAGGGTAAGTATTGCAACAAGTTGTGGGCGAAGGTCAAATCTGATCCGACTCAATTTAGAAAGTCGGAAGCCGAAAGCTGGCATGATTACAGGATTAGACTTCAAAAGGATATTATGGGGCTCGGCTTGACTAAGGCCTCATTTGCTGCGTGCCTGCTTTATCCTAACGAAGCCGATCTAGCTTGTGTCGATACGTGGATACAAAAGGTATTTCTAGGTAATCAATCGTTCAAAACCTTGGGGCTCCAAAAGTACTTGGAGGTCGAGGGATACGTTAGAAAGTATGCTCAAAAGTTTGGGTGCAGCACTTTTCTCTCACAGTGGATGATATGGGATCACGCACGGCGGAGTGTTACCAGTCATAATATATTTCCGGGCTCGCATAAGTAGGGGGAGGATTTGAAATGAGCAAAAAAGATTATGAGAAGTTTGCCGAGATGTTCAGGGAGCTAAAGTCTGAAAAGGAGGGATTTGACCTTTATCAAGTCTCTCTGATTCAAGATAAAGTGGCAAGCATTTTTGCGCGTGATAGTCGACGATTTGACGCCGTTTTATTCCACAAAGCCTGTGAGGTTGACTTTGAAGACCGAGATAATACTAGAGACTAGGGACCGTCTAGCGCGGTGGTTCGGTGAGGATATAGCTCAAGACGTAGTTGTTAAGCTGCTTGAGTTCGAGGGCGAGATTGATAAGCCGAGCACATTCGCCTGGGTGCTCGCCCGGAACTGTATGCTGGACGATATCAAGAGCCATGACCGAGCTGTTACTGATCGACCGGGTGATTTGGTCATTGCCGAGCTCAGGGCGAGTAATCCCGATTTGACTGATCGAGTAGTGCTCAAGGAAATTTTGCAGAGTGATGACGGGGTGGAGGTTCTAAGGTATATCTTGAGTAAAGGTAAAGGGATTAAGAGTAGACAAGATAGGTTCAAGTGTTGGGAGGCGAGGGAGAGGTTGAGGGCTAAATATGGCGATTGAAGAACTGGCTGCTTACTTAATTTTGTGGATCGTGGTAGCATATTTTTGTTTTTGAGGGAGGTTTTATGGAAAAAGACTTGCGGGAGAGAACTAAGGATATTAGAACGTTCACTGTAGAGACCAAAGGCGGGAATACTCTACAATTCTTTTACAACCCCTGGAATGATTTGGTCGTGGTTGACTTGATTCATTCTAGCTTGGGAAAAGGAAATGAGCTGTTTAGGAAAACCCTAGACGAGAAAAAGCTCCTCAACTTCAAGGTGTGAAATGGTCTATATTGTACTCTTGATATTGTTCCTGATGTTCATCGCGGCTTGGGATCATAGCTAGATTAAGACCCCTGAGTAATCCGGTTCCCATAGCATTCCGTTTCTGGCGAGGTTTATCTCTTTCTTGACTAGCCTGCCTACAGCTTGGAGGTTGCCTGTCTTGCCGTCGGAGCTACTTGTCAAATCGTACAGGACTGAGGCGGTCCCGGTTAGTATAAAGCTGAAGGCCGCGCTGCTCACCCTCCGATCTGGAATGCCCGCGCTTTCCTTGCGCTTGTGGTGGATTAACCACGTCGGCTTGTTGGACGTTATCTGCTGCACCCGGTTTAGATACAGCGACATCACGGAAGGGCTTTTTAACTCGGCGCCACCCGAGAGGCTTATCAGAGAATCGAGGATTATAAAATCGTAGTTTTTACACAAGTGGGTGAGGGTTTGGATATGGGCTGGGTGGTTAAGCAAACCTGGGGCCTCGTGAAGGGTATCCCATTCTTCCGAGCACCCCGTAAGCTCAATTTGCTTGGCCCATTCCTGAACGGGCTCATCGACCTGAATATACAAAACCCTACGCTTTTTAGGCACCTTGAAGTCTAAGAACGATTTGCCGGTTGATAAAGCATGGGCTAACTGAATGGTTAATATAGACTTTCCTACTTTGGGATGGGCATATATTACCAGCAATCCAAAGTCCGGTACGAGCCCTTCGACCAGCCAGGTCTGGTCAAACTTGAGCTTGATAAGCTGGGAGGCTTTGAATACTTGCATGGGTGATGGGGAGAGGATAGCTTTACCACGCTGGTTGCCTCCTGGCTCGATTCTAAATTATGTCCTGGTGATACCTATTTCCTTTTGGCACTCGTTGATGATTTGGACCAGCACTGGCTTTAGGTCGGAGCCCGTGTCAGTGATAAGGCTATGGTGAAGGTAAGCTATAGCTATAGAGATTATCTGGTTCTGGCTCATGTGCTGGGTGGTGGTCAAATCCTTGAGCTTGTTATACACGATCCGGTCGAGCGGTGGAATCGTAAAGCCGTAATTTCTGTATTCTTTAGCCATGTTGGAAAGACGATTTGCAGGGTCGAAAGTTGCTGGTGTAAACAAAGTTTACACAACACGGTTCGATGTCCGGCATATATAATATGATTATGATTGTTATGAATGTAAATAGGTACGTAGTACCTATTTACTCAATCAAGATTGTTGTTAAAATGCTATAGCGCCGGGAAACTTTTGCAGGTGCGGGTCGTCTTTTGGACAGCTATTTGGAACAGCTACTTGTTGGAATTTACGAAAGGGGGGAATATGCCAAAACCTGCAGCTCCTAAGAAAAACTCCACGCTCAGGTATACCGTGTCAGTGTCCTTCGACATTGATGCTGGGGATACCGATAGCCTTAAGACTAGACTAGAAGGGCTGGAGCACTTTGGGAAAGTGACCGGCGTGTG
>Ga0207423_1000019_pt1 | contig 18572 bp, 23 predicted proteins | sample Browns_ThreeSqA__FD_184848 | JGI IMG/M metagenome (GOLD analysis project Ga0207423, IMG submission 184848) | Wetland microbial communities from the San Francisco Bay, California, USA, that impact long-term carbon sequestration -... | ecosystem: Environmental > Aquatic > Marine > Wetlands ... | reverse complement strand
CCGTATCGAACGTCGAGATCGCGAAGATGCTGATCCTGGCCTCCGCCAGCGGGTCAGCGATCGAGGCCAGGACCCCTACCAGATTCATCGCCAGCGGCCCCCGCACCCGGAACGCCCGGTAGTCCCGCTCGCACTTGAGGGCGGCCGGCACCACACGATGGACTGCGGTGATCGACAGCTCCTCCGGGGTCCGGCTGATCGTAAGAAACTCCCTCGACGAGAGCGCCCAATCCGGAACCGGTGAATCCGCGGCCAGCCGGCAGATGGCCAGCGTCTCGGGGAGCAGCTCCAGTGTGAGCCGCGGAGGTGCCGGGATCAAGCCGGGATCGCCGTCCCGATCTCTGCCAGTACCTCGCTGGTCTTCTTCACCGTCGCGAATTCCCCGTGCAGACTCGCCAGCTCGGTCTTATGGATCTGGTCGGCGCTGTACTTGGTGCCGTCGGGCCCGGTTCGGTCATGAGTCGCGGTGCCGTCGGAGACCAGGATCGCCTTGAAGCCGAGGTTGGCGGCCATCCGGACGGTGGTGGAGATGCAGTGGTCGGTGGTGAGGCCGATGATCACCAGGTCCTCGATCTGGCGCTCGCGCAGGTGGGCCTCGAGCGGCGTCCCGATGAAGGCGCTGTTGACCGTCTTCTGGAAAATCGGCTCCCCGGGGGCCGGGATGGCTTCGGGCTTGAAGGCGTTCCCCGGCTGGCCGGGCCTGAGCGGCGAACCCGGCATCACCGACATGTGCTGCACGTGAATGATCGGCCGATGGGTCTCGCGCCAGGCCTTGAGCAGCGCCGCGATGTTCCGTTCGGCGTCGGGGTTGTTGCGCTTGCCCCAGCGTGGCTCGTCGAGTCCCTGCTGGATGTCGATGAGGAGGAGGGCGGTGGTCTTGGATATCGGCATGTAGATCAGGAGTGGTTAAGTGTCACAAGTCGCAAGAGGCAAGGGGGCATGAGGTCAGGCATGAGGTGGTAGACCCTGTCATCCCGAGGGTACCGGAGCGAAGCGACGGACCCGAGGGATCTCGGTTCCTGGTCTCGATAGCCTTGGACCGAGATTCCTCGCTCCGCTCGGAATGACAGCCTTGCGGTACCCAAGTCCCCAAACGATCCTCGCCTCAGTCCTCAGTCCTCAGTCCTCAGTCCTCAGTCCTCAGTCCTCAGTCCTCAGTCCTCAGTCCTCAGTCCTCAGTCCTAGCTCCCCAGTCTCCTGTCCTCCGGTCCCTTCGCCAGCATCCGCTCCGCGAAATCCAGCCGCTCCTGGGTCTCCAGCAGCTCCTGGTGGAGGGCATGGACTTCACGCTCCAGGGCTTCGAACCGTTGCGCGATCTCAGGCGAGGACGGGCCGGCTTCCGAGCGGATCCGGGCCAGCTTCAGCACCGTGAAGGCCAGGATCGCCACGATGGGGATGGCAGCGCCGATGGAGCCGGGGTCCATGAGTAATCCTTTCAGGCGTTAAGCGGCAAGAGGCAAGAGGCAAGGGGCAAGAGGCGCCACGGTATCACGGTTGTCATCCCGAGGGACCCCGACCGAAGAGAGGGGCCCGAGGGATCCCGGTTCATGCGCTTCGAAACCGTTGGACCGAGATCCCTCGCTGCGCTCGGGATGACAGCCCCGGGCGCCAGACCGTCCGCGCTCAGTCCTCAGTCCTCAGTCCTTTTCTCCCAGCTTCCAGCTCTAGCTCCCAGCCAAATAATGCGCCCTCACCCGGCACACCTTCCCCTGCGCGTCGAACACCATGACTTCCACCGACTTCATCGCTCGGACACTCTGATAATGCACCACCACACTATCCACACCGGGATAGGCGCCCCACAGCACGAACTCGAGGTCGGGGAAAGCCTCAAGGCCCTTTTTGAAATATGCCCGGAGCGCGGCCTTGCCGCGGACTGTGTGCTGCCCCTCCCCCAGAATGCGGGACACCAGGGGCGACGTCAACTCGACGTCCTCGGCGTAGTGAGACATGATCCGGTCCAGATCATGGCTGTTCCAGGCCTCGGCCCATTCGCGGGCGAATGAATTCGCGTCGTCAGCAGTCATGATCATCGCCTCTCCCCCCGGCCCCCTCTCCACAGTGTGGAGAGGGGGAGTGGGCCCTAGGGCAGTTCCCGTTCTCCCGTTCTCCTGCGGCTGTCATTCCGAGCGCAGCGAGGAATCTCGGTACAACCGCTTCGATGTCTTTGGACCGAGATCCCTCGGGTCCGTCGCTTCGTTCCGGTACCCTCGGGATGACGCTTGCGACTTGTGACCTGCGACTTGCGACCCCACTCAGTCCTCAGTCCTCAGTCCTCAGTCCTTCTTACCGGCACACCCTCAACCCCACTCCCTTCAACATTCGTTCAAACCGGGCATCTTGTTTCAGCGGATCAAACATCGCATCGCACGGCAGGCTCAGCTCCGTGAGTAACAGCGGGCGGCGGTCGATGGTCTCCTTCACGGCGGCGATCCCGCGTTCGAGGTCCCCCGCGCCGGCGGCCGCGATGGCCACTGCATAGGCCAGCGACCGATCCTTCCCATAGCCCTTGAGCAAGCCGGCGTAGAGACTGTCCGCCTCCCGGATCCGCCCCAGCCGGCGATAAGTGACGCTCAGGAAGGGCGAGATCTCGAATCCGAGCCCCAGACGGCTGGCACCCTCGAAGGCCGTGAGCGCGCTGTCGGGCCGTCCGCGCGCCAGCTGGATCATTCCCAGCTGGAGGCTGCAGTCCGAGCGAGTGGTATCCATGACCCAGGCATGGCGGGCCTTCGCCAGCGCATCATCGAAGTGGTGCGCGGTGTAGGTCGCGTAGGCCAGATCGTTGGCGATCGACGGGGCCAGAGGGTCGAGTCGAGTGGCGGTGGTCAGCTGCTCGACGGCTTCGTCGGTCCGGCCGATCACGTAGAGCAGCACCGCGTACCAGTGGTGGATCCGGGCGTCCTCGGGCGCCAGCGCCAGCGCCTTCTTGAATTCGCGCTCCGATTCCGGCCAACGCCACTGCCCCCGGAGGGCGTAGGCCCAGGCCAGGTGGCCGTCGGCCAGGGTGGAATCGAGCCGGATGGCTCGCTCCGCGTTCCGGCTGGCCAGCGACAACAGCGAATCGGCGGAGAGATCGACGAAGAGCGGCAGCACCACCTGGGACATGGACAGCCCGGCCCAGGCCCGCGCGAAGGTCGAGTCCCGGGCAAGGGCCCGCTCGAAGTATCCGACCGCGGTCACCAGCCCGGTCGCCCCTCGGCGCTCCCAGTAGTAGCGCCCCTTGAGGTAGAGGTCGTAGGCCTCCAGGTCCGCCGTCCCCCGTACCGCGCGCGCGGCCGACTGCTGGGCGGTGTCCACGAAGGTGGGCCGCAAAGCGGTCACGATCGCCCGCGCCATCTCGTCCTGGACGTCGAACACCTCGGCCATCCGTCGGTCGTACTGGTCGGCCCAGAGCACCGTTCCGTCTTCGGGGTTGACCAGGCGGGCGCTGACCCGGATCCGGTCGCCGGAGCGACGCACCGTGCCCTCGATCAGGGTCTGCACGTCCAGCCGCCGGGCCAGCTCGGCATCGCTGCTGCCGGCGTCCTGAAGCCGGGAGGCCGAACCGTTGGAGGCGACCCGGATCCCCGGCACTCGCGCGAAGGCCGTGGTCAGCTCCTCGGCCATCCCGGCGCCGAAGTAGGCGTTGGCCGAGTCGCGGTCGGGACTGGTGAAGGGAAGCACGGCGAGCGAGCGGAATCCCGTGGCGGGAGTCCCGGCGCCGGTGACTGAACCGGGTCGGCGCGAGAGCACGACGCCTCCCACCAACAGGATGGCGGCCACGCCGGCCGCAATGGCCACCGGAGCTCGGCTGCCGCCGGGGTGGGAGACCTGCGGCGCGGTGGAGCCCTCGAGCAGCCGCCGGAACTCGGTGGCGTTGGCGGGACGCTGGTCCCGCTCCTTGCCCAGCGCCGCGTCGAGCGCGGCCTCGATCGCCGGCGGGGCCGAGACTCCCAGCGACGCCAGAGTCGGCACCGGAGTGGTGCGATGCCCGGCCACGATGGCCTGAGCGCTGGGACCGGTGAAGGGCGGGCGACCGGCCAGCATTTCGAACAACACGCAGCCGAGGCTGTAGACGTCGCTGCGGGCATCGAGGCCGCTGTCGCCCAGGCTCTGCTCGGGGCTCATGTAGGCCGGAGTCCCGACGGCAATGCCGGTCTCAGTCAATTTGTCGGCGCCGGCGGCCGAAACTGCCCGGGCGATCCCGAAGTCGCTCACCACTGCGTGGCCGGCCTGGAGCAGGATGTTCTCGGGCTTGATGTCGCGGTGGACCAGGCCGGCCTGGTGGGCATAGCCCAGCGCGTCGGCCACTTCACTGGTGATCCGCACCGCCTCCTCGACCGGGAACCTGCCCTCCCGCGTGAGCCGGTCGCGGAGCGTCTCGCCCTCGACGTAGGGCATCACGTAGTAGAGCACCCCGTCGGCGTTGCCCGAGTCGTGGAGCGGGAGGATATGGGGATGGGACAGCCGGGCGGCGATCTCGATCTCACGGAGAAAGCGCTCGGGCCCGATGGCATAGGCCAGCTCGGGCCTGAGCACCTTGATGGCGACCGGACGGCGGTGTTTCAGGTCCTGGGCGAGGTAGACCACCGCCATGCCGCCGTGGCCGAGCTCCCGCTCGATGGTGTAGCGGTCGGAGAGAGCAGCCTGGAGGCGATCCAGCATGGCTACCAAGATGCGCCTGACTCTATCGCGCTGCCAAGCTGGAGTTCGGAGTTCGGGGTTCTGGGTTCTGAGTATCAGATGTCATTGCGAGGCCCGGAGGGCCGAAGCAATCCCCTTACCTCCTCGTGGAGGTCTGGAGATTGCTTCTGGCGGCTGCGCCGCCCTATCACAAAATGCCCGGGCCGGGCGGCCGCCTGGGGCCGCCTACTGCGACCACGCCATTGGGCCCGCCAAGTTACTCATGCCAACCACGCGGACCGGCGTTCCTCCGCCCGGCGCGATAAGGTAGATCCCCCCGCGCGAGCCAGGCCTCGCAAAGGCAAGGTAGTTCCCATTTGGAGTCCACTGAGGGAAGCCATCGCCGAACCCCGACGTGAGTTGCTTCGGGTCGCTGCCGTCCGCCGCCACGGTCCAGATCTCCTGCCCCTGCCGGCTGCCGCCGAAGCGCATCAGCGCGATCCGGCTTCCATTGGGCGAGACTGCAGGATATTCGAGCGTCTCAGCGCCCACTGGGCTGAGAAGGGTCGTGACCGTTCCGCTACTGAGGGTCAGCCGTTCCAGGCCGGTAACATCCTGGGCCCAAACCAGAGCGTCACCGGCTGGCATCCAGGACAAACCACTAATCCCGAAAGCCAAGGGGTGAACCGGCTGCCCGTCGATCCAAATCCCGCCTGTTGGAGTGCCACCGAATCCTCCCCAGTAGGCAAGCCGCCCATCTGGCGCATACGACGGACAGAACTCCGGGCCATTCCCATCGAAGATGACAGTGGGCCCACCACCCGTTACAGTCAGGAGTTGCAACTGATGATTGGCGTTCCCGAGGGGATCCTTCAGGGTGTGCACGACGAGGTGATTCCCGTCTGGGGCCCAGGTGAGACCTAGTATCTGTACGTCGCGGACGGTCCAGATCACCTGATCCGTCGCGCTGGCGACGTCGGTGACGTGCACCTTGGTCTCGATGTACGCCTCGGTCGAGGTCGTCACGACCTTGCTGCTAATGATCCCGATCTTCCCCGTGACACCAGAAGGGAATGGGCCGATCGGTCCTACAATATCGTTGCCGGGCCCGGTAGCCCCACCTCCGCCGCATGCCGCCACCAGCCAGAGGGCCCACCAGGTCACCCATCTGCCGTAACGTTGCATATGCCCTCCTCGGGCGAGCAGCGTCGGCTGGATGCAGATGATAGACCGTCGGAGCGACACCTCCTCGCCCTATGCGAATCGTAGTGTGGATGGCCTGAAACGAGGGTGAAACGGCGGTGAAACGAAGCACCATGCGAGGCCCGGAGGGCCGTACCAATCCCTTTACCTCCGCTCGGAGATGAGGAGATTGCTTCGGGCCGCTACGCCGCCCTCGCAATGACACAGGCTCCTAGCTCCCAGTTCCTAGCTTCCCCGAATCCCTTCTCTCCACTGCCCGTAGTATCCCACAATTCAGCAGGCGAAGAGAGGTTGGCCATGGAGACCGAGTTAAGAGGCGCGACTCGTGCGCGCGGGCTTCCGGCCTGGTTGCTCGACGGGCTGCTACCGCTGGCGGCGCGCCTGTTGTTGAGCGCCGAGTTCGTGATCGCGGCCCTGGGAAAGGCCACGGGGTGGTCCGGTCAGGAGGCCTACATGGCCTCCCACGGCATGCGATTGATCGGCCCCCTGCTGGGCGCCGCCCTGGCGATCGAGGCGCTGGGCACCGCCTGCCTGGTGACCGGGTTCAAGGCCCGCGAGGCCGCCGCCATCATGTTCGTCTACCTCGGCATCGTGAGCGTCGAGTTGCACGATTTCTGGAACCTGACGGGCATGGCCGCCGGCAACAACGAGACCCACTTCTTCAAGAACCTTGGCATGATGGGCGGGCTGCTGATGATCGCGGCGTACGGTCCGGGCCGCTGGTCGGTGGGACGCCCCGTCCGCTAAGCTCCCTCCGGCAGCTGTTTGCGATGGTGCCGGGTATGAAGCTCCTGAAACCGCACGTAGTCCTCGACCGACACCTTCCCGAACAGCGTGCTCTGGATCGGTTGACCACTGGCGGCTCGGCCGCGACAGGCCTGCTCGAACTGAGTCAGCGCCGCCTCCAGCCTGGCACGGGCCGCCTGCGGGGTTGCCGGTCCGGCGGCCGGGTCGAACGCCCGTTGGGTTCGGGCTCTGGGAAAGGCATTCCTCGACAGCACGCGATTGAAGAAGAAGGTCCGCAGGAGCGGCCGGACCAGCCGGGGAAAGTTGGGGAATTTGGACGGAGCTCCCGACACGTCGTTCCCCGATTCCTCGAGCGAGATGGCGACGTGCTCTACCAGCTGCGACGGCGACCACTTCCCCGGTGCCCGCGGCGTGGTCCAGGTGGTGGCGGACCGCTCAGCCGTGGCCAGGAGGTCGTTTGCGGCGGCGCGATTGGCCGCGAGGGCTGAGTTCAGGTCGGGCATGGGACCCTCTTGCAAGAAGTTCGGAGTTCGGGGTTCTGAGTTCTGAGCCCCAGCCAGCGCTTGTCAGGCCTCGGCGATGGCCGCGATGGAAACCTTGAGCCCTGAAATCCGGGCCGGCAACTTGGCCCCCTGACGCGCCGGTGGATTGGCCGGGAACCATCGGAGCCACTCCTCGTTCATCCCGGCCCAGTCATCCTCGTCTGCCAGCACGATAGTGACGCTCACGATCTTGTCGAGGGAGCTGCCGGCCTCCTCGAGGATCGCCGCGATGTTGGTCAGACACTGACGGGTCTGCTCCTGGATAGTGGCGCCCTTGATCTGGCCGTTGGCGGGATCGTGCGGGGCGGTGCCGGAAACGAAGATGAGTCCGGCCGCCCTTACCGCCTGACTGTAAGTCGCAGGCGGCTTGGCCGCGTTTGGTGTGTAGATGATCTGGCGAGGCATCCAGTCTCCTCGGGTGTCAACAAGAATGAGATCTGGTCAGGCAGCGGAGGCTGAGATCTGCGTGCCTTGCGCCGAGACCAGTCGCCAGCCGCCGTCCAATGGCACGTACACATGGGTATAACGGCTGTGCACTGCGAACTGCTGCTCCCCGTAGCGTCCCTGCATCCGGGTTTGGCCCGTCACCACGGCCGCTCCGCGGTAGAGACGGACCCGTGCGTCGATACGATCGACGGTCTCGAACCGAAGCTGCCCGGAGCCGATCAGGTCGATGAGCACCGAGCCCGGGACCTCTGAGCCGGTCATGACGTCGATCAGGAGGAAGTCGGGAGCGAGCACGCCGATCAGGCTGACCCGGTCACCCCGCAGCAATGCCTGAAAGAATCGGTCCTCTGCGGCCTTTACCTCCTCTTGGCTTCCCATGCCGCGCTCTCCCTCTACGATGCGTCCTCAGGTCCTCGTAGCTCTTAGTTGATTCCCAAATCCTTTACGATGCGGGCACCAGGAACCACCTGATCTCGCTTCGCCCCGCTTCCCTCCACGATGATGTCCTGGAGACTCTGCCAGATCAGTGTCGCCCGGGGACTGGCAGGTGGCACGTTCAGTTTCTCTAAGATGATGGCGTGGAAGTCGCCGACTGTGTAAATGTCGGCCGCCTCGGCATCGGTGATGTCGATGCCAAAGTTCATCTCGACCATCATCACCAGCTCCACAGAGTCCAGTCCCAACGAGGTCTCCCTTGGAGCAACCTAACGGATGGCGTTACGAGTGCCGGCGACTCGGCCGCAAGGGGCCTTGCACCAGAACGATAGACTGTCGCCGCCGGCGGACAACACTCCGCTTCCTTTGGAGCGTCTAGCGCCCGCCAGCTTCAAGCGCTTGCTAGCCAGGCGCGTTCTCACCCTTTGCTCAGCCCCTGGGAGACCGCGGCGCCCTGCTCCTTCTCCACTATGCACCGGCCGCACTCGTTTAGGGAGGCACAGTCGCACTGACCCTGGGCCTCCAGCTGGGCCCGCACTCCACCCAGCTCAGCGAGCAAGGCGTTGACTTCGGCCAGGCGGGCGCCGGCCACCGCCTTCCACCTCGGGCCGGCCGGTACCGACGCATCAAACGCGAAGAAGAGCTGCCGGATCCGATCGAGGCTGAAGCCGAGTCGGCGGGACCGGCTGATCACCGCCAGCCAACGGAGGACGCCTGGGTCGTAGCTTCGCCGACCCGCGACTCGGGGCGGGGCCTCCAGAATTCCGATTCGCTCGTAATATCGGATCGCAGAGGGCCGGAGCCCGGCGCGGCGCGCGACCTCGGAAATCGTGAGTCCAGGCATACTGCTCCCTTCCTGTGGTGTCTTGACTTGAAGTCAACTTGAGGTGCTACCGTCGGACCGTCCACTCCGACCCCCCGCCTGTACCTTGGAGGAGTCTCAATGCGCGTCCCCGTTCGCTGGTTCGCGGCGACCATCCTCGCCTCGCTTGCCGCCTCGTCCGTCGAGAGTCAGGCCCCTCCGTCCCAGTCCACGATTGCAGAGACGCTGGACTCATGGATCAGCAACACCGAGAAGAACGTCGTGTCCGCGGCGGAGGCGATGCCGGCAGACCGGTACGGCTTCGCGCCGCCCACAACGATAGGCGAGTTTGCCGGGGTGCGGACCTTCGGTGAGCAGGTCAGGCACATCGCGGCGTTGAACCTCTGGATGGCCGCTCTGATCAACGGGGTTCCGGCGCCACCGGAGGTGGCATCTGAAATCGGGCCCGACTCACTGGAGGCCAAGCCCGACCTGCTTCGCTACCTCCACGATTCCTTTTCGGCGGTTCACGCCGCCGTGGCCACCATCACGCCCGACAACGCCAACGCGCCGATCCCGTCCCCAAGCCTATGGCAGAGGACTCGCCTGTCATTCGCTGTGGATGTCGTAGCCCACGGTTTCGATCACTACGGCCAGATGGTAGAGTACCTGCGGATGAACGGCATCATCCCCCCGGCTAGCCGGCCGGCGAAGAAGGCTACCACGGGGAACTAGGACCCACGAACTCGTCAATCGCCGGGGCAACGCGGCAGAACGCGTGCAAGCGGGAGCAAGTATGCCGATGCGATCAGGGGACATTGGTGGTCTGGTTCAGTCCTCTGACAGTCCTCGCGGCCTAACGCACCGGTTCACCGGCGGGCCGCGCAACGGATGGTCCGGTGCAACCGGCTGTCATGCCGCACCGCGAGTGACCATCGGACGCCCACCGATCTCCATCAGCGCCCTCGAATGAGAAACAGCAGGCCAGCCGCCGTCATCGTCAACTCGATGAGAAGCACGAACACAGATTCTGGAAGGCGATCGACGATCCGCTTCCCCGTCCAGGACCCGGCAATCATGAGTGGTCCTATTGCGAGGCCCGTAAGAGTGCTCTCCATGGAGAGCACGGCTGCACCGCGGTACGCGGCCAGCTTCGCAACGTGCATGACGACCGTGGAAAGGGCCTCAGTGCCGATATATGCGCCCTTTACCAGGCCGTAGGCGAGGAAGAACGGTGCCATAAGGGGCCCTACGCTCCCCAGTAGCGCCGACAGGAAGCTTCCGGCTGCCCCGATCAGCGTGAATGAGCGCAGTGTGGGTCGCAAGGTCGTTCGGGGCCCCAGCCTCCGCCAAGCCACGATGAGCAAGAGAAAGAGGCCAAGCAAGCGTGTCAGGGCCGCCAGTGGGGCGCGGGCGAAAAGCAGGCCGCCAAGCAGTGCCAGGGGAATGCCGCCCAGCGCAAACCAGCCCACAACGCGATAGTCGAGCTCGCGCCGGTTGAACCACACCCGACTGGCGTTCCCGATGAGTTGCGCGACGGTGAGTATCGGCACCGCGTCGCGCACGCCGAAGGCAATCACCAGCACCGGGAGCAGCACAGCCGCCCCACCGAAGCCTGTTACTGCGGCGAGCGTGGACGCAAGCAGCGCAACGGCACCAACCAGCAAGGCAGCCCCGAAGTCAATATGCGGCATAACGGATCGGGCACCGCCCGCAGGGCGCGTCGGGTCTCACGGAACCTTCCCGGCGACGGGAGGCCGTGCCAGCCGGCACCAACTGCCGGGCCGCGCGCTGGCTGGTCCATGCGCTGGTTAGTCGAGGATACGCCCGGCCCAGGCTAGATGAGCTCGTAGGCGATCAGTCCGCTGATGAGCACCATGGCCGCCAGGCCGAACAGGAACAGGCCATCCGCCAGCCGTTCAAGACGGCGCCACCGGGCCTCCTCCATTGTTCGCAGTGCGAGGTATGCGAACAAGCACGCGAACAGGAAGACGATGGCGTCCATGGCAATGAGATTGTCAGCCACACTGGCGACCTCGCCGGTCTTGCGGAACAGGCGGAACAAGCCGACAACGGTTAAGCACACACCGACCAGACCGGCGGACACGGCGAAGATATGACCGCTCAGGTCGCGTTCGCGCGTGGAGGGTTCGGAGGGTGTGTGGGCAGGCGGCGGAGTGGCGACCATGAGATGGGGGGAGTGGGCGATTGAAGAAGCCGACGCGATCTAACAGTAATACGACTGGGAAGACCGCACGTCCTGGTGGCCTGCCCCGGAACCAAGCTACACCCGTAGCCCAATGCAGAACACTGCGAGCGCGCCCCCGAACACCAAGATCAGGGCACCGGCCGTTGCTACGAGACTGGAATCCGCTTCTGGGGGTCGAAGAAGGGCAGCGGGGTGACCGTCGCGTTACGCGATCCCCACTCGCTGGCTACGGTCACCCGGGTGCCCGGCTTGGCGAGTGAGGTCGGAAGCCAGCAGTAGCCGATGTTCTTCTTGAGTCGGGGAGAGTAGATCGCCGAGGTCACCGGTCCGACCTGGCGGCCCTCCGCGCGGGCGGGCCACTTGGTGAAGTTCAGGTTGGGGAAGGGGTCGCCGTCGAGCTCGACGCCGGTAATCCGGCGCTCGACGCCGCGGTCCCGGATCCGTCGCAGCGCCGGCATCGACACGCATTCGCCCTTCATATCGAAGTCCACCAGGCGATCGAGCCCCAGCTCGAGCGGGTTGTTCTCGTAGGTCATGTCGGCGCCCCAGTTGAGGATCCCGCCTTCGATCCGACGGATATCACTGGGACCGGTGGGTCGAATGTCATAGGGCGCACCGGCCTTGAGGATCCGGTTCCACAGGTCGGTCCCGCGCGACCCGTCGAGCAGATAGATCTCGTACCCGATCTCCGCGCTCCACCCGGTGCGGGTGACGATCACGGGGATCCCGTCCACCTGGGCCTCGCGAAAGAAGTAGTACTTGAGGCTCTGGATCTCGTCTCCGAAGAGGGCCCGGACCACGTCGCGGGCCTTGGGGCCCTGGATCTGCAGCGGGTAGGCCTCCGCCTCCCGGATCGTGACGTCGAGGCCGTTCTGGGCCACCAGGCCCTTGGCGTAGAGCAGGACGTCACTCGACGCGAGGGCGAACCAGAACCGATCCTGGCTCATCCGCGTCATCACCGGATCGTTCAAGACGCCGCCGTCGGCGGCGCAGATCAGCACATACTTCGCCTGTCCCACGGCGCAGGTGGACAAGTCCCTGGGCGTCATCAGTTGGGCCAATCGCAGCCCGTCTTTCCCCGACACCTCGAGGCATCGTTCGACCGCCACGTCCCACAGGGTGACGTGGTTCAGCAGGTGCCAGTACTCGGCCTCGAAGTCATCGTAGTGGGTAGGGAACAGCATGTGATTGTAGACCGTGTACCCGCGCGGGCTGTGACGCTGTTCGGCCTCGTAGAAGGGCGAGCGGCGGAGGCGGGCGCCCCGCTGGACCTGGCTCATGTCGAAAGGAGGCATGGGTTCTGAGTTCGGGGTTCGGAGTTCGGGGTTCGGAGTTCGGGGTTCGGAGTTCTGAGTATCGTGTGTCATTGCGAGGCCCGGAGGGCCGAAGCAATCACCTTACCTCCGCTCGAAGGCAGGGAGATTGCTTCGTCGGCGCCATTGGCGGCGCCTCCTCGCAATGACACCTGTCCCTCTTGTTCAGGCGAGGAGGTATGCGATCACGTCTGCCGCGGAGTAATGCGTCCGCCCCGCGAGGAGCTCCCCCATCCGGACCAGGTCATCGCCGCTGGTGATCAGAGGCGGTTCCTCGAGGCCCTCGCCGCGGACCTGCGCATGGCCGATGTTCGCCATGAGCGCGTTGCAGAGGCAGTGGCGCCCCTCGGTCTCCGCCAGGGCGCCGCCCTTCTTCACGTAGGTATCCACCGGTTCGCCGGCGCAGCGATAGCCGAGAGTTCCTCCCGGGGTGCGGTAGGCAACCCGGAGGTAGCCCAGGTCACAGACCCGCCCTCGCACGACGCCCTTGGCCGGGTCATCGGGCCACTGCACCACCTTGAACGGAAAGCCCGTGGGGGAGGCCAGCGGATCGGTGAACACCTCGACCTCGCCGCGCGCCACGTGGCTGAGCACCGAGTCCTTGATCGCGGCTGTGAAACCGGACTCGTCGCAGAAGGCGAATAGCGTGCCCACCTGGATGCCGGCGGCTCCCGCCGCCAGCGCCTCCTTCAGCTGGCCCGGCCGTCCGGTGCCGCCCGCCAGCCAGAAGGGGAGGCCGAGCTCCTTGACCTTGTCGAGGTCAACCACATCGCGGGGGCCGTAGAGCGGCTCACCCCGCTCGTTGAAGGTCTTCTCTCCCCGGGGCGGGGCGTTGTGGCCGCCGGCGGTGGGCCCCTCGATCACGAATCCGTCCACCTGTCCGCTGGCCTTCCGGGCCAGCATGGTCGCGAGCGAGCTGCTGGCGATGATCGCGAGGAAGCGTGGGCGAGTCAGCGTGGGCGGGGCCCCGTCGAAGTGGGCCGCCGGGTCGAGCCTCAGGTGCTCGGTGACCTCGGGCGCCTGGCCCTCGACGTCGAACCGCAGGCTGGCGGGCCGGCCGGCCGCCAGGGCATCGAGCGCTGCGGGAATCTCCTTGGGGATGCCGGCGCCCATCAGGACCACGCCCACCCCGGCCAGCATCGCGCCGTAGAGGGACGCGAGCGTGGGCAGCTGGATCTTGGTGAGCAGGTTGATGCCGACCTCGCCGTCGTGACCCTCTTTGGCCAGGAACACCTCGACGAAGCAGGCAAGCATGGTCAGCCGCTCGCGTTCCGGCCGCGCGCCATGCCGGTACATCGGCAGGTCCTTGTAAGGCGCTCCGGCCCGGCCCTCGGGACGGAAGTAGCGCCGGAGCGCGTGCTCGGCCACCGCCGGCAGCGGGAAGTGTTCCATGGCCCGGCGGAGGTGACCGCCGCTGTCGCCGTCCTGCAGCCGCCGGACGAAGACCGTGTCGAGGGCGGTGCCGGAGACCACGCCTAACTGGCCGCAACGGGACACGGCGTTGGCGAGGCGCCAATTGGAGACGGCGATGCCCATCCCCCCCTGGATGATCGACGGCAAGGTCATGACGGTGCTTCCGCGGACCTAGCGGGCCGCGGTCGCAGGTGCCCTCCACCGCTTGAGACGGGGCAAGACATCGGTCAGCAACGCGCGGGCTTGAGGCGCCGGCATGACACCCACCCTGTCCATCACGCCAACGCATCGCTCGAGCATGGCTTCCATCGAAATGTCGGGCTCGGTGAATGCGCCGTTGGCATAACAATGCAGGCAATAGTCATTCACCCGGTAACCCGCCGGATCGGTCCCGAAGTCCTCTGGTTTTCCGAGGGGCATGGAACAGCTTTGGCAGAATGGTCCTCGGGGCTCGTGGGGCAGCATATGCCCTCCTTGTGGCGGAAGAGAGGTCGCCAAGACCATGCCGATCTTCATTCTGCCAGCGAATGTTGTAACGGGGAATGAAACGATCGTGAAGGCCCCAATCAGGAAGCCGTGGTCGGTACCTCGTGCAGCAGCATCCAGGAGGTGCCGAACTTGTCTCGCAGCATGGCAAACCGATTCGCGAAGAAGGTCTTCTCCATCTTCATGAAAATCTGGCCGCCTTCCGACAGGACTCCATAGAGCCGCTCGGCTTCCTGCTCGCTGTCTACTCTCAGTGTCAGATAGGCGCTGCGCATCGGTTCGCTTTTGGGAATGTCGGCGCCCCTGACCACGGTATTACCGATCTCGATGCAGGCATGCAGAATCGCGTCCCTCTGCTCGGCTGGGAGATTCGCGGCATTCGGTCCCTGCCCGTGGGTCATCATCATCGTGATCTTGCCGCCCAGCTGCTGCTGGTAGAAGCGGAAAGCGGGCCGGCAGTTGCCAGGGTAGTTGAGATAGATATCCAGTTTCATGGGTAGGTCCTCGTCCGTTCAGCATCAGGTAGCGGTCCCTGGATCGCCACGATGTCCTCGCACCTCGTACCGAAGCGCCACCATGCCGCTCTTGTAGGCTTTGACCTCCGCCAGATGGAGGGCGACGTCTCGGTCGAGCTTCTCGAAGAACGGGAGCCCCTCACCAATCAGGATCGGCAGGATCGAATAGCGCACTTCGTCGGCGAGGCCGAGACGAAGGCATTCGGCGGAGACCACCCCGCCTCCGACAAACCAGATCGAGCGGTACTTGGGCCGTAGCAGCCCATTGACGAACTGGGCGAGATCGCCTGAGTGGAACTCGACGGTATCCCGGGTCCGGGGTAGTTGGCGACTGGTGAGGACGAAGGTGGGTTTGTCGCCGTACGACCACCCCAGCCCCTGGGCTTCAAATCGAAGCGCGGTCTCATAGGTGCGCGATCCCATGACGTAGCAGTCGATCGTCTTGAGGAACGCCGCGACGAATCCCGGGTCCATGGTATCCCCGCCGGCGAATTCGTCCGAGGTTTCGAGCCAGTCGACGCGCCCGTCCTTGCGAGCGATGAAGCCGTCGAGGCTTGCCGCCATATGGATCGTGACGCGAGAATCAGGGTTGGTCATCGTTCATGGAGTGACGTTGAGGATCATCAGGAGGGAAGTGAAGGCATCGGGCAACAGGCATCGGGCAACAGGCATCGGGCATCGGGCATTGGGCACCATCGACCATCGACCATCGACCCTCTCCCATCGACCATCGACCCTCTCCCATCGACCATCGACCCTCTCCCATCGACCATCGACTCTCTCCCATCGACCACCACCGGCAAGCGAGCCGAGGTCATCTGTCACTAACCCACTCCAGGAAACCACCGCCAGCGGACCTCCGCGAGGTACGCCGCGTAGCTTGGATCCTCCCGCAGGAAGTGCTCCTCTACCACGCCTCTGAGCATGAGGGAGGCGATCAGAGCCAGGGCGATGGCCAGGTTAAGGGGCGAGAAGGCGCGGAGAACGAAGGCGAACAGGGAAATGAACGTGCCGGTGTAAATCGGATGGCGCACGAACCGATAGGCGCCTCGAGTGACCAGTCGCCGCTGGGCCGGAATGAAGCCGATATTCCTGCCAAGGCTCAGCAACGAGTAGACAATGATAATCGCCGACAGGATGGCGAGGCTGTTCCCGAGCACCGGCGAGACCAGCGTGACCCCCGGCTCGGCATAAGCCGAAAAGCCCAGTGTCGCGTAGGTCGTCACAAAGGCCAGCAGCCAGTACCAGGGATTGGGAGTTACCCGAACGGGTGCAGTGCGCAGGACCATCACGACGATGATGACGAGGAGTTGGATACCGAGGACCGCACGCGGGAAGTTCACGTTGCCCACCACCCAGCGGCGGTACAACTCGATGACGAACGGGATCGTGGCGACGATGGCAATGCTCTTATCGACCGAAGGAATGGCCAACAGGTCCATGAACTTACGCTGGGTCATCTGGCCCTCCAGCAGGTCCTGAGTTCAGGTCGGGCACCGGGGCTTCCTGCCAGAAGTTCGGGGTTCGGAGTTCTGAGACCCTCAGGACTCAGGACTCAGGACCGAACTTGGCTGTCATTGCGAGGAGGCGGCGCCGACGCCGACGAAGCAATCTCCAACCTCCGCTCGGCAGTCTGGGAATTGCCTCGGTCCTTCGAGCCTCGCAATGACCCAGGCCGTGAGGGCAGCTATGGGGCATGTTGTCGACGGAGCTGCTCGAGATCCTTCATCGTGGTGTAAGCGTTGAGTTGCACGATCTTCGCCTGCGCTTGAAAAAGGGGCGGGATGATGTTGCGAGCCTCCTCCCGAGTCCCCACCTCCAGAATGACCCAGGCCCGATGATCGCCGTCCTGACACCCCCAGTCGGCGTGGGTCAGGAAGTGAGACCCGGTCTGGAGGAATGCCTCGACGGCGCGAGCGCATGACATCGTCTTTGCTTCATGCGGCAGTTCGATCAAGAATCTTGGCATGGTACGAGTCTCCTGTCTTCCTGAACCATGGGGCTCTGTTTGAACGCGGGGGCCGTCCGCTTAGGGGCTCGGGCATGCAACGCTACTCTGGTCCCTCCGGCGCGCCTTTCAGCGATAATCATCCCTCGGCGGATGGAACACGTCCAGCACCTGGCAGGCGGTGAGCGCGCGCGCCGAGTGTCGCTCGTTGGGAGCGATGTACAATACCTGCCCGGGCTGAAGGACGTGAGGGACCCCCGAGACGGTGAGCTCGAGGGTGCCGCTCAGGACGAGGCTCCATTGCTCGTGGGGATGTGAATGCTCCCGAATCACGGCCCCGGCGGTGATGTCTATGCGCCCCTGGGTCAGCTGCTCGGAGTGGAGGTAGCGCCCGAGGTAGCCCGGCGCGATCTCGCGGGGTGGAACCGTGGCGTAGTCGAGAAGCCTCATCGGGAACTCCATGAAGTGGGGTTGAGGTCGGGCATGGAGGGTCCTACGAGGGGTTCGGAGTTCGGGGTTCGGAGTTCTGGGTTCCTGAGTGTTGTGTGTCATTGCGAGGAGGCGCCGCCGGCGCCGACGAAGCAATCTCTTGACTCTTGACGATGGATGTCGGGGCGGGCCCCCGTGCCCGCCCTTGAAGTCGCACGAATGGGCTATCCCCTGGCCAGGTCTTCGCGATGGAACACCAGAACCAGTTCTTGTTCTCCGGCCGGTGTCAGGTTGATCTCGATACGGACTGCAAGTGGTTGTCCGTTGACGGCCACCTTCGTCCTCCCGGTCTGGTTGTGAGGGCGCCGAACCACGTCGAGTTCTCCCAGCATCTTGAATCTCGTCAGAACCTCGCGGTACAGGTCGCCTGAGATGGTATCGAACTGGTGCCAGATCCCATCGAGTTGGAATAGAACCGTGGAGGTTCCGGCTACCGGGGGGTCGACGCGAACGCGCTCGAAGGCTTGAAAGAACGCCTCGCTCATCAAGTGGTCGCTGTAGCGCACCGCACGTGTGTCCTCTGCAATCCAGGCGGGATCCCGGTCCATTGCGGCTATGGCTGGATCCTCCTCCAGTTCTACTGTCGCCTGCGGAGCGCGGAGCGGTGTCGCCCAAGAGAAAAGGGCGACGGCCACCACCCCAAGCGCAACCAGGGATACCCATTCCGCTATGCCCCTGGTTCTCAGGAACGGTATGGCCACGGCCGCGACGACCCCCAACGCCATCGACGAGAGGAGCACCCTGAGTTGTGGTGGGATTCGAGGGCCTGTGCGAGCCATTGAACTCATTTCCACGATATCGTCTGTTCTACCAATACCCGCACCGGATGTCCGGCACGCATTGCAGGTCTGAAGTGAGCTTCCGCAATTGCGCGTCTTGCCTCGGCTTCGACCAGGGTATCCGAGGCAATGATGGTGGCATAGGTGCTCATGTCCGCCAGTCCGGTGCTATCGACCACGACCTGCAGGTAGACTCGACCGCTGAGGCCCGGATGCGAGGAGAGCTTGGACTTGTAGGAAGGCTTCACATCAACGGAGTCTGCATTGACCCAATCGTGGTGGGAGCTGGGGGAGAGCCTCGACAACGAGGCCACTTCGAGGAGCCCATTGAGGAGTTTATCCGCTTGGTACCTGGTGATCTCCAGGTTCCACTGCTTCGCCGAGTCGGATACCAACAGGTAGCGCTGGTCGCGCAGTTCGCCGCGAAGGACCATCCGGCCGAAACTGAGACCTCCGGGCCCGTGGACCGGCGAGAGGGGCGGTGCCCAACGAATGCCATTGGGAGTCGAGGCCCCGGGGGCGGTCACGAGATACGCCTTGGCCACATCCAGCCAGGGGATCAGGCTATCGGGATCGAAACGCAGCCAGACGATCTTGGCATGGTCCCAGCCCACGTTGCTGTTGATGCTGGGCACCGCAACG
>Ga0207423_1000010_pt1 | contig 22665 bp, 23 predicted proteins | sample Browns_ThreeSqA__FD_184848 | JGI IMG/M metagenome (GOLD analysis project Ga0207423, IMG submission 184848) | Wetland microbial communities from the San Francisco Bay, California, USA, that impact long-term carbon sequestration -... | ecosystem: Environmental > Aquatic > Marine > Wetlands ... | reverse complement strand
CACGGTCCCGCTGAGTGCGCCGCTCGTGTCCGTCAGCACGGCCGCCACGTCGGTCACCTGGCGCGAGCGCCCGGCCCGAAGGTGACCGGCGTACGACCCCGTCACGTCGGCGCGGGCGGCGGTCGCCGCCATGGCGATGCCGGCGCCCATCGCGTTGGCGGCGAGGCCGTAGGCGAGCGCGTGGCCGAAGGTCGGGCGGCGACGGATCAGCCCGAGCAGGGTGAGCGCGGCGCCGAAGGCGAGCGCGGCGAGCGCCATCGTCCGGTACCCCGACGGCGGCTTGACGGGGCCGGCGAGCGTGAACTTGGCTCGGCCTTTGGCATCGAAGATGCCCCAGTAGGGGCCTACGCTTCCTTCCGCGGTCTTCCACGGCTGATCGAAGGCTTCGATCACGTTGTAATAGATGCCGCGGTCACGCACTTCGGCGATGAAACGCCGCACCACCTCGGCCTGCACATCCTTTCCCGTCGTGGCCTCGCGATTGTTGTATCCCTGGCTCGGCCAGCCGAACTCGGCGATCACGATCTTCTTGCCGGGAAAGGCTCGGCGCAGCTCGTCGTAGCGCAGCAGCGCGTAGTCGACCGCCGCCGCGGCGGGAACGCCTTCCCAGTAGGGCAGGATGTGCACGGCAATGAAATCGACCTCGTTCGCCAGCTGCGGATACTTGAGCCACATGTCCCAGGTTTCACCCGTCGATACCGGCACGTTCACCCGCCGCTTGACCTCGCGGATGTGGGCAATCAGTTCGTCGACGCTGCGCGTCTTGTGCAGGATCGTTTCGTTGCCGACGATGACCGATCTCACGTTCAGATGCCGGTTGGCAAGCTCGATGACGGCGTCGATCTCGCGGCGGTTCTGGGCTTCGTCCGCGTTCAGCCACGCCCCGGGAGAAACTTCGAGTTCGTGCTTTCTCGCAAGCTCCGGGACGGCGCGCAATTCGCCGACGCTGGAGTAAGTGCGAATAGTTCGCGTCACGCCGGCGACGACCTTGAGCTTTTCCTCGATCTGCGCGCGGCGTCGCTCCAGCACCTCTGCCGAGGCGTCGTCCTGCGGCGGCAGGACGTTGAAGGAAAGCGACTCGACGAAATTTGCGATGTCGGGCGGCGTGATCGTCCTCGCGGCGACGACCCACGCACCTGCATGCGCAGCGGCCGCCACGGCGAGGGCCACAAGAACGTTCTTTTTCACGGGGATCCTTCGACAACCTGGCCTTGGACCCCGACCGCGGTCGAAAGTTTTAGGGCCTGTGCGGGCGCGAGTATAGGGGATCGCCGCCCGGCGTCCCGATCCATCCGACTAACGCTTCTGGGGCGGAGCAGGCGGTTTGTCCCAGCAATCGTCCACACGGTCGCTGAGCGGCCTGCCGGGGGCCGGCGCCCCGCCCTTCACCGCGCAGCGGAAAGCGTCGCGCAAGTGCTCGGCCGGGCAGGAAAACATCTCGTAGAAGCGCACGAACTTCTGCGCCGCGTCTACATCGTCACGCGCCAGGGAATTGACGATGCGCTTGCCGGTGAAGGCGCATTCCGGGTCCTGAGCTGCCGGGCGCGCGCTGGGCCGCGCAGGCGTGCGCTCGACCTTGGCCGGCGCGCTCGACGGCCGCGGCGCCGGCGCGGCTTGCGGCTGAGCAGGCGGCGTCTGTCCGCTTTGGGCGAACGCGGCGCCAGCGACGAGCAGCGCACCAAAACCGCCCGCGAGCCGCCGGAACCGTGAATTCATGTGGGGTGAGACCGCTCTTACCGCGTTGAAGGCCGGCACTATAGGGACGCGCAGATGCGTTGGCAATGGAATTCGGCGTCCATTGGCGAGAGCACCCGACTCTATTCGGCGACAGCCGGCGGCGGCGCACCCCGCAGCAGCCGCAACGACAGCCAGAACGACACGCCGAGCAGAACGTTCGCCGCGCACCAGAGCAGGAGCTCTCGGTTTGCGAGGATCGATCGTGCAATCACCGGCAGCTGCTCGCGCAATGTGGGGTATTTGGCGATGAAGTCGGCGCCGCCCAGCATCGCGCCCACCTCGCCCCACAGGCAGCCAAGCGCGGCGAGCGGCAGCAGCCACGCCGCGAGCCGCCCGACGCGGCTGCCCGCCGCGGTGACCGTGCAGCGTTGCGGCGACAGCCCCGGCTGCAGCAGCGCGATGCAAAGCAGCATGCACAGAGCGCCGGTCGGCAGGATGGCATGCGGCAGCGGAATATCCATGTAGCGGCCCGAGGTCGAGAACATGACGGAAAAGACGGCCGCCGATACCGCGTAGAGCACCAAGCCGTGGCGCGCAAGCCGGGCGGCACGATCCGCGCGCGCACCGGCAAGCAAGGCGCGCGCCCAGCCCACGAAGCCGAACGCGAACCCGATCGCGAACAGGGCAATCGCCCAGCCCAGGAGCAGCGCCTGCGGGCCGACGAAGTCCTGCAGCAGCGGCACGTACAGGGCATCGAGCGCACGGGTCGCGATCTCGCGCTCGTACATCCAGTGCACGATGCGCTGCTGCATCCAGGTGAACGACGCCGGCGAAATCGTCAGGCGCAGCGCTTGGTACACGCTTTCCACCACGCCGGCGCCGAGCCACTGCGCGCACAGCGAAACCGCGAGCGCTGCAGCGCCGCTGCCGGCGAGCGGCAGCAGCACGAACGCGATCACCGCCCCGAGCGCCACGGCCGTGACCGCGCGCAAGCCCGCGTCCGGCAGCGCCGGCACGGGGCCGGTAAGCGGGTACTTGTGCCTGCGCTCGGCATCGAACAGACCCCAGCGCGCGCCTACCGTGCCCTCGAGACGCGTCTTCCAGGTCTGGTCGAAGGCCTCGACCAGGTTGTAATCGAAGCCGTGCTGCGCAGCGAGCGCCGGAAGCATGCGCACGTACTGTGCAGCGTCCGGGAGGCTCGGGCGTGCCGGGCCGCGGCTGCGGCCTTCGGTCGGCCATCCGGTCTCGCCGACCAGGATCGGTTTGCCCGGAAACGCGGTGCGGATGCGCTCGACGATGGCGAGCAGATGCGCCTGCGCGTCCGCTGCCGCGACCGGCTCGTCCTCCCAGTACGGCAGGATGTGGAGCGTGATGAAGTCGACGTGACCCGCAATCCGCGGATGTTTTAGCCAGTACGCCCAGACGTCTGCGTAGGACACCGGCTGTCGGATCGCGCTGCGTACCCGGTCGATGTAGGCGATCAGTCGATCGGGGGCCAGGTCTTCGCGCAGCAGGACCTCATTGCCGACGATCACGCGCTTGACCGCGCCCGGATGGCGATTCGCGGTGTCGATCACGGCTCTCAATTCGCGCTCGTTGGCCGCAGCATCGCGCCCGAGCCAGGCGCTGTGGGTGAGCGTAAAGCCGTGCTTCGCCGCGAGCGGCGGCACCGCCTCCATGCCTCCTGTCGCGGTATAGGTGCGCACGCCTTCGAAGACGCCCTTCAACCGCAGCAAGTCGTCTTCGATCTCCCGGGGGCTCGGGAAGATTTCCCGCAGCGGCGACTGGCCGTTGCGAAACGGCGCGAACGATGCACTCTTCAAAGGCCCCTGCCACTCTGCGGGGAGCGTGCGGGGACGCACGACGGCGTACCACAGCGCGGCGGCGACCAGCACGCCGAACAGCAGCGCGAGCCAGGCAGCGCGCGGCATCGCACGGACGATCGTCACGGGCGCGCGCGCAGGCTAGAGAAAAAGCCCGCCCACCGCGAGCCCGGCGAGCCCCGCGACCAGGTTGGCCGCGGTGCCGAGCACGAAGAAGCGGTAGTCCATCGCTGCGCGCCCGAGCAGCGCCGCGCGGTCTTCGATCTGCTCCGGGCTGGTGAGCCTCGCGGCCTGGCTCCAGCTATGCCACTTGGCCGCGACCTTGAACGCGAGCCAGGACGCGGCGAGCGCCCATCCGCCCGAGACCCAGAACGCCGCGAAGAAGATCAGCCGCTCGACATGGCCGAGCGCCTCGCTGCCCGGCTGGCGCTCGATGAAGTGCCGGTTCCAGACCTCGGGCGCAATGCCCGCCGGCGCCGGCGGTGCACCCCCCCAGCGCGCGCGGAACTCCGCCGCGACCCCATCGAGCAGCCAGGTCGTGAAGTAGTGGCCGCCGACGACCGCGACCAGCGCACCGATGAGACTGCTCCAGAGCATATCGACAGGGGTCTGACCCCTTTTTTCGCTTTTTGTCCTAGGACTTTCTTTCTTCCGGCAGCCGTACGACGTTGTCGGCGGGCCGCTCGTCGATCTCGGCCGACTCGATCCGCTGGAACTGCTGGCTGATCTTGCCGCCGGTGACCTGGATCTTCTCGACGTCCTCGTGCGCCTGGCGCACGTGCTTGGCGAGGTCGCGCAGACGCTCGTCGAAGCGGCCGAACTCGACCGCGAGGCGCGCGAGCGCTTCCTTGATGACGTGGATCTGCTTGCGCGTCTCGACGTCCTTGAGCACCGCGCGCGCGGTGTTGAGCACCGCCATCAGCGTGGTCGGCGAGACGATCCAGACGCGCTTCTGGTTGGCGTAGTCGACCACCTCGGCGTGGTAGGCGTGGATCTCGGCGAACACCGCCTCGGCCGGCACGAACATCACCGCGCCGTCCGAGGTCTCGTTCGGCAGGATGTACTTGCGCGCGATGTCGTCTACGTGCTTGCGCACGTCGGCGCGGAACTGGCGCTGGGCGAGCGCGCGGTCGACCTCGTTCACCTCCGGCTCGAACATGCGATGGTAGTTCTCGAGCGGGAACTTGGAATCGACGCAGACCAGGCCGGTCGGATCCGGCAGGCGCAGCACGCAGTCCACCCGCGCGCCGTTCGGCAGCGTGTACTGCAGCTCGAAGGCCCCGGGCGGCAGGGCGTTTCGCACCAGCGCCTCGAGCTGCACCTCGCCGAAGGCGCCGCGCGACTGCTTGTTGCCGAGCAGCTCCTGCAGGCTGACGACGCTGCCGGTGAGCGTGTCGATCTTCTTCTGCGCTTCGTCGATCGTCGCCAGGCGTTGCATCACATTGACGAATGTTTCGTTGGTCTTCTTGAAGCCCTCGTCCAGGCGCTCGTTCACGCGCGTCGAAATCTCTCCCAGGCGCGCGTCGATCCTGGCGTTCAGCTTCTCGCCGGTCTCGCTCAGGTTGGCGCCGATCGACAGCTGCAGCGCGTGCAGCGACTCGCGGGTCTGGCGCAGCTCATCGCCGACCGCGCCGCGCAGCCGGTCGGTCGACTCTGCGAGGCTGGTGCTGAGGCGGTCGGTCTGCCCGGCGAGCCCGCCGTGCAGGTCGGCGAGCATCGCGCGGTGCTTGTCCTCGAGCGATTTCTCCAGCACGTGACTCGCGCGCGCGCCGCGCAGCAATTGCCAGAGCACGAATGCGATCGCGAGCAGGGCAACGAGCGCGATGCCGACCGCCAGTTCAGCCATGGCGCATTTTACGTCTCCTCGCGCAGCGTGAGCGCGGGCGAGGCGCGCAGCACCTTGCGCGAGGACAGCCAGGCGTTCAGCGACAGCAGCAGCACGCCCGCGAGCGGACCTGCGACGACGAGCATCGCGCTCGGCGGCAGATCGAGCTCGAACACGCGGCGCGCGAGCAGCTGGCCGATCAGTGCCGCGCCCGCGGTGGCGAGCACGCCGGAAAGCGCGCCCATGGCGAGGAACTCGACGCGCTGGCTGCCGGTGACATGGCGGCGCGAAGCGCCGACCACGCGCATCAGCGCGGCTTCGCGCCTGCGCTCGTCCTCGGTCGCCACCAGCGCCGAGTAGAGCACCAGCACCCCTGCGCCGAGCGCGAACAGAAAGACGAACTGCACCGCCGTGATCAGCTGGTCGATCACCGCCTGCGCCTGGCGCACCGCGGCGCCCACATCGACTACGGTCAGGTTGGGAAAGCGCGCGGCGAGCTGGTTCATCGCCTGCTCGCGCCCCTCCGGAATGCGGAACGCGGTGATGAAGCTCGCCGCGTAGTCCGCGAGCAGCTGCGGTGGGGCCATGACGAAGAAGTTCACCTTCATCGAATCCCATCGCAGCCGGCGCAAAGAAGTCACGCGCGCAGTGAAGGCGTCGCTCCCCACCGAGAAGGTCAGGGTGTCGCCCAGCTTCCAGCCGAGCGTGGTCGCGATCCCCTCCTCGACCGACAGCTCCTGCGCTGCCGCCCCGGCGCGCGTCCACCAGCGTCCCGCGGCGATCTGGTTGTGCGACGGCAGGGTCTCGGCATACGACAGGTTGAACGCGCGTTCGACCAGGCGCTTGGCGCGCTCGCCCTCGTAGGTTTCGCTTTTCACCGGCGCGCCGTTCACGGCGGTCAGCCGTCCGCGCACCATCGGATAGAGGTCGGGCACGCTGATGCCCTGCTCGGCGAAGAAGGCCTTCACCGGCTCCAGCTGGTCGGGCTGGATGCCGAGCACGAAGCGGTTTGGCGCATCGGGCGGCGCCGCGCGCCGCCAGGCGTCTACCAGGTCGTTGCGCGTGAACGAAAGCAGCAGCACCGCGGTCAGGCCGAGCGCCAGGCTCGCCACCTGGATCGCGTTTGCGCGCGCGTGGCGGCGCAGGTTCGCAAGTCCATACCTGAGCGCGGGGCTGCGCGCGCCGAGCCTGCGCGCCACCGCTGCGCTCGATAGCAGCTTGAGCGCCGCCCAGGCGACGAGTGCGAACACCACCACTGCACCGCCAAATCCGAGCACGATGGTGAAGCCGAGCTGCAGGTCGCCCGCCTGCCACACGAGCAGCGCCGCGAGCAGGCCGAGGCCAATGGCATAGGTCGCGGCCGCACTGACTTTCGGTGCGCCGGCTTCGCGCCGCATGACGCGCAGCGCCGGCACGTTCTTCAGCTGCACCAGCGGCGGCAGCGCGAAGCCGAGCAGCAGCACCAGGCCTACGAGGAATCCGCGCAGCGCGGGCACGAGCGTCGGCGCAGGCAGCTCGGCGCGCAGCAGGTCGGCGAGCGTTCCGGCGATCACGCCCTGCGCGGCGAAGCCGAGCGCGCTGCCGAGCGCACAGGCGGCGAGCCCGAGGATCGAGAACTCCGCCGCGTACAGGGCAAGCAGCCGCGCCTGGCGCGCGCCGAGACAGCGCATCACCGCGCAGCCATCGAGATGGCGCTCGACGAAGCGGCGCGTGCCGAGCGCGACCGCTACGCCTGCGAGCACCGCCGCGAGCAGCGCGGTCAGGCCGAGAAAGCGCTGCGCGCGGTCGAGCGACGCCCGTACGTTTGGCCGGCCGTTCTCCAGCGTGTCGACATGTTGGCCGCGCTCGAGGCGCTTCGCCGCCCAGGCCTCAAAACCGGCGAGCGCAGCGCGCTCGCCCGCCGCGTAGAGGTAGTAGCGCACCCGGCTGCCGGGCTGCACCAGGCCGGTCGCGGCGACGTCGTCCAGGTGCATCATCAGGCGCGGCGCGATGTTGAAGAAGTTCGCGCTGCGCTCGGGCTCGAGCGTCAGCACCGCGGCCACGGTAAATTCGCTGCGCCCGAGGCGCAGGCGCGTGCCGACCGGCGCGCCGAGGGACGATACCAGGCGTTCCTCGATCCACACCGTGCCTCGCGCGGGACCTTCGGCCGCGGGGGCGTCCTCCGCACCGAGCGCGGGCGCCGTGCGCAGCCGCCCGCGCAGCGGGTAGGACGGGCTCACCGCCTTGACGCCGGCGAGCTGGCTGCGCGGCGCCCCGTCCTTGTCCTGCGACGCCTCGGCCGTGCGCACCATGCTGATGAAATTCCAGGCCTCGGCCTCGCGCAGCCCGCGTTCCACGATCGCGCCTCGCATCGCCGGATCCCAGGCGTGATCGGAAACCATCACCAGGTCCGCGCCGAGCAGCTGGTGGGCATCGCGCACCAGCGCCTGGCTCACGCGATCGGCGAAGAAGGCGACGCTCGTCACGCTCGCGACCGCGACGACGAGCGCCGCGGCCAGCACGCGCAGCTCGCCCGCGCGCCAGTCGCGCGCCAGCATGCGCACGGCGAGACTCAGCGTCGCTGCAGTGCCGGTTGTCCGTTGCACGCTTGCGCCTAGGCCACGATGCGACCGGCCGCGAGTCGCACGATGCGCGTGCAGCGCCGCGCGAGGCTCTCGTCGTGCGTGACCATCACCAGCGTCGTGCGGGCCTCGCGGTTCATGTCGAAGATCAGCCGGATCACGTCGGCGCCCGAGTCTGCATCGAGGCTGCCGGTCGGTTCGTCGGCCAGCAGCAGCTTCGGCCGCACCACGAAGGCGCGCGCGAGCGCGACGCGCTGCTGCTCGCCCCCGGAGAGGTGTTTCGGGTAGTGCTGCAGGCGCTCGGCGAGACCCACGCGCTCGAGCACCGCGCGCGCCGCGGCCTCCGCGCCCGCGGCGCCTGCGATCTCGAGCGGCAGCATGACGTTCTCGAGCGCGGTCAGCGCGGGCAGCAGCTGGAACGACTGGAACACGAAGCCGACCGCGCGTCCGCGCAGCTCGGCGCGCGCATCCTCGTCGAGCGCGCCGAGCGCCTCGCCGTCGAGGTGCACCGTGCCCGCACTCGGCTGATCGAGCCCGGCGAGAATCGCAAGCAGCGTCGATTTGCCCGAGCCCGAGGCACCGACCACCGCCACCGCTTCGCCCTGCGTGACCGCGAGATCGATGTCGCGCAAAATGACCAGGTCGCGATCCCCGCTTTTCACCGTCTTGCCGATGCCGCGCGCCTCCAGCACCGTTGTCGTATCGATCATCGTCTGGCTAGCATCCATGGTCGGCATCGCTGCGGCAGGCACCGCGGCAGCGGCGCCGAGCATACTCGTGTACGGGGACAGTCTGTCGTCTGCCTATGGCATCGCGCAGCAGCGCGGCTGGGTCGCGCTGCTCGAGGCGCGGCTGAAGCGCGAGCGCAAGGATTATAACGTCGTCAATGCCAGCATCTCGGGAGAGACCACCCGGGGTGGACTCGCGCGCATGCCGAAAGTTCTTGCGCAGGTCAAACCCGCGCTGGTGATCCTCGAGCTCGGCTCGAACGACGGTCTGCGCGGGCTGCCGGTCGACGAGATGAAGCGCAATCTGCGGACGATGATAGAAATGTCTCGGCGCGCCGGCGCCAAGGTGCTGCTCGTAGGCATGAAGCTGCCGCCGAACTGGGGCCCGGAGTACACGCAGGCCTTCGAAGCCGCCTATCCTGCGCTTGCCACGGCGCAGAGCACTGCGCTGCTGCCGTTTCTGTTCGACGGGCTGGAAGACGGCCCGGCGCACTTCCAGCCCGACCGCCTGCACCCGAACGAGGCCGCGCAGCCGATCATTCTCGAGACCGTCTGGGCGAAGCTCGCGCCGCTGCTGTGACGGCAGCAGCGCAACGTGCAGGACGAGGATCCTGCGCAGCGTAAAATCGCGCCGATGCGCACCGGCACCCGCACTTCGGTGGCGATGTCCGCCGCAGTCCTGCAGAGCTTCGACGCGATCCTCGACGTGCGCTCGCCCGCCGAGTTCGCCGAGGATCGTCTGCCCGGCGCGCGCAATCTGCCGGTACTGGACGACGCCGAGCGCGCGCGGATCGGCACGCTCTATAAGCAGGTATCTCCTTTTGAAGCAAAGCGCGTCGGCGCGGCGCTGGTCGCGCGCAATATCGCGCGCCACGTAGAGCACGCGCTCGCCGGCATGGCGCGCGGCTGGCGTCCGCTGCTCTACTGCTGGCGCGGAGGCAAGCGCTCCGGCGCGCTGGCGCATGTGCTGCGCGAGATCGGCTGGGAGGCGAAGACGCTGGAAGGCGGCTACAAGGCTTATCGCCGGTACGTCGTCGAGGCCCTCGAGCGCATGCCGCAGCGGTTTCGATTCCGTGTCGTGCACGGCGCGACCGGCAGCGGCAAGAGCCGGCTGCTCGCCGCGCTCGCAGATGCGGGCGCCCAGGTTCTCGACCTCGAAGGGCTCGCCGCGCACCGCGGCTCGGTGCTCGGGGCGCTGCCGGACTGCCCGCAGCCCTCGCAGAAGCTGTTCGAAAGCCGTCTGCTCGCCGCACTCGGCGTGCTCGATCCGGCGCGGCCGGTGTTCGTCGAGGGCGAGAGCCGGCGCATCGGCCAGGTCCAGCTGCCCGGCGCGCTGATCGAGACGATGCGCGCCGCCGCCTGCCTGCGGCTCGAGGCGAGCCTCGATACGCGCGTCGCTCTGCTGCTCGACGCGTACCGGCATTTCTTCACCGATCCGGTGGCGCTCGAGGCCCAGCTCGATTGCCTGGTCGACCTGCATACGCGCGCGAAGGTGGAGCAATGGAAGGCGCTCGCCGCACAGGGCGACTGGCGCACGCTCGTGCTACGCCTGCTCGCGGAGCATTACGATCCGGCGTATCGGCGCTCGGCGACGCGCAACTTCCCGCGCCTCGCCGAAGCCGAGAGCGTGACGCTGGCGGCTGCGGACGCGGAGAGTTTCGCGCATCTCGCGCGCCGCGTGGCGGGCCGCGGCGAGGCCGAGCGCGGCGCGCGCAGCGCGGCACCGCTCGGCGCATGAGCCTGCGCGGTCTGATTCTGGCGCCGCGGCTCGGCGCCGGCGCGCGCCCCGTCTACTCGAGCAGCGCCTCGACCGCGCGCCGTCCCGCAGGGCTCGACCAGTCGAGCTCGCCGTAGTGCACCTGGCGCACGACGCCGTCGCGCCCGACCAGATACGTCGCCGGCAGGACGCGCGCCCGCCAGGCCTTGGCGACCGCGGTATCGCGGTCGAGCAGTACCGCAAAGCCGAGCGGCGTGGCGGCGAGGAACTTCCGGATCCGCGACACCGGCTCGGCGAGGTTCACCGCGAGCACCGCGAAAGGCCGGCCGGCGAGCGCTGCGCGCAGGCGCTCGATCGAGGGCATCTCGTCGCGGCAGGGCACGCACCAGGTGGCCCAGAAGTTCACCAGCACGACCTGGCCGCGATAGTCGGCCAGGCGGTGCGTGCGCCCGGCGAGATCCTCGAGCGCGAACGGCGGCGGCTGGGTGCCCGTCCAGGGACGCAGCTCGGCGCCGCCCGCCGCCCCGGCGCAGGCAAGCGCCAGGGCGGCGAGTCCGGCGCGCGCCGCGATCACACTTCCCGCGCGGTGATCGTGTAGCGCACCGCCGGCGGATCGAGCTGGTCGCGCATCTCTCCGCCGCTCTGCGCGTTGACGTACATCAGGTAGGGCAGCTTCGTCCCGCCCGCGCCCGGGAGACTGATGTCGTGCGCCGTGTTGTACGCCATCCAGTTCATCTCCCAGCTGCCGAACAGGCGCTTGCGCGCCGCGACCACCTTCGGATCGTTCACCGCCAGCTTGCCCGGCGGCTCCTCGAGGATCACCTTGCGCACGTCGGCCGGGTCGACCGGCACCCAGCCATGGCCCTGGGCGAAGAACTCGGCGCGGCAGTGCTGCGCCTTGCTGATGTCGGGCGAGCCGGCGCCGAGGCTCTTGTAGCCATGCTTCGATTTCGCCACCCGAATGCCGTACACGTCGCGCGCCGGCACGCCGACCGCGCGCGCCAGGCCTACGAACATGGCGTTCAGGTCGCCGCACTTGCCGCCCAGGTTCTTGGCTTCGAGCATCGCCTTGATGTCGCCCCAGCCGCAGCCGCGCGTCTTCGGGTCACGGAAGGTGTTGTCGACCACCCACTCGTAGATCGCGCGCGCCTTCTCGATGTCGCCGCGCGCACCCTTGGTGGCCTCGTGCGCGGTCTCGCGCACGATCCCGTCGGTCGGGATCAGCTCGGTCGCCGCGGTATAGAACGCGCGGTCGGCAGCCGACAGCGTTTCGCCGGAACGTCCTGGGCGCGACAGGTCCACCGCGCGGTCCCGGGTCATGATGCGGCTGGTCACCTCGAGCACCGGATTGCGCTCGCCGGCGCCCCACTCCGCAGTGACCATGGCTGCGCCGTATTTGCCGTCGGCATGGATCGTGGCCTGCGCCGCGTTGCCGGAGCGGCTGTTCGAGATCGTCTGCTGCCAGTCGTTCGAAAGAACCAGCGGCAGAGGCACCCAGGCGCGCGAAACGCCGCTCGGATTCACCAGCTCGACCCGCGTGGTGACATCGAAGCTGCGCCAGCCCTCGGCCGCGAGCGCGGCACGCCAGGGCAGCGTGGCAAGTGCGGACGTGGCCGCGGTGGACAGCAGAAATTCCCTACGTTTCATGGGGCCTCCTCATGTTGTCGAACGACGAAAAGCCGCCGCAGCAGCGCATGCGCTGCGACGAGATGAAAACGGGACGGGAAGGGGTGCGGCAGGAAGGAGGCGGGCGGGCGGGACGAGCAGGCTCGCGCCCCGTCGCCGTCGCCCGCGCTCCGGTAGGCGCCACCGCCCGGCAGCCGAACGCCGATCATGGAAGCGAGCGTCCGGCAGCTGCGGGAGATCAGTCGGTCAGCGAGGATCATGTGGCCGTCGCAAATCGGTCGGCGTATCTAACACCATCATCCGCGCGCCGGCAAATCCGCCGGCGTCAGCGCATGCGTCGTGCCGGGCAAAAAGACCTTACATCCATCAGGCATTCAGCCCGGCGAGCACGCGCACGTGTTGTACCACGCTCCGACCCAACGCATCTAGCGCGTAGCCACCCTCGAGCAGCGAAACGATTCGCCCCCTCGCGTGGCGCGCCGCGAGCTCGACCAGCCGCTCGGTCACCCAGCCGTAGTCGGCATCGTGCAGGCGCAGCATCGCCATGTCGTCCTCGAGGTGCGCGTCGAACCCGGCCGAGATCACGATCAATTCCGGCCGGTACGCATCGAGCGCCGGCAACCAGACGCGGGACACCGCCTCGCGAAAAGCGTCGCTGCCTGCGCCGGCCGCGAGCGGCACGTTCTTCATGTTGGGCGCCGGATCCTCGGTTCCGCTGTACGGATAGAACGGGTGCTGGAACGTCGACACCATCAGCACGCCGGCGTCGTTTTCGAAGATGTCCTCGGTGCCGTTGCCGTGATGGACGTCGAAATCGACCAGTGCCACGCGCTTCGCCCCGTGCACTGCCATCGCGTGCCGCGCGGCCACCGCGACGTTGTTGAAGATGCAAAAGCCCATCGGCCGCGTGCGGCAGGCGTGATGCCCGGGCGGGCGCACGCTGCAGAACGCCGTGTCGGCCTGACCCGTCATGACCAGGTCGGTCGCCAGTACCGCGGCGCCGGCGGCGCGCAGAGCGGCATTCAGACTGTGGGGATTCATCGCGGTGTCCGGATCGAGATGCACCGTGCCCTGCGCCGGCGCGACCTCGCGGATCGCGCGCACGTACTCGATCGGATGCGCGCGCGCCAGCTGCTCTTCGCTGGCGAGCGGCGCCTCGTAGCTTGCAAGAAACTGCAAGACGCCCGAGGCGATCAGCTGGTCGTTGATCGCCTCGAGCCGCGCCGGGCACTCCGGGTGGTAGGCACCCATCTCGTGCTTGAGGCAGTCCGCATGTGAAATAAATGCCGTCGCCATGCTGCGAATGATCATAACGCAACAAGCGTCACGCTCCGACCGGCGCGCATTGAGTACAATCGCGCGATGCTGCTGAGAACCCATCTTCGCCCGCGCGCCGCCGCGTCTTCCACGATCGCCCGCGCGATCGATGCCGTCGGCAGCATCGTACTGGGCAAGGACACGCAGCTGCGGCTCGCACTGGCCTGCGTGCTCGCGCGCGGCCATCTGCTGATCGAGGATCTGCCCGGGGTCGGCAAGACCATGCTCGCGCATGCGCTCGCGCGCGCGCTCGGCCTCGCGTTCCAGCGCATCCAGTTCACCAGCGACATGCTGCCCGCCGACATCGTCGGGGTCGCGGTATACGACCGCGATGCGGGCGGGTTCAAGTTCCACCCGGGCCCGATCTTCGCGCAGGTCATCCTCGCCGACGAAGTGAACCGCGCGACGCCGAAGACGCAGTCCGCGCTGCTCGAGGCGATGGAAGAGCACCAGGTCACCACCGAGGGCGAGACGCGCCCGCTGCCCGAGCCGTTCTTCGTCATCGCGACGCAGAACCCGCTCGAGCAGGTGGGCACGTTCCCGCTGCCCGAATCGCAGCTCGACCGCTTCCTGATGCGGCTCGAGCTCGGCTATCCGGACCGCGCGGCCGAGCGGGCGCTGCTCGGCGGCGCGGACCGGCGCGACATGCTCGCGACGCTCGCGCCGGTGATGACGCCCGCCGATCTGGTCGAGCTGCAGCGCGAAGTCCGCCAGGTGCACGTCGCCGGGCCGCTGTTCGACTACGTCCAGGCGCTGGTCGAGCATACCCGGCGCGCGCCGGACTACGTCGCGGGGCTGTCGCCGCGCGCTTCGCTCGCGCTGGTGCACGCGGCGCGCGCATGGGCCTATATCGAAGGCCGCGACAAGGTCATCCCGGAGGACGTCCAGGCGGTGCTGCCTGGCGTGGCGACCCACCGTCTGCGCCCGGCGCACGACAGCCAGCGCCGCGTCGACATCGGCGCGCAGCTTATCGCCGCGGTCCCGATTCCCTGACACACGGCCCGCGGTCGCCTGCATGAGCCGCCACCTCGCCGCCTCCGCGAACGCGGATGGGCCGCGCGAGGAGCTGCCGCAAGCCCTTCAGCCGGAAGACAGCGCCGCGCGCGAGGCCCAGGTGCTGCGCGCCCGGCTGCGCCGCCGTTTTGCGTTCGCGCTGCTCGCTGCCGCGACAGTGCTCGGCGCGATCGGCCTGTGGACCACCCGCGCCGTCGAGCGCTCGCTGCACGACCTGCGCGCGGTGACCCTCACGACGCTGCTCGAAGCGCAGACCAAGACGCTGCAGGTTTGGATCGACGACCGGACCCTCACCGTGCGGCGCCTCGCGCGCGATCCGCTGGTGCGCGAGTCCGTCGGCGCGCTCGTCGCGATCGCGACGCGGCCGGGAACTGCGCCCGAGCAGTACTGCGCCGCACCGGCCCGCCGGCCGCTGGTCGCGCAGCTCGACAATGCGCTGGCGGGCAGCGGCACGGTTGGATTCAACGTGATCGACCGCTCGGCACGCATCATCGCCTCTTCCTTCCCCGTGTACTGCGGCCTCGAGATTCGCAGTGCGGCATTTGCCGAGCGTCTCGCACCCGTGTTGCGCGGCGAGACGCGGTTCTTCCATCCTTCGCGCGACGCCGACCGGCTGGTGCGGCCGCCGCCGGCCCCACCCCTCGCGCAACCGGTGGTGTGGATCAAGACGCCGGTGCTGGACGACGCCGGGGCGGTCATCGCCGCGCTCGGGATCGGCCAGTATGCGCACGGGCAGTTCGCCGCGATCCTCGCCGCGGCGCGCGGCGGTCGGAGCGCCGAGGTGTACGCCTTCGACCTCGACGGACTGATGCTCTCGGAAAGCCGCTATGCCGAAGAACTGCGCTCGAGCGGACGCCTTGCGCCGGGCACCGGCACCACGCTCTCCTTTCTGCTCCGCCCGCCCGAGGCGCCGCCAGGAACGCTGACCCGACTCGCCGAAGCCGCCCGCGCCGGCGCGGCCGCGGGCAAGAGCGAAGGCCTGCTGCTCGAACCCTATCCCGGCTACCGCGGCGAGGCGGCCATCGGCGCGTGGCGCTGGCTCGCTGCCTACGACATGGTGATTGCGGCCGAAATGAGCGCCGAGGAGGCCTATGCGCCGCTCGTCGTGCTGCGCGCCGTGTTCGCGATCGTGTTCGGCGCGCTCGTGGCAGCGGTTGTCGCGGCGCTCGCCGCCTGGTTCGCCGCTGCGAAGCTGCGCGGCGAGGCCGGCGCACGGCGGCGCGTCGGTGCGTATCTGCTCGGCGAGCGCATCGGCCAGGGCGGCGTGGGCAACGTCTACCTGGCGAGCCATGATCTGCTCAAGCGCCCGACTGCGGTGAAGCTGCTCAAGCCGGCGCGCTCCACCGACGAGATGGTCGCGCGCTTCGAGCGCGAAGCGCAGCTCGCGAGCCAGCTCAGTCACCCCAACATGGTCGAGATCTTCGACTACGGCCGCGCCGCCGACGGCTCCCTGTATTACGCCATGGAGTACCTCGAAGGAGAAACCGTCGGGGCGATGGTGGTGCGCGAGGGCGCATTGCCCGTGGCGCGCACGGTGCATCTGCTGCGACAGGTCTGCGCAGGGCTCGCGGAGGCGCATGGCAAGGGAATCGTGCACCGCGACGTGAGCGCCACCAATGTGATGGTCTGCCGCTACGGCGGCGAGTACGACTTCGTCAAGATTCTCGATTTCGGGCTCGTCAAGCTGACCGACCAGCCGGCGGGCGAGACGATCACGCGCAGCCTGCGCCTGCTCGGCACGCCGCTGTACATGGCGCCCGAGCGTCTGCGCGATCCCTCGGACGTCGACGCGCGCGCCGATATCTACGCGGTCGGCGCGCTCGCCTTTTTCATGCTCAGCGGGCGGCGCCTGTTCGAAAGCGACGACACGCTCGCGCTGACCAGCCTGGTGCTGAACGAGGTGCCGCCGCGGCTTTGCGACGCGGCGGCCCAGCCGATTCCCGCCGAGCTCGAGCGGCTCGTCGCCCGCTGCGTCGAGAAACGGCGCGAGGACCGCCCTGCGCACATCGGCGAGCTGATCGAAGTCTTCGAGCGCTTGTCGCGCGCGCAGCCCTGGACACAGGGCGACGCCGAATCGGCATGGGCCGCGCGCGCGGCCGTGCGCGCGGCCTAGACGATCAGACCGACCGTCGCCGCCGTCAGGCAGGTGGCGAGCAGCCCGGCGACGATCGACTTCATGCCGAGCGCGACGATCTCCTCGCGCCGCTCCGGGCACATCGTCGCCAGCCCGCCGATCATGATGCCGAGGCTGCCGAAGTTGGCGAAGCCGCACAGCGCGTAGGTCAGCAGCAGCCGGCTGCGCTCCGAGAGCGCCGCGTCCCTGGACAGCTGGACGTAGGCCACCAGCTCGTTCAGCACGGTCTTCACGCCGAGCAGCGCGCCCGCAGCCTGCGCCTCCGCCCAGGGAATGCCGCACAGCCAGGCGAGCGGCGCGAGCAGCCAGCCGAGCATGCGCTCGAGCGTGAGCGGCGCGCCGCCCACCGCCGGCAGGAGACCGAGGACGAGGTTGGCGAGCGTTACCAGCGCGACGAACACGACCAGCATGGCGACGATGTTGACGAGCAGCTGCGCACCGTCGAGCGTGCCGCGGGTCACCGCATCGACGCTGCTCGTCGCCTCGCTCTTCAGCTCGATGCGTCCGCCGGTGGGCGGGTCCGCGGCCGGCACCATCACAGCCGCCACCGCGATTGCCGCCGGCGCGGAGAGAATCGAGGCGATGAGCAGATGGGCCACCGCATCCGGCACGCGCTCGCCGAGGATGCTCGCGTAGAGGAACAGCACCGTGCCGGCAATCGTCGCCATGCCGACCGCCATCAGCGCGAACAGCTCGCCGCGCGAGATGCGCGCCAGCCACGGCCGCACCAGCAGCGGCGCCTCGACCATGCCGACGAAGACGTTGGCCGCGGCCGCGAGGCCGAGCACGCCGCCCACGCCGAGCGTGCGCTCGAGCAGCCAGGAGATCGTGCGCACCACCGCGGGGAGGACGCGCCAGTAGAACAGCAGCGCCGACAGCGCGCTCATCACCAGCACGATCGGCAGCGCCTGAAAGGCGAGGATGAAGCTCGCGCCGGCATGCGACTCGGCGAATGGCAGGGCGCCGCCGCCGACGTAGCCGAAGACGAACGCGGTGCCGGCGCGCGTTGCGGTCTGCAGCGCGAGCAGCAGATCGTTCAAGGCGAGGAAGGCGTCCTTCACGCCCGGCAGCTTGAGCAGCAGCAGCGCGAGGGCGAGCTGCAGCGCGAGCGCCGAGAGCACCAGCCGCCAGGCGACGCGGCGGCGCGCCTCGCTCGCCAGCCAGGCCAGGCCCATCAGCCCGAGGATGCCCGCGAGCGCGTGCGCCGCCTCGCCCATTTCAGGCCGCGAACGCCGACGCGATGCTGCGCTGTATGCCCTGGGCCGCGGCGCGCGGGTCGGCGGCGTCGCGGATCGGCCGCCCGACAACGATGTAGTCCGCGCCATTGGCGAACGCTTGCGCGACATCGACGGTGCGCTTCTGGTCATCCGGCTGCGCGCTCGCGACCGGCCGAATGCCGGGTGTGACGAGCAGCAGCCGGTCGCCGAATTCGCTCTTCAGCCTCGGCGCCTCCAGCCCCGAGGTGATCACGCCGTCGCAGCCGGACTCCAGCGCGCCGCGCGCGCGCGCAAGGACGAGCTGCTCGAGGCTCACCCCCGGACCCATCTCGGCGAGGTCGCGCGCGTCGAAGCTCGTCAGCACCGTGACCGCGAGGATCTTCAGCGCCGCCTTCTCGCGCGCGGCGGCCTCCATCACCGAGCGGTGGCCGTGCACGGTGAGGAAGGTCGCGCCGCTGCGGCTCAGGTTGGCGACCGCGCGGCGCACCGTTTCCGGAATGTCGTACAGCTTCAGGTCGGCGAACACCTTGCAGCCGCGCGCGGCGAGCCACTCGATGAGCTCGAAAGCGCCGCCGCTGCTGAACAGCTCGAGCCCGACCTTGTAGAAGCGCGCCGCGTCGCCCAGCCGCTCGACCAGCGCACGCGCATCGGCTGCGCGCGGCAGGTCGAGCGCGACGATCAGCCTGTCCGCGCGCTCCGGGGCGCTCATCGCGCCGCCTCGCCCCGGCCGATGTCCTTCAAGTTCATCGACAGGTCGCTGTCGACGTGCTTCCAGTGCTCGGTGATTTGCGGCGCCTCGCCCGAGAGTGCCTCGGGCTGCAGCACGAAGGCGCGGTAGACGTCGGCGACGCGGATCGAATCGGCCTCGCGCGAGAGCAGCCAGGCATCGCGTTCGGTGTTGACGGCCCAGCCGAGCGCGGCGCAGCGCTCGAGCACGGCCTCGCAGCGGTGCGGCATGCGCCGGATGCGCCGCGCGAGTCGGGTGAGCGAGACAACCTCGCCCCGCTCCTGCGCGCGCGCAAGGTCGCCGAGGACCGCGAGCGCGTCCTCCAGTTCGCGTCCCGCCGGGCGCCTGCGGTCGCTCTCGCCGACGCCGAAGGCCGGGAGCATCGCGGTAATCGTCGCACCGACGAGCACGACGAGCCACGACAGGTAGACCCAGAGCAGGAAGATCGGCAGCGTGGCAAAAGCGCCGTAGATCAGCGTGTAGGTCGGGAACTTCTGCAGGTAGAGCGCGAAGCCGCGCTTGGTCAGCTCGAACGCGACGCCGGCGCAGAACGCGCCGACCAGCGCGTGCCACAGCGTGATGCGCCGATTCGGCACCACCAGATAGAGCAGCGTCAGCGCGGCCCAGGTGAACAGGAACGGCACCAGCCGCAGCACGTCCTGGGCGAACTCGCCCATGCGCATCCAGCCGAGCGAGGCGCCGACCAGAAAGGTGGTCAGCGACAGGCTCATGCCGATCAGCACCGGCCCGAGCGTAAGCACGCCCCAGTACATCATCAGCTTCTGCCCGAGCGGGCGCGGCCGGTGCACTCGGAACACGCGGTTCATGCTCTCGTCGATGGTCAGCATCAGCATGATCGCGGTGACGGCGAGGAAGGCGAGGCCGATCGCGGTGAGCTGACCCGCCTTGGCGGTGAACTCGTTGATCTGCGTGGCGATCGCTTTCACGCCGCTCGCTTCGGGCAGGAAGTTGCCGACGACATAGGATTCCAGCGCCGCCGTGCCCTCGCGGAACACGGGGAAGGCGGTCGCCAGCGCGAGCGCAACGGTCACCAGCGGCACCAGCGACAGCAGCGTGGTGAACGTGAGGCTGCCCGCCGTCTGCACGCCGTGATCCTCGATGAAGCGGTGCACGAGCGCGGCGAAGAAACTGAGCAGCCGCTGCCCGAACGAGGCGGCGGGCGGCGGCGATGCGGTCTGCGGCGCGGGTTCGGTCATGGCGCTCGTCTATGATACCGGCCAATGACCGAGCTCCTGGTTCTCTATTACAGCGCGGGCGGTTCGCTGCGCCGCATGGCCGAGCTCGTTGCCGACGGCATCGAGCGCGTGCCCGGCGCGGGCGCGCGCCTGCGCACCGTGCCGCGCGTCGCCCCGCTCGCCGAAGTCGAGCGGCGCTCCGCCGAGCCGGCGGTGCCGGCGGCCGGTGCTCCCTATTGCGAGCTCGCCGACCTCGAAGCCTGCGCCGGGCTCGCGCTCGGCAGTCCGGCGCGCTTCGGCAACATGGCCGCGCCGCTCAAGCACTTTCTCGACGGGACCACGCTGCTGTGGAATTCCGGCGCGCTCGCCGGCAAACCGGCCTGCGTGTTCACCTCGAGCGCGAGCCTGCACGGCGGGCAGGAGACGGCCCTCGTCTCGATGATGCTGCCGCTCCTGCACCACGGCATGCTGATCGTCGGTCTGCCGTACACGCTCGCCGAGCTGAACGCGACGCGCAGCGGCGGCACGCCGTACGGCGCGAGCCACTTCGCCGGCACGGCCGACGACCTGCCGGTGAGCGACGCCGAGCGCACGCTGTGCATCGAGCAGGGCCGGCGCCTCGCGCAAGTGGCCCTCAAGCTCGCTAAATAGCGAGGCTCGCGATCTCGCCGTCGATGCCGAACGCGCGGCGCAGATAGTCGATCGCCGCCGCCTCGTCGAAGCCGGCGCAGGTGTACAGCAGCACGGAGACAAAGCGCGCGCTCGCCCAGTAATAGAGCGAAATGCCCGAATCGGCGAGCGGCAGGAAGGCGTCGAATCCCTGGTTGTCGGCGCGCGCCGCGTCGCCCGGCGAGAAGATCACCGGCGCGGCGTAGGCGCGCAGTCCGAGGTGCTCGGCGAGCCCGTTGAGCGTCGCCTCCAGCATCTGCCGGTCGACCCGTGCCGTGGTGTAGCCTTCGACCAGCAACCGCTGACGGAATATCTGTGGCGCAAGATTTTTCACGGCAGGCGCAGCATAGCAATGCACGGCGCGAAATGCTCGACACGATACGGGTCGTCGCTTCGATCAGCCTGTTTGGGCTGCTCGCGCTGTGCGTCGCCTGGGAGCTGTGGCTCGCGCCGATCCGCCCTGGAGGGTCGCTCCTTGCCTACAAGGCGCTGCCCCTCGCCGCGCCGCTCTACGGCATCGTGCGCGGCTGGCGCACCACCTACCAGTGGTCGAGCATGCTCGTGCTGTTCTACCTCGTAGAGGGCGTGATGCGCGGCTGGAGCGAGCGCGGGCTGTCGCAGAGCCTCGCGCTCGGCGAGGTCGCGCTCAGCGTCGTGTTCTTCGCCAGTGCGGTGGCATACGCGCGGCTGAGTCGCACCGTCTGATCAGGTCCACGCCGGGCTCGCGAGCACCACCGAGGTCTCGACTTGCCGCTCGGGAATGTTCCAGTAGCGGCGCAGCACGCGCGCGGTCTCCTCGCGCGAGAGCAGGCGAAAGCCGTTCTTCTCGTAGAAGCGCACCGCCCAGCGCGCATCGGCCCAGGTGCCGATGAGCAGCGGCTTGCGCGTAGCCTGCATCAGATGTGCGAGCAGCCGCGCCCCGACGCCCTGCCGGCGCGCACGCGTGCGCACGTAGGCGTGACGGATCAGGTCGACCTCGCCGCGATGCTGAATGCCCATCACGCCGGCCAACTCGTCGTCCGCCTCCTCGCCCCAGAACTCGACCCCGTCGGCAATCTCGCGCCGCAGTTCCTCGAGCGGCATGTACGGCTCGTGCCAGCGGTCGGCCGGGATGACGCCCTTGTAGGCCTGCGCGGCGTCGTTGATGATCTCGTACAGGGCGGGGATGTCTGCCTCGGTGCAGCGGCGGATCACCCTCGTTTCGCCTTGCGCGCTGCAGGCCTTCGTTTCGCAGCTGCCTTGTTCGCCGGCTGGCTCTGCACGAACGCCAGCGCCATGGCAAGCCAGCGCCCGAGGGTCGCGCCGTTCGCGATGCCGGGCGGATCGACGTAAATCATTCCCTTCAGCGGACGGCCGGTGAAGTCCATCTCGCGCGCACGCGCGCCGCGAGCGCCTCGTCGTAGGCCATCGGCTCAGCGCGCGAGGATCTGCCAGGCAATCACCGCCAACGCGATCCATCCTACGGTCCACGACAGCGTGCGCAGCCAGGGAATGCCGAAGGTGTAGACCACCGCGTGCGCCACGCGGGCCCAGAAGTACACCGCCGCGGCGGTCCCGATCGCCGGGGTGCTCAGGCCGATCGCCTGCGCGGTCAGAACCAGCGCCGCGAACAGCACCAGGTTTTCCACCGCGTTGTAGTGCGCCTTCTGCAGGCGCTGCGCCCATGCCGCTCCGGGCTTGGGATTCTCCGGGTAGCCCATCGCGTCCTGCACGCCGCGCACCATGGCGCGGTCGATGATGTAGGGAATCCACAACAGTCCGGTCAGCACTGTGGTCCAGACGAGATACTGCAGTTCGGCTTTCATCTGCTCCTCCTTTGCCGGGTCGGCGCCGAGAGAATACGCCCGGATGGTGCAGCGCGGTCGTTTTCAGCGCGCGAAGAAGGGCAGCAGCGCAACCATGAGCGCAACCGAAGACACGCCGATTGCGGCGGCGCAAAAAACGACCGCACGGCGCAGTCGCGCCTCGGCGATCGTCGCAGCGTGCTCGAGCGCCGCGACCGTGCTTTGCAGCTGCCCGGCGAGCTCGCGCACATGCGCAGCGTTCTGCGAAGCTGCAGCCTGCAGCTCGGTGATCTGCTGCTGCAGGAGCAGCGCCTGGTTGGCGGCTGTCGGGTCCGCCTTCTTGGTGAACACCGGCGTCGCCGCCGACACGATCGTGCCCACATGCGGCAGCACTGCCTTGAGTGCAGGAATCAGCCATGCAGCCATCGTTGCCTCCTTCAGGATTTGCCGCCCGGCAGCGCCAGGCCGGCGAGCTGCGCGTAGACCCGCGCCACCGACGCGTCGTCGTCCTGCGCCATTCCGGCGGCGGCGGCCATCTCGAACATCTGCAGTCCCATGCTCGCCATCGGGATCGGGAACTGGCTGGCGCGCGCCGTATCGAGCACGATGCCGAGGTCCTTGGTGAAGATCGAGACCGCGCTCTTCGGCGC
>Ga0207423_1000007_pt1 | contig 22840 bp, 24 predicted proteins | sample Browns_ThreeSqA__FD_184848 | JGI IMG/M metagenome (GOLD analysis project Ga0207423, IMG submission 184848) | Wetland microbial communities from the San Francisco Bay, California, USA, that impact long-term carbon sequestration -... | ecosystem: Environmental > Aquatic > Marine > Wetlands ... | reverse complement strand
GTGGGCGGGAAGCTGAATGCGTCGGTGAACTGCCTCGACCGCCACGTGGCGACCGCGCGGCGGAACAAGGTCGCGCTCCTGTGGGAGGGCGAACCCGGCGACCGCCGCGCCCTGACGTACTGGGAGCTGTATCGCGAGGTGAATCAGTTCGCCAACGCGTTGCGCGGGCTCGGGGTCCGGCGCGGCGACCGCGTGGCCATCCTGGCCGACAACGGCTGCGCCTGGGTCGTGGCGTACCTCGGCGCGCTGGCCCAGGGCGCCGTCGCGGCGCCTCTCAACACCCGGCATGCCGCGGACGATCTCGACCGGGTGCTCGACGATCTCGATCCCGCGGTGATCGTCGGCGATCCTCCGTACCTGCCACGGCTGTCCGAGCGTTACCGGAGCCGGGTCCTCGTGTCGTCGGACGTCGACGTGGTCGGGCGCTTGGCGCCGGCGCTGGACGGCTCCGCGGCGCGGCCGGAGGAGATCGGCGTCCTGTGCTACACGTCCGGCACGACGGGCCGGCCGAAAGGCGCGATCATCACGCCGCGCACGGCCTGGTCCTCGTCGCCGAGTACCTGCGGCTCGCCGCCGAGTCGGACAGCCCCTGCACGCGCGCCTGTATGTCGGGATGCGCATCGGCGTCGTCTACCGCGCCTCCCGGAAAAACGTAGGCCCCGGCAACGAAATCGGCCGCATGGGAGCGCTCCACCATGAACAGCTCGGGTCCCTGCGCGGCGTCGCGCAACAGGATGAGCGTCGCTGCAGGGCGTGCGTGCTGGCGCGTCATCGCCGCTCGCGGGCCTCAGGCGCTGCGCCCGGCACGGTCTTTCTCGTTCTGCGCCTTGATCATTTCGCGCATGCGCGCCCAGTCGGCATCCGACAACTTGTCGAGCTCGGTAAACGAAGCGCCGCCCGCGAGGTAGCCGCCGCCATCGACCGCGATCGTCTCCCCGGTGAGCCACTCGCAGCCGTCGGCCATGAGAAAGGTCGCGAGGTTCTGCAGCTCCGGCATCTGGCCGACGCGGCGCATCGGGTTCGAATCGCTCGCTTCGTCGAAGCTGCCGCCCGGGCGCAGGCGCTTCGACGCGCCCTCGGTCGGAAATGCGCCGGGCGCGATTGCATTCAATCGGATGCCGTAGCGCCCCCACTCCACCGCGAGCGACTTGGTCATGACGTGCAGGCCGGCCTTCGACATCGCCGAGGGCACGACGTAGGGCGAACCGGTCCACACCCAGGTCACGAGGATCGATACCACCGACCCCTTGTGGCCGCCCGCAATCCAGCGCCTGCCGACCGCGTGCGTGACGTAGAACGTGCCGTGGAAAACGATGTTGGCGATGGCGTTGAAGCCGTTCGGGGTGAGATCCTTCGTCGGGCTGATGAAGTTGCCCGCGGCGTTGTTCACCAGACCGGTAAGCGGGCCGGATTCGTCCCAGATGCGCTGCACCATCGCGTCGACAGCCTGCGCGTCGCGGATGTCGACCGCGTGCGTGCGTACCGTTCCACCGTGCTTCGAGGCGAGCGAACGCGCCGTGTCCTCCAGCACGCCCGTGCGCCGGCCGGCGAGCCAGAGCTCGGCGCCGAGCTGCAGGTAGCGCTCAGCGATTTCCTTGCCGAGGCCGGTGCCGCCGCCGGTGATCAGGATGCGCTTGCCCTTGAGCAGGCCGTCTCGAAACATGGGGGTTCCGCGAAAGGGACCCCCATTTTACGAGAGACGGCTCAGCCGCAGGCCGCGGTTCGCAGCGCGGGTCTTTCGCTCTTGCGCGCCGGCCCGAGGCTGCGCCAGGCCGCCTTGAGCATCCGGCGGATCTCGCGCGCGCGATAGCGTCGTGCGTCGCGCGTCGCCCTTTCGACCAGGTCGTGGTCGCGCAGAATGTCCTCGATGCTGATCCGGCTAAGGTCTTCGTTCATTGCGGTCTCCTGTTTCAATTCACCGTGAGGACGGATTCGTCCAAGCCCGTGACGAGTGCCAGCCCGTCGCGCTTGAGCGAGTAACAGGCCCCGGGCTCGAGCACGATGTCGCCGGGCTCGGCGGCCTCGGTGATCCAGACCGCGCCTTCGCGCACACAGATGCGGCGTCCCGCGCCTTCGCGAATGCGCACGATCTGCCGGCGCTCGAGCCGGATGGGGCCGCGATCAAGTTCCATTCTCATGACCACCTCCTGTACCATGTGCATGCAGAATTTGCATGCGTCGTGAATGCAGTGTCCTCCTCAACCAAGGGGGACTCAAACGAAAAGATCTGAGGTCTTGCATGAGTTACGGGAATGCTAAGGAGGGTTCGGCCGGAACCGTCCGCCTGCCTTCGCTCGACCTGCTGAGGGGATTCGAGGCGGCCGCGCGCCTGCTTTCGTTCACTCGGGCGGGCGAAGAGCTGCATCTGACGCAATCGGCGGTGAGCCGTCAGATCCAGGAGCTCGAGCAGCAGCTCGGCGTCGCGCTGTTCCAGCGCCGGCACCGTGCGCTCGCTCTCACCGAGGCCGGACGCGAGTACTACGCCGCTGCGGCGAACGTGCTGGCGACGATGCGCGAGGCCACCGACCGCCTGCGCGCGCAGCAGGGCAAGCGCACGCTGGCGGTGACCACCACGCACTCGTTCGCTTCGCTGTGGCTGATTCCGCGCCTGGCGGGGTTTACGCGGGCGCACCCGGACATCGACGTGCGCATCACGGCCGATACGCGCGTGCAGCAGCTCGAGCGCGACGGACTGGACGTCGCCATCCGCCATGGGCCCGCGACGCTCTGCGGGCCGAATGCTCAGCGCCTCTTCGGCGAGCGGGTGTTCCCGGTATGCAGCCCGGCGATGCTCAAGCGCGCGAAGCATCCGCTCAAGGTTCCGGCGGATCTGCGGCACCACGTGCTGCTGCAGTACGACGACCCCGAGGGCCGCCACCCGTGGTTGCATTGGAAGACCTGGCTCGAGATCGAAGGGCTGGCCGATCTGCGGCCGGCGGGAAGGCTGCTGTTTTCCGGTTACGAGCAGATCATTCCCGCGGCGATCGCCGGACACGGCGTTGCGCTCGGGCGCACGCCGCTGGTGCGTGACCTGATCGCGGCGCGGGAGCTCGTGGTGCCCTTCGAGCGCTCGGCCGATCCGGCGCGCGCCTACTTCGTGATCGTGGCGCCCGGCGCCAAGGCGCGCAGCGAGGTCGGCGCTTTCGTCGCCTGGCTGCGCAGGGAAGCCGCGACCGAAGACGCTAAATAGGGCTTGAACAAGGAGGCTTCGCCCCCTTGAGATCCCCCGCCTTCAGACGAAGCTCTGCCAACTCGACGAATCGAGCAGGGCTTCTCAGACGCTGAGAACGATCTTCCCGACGTGCTCGCTCGACTCCATGAGGCGGTGCGCATCGGCGGCCCGTGCGAGCGGGAAGGTCTTGAAGATCTGCGGCTTGATCTTGCCGGCCTCGATGAGCGGCCAGAAGCGCTCGCGCAGGTTGCGCGCGACGACGCCCTTGTACTCGACCGTGCGCGGGCGCAGCGTCGAGCCGGTCAAGGTCAGGCGCCGGCGCATGACCTCGTTCAAGTCGAGCTCGGTCTTCACGCCGCGCTGAAAGGCGATGAACACCAGCCGGCCCTCGTCCGCGAGGCACTTCAGCTCGCGCGGCACATAGTCGCCGCCGACCATGTCGAGAATGACGTCGACGCCCTTGCCCTGCGTCGCCGCATTCACCTCGGCGACGAAATCCTGCGTGCGGTAGTTGATCGCCTTCTGCGCACCGAGCGCGACGCAGGCCGCGCATTTCTCGTCCGAGCCGGCGGTCACGAATACGCGGTTGCCGGTAGCCACCGCCATCTGGATCGCGGTGACGCCGATTCCCGAGCTGCCGCCCTGCACGAGGAGGGATTCGCCCGGCGCGAGCTTGGCGCGGTCGTAGACGTTGTTCCACACCGTGAAGAACGTCTCCGGCAATGACGCAGCTTCGAGCGCGCTCAACCCCTTGGGGATCGGCAGAGCCTGCACCGCGGGCAGTGCGCAGTACTCGGCGTAGCCGCCGCCGTGAGTGAGTCCGCAGATCCGATCACCCGGCTTCCACTGCGTGACGCCTTCGCCGCAGGCGACGACCTCGCCCGCGATTTCGAGTCCGGGGAGATCCGAGGCATCGGGCGGCGGCGCATATCTTCCCATGCGTTGCATCACGTCGGGCCGGTTTACGCCGGCGGCGGCAACCTTCACCAGAATTTCGCCGGCGCGCGGCTGCGGTAGCGCGCGCTCTGCGGGCGTCAGCACTTCGGGGCCGCCGGGCTTCGCGATCTCGACGGCGCGCATCTTCGCGGGGAGATTTGTCATGCGGTCTCCGGGGGATCAGGAGGCGAAAGGGAGTGCGGATGTTAGCAAACGGGATTAGCATGCCCCGCAGGCGGTGGTAGGAAGGACCTGCATGCGCAACGAGATGCGCGCGTTCGTGCTGCTTGCGCTCGGGCTGGTGCTCGGCCTTGCGCGCGCTGCCGCCGTTCCGCCGCCGGGAATCCTCGGGCCCGTATCGCTGGGGCCCTTTGTCGAAGTTCTCGAGGATCCTGCCCGAGCGCTGAGCTTCGACGACGTTCGCCGCGGCGCGAATGCGCAGCGCTTCGCGAGGAGCGACGACGACATACCCAATTTCGGCTACTCCAGGTCCGCGTACTGGCTGCGCCTGAATCTTGGCAAGCTGCCGATTCCGGAAACGGGCTGGCTGCTGGAAGTGGGATTTCCCGGCCTGGACGAAGTCGACCTGCACTTGCCCGTTACCGCGCCGGACGGCAGCGTGGTGTACCGCACCCTGCGCGGTGGTGACATGCGCTCGTGGCTCGAGCGGGAGATCCAGGCCCGCGCGCACGTGTTCCGGCTGCCGGCGAGTACCGCGACCGCGGAGCCCATCTATTTGCGCGTCTCGACGCGCAGCGTGCTGACGGTACCGCTCTACCTGTGGCAGCCGCGCGCGTTTGCCGCGAGCGGCGTGCGCGAGCAGCTGGCCTACGGCATTTTCTACGGTCTGGTCGTGGCGCTGTTCTTGTACAACCTGCTGCTGCTCGCCTCGCTGAGGGACCGCACGCATCTGTGGTACGTGCTGTACGTCGGCATGTTCGGCCTGGCGCTGTTCACGCTCGACGGCTTCGCCTTCGAGTATCTCTGGCCGGAGAACGTGTGGTGGGCGAACCGCGCGCTCGGCGCGATTCTGTGCGGGACGCTGGCCTTCGCCGCGCTGTTCGCGCGCAACTTCCTCGCCCTGCGCGGCAATCTGCCCGGCATCGACCGTCTCGTCATCGCGGTGGCGCTGGCCGGCGCACTCGGCACGCTGATCGCGGTGGTCGGCGATCCCGAGCACTACAGCTGGCTGATGCGCATCCTGTCGATCGTCGCGACGTCGGCCGGGGTCACCATCCTGTGGGTCGCGGCGCAGCAGCTCGTCAACGGTTACCGCGCCGCCCGGTTCTTTCTGCTCGCCTGGTCGGCGCTGGTGGTGTTCGTCGCGCTCACCGCCTTGCGCAACTTTGCGCTCATCGAGACGCATTTCCTCACGCTGTACGGCCTGCACATCGGGCTCGCGCTCGATGTCGTGCTGCTTTCGCTCGCCCTCGCCGACCGGATTCGGGTAAACGAGCGCGAGAGCGCGCTGGCCCAGCGGCGCGCGCTCGCCAACCAGCGCGCCTTGCTCGAAACCACTCAGGCAAACGAGCGCGAGCTGGAAGCGCGCATACGCAGCCGCACCCGCGAGCTGAACCGCGCAAACGATCAGCTGCGCGAGGAGGCGCGCGAGCGCGAGGCGCTGATGCACCAGCTGCGCGAGCGCGAGGAGCACCTGCGCTTCATGGCGCAGCACGACCCGCTCACGGGTCTGCCGAATCGCATTTCGCTGCAGCAGCGTCTCGAGCTCGCGCTCGAGCTGGCCAAGCGCAATCGAAAGAAGGTCGCGGTCATGATGGTCGACCTGGACGACTTCAAGAAGCTGAACGACGCGCGTGGCCATCTGGTCGGCGACCAGGCGCTCGCGGCGGTCGCGGCGCGACTGCGCACCAGCGTGCGTGGCTCCGATACCGTGGCGCGCTACGGCGGCGATGAGTTCGTGGTGCTCGCGGGCGAGCTCGACCGCGTCGAGGACGCGCGCATGATTGCGGAGAAGATCGCCGACATGGTGAACGTGCCGCTCGCCCTCGAGGGCGGGCTGGCGCGCATCGCCTGTTCGATCGGCATCAGCGTCTACCCCGACCACGCGGCGGCCGGCGAGGAACTCATCGCCCGCGCCGACGAGGCGATGTACTCGGTCAAGCCGGAGCGGGGGCGCCGCTACGCGATCTACGCAGTCGCCTGAATCGCGAGCAGGCGGCGCGCGGCCCAGACCAGGTCGACGTTACCGCCCGAGAGCAGGACACCGACGCGCCGTCCGCGGGCCTCGACTTTGCCTTCGAGCAGGGCGCAGGCCCCGAGCGCGCCGGTCGGCTCGACCACGATTTTCATGCGTTCCCACAGAAAGAACATCGCCCTGAGCAGCGCTGCATCGTCGACGCTCGTCATGTCGGCAACCAGCGCGCGCACCAGCGGGAACGTCAGCTGACCGAGCGATTCGGTGCGAGCGCCGTCGGCGATCGTGTCGGGATTGTGCACGCGCTGCAGGGTCCCGCTGCGGAACGAGCGCACCGCATCGTCGCCCGCGGCGGGCTCGACGCCGATGACTCTGCAGTGAGGCGCAAGGGCGTGCGCCGCAAGCGCGCAGCCCGACAGCAGCCCGCCGCCGCCGCAGGGCACGAGCAATAGATCGAGCGGACCCGCGTCCTCGAACAGTTCCTTGGCCGAGGTTCCCTGGCCGGCGATCACCTGCGGGTCGTCGAAGGGCGGCACCACCGTCAGACCTCGCTCGGCGGCGAGTCTGCGCGCGATCAATTCGCGTGAGCCCGCCTCGGGGTCGTAGGTCACGACTTCCGCACCGTATCCGCGCGTCGCCTCGAGCTTCACTTGCGGCGCATCCGCTGGCATGACGATGGTGGTAGCGATGCCGAGTATCCGACCCGCGAGCGCCACGGCCTGCGCGTGATTGCCCGAGGAGTAGCCGATCACGCCGCGCCGCGCCTGCTCGCTCGAGAGCTGCGACATCGCGTTCAGCGCGCCGCGGAACTTGAACGCCCCCATGCGCTGGAAGTTCTCGCACTTGAAGAACACCTGCGCGCCGCTGCGCGCGTCTAACGTGCGCGAAGTCATGACGGGGGTGCGGATCGCGTGCGCCGAGATGCGCTCGTGCGCGCGCACGATGTCGTCGTAGTCGACCGGAAGCGGCTCCGCGCTCCGCGCGCCTCGCGGATCAGGCGTCATGCCAGTGTGCGAGCGCGGCACGCGCGACTTCGTCGCCCCATTCCTGCACGAAGTGTCCGGCCTCGGCATGCACCCAGGGTTCGGCGCAGTTGCGGATCTGCTTGCGCAGCGCGCGCATCGGCACCGGTCCGAGCACGGGGTCGGTCGCGCCGATCGCCATGAAGGCATCGCCGTTCCAGGCCGTGCGCCACCACTCGCGCGCGCGGCGCGAGATCTCAGCGCCGGGCGCGCCGGGCGCGTCCGGCACGAGTTGAGGAAAGCGGCGCACGCCGCCCTTGTAGGAAGCATCGGGAAACGGCGCCTCGTACGCGGCGGCTTCCGCCGCCGACAAGGGCGGGCAGGCACGCGCCAGCAGCTTCGCGCAATCGAGGTTCGGATTCTTTGCGACGAAAGCGCGCCAGGCGACGAATCCCTCCGTCAGCGGTACGTCGCCCGTGCCGAGCGCGGTGTTCATCACCAGAAGCCGCGCAAAGCGTGCTGGCGCCTCCATCGGCAGCGTGAGGCCCAGGATCCCGCCCCAGTCCTGCACGACCAGCGTGACGTCGCGCAGATCGAGCTGCTCGATGAAATCGAGCAGGAACGCGCGGTGGAAATCAAACGTATAGGTCGCGTCGTGGACTGGCTTGTCGGAGCGGCCAAAGCCGGGAAAATCCGGCGCGACGACGCGCGCGCCGCTCGCGAGGAACGGCGGAATCATCTTGCGGTACAGGTAGCTCCAGGTCGGCTCGCCATGCAGGCAGAGGAAAGTGCGTGCAGCCCCGCCACCCTGCACGGGTCGCTCGTCCACGTAATGCACGCGCATGCCGCGCCATTGCACGTAGTGCGGGGCGTAGTCGAAGCCGGGAAGATTCGCGAAGCGTACCTCGGGCGTACGCAGGGTCTCGCTCATGCCGGCATTGTATGTCCGCGGCGTAGAATCGGGCGCCGTCGCACATCGCGCGCGTGAAGGGGGGGACATGGACTACTCGAAATACCAGGACTTGAAGGTACGTCCCGTCGAAGCGGGAATCGTCGAGGTCGTCATGGGCGAGGAAGGCAAGCTGTCGGTCGCGACCGAGCGCCAGCATGCCGAGCTCGCCGAAGTCTGGCTCGACATCGACCGGGACCCGGATGCGCGCGTCGCGATCCTGCGCGGCGCCGGCAAGGGCTTTTCCGCGGGCGGCGATCTGGCGATGGTCGAGAAAATCACGGCCGACTTCGCAACGCGCGCGCGCGTCTGGCGCGAGGCACGCGACCTCGTTTACAACATCATCAACTGCTCGAAGGTCGTGGTCTCGGCGATGCATGGCCCGGCGGTCGGCGCGGGGCTGGTCGCCGGGCTGCTGTCCGACGTGTCGATTGCGGCCAGGAATGCGCGCATCATCGACGGGCACACGCGGCTCGGGGTCGCCGCCGGCGATCATGCCGCGATTGTCTGGCCGCTGCTCTGCGGCATGGCCAAGGCGAAGTACTATTTGCTGACCTGCGACCAGCTCTCCGGCGAGGAAGCCGAGCGCATCGGGCTCGTCTCGCTCACTTGCGAGGAGAGCGAGCTGCAGGCCAAGGCCCTCGATGTCGCGCGCCGCCTGGCTGCGGGCGCGCAGACCGCGATTCGCTGGACCAAGTACAGCCTGAACAACTGGCTGCGCATGGCCGGACCGACCTTCGACACCTCGCTCGCGCTCGAATTCATGGGCTTCAGCGGATCCGAGGTGAAGGAGGGCGTCGCCTCGCACCGCGAGAAGCGCGCGCCGAAGTTTCCGCCGCCGCCGGTCTTCTAGCAGGCGAGGGCGTTCAACCGCCGTCGGGAGGCAGCGCGAGGCTGGTTCAGTATGGTCTCCGCAAGTTGCTCACGTTGCTGCAAGATGCACGCAGCAACGTGAACAAATTGCGCAGATCGAGAAAGCCCTGCTGAGCAGTGGCCTTCGCTACTGCGGTTCGGTGAAGTCGAGGCTTTCGCCCGCCGATTCGCTCGGTGCGGTGAACTCGGGCGCAGCCCCCGCGGGCGCCAGCGGCTCGCCGCTAAGCGCGCGCTCGAGGTCGCGCGCGATGTTCGCGGCATCCGGTCCCACGCGCCCCATGTAGGCGATCAGCACCCGGACCGGCAGATCGACCAGCGTGGGATCGGGGTGATCGCGCATGTGCGCGGCGTTCTGCAATGCGGGCACGATGTGCGTACCGCGTGCGCCGGGCATCGCGCTTTCGATGCCCTGGACGAGCGCGGCCTGCGCGCGCGCGATTCCCGAAAGCAATTCCGCGAGCTGCTGCGTGGAGATTTCTGCCATGGCACTTCCCCGTCGGCGGAGGTGTGGCGATGGTAACATCCGGGCGCGCGACACAGACCGTTGGCGCGCGAGGGGCGCGCAGTGTTTTCCTGGAGGCGGCCTGACAATCTCGGCGTGCGTGGCGGGCGGCTCGCGCCCTGCAAAGGGACGCCGAATTGCGTCTCGAGCCAGGCCGATCCGGCCGATCGCGGCCATTACATCGAACCGATCGCCATCGCGGGGGCGCCTGCGGCGGCGTTCGCGGCGCTGCGGCAGGCCGTCGAGGCCGCGCCGGGCGCGCGCATCATTCGGGCGACGCCGGAGTATCTGTACGCGGAATTCCGCAGCCGGGTGATGCGCTTCGTAGACGATGTCGAGTTCGTGCTCGATGCGGCGGGCGGTGTCATCCACGCGCGCTCGGCGGCTCGCCTGGGAATACGCGATTTCGGCGTCAACCGGGCACGCGTCGAAGCGCTGCGGCGCGCACTGGCCGTAGCGCTCAGGCGCTGAATTCGGCGACCACCGGCTGATGGTCCGAGGCCTGGCAGCGTGAATCGATGCGCAACGTCCGCAGGCGCGGCGCCAGGTCTTCGCTGACGAAAATGTAATCGCAGCAGTAGGGCGTCCCCGTGTAGCTCGCATCGTAAAGGCGAAAGCTCGGCGGGTGCGGCGTCGCGCCGTGCAGCAGCTGCCAGGCGTCGTGCAGCGGTGGCGCCGCAGCGTCGAACGGTGCGCGCAGGCGCTGATGCAGCGGGTCGCCGCCGGTCAGGTTGAAATCGCCGCACAGGATCGCGCTGCGCGGGCGCGGCCGATGCTGGAACGGACCGCCGTCTTCTCTTCCCGCGGGCGCGGCCGAGGCCTGCGCGCAGGCCTCGGCGTGCAGCGCACGCAGACGTTCGACCTGAGCCGCGCGCTGGCCGCCCGAGTAATACTCGAGATGCGTGGTCGTCACGCGCACCGATCCCCAGGGCGCCTGGATCTCCGCCTCGAGCGCGACCCGCGGCATGCTGGGACTGCCCGGCTCGGGCGGCCATGGCAGCGTATGCCGCAGCACCCGGCCGATCGGGAAGCGCGACAGGATGAGATTGCCGAAGCGCCGCCGGCCGGTCGCGTCGTCCGGCACGTCCACGCCCCAGGCCACGCTCGTGGAATGATCCGGGAACTCAGCCGCCAGCGCGGCACACTGGTCCTCCCCGCGGCTGCCGGCCAGCGCAGCAAAGTTGGCGGCAACTTCCTGCAGGCAAAGGACATCCGGATCGCACAGCGCGCGTGCAGTGCGCGCGATGCGTGCAGGATCTACGACACCGTCGACGCCGCGGCACCACTGGATGTTCCAGCTCAACAGGCGCATGGCGGTGATGGTACTGCGCCAAGGCGCTGGAATTTAGCGCGCGCGTGGATCAGAATCTGCATCCCATTGGCGCGTGTCCGGAACTTCGGGTTCCTGGGAGGCCACGATGTGTGCATCGGCGCGTTCGTGCTTCGATCGCTTCCCGCGCGACTCTGCGCTGATCCGCGCGGCGCTGCTGACGGCGGTGCTCGCCCTTTCCCCGCCCGCGCCGCTGCGCGCGCAGGCGCAGAAGCCCGCCGCCTCCGAGGATGGCATCAGCGCAGTCGTCCGGCTGAAAGCCAAGGTGCTGCCGGATGCGCGCACCGCTGCCGTTCTCGGTACCGAGCGCGCCGGCAGCGGCGTGCTGGTGCGCGACGACTACGTGCTGACGATCGGCTATCTCGTCATCGAAGCCGACACCATCGAGATCACCGGGCCTTCGGGGCGTACCGTGCCGGCGACACTTGCGGCCTACGACCATTCGTCCGGCTTCGGACTGGTCAAGCTGGCCGCGCCGCTCGACGCCAAGCCGATTGCGCTCGGCGATGCCGCGTCGCTCGGCGAGCGCCAGCCGGCGCTCGTCATTTCATCGGGCGGCGAAGGCGCGGCGCAGGTCGTGTACGTCGTCTCGCGCCGTGCGTTCACCGGCAGCTGGGAATACCTGCTCGAGTCCGCCATCTTCACCTATCCGCCGATCGATCACTGGTCCGGGGCGGCGCTGATCGGCAAGCGCGGCGAACTGCTCGGCATCGGCTCGCTGATCGTTGCCGATGCAGCCGAACCCGGTACGCCCTCCCCGGGCAACATGTTCGTGCCGATCGATCTGCTGACGCCGATTCTCGGCGATCTCATCGCGCAGGGGCGCGCGCGCGGCCCCGCGCGGCCGTGGATGGGCCTGAACACCGAGGAAGTGCGGGGTCGGCTGTTCGTCGCACGCGTGTCGGCCGACGGTCCCGCGCAACGCGCGGGCCTCAAGCGCGGCGACGTCGTGCTCGGCGTGGGCGGCGAGGAGGTGAGCTCGCAGGCCGACTTCTATCGCAAGGTGTGGGCGCGCGGCACGGCCGGCGCGGAGATTCCGCTCAAGGTGCTGCAGGGCGCCGAGGTGAAGGAAATGAAGCTGCGCACGATCGACCGGCTGGAGTGGTTTCGCAAGAAGCCGGTGTATTAGGCGGGAGCGGTCGGGGCGGCGCGCTCAATTGTCGCGTCGCGGGTTTGGGGTTTGTAGGGTCTCGGGTTTTGTGGCTTGTCGGTGAATCTTCGACAAGCCACAAAGACCCGAGATGGATATCCGCTTGCGAACCGGATGCGCTGATCCGGAGCAGATCGTCGCCGCTTTACGACGAGTCCGCTGCGTCTACCAGATCACCAGATCTTCCGGATACGGCTTGACATCCGGCCGCAGCGTCGTCGGCGGCTCGCGGCGCAGCATCCGGTTGTCGCGGCTCGCATCGTACGCCGCGGCATAGCGCACGTTCTTCTGCATTTCGTCGATGTACAGATTCGATCCTTCGAAATGCGTCTCCGCGTAAGCATAGGCGCGCGCAAGATCGTGATCGAGGCGGCGCATCGCGTTGCTGAAGAAGGTCGGCGTCTTGCGCACCAGGTCGTCGCCCGAGCTGAACACGACTTCGATGCTGCCGTCAGGCATCGCCTTGCGTGCGATACCGCCGAGCAGGAATTCGGGATACAGGCGGTCGCGGCACTTCTCCAGGTAGCAGCGGTCGGACATCTGCGCAATGATGTCCGCCGAGCCGAGCATGCGGCCGATGCGCTGCAGCATGGGATCGGCGACCTGAATCGAGGCAATCGGACGCTCGTAGCCGGTAAAGTGCAGCAGCTCCGCTATTTCGTCGGCGTGTTCGCTCAGCCCCCGCGCCTCCAGATAGCCGTGCAGGAATCTCGCACCTCGGGAGACGTGGGTACGCGTGTACTCGGAACCGTAATGGTGGTGGCGGTCGCGCTTGTGGCGCAGGTATCCGACGTCGTGGAACAGCGCGGCGATGATGCCATCGGTGAAAAGCTTCGCCGGCAGCGCGGGAGTGCCGTTTACACGGCCCCGCTCGTAGCCGTTCATCAGCCGAGCCATCGCCAGCGTGACGTCCAGGACATGCTGCAGATCGTGATACTCGGTGTCGCAGGCGTGATAGTCGCGGTGCACGCCGTTGTACATCTGCACCGCGTCGCCGAAGGCGGTCTCGATCGCCCGGCTCGAGACCGCCGGGTAGCGGTCGCGGAAAAGCTGCAGGATCGCGCCCGCGACCGCATCCGGATCGGTGGTCCGGATCTGATCGGTGACGTCGTGGTCGTTGCGACGCATCGCGGATCAGCTGCGCGCTCGTCCGCGCAAACCGGACGGCACTGCGATGCGGCAGAGGGCAGTCTCGAAAGCGCCTTTTTTCCTTATCATTCGGTCGCTTGGCGGGCCTTGTGGCGGCCCTCTTCTCCTTGCCGGCGTCCGGCGATAGGATGCTACCGGAACGGGCGTGGGGATGGCGTGATATTTGCCACCGTCACCACGATGCATTTTCCTGCAACAGAGTGTTCCCGGTGTTGGCGGGACAGGTCCCAAGGCGGCGTGTGAGCAACGTCTCATTGACGGACGAGGAACAGCAGTCGATCCGGGCGCGGATCACGCTGCTCGAACTCGAGCACGGCGATTTGAACGACATCATCGACCGCCTGGCGCAGGACCCGTCGCTGGACCAACTGCAGCTGCGCCGTCTCAAGAAGCGAAAGCTCGCCCTCAAGGATCAGATCGCGCGTCTGCAGACGCGGCTCATCCCCGACATCATCGCGTGATCGCGCTCGTACAGCGCGTCAGCGAGGCGTCGGTCCACGTCGGCGGTGAACGCCTCGGCCGGATCGGAGCGGGGCTCGTCGCGCTCGTCGGCGTCGAGCGTGGCGACGCCGAGGCAACGGCCGCGCGTCTGGTCGAACGCGTGCTCGGCTATCGCGTCTTTGCGGATGCCGAGGGGCGCATGAATCTTTCGCTCGCGGATGTGGCGGGCGGGCTGCTTGCCGTACCGCAGTTCACGCTCGCCGCCGATACGCACAAGGGCACGCGGCCGGGGTTCTCGCGCGCCGCGTCACCCGCCGAGGGCGAACGCATGTTCGAGCGCTTCGTAGCCATCGCACGAAGCCGCCATGCGAGCGTCGAGACCGGCCGCTTCGGCGCACACATGGCGTTGAGTCTGGTAAACGACGGCCCGGTGACTTTCTGGCTGCAGGCGAAACCGCAGCGGGAATGAATTGGCGCGGGCAGGCGAAACGGCTAAGCTTGGCCGGGCACGCCCCCGCAGACCTCGATTCCAGCGTCCCCGGATGTTTGACCAGTTCGTCGGAACCAAGCCGGTCGAACCGCGCCATCGTTTCGACGTGGCCGCGCTCGAGGCGTACCTGCGGCGGCATCTGCCGCCGTTCCGCGGCCCGCTCCAGGTCGAGCAGTTCAAGGGCGGCCAGTCGAATCCGACCTACCGTCTCAGCGCGGACGGCAAGCATTACGCGCTGCGCAGAAAACCGCCCGGCAAGCTGCTGCCCTCGGCGCACGCGGTCGATCGCGAGTTTCGCGTCATAAGCGCCCTGTACAAGACCGGCTTTCCGGTCGCGCGCCCCTACATCCTGTGCGAGGACGACGCGGTGATCGGCACGATGTTCTATGTGATGGACTGCGTCGAGGGGCGGGTACTGTGGGACCAGTCGCTCGCGGGCTTCGACGCGTCCGCGCGGCGCGCGATCTGGGCCGAGCTCAATCGCGTCATCGCCTTGCTGCACACGATCGACTATCGGGAAGTGGGCCTGGAGGGCTTCGGCAAGCCGGGCAACTACATCCAGCGCCAGATCGACCGCTGGACCAAGCAATACCGCGCCTCGGAGCTCGAGCGCATCGAACCGATGGAGAACCTGATCGCCTGGCTGCCGCAGAACATCCCGCCCGGCGACGAGACGACGGTGGTGCATGGCGATTACCGGCTGGACAACACGATCTTCCATCCGCGCGAGCCGAAGATCCTCGCCGTGCTCGACTGGGAGCTGTCGACGCTCGGCCATCCGCTGGCGGACTTCGCCTACCACTGCATGAGCTGGCATATTCCTCCGGGCAAGTTTCGCGGCATCGCCGGGCTCGATCATGCGGCGCTCGGCATTCCGACCGAGCGCGAATACATCGACCTGTACTGCGAGCGCACCGGCCGCGACGGCGTGCCCGAATCGGACTGGGACTTCTACATGGCGTACAACCTGTTCCGCATCGCCGCAATTCTGCAGGGCATTGCCAAGCGGGTCGTAGACGGTACCGCCGCGTCTAGCCATGCCGCGGAAACGGGCGACCGTGCCAAGATGATGGCCGAGCTCGGCTGGCGGCAGGCCGAAAACATTCTGAAACGCACTGCCTAGGGAGAACCATTATGGACTTCGCGTATTCACCGAAAGTCGAGGATTTGCGCAAGCGGCTGCTCGCCTTCATGGACGAGCATATCTATCCGAACGAGGACAAGTACGCCGCGCATGTGCGCAGCGACAAACGCTGGGAGGCCGTGCCGATCATCGAGGAGCTCAAGCCCAAGGCGCGCAAGGCGGGGCTGTGGAACCTCTTTCTGCCGCGCTCGCCGCGCGCGCCCGAGGGACTGTCGAACCTCGAGTACGCGCCGCTGTGCGAGATCATGGGGCGGGTGAGCTGGGCGCCGGAGGTGTTCAACTGCTCGGCGCCCGACACCGGCAACATGGAGACGATCGAGCGCTACGGCAGCGAGGAGCAGAAGGATCGGTGGCTCGAGCCGCTGCTGCGCGGCGAGATCCGCTCGGCGTTTCTGATGACCGAGCCGCAGGTCGCGAGCTCGGACGCGACCAACATCGAGTGCCGCATCAAGCGCGAGGGCAACGAGTACGTGATCAACGGGCGCAAGTGGTGGTCGAGCGGCGCGGGCGATCCGCGCTGCAAGATCTACATCCTGATGGGCAAGACCGACCCCGATAACACCTCGCGCCACGCGCAGCAGTCGATGATCCTCGTCCCGGCGGGCCTGCCCGGCATCACGATCCTGCATCACCTGAACGTGTTCGGCTACGACGACGCGCCGCACGGGCACATGGAGATCGAGCTCAAGGACGTGCGCGTGCCGGCCTCGAACATCCTGCTCGGCGAAGGGCGCGGCTTCGAGATCGCGCAGGGCCGCCTTGGACCGGGGCGCATCCATCACTGCATGCGCCTGATCGGGCAGGCCGAGCGCGCACTGGAGAAGATGTGCAAGCGCGCGACCGAGCGGGTCGCGTTCCACCGCACGATCGCCGAGCAGGGCGTGACCCGCGAGCGGATCGCCGAGGCGCGAATCATGATCGACTCGGCGCGCTTCATGGTGCTGCATGCGGCCTGGAAGATGGACACCGTGGGCAACAAGATCGCGAAGAAAGAGATCGCGATGATCAAGGTGCTCGCGCCGAACATGGCCTGCAAAGTGATCGACTGGGCGATGCAGGTGCACGGCGGCGGCGGCGTATCGGACCGCTTCGGACTCGCCTTCGCCTACGCGCACGCCCGTACGCTGCGCTTCGCCGACGGCCCGGACGAGGTGCACCGCAACGCGATCGCAAAGCAGGAGATCGCCGAGCAGACCACCGTAGCGGAGTCGCTCGCCAAGGCCAAGCGCGCCTGAACGGCGCGCATTGCGCGAAATGCGAAACGGTTTCGCGCGCAGTCCCCCGCGCGCGAACCGGCAGCTTGACGCCGCGGTGGCGCCCGCCAGAATGGGCCGGCGCGCGCTGCGCGGCGGAGGCCTCGATGGCTGCAGAAATCGTACCCATCACACCCGGATTCGGTGCCGAGATCGGCGATGTGGACCTCTCCCGACCACTGGCGCCGGGGGATCTGGAGGCCATCAAGCAGGCGTTCTGGACCTACGCCCTACTGGTCTTTCCGGAGCAGACACTCGACGCCGATCAGCATCTCGCGTTCGCGGGATATTTCGGCCCTCACGAGACGACGATCCAGCTCTATCGGCCAGGCAACGACAAGGAACTGCGTCTGCGCAAGGAGTTCGCCGACGTGTCGAATCTAGACGCCGAGGGCCGCATCTGGGGCCGCGACAGCCGTACGCGCATGTTCCAGATGGCGAACCGCATCTGGCACACCGACAGCTCGTTCAAGCGCGTGCCGGCACTCGCCTCTTTGCTGTACGCCCGCTCGATTCCGCCGATCGGCGGGCACACCGAGTTCGCCGACGAGCGCGCGGCCTACGACGCCCTGCCCGAGGAGACCAAGCTGCGCCTGAAGGGACTGGTGGCCGAGCATTGCATCATTCACTCGCGCAACCGGCTCGGCTTCACCGCTTTCACCGACGAGGAGCGCGCCGGCATGCCGCCGGTGCCGCAGCTCCTGGTGCGCACCCTGCCGCAGAGCGGGCGCAGGACGCTCTACCTGGCGTCGCACGCCGGCCGCATCCTGGGCATGCAGAAGGCCGAGGGACGCGCTCTGATCGACGAGCTGATCGCGCATGCCACGCAGCGGCAGTTCGTTTATACGCACCGCTGGCGGCTGCACGATCTCGTGATGTGGGACGACCGCTGCACGATGCACCGCGGCACCGACTTCGACGACCTGCGCTGGCCGCGCGACATGCAGCGCGCAACCGTGTCCGACGTCGCCAACAGCTGCGAGCAGGAAGGCGTTCAGGCTGCGCTGGCCTGAACGCGCCGGCGACGAGGTCCGGCTAAGCAGCCGCGGGCAGGCCCGCCAAAGCCATTGCGAGCTCGGCTTCGTCGTAGTTCTGGTCGACGAGCTTGCCGGAAAAATAGTCCATGTAGGCCTGCATGTCGAAGTGGCCGTGGCCGCAGAGGTTGAACAGGATCGTCTGCGCCTTGCCTTCTTTCTTGCAGCGCAGTGCCTCGTCGATCGCGCCCTTCACCGCGTGGTTCGCCTCGGGCGCGGGCAGGATGCCTTCTACGCGCGCGAACTGCACGCCTGCGGCAAAGCATTCTTTCTGGTGGTAGGCCACCGCCTCGAGCAGGCCGAGCTCCTTGCAGTGCGACACCAGCGGCGCCATGCCGTGGTAGCGCAGGCCGCCGGCGTGAAATCCTGGCGGCGTGAAAGTCGAGCCGAGCGTGTGCATCTTGACCAGCGGCGTCAGATGCCCGGTGTCGCCGAAGTCGTAGGCGTATCGTCCGCGGGTCAGGCTCGGGCAGGCCGCGGGCTCGACCGCGACCACGCGCACCTTCTTGCCGCCACGCAGCTGCGCGCCGATGAAAGGAAATGCCAGCCCCGCGAAGTTCGACCCGCCGCCGGTGCAGCCGACCAGCACGTCTGGGTAGTCGCCCGCCATCTCGAGCTGCGCCATCGCCTCCTGGCCGACCACGGTCTGGTGCATGAGCACGTGGTTCAGCACCGAGCCGAGCGCGTACTTGGTATCGTCGTGCGTCGCGGCCACCTCGACCGCCTCGGAGATCGCGATCCCCAGGCTGCCCGGGTGGTTCCTGTTCTGCGCGAGGATCGCCTTGCCCGATTGCGTCTCGGGCGAGGGCGAGGGAATGCAGGTCGCGCCGTAGGTTTCCATCAGCGCGCGCCGGTAGGGTTTCTGGTCGTACGACACGCGCACCATCCACACCTTGATCTCGATGCCGAACAGGGCGCCGGCGAAGGCGAGCGACGAGCCCCATTGGCCCGCGCCGGTCTCGGTGGTGATCTTCTTCACCCCGGCCTCCCTGTTGTAGAAAGCCTGGGCGACCGCGGTGTTCGGCTTGTGGCTGCCCGCCGGGGAGACGCCCTCGTACTTGTAGTAGATCTTGGCCGGCGTCTGCAGCGCCTTCTCCAGCCGACGGGCGCGAAACAGCGGCGACGGCCGCCATTGCCGGTAGACTTCCCGTACCGGCTCGGGAATCTCGATTTCGCGCTCCGCGCTCACCTCCTGCGCGATCAGCGCCATCGGAAACAGCGGCGCGAGATCGTCCGGCCCCACCGGCTGCTTGGTCCCTGGATGCAGCACCGGTGGCGGCGGGGAGGGCAGGTCCGCCATGATGTTGTACCAGCGCTTCGGAATGCGGGTTTCGTCGAGGACGAACTTCACCGTGTCTGTCATGAGCGTCTCCTCCTTGAGCGTCGAAGTGTAATCCGAGCCGCGCCGCGCGATCGGCGCCGCGATCAGCTTTTCAGGACCTCGCCGACGATCGCCGCGGCCTTGAGCAGCTCTTCGTCGGAATTGAGCAGGTCCGGGCACAGCCGCAGGCGGTCGCCGCGGGCGTCGGCCGTGACGCCTCTCGCGGCGAGCTCCGACACGAGACGGTCTGCGCCCGGATGGACGATGCTGAGGAACGCGCCGTAGTCCTCGGAGGCGCCTTCCGGCGTCAGCCGCGTGGTGCGGAACAGGGCGTCCGCGAGCAGGCTCTTTTGCTGCAGGTTGTACTCGCGCAGGCGCTCGACGCCGATGGCGAGCGTCAGCTCGAGCCCGGCGCGCGCCTGCGCGTAGCTGAGCACCTGCGGCGTCGACTCGAGCCAGGCGTTTCCTCCCGGGCCGAACTCGGGCGGCTCCGGGCGCAGGTAGGCGAACGGGTCGCGCTTTGCGAACCAGCCCGTGTCGAGGGTGCGCATCGTTTCGGCGAGCCCGGGACGCACATAGAGCCAGCAGGCGCCGGGTCCGCCGCGCGTGTACTTGTACGATCCGCCGATCGCGAAATCGACGTCGAGCTCGCCGAGGTCGAGCGGCAGCACGCCGGCGTGATGGTAGACATCGAGCAGCACCAGCGCGCCCGAGGCGTGGGCGTCGCGCACCAGGCGCCGCAGGCCGGTGACCCTTTCGGCGCTGCGGAACATCACGCTCGAGACGACGATCAGTTCGGCCTGCGCGACCGAAATCTCCTGCCAGGGCGTGACGCGCAGCGCGATGCGCCCTCGCTTGCGGTAGTTGCGCAGGATGAAGTCGATCGAGTCGAATTCACCGTCCGTAGTGGCGACGCGCGGTTCGCCTTCGAGCGCGTTGAGCACCGCGCGCAGGCCCTGACCGGCGCTCGCCTTGGGAACGATGCAATCCGCGCGGGGCGCTCCGACGAGCTCTGCAGTGAGCGCACGGAACTGCTCGCGTTCGGCAAGCCACCCGTCCCAGGCCCCGCCGAGGTCCCGGTACCAGGCATCGAGCGAGGCGCTCACATCGTCGGCGGTGCGGTCGAGCGGCCGCCCGAGCGAGTGGTTGGCGAGATAAATGTCCTTGCGCGCGAGGACGCGCGAGAACAGCGGCCAGAGGTGGCTGCGCACCCGCCCCGCATCGAGCGGCCCGCGGCCGAGCGCCGCTACCGCGGCCGCGATGTCCGTGCTGTTCGCGTTCATGGTTTCGAGTTCATTGTTTCTGAATTTCGGTGCGCACGTCGATCAGTTCCGGGAACAGCGCGATCTCGAGGGTCTTTCTGAGATAGGGAACGCCCGCGGTGCCGCCGGTGCCTCGCTTGAAGCCGATCGTGCGCTCTACGGTCTTCAGATGGCGGAACCGCCAGAGCTGATAATTCTCCTCTACGTCGACCAGCTTTTCGCACATTTCGTAGGCATCCCAGTGGCGCGCGGGATCCTCGTAGATCGACTTCAAGACCTCGACCACGCCCGCATGGCGCTCGTAGCGCTGCGTCCAGTCGCGCGTGACGCGCGCCGCCGGAACCGGCAGGCCGCGGCGCGCCAGGTGGCGCAGAAACTCGTCGTACAGGCCCGGCTGCGCGAGCAGCCGCGACAGCCAGGCATGCGTCGCCGGCGCGTGCCGGTAGACGTCGATCAAAGCGGCATTCTTGTTGCCGAGCAGGAACTCGATCGCGCGGAACTGGAACGACTGCAGTCCGGAGGCGGGACCGAGCGTGTCGCGGAACTGCACGTACTCCGACGGCGTGAGGGTTTCCAGCACCGCCCACTGCTCGAACAGCTGGCGCTGGATCTGCTTGACGCGCGCGAGGATCTTGAAGCAGGGGCTGAGCCGGTCGGTCTTGACGTGCTCGATCGCCGCGCTCAGCTCGTGCACCAGCAGCTTCATCCACAGCTCCGAAGTCTGGTGCTGGATGATGAACAGCAGCTCGTCGTGGTGCGTCGAGCGCGGCCGCTGCGCGGCGAGGATGCGGTCGAGGCAGAGATAGCCGCCGTACGAGCTTTCATCTGTGAGCTCGAAGATGATGCCGGGATCGGTCACGGGATCGGCCATGCTCAGCCTTTGGCTGCGAATGCACATTCCGGAGCGGACATGTTAGCCGAGCGCCGCGGCGGGCGGCAACGCGGGCATCCTATAATCGCGCCTCGCGCTCGGGAGGTGTGGAATGATCAAGCTCTGCGGCTTTCACGTCAGCAACTATCACAACAAGGTGCGCATCGCTCTGCTCGAGAAGGGCATCGCGTTCGAGGAGGATCCGACCTGCCGGCCGTCGCAGAAAGACGAATGGGTCGCACGCTCGCCGATGGGCAAGGTGCCGATCCTCGAGGTCGACGGCACGACGCTCACCGAGTCACAGGTCATCTGCGAGTACCTCGAGGATGCGTTCCCGGCAAAGCCGCTGTATCCGAAGGACCCGATCGCACGCGCGAAGGTGCGCGAGCTCGTCACGCACATCGAGTGGCACATGGAAATGGTCGCGCGCAGGCTCTACCTGCAGGCGTTTTTCGGCGGCAGCGTGAGCGACGAGGTCAGGCAGGCGGTCGAGAGAGACCTCGCCCGGGGTGTGCGCACGCTCGGGAGGCTCGCGCGCTTCGACCCGTTTACCGCGGGCAAGGAGCTCACGCTTGCCGATTGCGCGGCATTCGTACATCTGCCGATCGTGTCACTGGCGACCAAGATCGTCCTCGGGCGCGACGTGCTGGAGGGGATGCCCCAGGTCAGGGAACTCGTCAAGATGCTGCGTGCGCGACCCGCGTTCGCGCGTGTAGACGAGGATCGCAAGACCGCCTCGGCCGCCATGGCCGCGGCGGCGAAGAAATCCTGAGCCACGGGTGACGCTCGCTGCGTTCAGCGAGTACCTGCGCTTCGTCGTCACGCTGACCGCGGTACTCGATCCCTTTCTGGCGGTGCCGATCTTCGTCGGGCTGAGCGCACGGCGCAGCGCGGCCGGCCGCGCGCGGCTCGCGCGCGCGGTGACGCTTACCGTGTTTCTCGTGCTGGTCGGGGCGGCGGTGTTCGGCGAGGCCGCGCTCGAGCTGCTCGGCACGAGCCTTGCGGCGTTTCGCGTCGGCGGCGGGCTCGTGCTCCTGCTCATGTCGCTCGCCATGCTGAACGCGCAGGTCGGAGCCCTGCGCCAGACCGAGGCGGAGGCGGCCGAGCTGGAGGCGCGCGACGTCGCGGGCGTGGTGCCGCTCGCGGTGCCCCTGCTCGCCGGACCCGGCGCGATCTCGACCACGATCATCGCCGCGCAGGCGGGCGGCGCGGGCCACGTCACGCTGATCGTCGCTTGTGTCGGCCTGGTGTGCGCGCTGCTGTGGTCGATGCTCGCGCTGGCGCAGGTCATCGGCCGGCGCATGGGCACGACGGGGCTCAATATCGCGACGCGCATCCTCGGCCTGCTGCTCGCCGCGATCGCAATCGAGACGATGGCGCTCGGGCTGAAGGGACTCTTTCCGGGGCTGGCCTGAATCCCGCTCAGAGCGTGATCGCGATCCTTCCCCGCGGATCCTGCAGGCTCAGTACCTCCCCAGCCAGTCGGCGGCCTCGCGCCACAGCGTGTCGCGAAACTGCTCGCGGAAAAAACCGAAATGCCCGATGCGTTGCACGCCGATGTCCTGTGGCGCCACGCGCCGGATCTCGCCGCGCGCCGAGGGGTACAGCTTGAGCAGCGCTTGCACCGCTTCGAGAGGCGCGTAGCGATCGTCGGTCGCGGCGACGATGCGCAGCGGCGCGCGAAAACGCGCATAGTCGGCGTGCGCGCCGAGCACGCCGACCACGTACTCGGGATGGCGGCACCAGCGCGCCCATTCGAGCGCCACGCCGGCCGGCAGGTCCTCGCCCATGCCGATGCGGGAGGCCGCCGCGTAACCTTGTATCCGCGTCACGGCGGGAATCGCAA
>Ga0207423_1000006_pt1 | contig 25067 bp, 20 predicted proteins | sample Browns_ThreeSqA__FD_184848 | JGI IMG/M metagenome (GOLD analysis project Ga0207423, IMG submission 184848) | Wetland microbial communities from the San Francisco Bay, California, USA, that impact long-term carbon sequestration -... | ecosystem: Environmental > Aquatic > Marine > Wetlands ... | reverse complement strand
ACGCTAAGCGCGCCCACCGCCGAAACGCCGGTCATGGTAGCGGCCACGTTCCGGAACAGGCGGTGAATCCCCCGGGCGAAGACCAGCTGTTCACGCCGTTCCGCAACATAGGATTTGACGATCCGGATTCCGCTCAGGGATTCGCCCAGGCGGCCGGTGACTTCCGCGTTGAGCTTGCTCCGCTCCCGGAAGATCGGCCGCAGGCGCGTAAAGGCGAGCGCCATGCCGCCGCCGAAGACCAGGAGGAGCACGATCGTAGCCAGGGTGAGATGCCAATTCAGGTAGAACAGCACCCCCATCGCGATGGCGGCGGTCACCAGACCGCCTACCAGCTGCACCAGCCCCGTCCCGACCAGGTTCCGGATCCCTTCGGCGTCGTTCATGATCCGGGAGATGAGAACGCCGGTCTGAGTGGCGTCGAAGGCGCGAACCGGGAGCCGCAGCACATGCTGCTCGATCCGGCGCCGCATGTCGGTGATAGCCCGCTGCGCCGCGACGCCCAATACCTGCGAAAGGGCGAAAGAGGTGACGGCTTGTACCAGGGTGGCCAGCAGTACGGCACCAGCCAGGGGCCAGAGCAACTGTCGCTGCCCCGCGATCAGGACGTGATCGATGAGGTATTTGGAGCTGGCGGGGAGGACCAGGCCCGCGAGGCGGCTGATCAGCATCAGTCCCAGGCCCAGGGAGAGTCGGCGCCGATGGGCCCATACCAGCTCCCGCGCCTCCCGCCAGACCACCTCCACCCCGACCCGCTTCTTTTTCGGCTCGCTCATAGTTCCTTTGTGGGTTCCCGCCGGGTTCCAAATCTAGCAGGATCGGGACGCGGTCTCCTCCGCTCGGCCAGCCCCTTTCGATCGTGAGGGGGAAGGCCTAGCTTCGGTTCCCTGCCGTCGGTATCCTACCGGCGGTTTCCCTGGAGTCTTTTCGCCGTGCCCGACGCACAAGCCCGCCTGCAGACCGCGCTCGCCGGACGCTACACGTTCGAACGGGAGATCGGTCACGGGGGCATGGCCACCGTGTACGTGGCCCAGGATCTCAAGCACCGGCGCCCAGTGGCGATCAAGGTGCTGCATCCGCACCTGGCCGCCCATCTGGGCCCGGAGCGGTTTCTCCGGGAGATCGAAATCGCCGCCCGCCTGAATCATCCCCACATCCTGACGCTGATCGACTCCGGCGAAGCCGACGGTTTCCTCTACTATGTGATGCCGTTCGTGGAAGGCGAGTCGCTCCGGGGCCGCCTGATCCGCGAGAAGCGCCTGCCCTTGAACGAGGCGATCCAGATCGCGCGGCACGTGGCCGCGGCGCTGGCCTACGCCCACACCCGCGGGGTGGTTCATCGCGACATCAAACCGGAGAACGTGATGCTCCACGAGGGAGAGGCCATGGTCACCGACTTCGGCATCGCCAAGGCGATTACCGAGGCGGGCACCGACAACATCACGCAGACGGGCACCGCCATCGGCACCCCCGCCTACATGAGCCCTGAGCAGGCGGCGGGACAGAGCGACCTCGACGGTCGGAGCGACCTGTACAGCCTGGGCTGTACGCTCTACGAGATGCTGGCCGGGGAGCCGCCGTTCACCGGCCCCACGGCGCAAGCGGTGATGGTCAAGCGACTGAGCGAGCCGGTCCCCTCACTCCGCGGCCTTCGGGGCAGCATTCCCGAGGGGATCGAGCGGGCGGTGGCCAAGGTACTGGCGCGAAACCCCGACGAGCGGTATGACAGCGGGACCACGCTGGCCGCGGCACTGGCGCTCCCCGGCGTCTCTACCCCTCCCGGCCCCACGACCATCATGAGCGGCGGAACAGCCAACAAGACCAAATCGATCGCGGTGCTCCCCTTCGCAGACATGAGTCCCGAACGGGACCAGGAATACTTCACCGACGGTATCGCCGAGGAGATCATCAACGCGCTCACCAAGATCCGGGCGCTGCGGGTGGCATCCCGCTCCTCTTCCTTCGCCTTCAAGGGCAAGAATCAGGACATCCGCCAGGTGGGCGAGCAGCTCAACGTGAGCACGGTGCTCGAAGGCAGCGTGCGCAAGGCAGGCAATCGGCTCCGAATCACTGCTCAGCTCATCGACGTGGCGGACGGCTACCACCTCTGGTCCGACCGCTACGACCGCGACCTGGAAGACGTCTTCGCGGTGCAGGATGAGATCGCCGGGAGCATCGTAAAGGCGCTCCGGATGGTGCTGAGCGAGGAAGAGAAGCGAGCCATCGAGAAGCCTCGCACCGACAACCTGCAGGCCTACGAGTACTACCTGAAGGGCCGCCAGTTCTCTCACCAATACCGGGAGAAGGGCCTCCAGTTCGCCCGCCGCATGTTCGCCCGCGCCATCGAGCTGGATCCCCAGTTCGTGCTGGCCTACACCGCCGCCGCCGATTGCAGCTCGCTGCTGTACATGTGGTGGGACGCCAGCGAGGCCAACCTCGAGCACGCCGACAATGCGACCCAGAAGGCGCTGGCCCTGGGACCCGAGGTCGCCGAGGCCCATGCCTCACGAGGCCTGGCCATGACCCTGCGCAAGCGCTACGACGAGGCACAACAGGAGTTCGAGACCGCCATCCGGCTCGATCCCAAGTCGTTCGAGGCCTACTATTTCTACGGGAGAGCCTGCTTCCAGCAGGGGAAGTTGGCCGAGGCCGCCAAGCACCTGGAGCAGGCGGGCGAGGTGCGTCCCGAGGATTTCCAGGCGCCCTCCCTCGCCTCCCTGGCGTACAAGGGGATGGGGAAACAGGCCGAGGCCGACGCGGCGCGGCAGCGGTCGATCGCCATCATCGAGAAACACCTGGAACTCAATCCCGACGACGCCCGGGCTCTGTACCTCGGAGCGGTGGACCTCTGCCAGGCCGGGCAGCGAGACAAGAGTCTCGAATGGGCGGGCCGGGCGCTGGCCATCGACCCTGAGGACTCCGTGGTGCTGTACAATGTCGCCTGCGTCTACGCCCTCACCGGGGAGACGGACCGCGCCCTCGATTGCCTGGAACGGGCCGTGCGGAACGGCTCGGGGCACCGGGAATGGATGGAGAACGATTCCGACCTGGAGTCGCTCCGGGCGCACCCCCGCTTCAAGGCCCTGCTCACCAGCATTTAGCGTTTTCCTCTTGACGGGTGCGGAACAGGCCGCAGATTCGGAGCATGGACTTTTCCGGGGTCGAGCGGATTCGTTGGCTTGCGCTGGTCGGCGCCCTGAGCGGCGTGGCCGGCACCCTGGCCGCGCAGACCGACGTCGCTGTCCAACCCGGACCCGGCCAACGGGTCCGCGTCGTTTGTACCCAGGCGGGTAACTCCCCGCTGATCGGCACCGTCCTCTCTCACGATCAAGACTCGCTGCGCCTGGAGCTGGCCAGCTGGGCCGATCCGGTCTCGCTTCCCCACCCCACCATTCGGCGCATCGAGGTGAGCTCCGGGCCGCAGTCCAACGCCGATCGCGGCGCGCTGCGAGGCGCGATGGTGGGCGTGCTGTCCGGCATAGTGGCCGGGCTGTTGGCGACCAATTCTCAGTCGGGAACGGCGAACACCCCTGCGGCCAGAGCCCTGCTCGGCGCCACCCTCTTCGGACTCACCGGGGCGGGCATCGGGGCCGCGATCGGCTCCCTGTCGGAGAGCGAGCGTTGGAAAGAAGTTCCGCTGGAGCAGCAACCCAACTTCGTATCGCCCTGAACTCCCAACAACCATCGCTGGTACGCGTGCCTCTGCTCTCTCAGGGCGAGATCATCACGTGCGCCCAGGGCTTTCCGGCATACATCAGCCACGGCTTCCCACCACCGGGCAACGTGGGCAGGCCCGTCGCTTCCGCCGTCGCGTAAGCGATATAGAGGACGTACAGCGGCTCGGCGCCGGACGCGATGCCGGTCCTGGCGTTGACGCTGTCCCTGAGCCCGAAGAGTTCGAATAGGGCGGCGGGATGATCCGGCATCTTGAGCTTCCCCGCCTGGACCTCGGCGAGACGCGCACTGTCTACCTGGGCCCGGTTGGCACCCTGAGCGCGCAGCTCCCGCCCGCGCGCCATGAACGGCTCGAGATCCCGGTGGTAACAGGCCACGTGCCAGTCCTTCTGGGAAGGATTATCGGCCAGGCAGATCATCTCGTTGGTGCCCTGCCGGAGCGTCACCAGATGATGGTAGTTCGAATAGCCAAGCACCGTGGCGCCGTCCCGGAGTCCCTCCGGGAGCGCGCTCACCGCGCCGGAGATCTGCACCGCCGCCGGCGGGACCTGGGCGGCCAACCGAGTGCCGGCCAGCAATGCAGCGGCGAGACACAGTACGGTTCGTGACGACATAGATCCCCCGAAGGACGAGGAGCGGACAGCGGCTAGAGCGGGCGGTAGATCGAGAGGGTGACGTTCCTCGTTGGGCCCAAATTCCTCTCCTTTACGTCAACGTACGACTCCTGAAAAAGATTCGAGACCTTGGCCATGAAGTAGGTCCCGAGCGCCCGGTAGCCCAGCCGCAAATCCACGATGTTGATGTCGGTTCGTGTGTCCAGGGGATAGGCCAGCACCGCCTCTACCCGGCTGCGGAACCGGTAGTCCACGCCGATCAGACCCCCGTAGCTGGACACGCTGGCCGTGAAGTTGTGGCGAGAGCGGTACGGCAAAGGTTGGCCGGTGTCGAGGTCCTCGGTGTCCAGGTACTGGTAGTTCATCTCGACCTGGAGCAGATCGGGCACCACCCCGACCTTGGCGCCGGCATCCAAGCCGCGTACCCGGGCCCGGTTCAGGTTCTGGAACTGAAAAACGAACGGCTGATTGGGAGCGGCGCCGGGAGCGATGAGGTTGTCGTAGTTGCTCTGGAAGAGCGCCGCGTCGAGCCAGAGGCGTCCCATCGGGGTGGCGGAAGCGCCGACCTCGGCCGACCAGGCTGTCTCGCCCTGCAGATCCGGGTTGGGCACCACGTGGAAGCCGAACTGATAGGTGGACACGTATTGCTCGATCGCCGCCGGGGCGCGGTAGCCATGCCCGCCACTGGCGCGCGCCGTCAGCCAGGAGCTGAGCCGGTAGACCAAGCCGAGCTTCGGATTCAGGTTGACCTCGGACTGGCTGCCGGTGGCCGAGTGGTAGTCCACCCGCGCGCCACCCACCACCCTCCATCGGTCAGAGATCCGGAATTCGTCCTGCGAGTAGGCGGCCAAGTCACCCAGAAACGGCGTCCCCAGGTCGCTCGAATTCACGCTGGTGCCCGCCACATCGATCCCGCTGGTAACGGTGTTCCGGCGCTCCGGATGAAACAGCGCCTCGACCGAGGTCCCGAACCGGACGGCTTTGTGGTAGTCCGCGTTGTCGTGGTAGTGGTTCCGGTTGGCCACGTAGTTGACGTAGGGGCTGACCCTGAGGAGCCAGGAGGTCCGGGCCACCGGCAGGACGGTGCCGCCGGCGTAGAGGTGCTGGTCCCGGCTCCAGTCGCCCAACTGCGCCGGCGGAACCTTGAGCGGCGTCGTGTCCGAGTCCCAGGTGAAGAACTCCTGGGTGTCTTCACTGGTGAACATGGCGTAAGCGTCCCAGGGATGCGCGCTCTCGGGACGCGAGGACAGCTTGATTCGCCCGGACCAGACGCCACCTTCCCCGTTCTGGGTGTAGCCGTCGGTCGTGTGGCGGCTTCCCGACAGCCGGACGCCGATGGGGCCCACCCGCTGTGAGCGCTGGAGGTCGATCCCCTGGAAGCTTTGCAGCTTGCTGGTGAACCGATACTGGTCGGGAACGTCGTAGTAGCCGTAGAAGACCCGGGCCGCCGTATGCGCCTGATCGCCGATCGGCGCGGTGAGGAGATTCATTACCCCACCCAGCGCGTTGCTCCCGTAAATGGCGGAGTAGGCGCCTTTCACGATCTCGGTCCGGTCCACGTCCATGATCGGGAGCGAGGGGAAATCCACCTGCCCCCCATCCGGCGACAGCACCGGGTGTCCGTCCAGCATCATCAGGACCCGGCTGCCGACTCCGTCCGAATAGCCGGTCGAGCCCCGGATCGAGGGCTCGTCCCGATTGAACGTCAGGCCCTGCGCGAACGGCAGCGCGTCGTCAACCTGGATCGAGTTCCGGGTCACGATCTCCTTCTTGTCGAGGATCGCCACGCTGGCGGGCGACTCCCCGGCCCGCTCCTGGGCGCCGCCCGCCGTGACCACGATCCCCGGCAGGTCCACCACGGCCCGCTGTAATCGCACCACCAGCGTCAAGACTTCTCCGGCCTCCAGCTTCATGGAGTCGCTGATGGCGCTCTGGTATCCGATGGCCACGACGCGGAGCGCGTAGTTCCCGGCGTTGAGCTGCTGGAAGGTGAACTCACCGCGGCTGGTGGTGGTGGTCGTGAGGACGGTTCCCCGCAGGAGCACGGTGGCGTCGGCCACGGCGCTATCGGTCTGTGCGTCAATCACTCTGCCCCGAATGGCGCCGGTCCCGCCCTGCGCGAGGGCGGGAGCGGGGGCCAATCCCATCATGCCGATCAGGACCAGTCGGCGGTCAAGGATTCGAGTAAAGGGGGTGGAGCGCACGGCGTGCGCGACGATCGCCGTTAATCTCGGGCTATGGCTTCACGAAGACCACGCGCACGGTCAAGCCGGTAGCGGACAGATTCGCCCGAAGAGTGTCATTCCCTCCGACGGCATCCGGACCGAAGTGATACGTGCCCCCGAAAGTGCCGTATGGAGCCAGGCTCCAATAGATCGAATCGTTGGCAGCTACTTGCGCGTAGGTGCCCGATCCTCCAATCACCAGGGGTGGGTTCGGCCCGGGGCTGGTAGTGGTGGTATCGATGGAGAGATTGACCGTGATGCTCCCCTGGCCGGTGCTACTCTGGGTCATGGCCAGTGTACCCGTTGCCCCCGGTGGTTCCTGAACGGGTCCTCCAGCCAGCTGGAGTGAATCGAGTTCATAATTGCCCGCGAGGTTCGGACCGCCGTAACGGCTGGGACCCGAGCCACCGCTGCTGCCGCAACCGGCGACGATGATCGCCGCCCCAATGCCACCGAGAGCCAGCCGAACCAGGTCGCGCTGCCGCATGAACGTTCTCCAGTCGAGAAGGGGGGAGACGCGAAAAACCGCCCTCTACGGTAACCCGTCTAATGAGAGCGGTCCAGAGCCGGCAATTAATGAAATCTTGTGGGGACTAGGGTCTGGAAGTTCGCGAATCGGCGGGCCGCGGGCGCCCAGTCCCGAGCGAGGCAAGGGCGGCGCCAATATCCGGCAGCGGCAACAGGTAGTCCACCGCCCCGCGCTCCAGGGCGGCGCGCGGCATTCCGAACACCGCGCAGGTCTCGGCACTCTCCGCGATCGTGGTCCCGCCACTGGCCCGGATCAGGCTCAACCCCTCCGCGCCGTCGTACCCCATCCCGGTCAGCAACACCCCCAGAACCCGGCCGGGGCGGGCCTGATTGGCGGATTTCATGAGGACGTCGACGCTGGGGACGTGGCGACTCGCGCTGGCTTCACCACTGAGCATGGTGACCAGCGAGCGGCTCAGCCGGAGATGATGGCCCGCCGGCGCGATCAGCGCGCGACCCGGCCGCAACCGTTCCCCCTCGCCCGCCTCTCCCACTTCGATCCGGCAGACCCGATTCAGTCGTTCGGCGAAGGGCCGCGTGAACCCGGGAGGCATGTGCTGAACGATGACGATCGGGATCGGAAACAGCGGGGCGAGCCGTTCCAGCACGCTCTGGACCGCCGCGGGTCCGCCGGTCGAGGCGCCGATCACGCAGACATCGTAACGCGCGGCGTCGAGCACCGGCTCGCCGGCGGCCGCGTGAGCAGCCGGCGCGGGATGGGCGGCGCCATTCTCGACGGTGGGGCGCCAGGCCAGGACCCGTTCCTTGAGCTCGCGCCGGATCGCGTCGAGATCGAGCAGATCCAGCTGCGCCTTGTCGATAAAGTCCACCGCTCCCAGGGCCAGCGCGTCGAGCGTCGCCTCCGCGCCCTCATGCGTAAGGGCAGAGACCATGATTACCCGCAGCGAGGGCCGCCAGGCCAGCAGCGACCGCAGGACCTTGAGGCCATCCATCCCCTGCATCGCGATGTCCAGGGTGACCACGTCGGGTTCCATCCTGGGAATCCGCTCGAGGGCTTCGACGCCGCTGGCCGCGGTGCCAACCACCCGGATCTCCGGCTCCGACTGGAACACTCTGGTGAGCGCCTTCCGGACGAAGGGGGAATCATCGACCACGAAGACCCGGATCATCCCGCGCTCCCGTTCCCGTTGCTGCCCCAGCGCCGGCGATAGACCATCGCCCCCTCGAGATAGAGCGGCTCGAACGCGGGCGTCCGGTCGATCAGCGACTCGGCGTGCCCGAGAAAGAGGTAGCCACCGGGCACCAGCGCCCGTTCCAGCCGCGCGATCAAGGAGGTAAAGGCTTCGTCGGTGAAGTAGATCAGCATGTTCCGGCAGAAGATGGCGTGATAGACACCCCAGGCCACGGTGGAAACCGGGGCCGCGAGATTGGCCTGAAAGAACCGCACGCCCTTGCGGTAGCGGTCCCGCAACCGGAACCGGCCGTCCATCTCGATGAAGCAATGATCCCGGGTCTCGGTATCGCAGCCCCGAAGCGAGAGCGACTCGTAGATCGCGCCGCGAGCCTGCACGATTCGCTGGGGATTGAGATCGCAGGCGTCGATCTCCCAGGAGAGCCCGCTCAACCCCAGGCCCGCATCGACCAGCCTCACCACCAGCGAGTAAGGCTCCTCCCCTGAGGAGCACCCCGCCGAAAGGATCCGGAGCGGCGCCCCTCCCAGCGTGGGCGCGACCGCCGGGATCACGTGTTTGAGCAGGATCTCGAAGTGCTGTTGTTCCCGGAAGAAGTAGGTCTCGTTGTTGGTGAGACGCCGGGTCAGTTCGGCGAATTCAGTCTCGCGCTCCGGGTGCAGGGTGAGGTAGTGGTAGTACTCCCGGAAGTCCTGCAGGTGCAGCGCGCGGAGCCGGGGCCTGATCCGGGCCTCGAGAATGTCCTGACGCGCGCCATCGAACCCCAACCCGAACCGCTCGGCCATCAGATCGATCAGGAGCTTCCAGCCGGCGCCCTCGGAACCGATCATGATGCCTGCGCGATCGAACCGCCTTGCAAGGCCGAGCGCGCGGTCTGCGCGACGACGGGCTCCACGTCCCGGGCGAGATCCAGCAGGGTGCGACGGGCCGCCGGCAGGCCCAGACGTCCCAGTCCCTGCCCCGCTTCGTTGCGCACCACCCAATCGGGATCGTCGGCCAGGCGCTGCAACAGGCCGAGATCGCTGTCGGTCGCCAGAGCCGCCAGCCCCTGCGCCGCGACCCGACGGACCTCGGGATGGGAGACGTCGAGGCTCTCGAGCAGGAAGGGGCGGACCACCGGGCTCCGGAGGCGCACCAGGGCCGCCATCGCTTCCAGCTTCTCGTGAACCGGCGCGGTCTGGCAGAGCGCTTCGAGCGGGCCGATGGCCCTCGGGTCACCGATACGGCCCAGCGCGCGGATCACGTGATAGCGGAGCGAGTCGCCGGTCTGAAGCAGGGCGAGCAGGGTATCTACCACCTTCCCACCGGGCCGGCGCAGCAGGAGCTCGAGCGCCTCGATCTGAATCGTGGATTCCCGGTCGGCCAGCGCGCGAAGCAGCAGCACCTCCGCCTTGGAGCCTTCGAGGCCGGTGCACAGCCTGAGCGCGGCCCGGCGGATCGCCGGGGCGCGACCCTGGGCCAGCTGCAGGATCGGGTTGGCCAACTTGGAGCACCGTTTCCCATCCAAAGCACGGAGCGCGGCCAGCACCAGTTCCTCGGGCGAGTCCTCTCGCAGACAGGGGGCCAGGGCCGTCTCCAGGGCGGAGGTGTCCATCCGGGCCAACGCGGCCGACGCGGCGCTCCGCTCCTCCTCCGAGCCATGAGTCAGCAGCCGGACCAGAGCCGGAATCGCCGCTGCATCCGCCAGAGAGCCCAGTGCCTGGCAGGCGGCGGTGCGGACCTCGGGCGCAGGGTCTCCCAGGCGCTCCGTGAGAGCCGGGAGGTCGGACGATGAGAACGAGAGACTGAGCAGGGCCCCACGCCGGACGGCGGGCTCCGAATGCGCGACCAAGTGAAGGAGAGACGGCCGTAGGACCGAGGGATAGCGACGAGCCAGGGCTCCCACCCAGGCGGCGCCTTCCCGCCCAGCGGCCCACCGGATCACCGCCGGATACAACTCGTCGAGCTCCGCGGCGATCACCAGGGCCGCCGCTGAGCGCACCGCCCCATCCCCACCCCGGGAGCGATGCCGATCGTCCTCGCGCACCGACAGGTCGGCGTGCGGGCAGGGATCCTGGCCGCGGAGAATCCCGCCCAAGAACGCGTAGAGACCAGACTCGGAGCCATCGGCCCGGAGGCTCGGACCCGCGGGGGCGAGGGAGATGGGAGACGGGGCCCGTTCCAGGCCTGCGGCAATGGCCCGAAGCAAGGCACAGCGAAGTCCGGCCGGATCGGTGACCAGCAGAAGGTTGATCAGTGGGGCAACCGCCTCGGGCGCGCCGATCCGCGCCAGCGCATCCATCGCCGGCTCGGCCAGCAGATCGTCGGTGGCCAGCTCGATCAACGGAGGGACTGCGCGCGGGTCCTGCAGCTCGCCCAAGGCGTCAATCGCCGCGAGCTGCAGCCAAGGCTCCCGCTGGAGCAGGTCCACCAGAACCGGGAGCGCCAGCTGGGCGCGGATCCGGCCCAGCGCCTCCACGGCGGCCTGAGCCACGTTCACGTTGGGGTGGCCGACCAGCCGGAGGAGCGCCTGCGCGTTCGCCTCGGTTCCGATGTGGCCCATGATCATGCAACCGAACATGGCGACGTCGGAGTCGAGGTCCGCCAGCATCCGCTCCACCATGGCGATGGCATAGGGACCCTGCCGCTCGAGGGCCGAGAGCGCCGAGTTCCGGAGCGTAGCCTGGTCCTCGCGGGCGACCAGCCGGGCCAGGGTCTGCGGCTCGATGTGTCGCGCCGCCCAGGCGATCGCGGTCTCCCGGGTCTCGGGATGATCCGACTCGAGTCCCGAGAGGATCAGCTCCTCCCGGGTCGTGGAGTCGGACGGATTGAGACCGGCGAGCCGACTCGCCAGGGAAGCGGTCATGGCGCGGTTCAGGTACGGAAGGTTTCGACCTGCTGGCGCAGCGAGTCGGACTCGGTCGCCAGGTTTCGCGCGGCCCCGCTCATCTGCTCGATGGCCACCAGGTTCTGCCGTGAAACCATGGCGATGGACTCGATCGCCTTCACGATCATATCCCCGCCCCGCTTCTGCTCGGTCACCGCTTCCGACATCTGGTGGGTGAGCTGGTTCATCTTCTGGGCCGCGCTGGTGATCTCCCGGGCCCCGGAGGCGTTCTCCTTGACCGCCGTCGCGATCTGCCGGGTGAGGTTGGCCATGGTGCCGGCCATGTCCATCACGTCCCGGGCGCCGGCCGCCTGCTCTTCAGTCGCCTTCGCCGCTTCGGTGATGAGTTGGGAGGTCTGATTAACCGAACCCACGATCCCCGAGAGTACCCCTTCCATGAGCGAGACCGCGGCCTGGGTTTCCTTCTGGACGCCATCGATCACGCCGCTGATCTCCTGCGTGGCCTGGACCGAGCGCTCGGCCAGCCGTCGAACTTCCTCGGCCACCACCGCGAAGCCGCGACCGGCGTCTCCGGCCCGGGCCGCCTCGATGGTCGCGTTCAGGGCCAGCAAGTTGGTCTGATCGGCGATGTCTTCGATCACCCGGACGATCTTGCCGATCTCCTGCGACCGCTCCGCGATCGCGGAGATGGAGCCGTGCAGCTTCTCGCCGCCCTCCTGCGCGTCCGCCACCGACCGCTTGGAGACCTCGTCCACCTGGTGGACCCGGGTGGCGATCCCGCCCACCGTATCGATCATGCTGGTGAGCGTACCGGTCACCTGTTCCACCGACTTCAACAGGGTCTCGCCGTGCGTTGCCGTCTGCCCCAGCACGGTGCTCATCTGTTGAATCGAGGCGGCCGTCTGGTCCACGTTGGCGGTGAGCGATTCGGCGTTCTTGGTCAGGGCCTGCATCTGGGCGGCCATCTCCACCATGGTGGAGGAAGTCTCTTCGGTGGAGCTGGACTGCGCCTCGGCCCCCTTGGCCAGCTGCGTGGAGGACGCGGAAATCTGTTCGGCCGAGGTGGCCACGGTGCGCGACGAGGTGGTGATCTGCCCTGCGATCGAACGCAGGTTCTTCACCATCTGCCGCATGCTGTGCTCCAGCCAGCCCACCTCGTCGCGCGAGCGGCTCCGGACCTCGAGGGTGAGATCGCCCTTGGAAATCTCCTCCGCGGCCATGCCCAGCGTGGTGAGCGGATCGGCGATCAGACGCGCCAGGCCGAAGGCCAGGATCACACCCAGGACGCCGGCCGCCCCCAGCAGGAAGAGGATCGTGGTCCGGGCCCCGAGGTACAGCTGGTCGGGCGTGACCCCGGCCGACTGCCCAAGGGCGACCGCTTCATGCATGCGGTCGAGCTGCCGGATCGCAAAGGCGCCCAGCACGCCGGTGATGATCAGCACGAGAGTGAAGCAGGTGATGATCTTGCGCCGGATGGTCCAGTCCCGGACCATTTGAAGGACTTGCTCGCTCATGGGACGTTGGTCGAGTTGGAGTTCGAGTTGCCCTGGACCACGGCCTGGTCCAGGTCGAGGAGAATGAGCAGGCGCGACCCGAGTCGGGCCACGCCCTTGATGTAATCCGCGTTGGCGGCCAGGATGTCGTCGGGCGGCGGCACCACGGCCTTCTCCGGCACCTTCACGACTTCAGCCACCGAGTCCACCAGCAGACCCAGCGTCCGACCCTGGGCATCCGCTACCAGGACCCGTGAGCGGCCGGTGACATCCAGTACCGGCAGACCCAGCCGGGTTCGAAGCTCCACCACCGGCAGGATGCGACCGCGGAGGTTCATGACTCCGCGGATGTGAGGCGGCGACTGGGGAATCCGGGTGATGTCTCCGACGCGAACGATCTCCCGGATCTTGGCGATGGGCACCGCGAACTCCTCCTGGTCGAGGCGGAATGCCACCAGGTGCAGCTCGCGCTCGGCCTCGGCCTTCGGTGCCGCACTGGCGCCCAGTTGCAGCGCGTCGGCGAAGGCCAGGATGTCCGGCGGGGTCGGGTCCGATTTGAGCGTCGTCATGGCTGCTCGTTGCTGATCGCTTAGTGACGCGAGGCCGAAAGCTCGGCCCCATGCAGGTCTGCCAGCCTCACGGTGTCGAGGATGCAGGCCACCTTCCCATCGCCGAGGATGGTCGCGGCGGAGACGCCGGGCGGGCGGCCCAGCACCGGGTCCAGCGCCTTGACCACCACCTCTTCGTGGCCCAGCAACCGGTCCACCAGCAATCCGCGATGGCGCGCAGCGGAGCGGAGCACCACGCAGTAGCGGCGACCCCGCAGCTGACCCCCAAGGCCCAGCACCTGCCCCGCATCGGAGACCGGAATCACCGCTCCCCGCCAGAGCACCATGCCGCGGCTGGCCACTTCGTGAATCATGTCCGGCGCCATGCGCACCGTCTCCGCCACATCCGAGAGCGGGAGGGCGTAGCGCTCCTGTCCCACCGAGACCAGCAGCGAAGGCAGTACCGCCACGGTCAGCGGCAGGCGGAGGACGAAGGTCGTCCCCCGGCCAGGCTCGCTGGTGACCTGCACCGTCCCGCCCAGAGCACGGATCGACCGCGCGACCACATCCAGTCCCACGCCCCGCCCGGACAGGCTCGAAACCTGGTCCTCGGTCGAGAGTCCCGGGAGAAAGGCCAGGGCGTAGATCTCCTCGAGGGTCGGCGATTCGGAGGTCGGAGCGACCCCCAGAGCGCGGGCCTTCATGAGGATCCGGTCCGGATCGAGGCCCCGGCCGTCGTCTTCGACCGTGAGGATTACCCGATCCGACTGCTGGCGCGCGGCCAGGGTGATCCGCGCCTCTTGAGGCTTGCCGGACTGGGCCCGCTCGGCGGCGGGTTCGATCCCGTGGATCACCGCATTGGTCACCAGATGAACCAGCGGTTCGCTCAGGCGGTCGATCACGGTCTTGTCGAGCCGGGTCTCCCCTCCGGCCACTTCGAGCCGGACCTTCTTTTCTCGATCCTGGGCCAGGTCGCGGACCCGGCGGTTGAACCGTCCGAACACCGAGGCGATCGGCACCAACCGGGTCTGCATCAGGGCGCCTTCCAGGCGCTTCAGGGTCTTTTCCAGCGCGACGGCGGAGAGCTCCAGATTGGCGATCTCTCCCACCGACCGGCTCAAGGGCGCCAGCGCACGCATGGATTCGCGCATCCCTGCCTGGGCGATCATCACTTCACCGAAGGCCTCCAGCAGCGAATCCAACCGGGCCGAGTCCACGCGCAACGTGGTGATGGCCCCGTCTTGCCCGATCTCACCCACGTCGCGCGTGGTGCGTCGATCGGTGCTCCGCCGATCGCCGGTGCGCCGCTCGGTGACGGTTTCCGCGCTCTCCAGGAACTGCCGCGCCTCGGCCAGGTAGGAGTCGGCTTCGCTGCCGGTCGCCGGAGCCGTTTCGGCTTCTTGAATGAGATCCACCAGGAGCCCGGCGCCTCGCACCAGCAGACTGCCGGCCGAGCCACGCAGCTGCGGCAGGAGCGTGAGCTTCCCGCAGAGGTCCTCCAGGCCATGGGCCAGGCCCTGAATGGCCGTGAGCCCCATCATGGCAGAGTTGCCCTTGAGCGTGTGCAGCTCGCCCTTGAGCGGGAGCAGCAGCTCGTCTCCCGGCTCGGCGTGATCCCAGAACCGTTCCAGCCGCAGGCAGCGCTCCAGCACCGCCTCGGCGAGCGGGAGACATTCGGCCACGTACTCCCGAATCAACTCCCCGAACGGATTCTCCTGAGCGCTCATCTCACCGCGTTCCCCGGGCGCCGTTGCCGGCTCCTGCCTTGGCCACCAGGGCCTCGAGCTGAGCCGGCGTGAACGGCTTGCGGAGATAGGCCCAGGCGCCGGCCGCGAGCCCGCGGGCCTCGTCGTCGGGACTGTCTTCTGTAGTGACCAGCACGATCGGCGTCTCGGGCCGAAGCCGGGTCTCCCGGCGCTTGGCCAGAAACTCGAGCCCGTTCATCTCGGGCATGTTGAGATCGAGGAAGACCATCACGATTTCGGGATGGGTGCTGTAGAGCGCGAAGCCTTCGCGTCCGTCGTACGCGTGGAGCACGCGGCTTCCGCTGAGCTCGCCCTTGTTGAACGCGAGGCCGTACATCTGGTGATGGAGCTTCGAGTCATCCACTACCAGGAAGGTCGGGGGCGTCATGCTTGTTTCTCCGACAGGAGGCCCTTGAGCGCTTCACGCAGCTCCTGGGGCTTCCAGGGCTTGTGCACCACCGTCGTGACCCCGAGGGCGCGGGCCTGGCGCACCAGAATCGAGTCATCGGGTTCAGCGGTGGTCAGTACGATGGGGATGTTCTTGAAGGAAGGGCCACGCTGCTGCAGGGCTTCGAGGAACTGCACCCCGTCCATGTCGGGCATCCGGAGGTCGAGAAGGATCAGGTCATACACGCTGCCCTTCGCGGCCAGGAGCTCCAACGCGGCACGCCCATTCAGGGCACACTCGAGCGTGTGGTCCCGGGACATGAAGACCAGGCCATACATCTTCTGGACTAGTGGCGAGTCTTCGACGATCAAAATCCTCATGGCGCCATGTCCCCGCGCTGAGCGGTGAATGGAAACCAGCACTCCGACTGCTCGATGGTCCGGGGGAGCCTGCGGGGCTTTCGCTCCGGGTTGGACGGAAATGAGTCAAATGCCGGGCTCAATTCGGGGAGGGCAAGCGGGCGGCAGAAACGCGGGCTGGCAGACAGGGCGCAGCAATCAGGTAACCAGCTACGGAGCAATGGCTTAGACAGCCAAGCCTTGGTTCGGAACGCCCTGCCTGTGCGGGGTGTTAACTCAGGGATTCGAGGAGGCGGCGACCGGCGTCACTGTTCAAAAGGCGAGAGGGCTTGGCAGGATGCAATTGAGCCTGCACTCGCCCGGTTTGAGTGCTCAGACAACCGGCCGGAGGCTCAGGATCTGGCGCGCCTCAGCGGGAGTGGCGGGTCGCCGGCCGTAGCGATCGCAGATCTCCACGATCTTGTTGACCAGGTCGGCGTTGCTGGTGGCGAGGCGGGTCTGATCGTAGCGGATGTTGTCCTCGAGACCGGTGCGGCACTGCCCGCCGGCCTCGAGACACCATTGGTTCACTTCGAACTGGTGACGACCCAACCCAGCCGCGACCCAGGTCGCATCGGGCAGCAGAGCCTTCAATTCCGAGCGCAGGAAATCGAAGATGGTACGCCGAGCGGGAAGCGCGTTCTGGATCCCGAAGACGAACTGGACGTGGACCGGAGCGCGGAGCAGTCCTTTCTTGAGGAGATTGGCCGCGTTGTAGAGCATGGCCAGGTCAAAAACCTCGATCTCGGGCTTCACCTCGAACTCGAGCATCGACTTGGCCAGGCCTTCGACGAAGTCGGGCGGGTTTTCGTAGATGGTGGTCGGGAAGTTCACCGAGCCGGTGGCGAGCGACGCCATGTCGGGCCGGAGGTAGAGCATGGCGCCGCGCTCATCCTGTTGCCGCCCGCGTCCACCGGTGGAGAACTGGATGATCATCCCCGGGCAATGCTTCTTCACGCCTTCCTGCACCGCCGCGAACCGCTCGGGATTGGAACTCGAGGACTCATCGTCGTTCCGGACGTGGATGTGGACCAGTGTGGCGCCGGCCTCGAAGGCCTGGTGGGTGGACTCGATCTGCTCCGCCGGCGTGATGGGGACGGCGGGGTTGTCCTTCTTGCGAGGCAGCGACCCGGTGATGGCGACGGTGATGATGAGGGGCTCGGACATGTCCACAGATTACACAGAAGAGTCCGCAGATTCCACAGAGCTAACCGCCAGACCGTTGCCGCGCACAGGAGCGCTGCATCAGAAGTCCATGCCCACGCGGAGCAGCACGTTCCGACCCTGGCCGTAGGCGAAGAGCTTGTAGCGGCTCAGATAGTCGGTGTAGGTCGCGTCGGTAGCGTTGCGCACCCGGATTCCCAAATTGATAGTCCGCGGCCCGATCATTCGCTCCAATCCGGCGCCCAAGTCGAGCAGCGCATAGCCGTCGGTCGGGGTGTCGAACGGGCCGAGCCGGGTCTGCATCCCCACCAGCTCGACGCCGGCGGTCAGGTAGGCTCGGCCGAGCGGCCCTCCTCCCGCGGTGTGGAGCTCCGCTTCAAGATCGCCGCGGACGGGAGGGATCATGGACAGGGGCTCGTTGGTCGCGTGGTTGTCGCCCAGGACCCAGTCGAACCGGCCCCGGAGGCTGAGGGCTGCAGTCGCGGCAATTTCGCCGGAGAAGTCCAATCCCCAGAACACGGCCCGCGCGGTCTGGAGGTACTGATAAGCGGGAAGCGCAACCGTGTCGCCTTCCTCGGTGATCACGGTGGCTGTGCCGCCGGTCGGCTCGATATAGAGGTAGTCGTTGATTTGGTTGCGATACCCCGCCAGCTGGGCGCTCACCCGGCCCCGCTGCCAGCGCGCGCTGAGATCCGTGTTGAGGCTCACCTCAGGCTTGGCGCTGGGCAGCCCAATCTCGAACCGGTCCTCGCCCAGGTGGGGACCGTTGGTATAGAGCTCGTAGAGGGTCGGGGCCCGGAACGCGCGCCCCAGGTTGGCGGCGAGTGAGAAACCAGGGATCGGCTGATACACCACGCCCAGGTTGCCGGTGATGGACGAGAGGGTGCGGCTCTCCGTCCCGCGCTGGAGCGCGGCATTGGAGTCGGCGTTCACGTGGCGGAGGTCGCCCCGGACGCCGGCCAGGAAATTCCAGCGGCCGGCGGTGGCGCGCTCGAAGGCGAAGATGGCGCCGGCTCCGGTCGTGGCACCCGGCACCAGGGGGAACTGGCCCTCCGACTCGTTGCTCTGGTAGAACCCCGATATGCCAAGGGTGCCGGTGAGCCATGGCCGGCCGGTATGATGGAGGAGCACATCGGTCGTGATCGTATTGAGCTTGAGCTCGAAGGTCGGCTCCTCGGTGCCGACCCGGCTCTGGTCCACCACTTCCTGGAGCGAGTGGTGCTGAAACTGGCTACGGGTCTCCAGCCGGAGGCCGCCCAGCACGAAATTGGTGAGCAGCTGCACCCGGTCATCGCCGAGCCTCCGGAGCGGCCCTAAAGAATCGTCGTCCGGTACCGGGGGACCGTCCAGCAGGCCGAAGTGGCCGCCGTAGTGCTCGTAGCGGAGGGTGCCGTTCGAGCTCCTGCCATTCAGGCCCAAGGCGACTTCGCCGTTCACCGCGTAGAAGCCGGTGTTGTACAAGGTGCCAGTCGGGGTCGAGTCGTTGCCGGCGGGCGTGTGATAGTTGGACGCGGTCCGCCCGATCAGGATGCCGCGCCAGCCGAAGCTGCCGGAGGCGCCCTCGACCCGGAGCGGGCCGCCGAATTCCCCATTGTTGGTACCGCCGTAAATCTCGGTGCTTCCCCGTACGAAGCTGCTGCCGCCCCGGGCGTCCGGCACCGGGTCCGGGATGACGTTGATCACCCCGCCCATCGCGTCCGATCCGTAGAGCACGCTGGCGGGTCCCCGGATCACCTCGATCCGCTTGGCCAGAAGGGGGTCGATCGAGGGACCGTCTTCGTCGCTCCACGAGTAGTCCTCGAGCCGGAGCCCGTTGTCGAGGGTGAGCACTCGGGGGCCGGTCAGGCCCCGAATGATCGGCTTCCCTACCTGCTCGCCGGTGCTCAGCGTCCGGACGCCGGCCAGCCCGTCAATCGTGTGCGCCAGGGAGACCTGCTGGCTTCGGAGCAGCGCCTCGCCGGCCAGCTCCTCCGAGGGCAGTGGGGAACTCCGGGGATCGATCCCGGTTCGGGTGGCGGTGACGGTGATGGCTTCGAGCTGGAGTGCCGTGACCAACAGTGTCACCACGACTTCCTGCGTTACGGCGAGGTCTACGCTCCGGACGTCTGGCGCGTATCCCAGGCGACGGATCTCCAGCGTGTACCGGGCGACCGGAAGGTCGGGAAACACCGCCCACCCTTCGGCATCGACCACTCGCCGCCGGTCCAGCTCCGCCAACGTGACAGTGGCGTTCTCCACCGGCCGGCCGACGCTATCCACCACCCGGACGCGGAGGGTATCAGCGGCAAGACCGGGTCTGGCGTCGGGGTACCGCGCAGTGGAGATTATCGCCGGTGCAGTCGAGGAGAATACCACTGCGGCCAGCGCAGGGACGAGCACGGTAACCCCTGGCGTGAATGGACTCGAGGCTGGCCTCGATTGGGAGCAGAGGGGACGGAAGAAATTACTCTCCGCTCAAAGTCAGGAGAAGCCGTGACAATGAGACCTTCTTGGGCCAACGCTTCGTGGAGCCGTGGGGTTAACGCCCCAATCAGGTCCATCAGTTAACAACGCTTCATCCGGCATTCAGCGTCCCGACACTCTCGAGCCGCTATCTACCCCAATCTCGACTCCCGCAGGTCAAACCCAGAGTACGAGGAGGAAACATGCACAATACCGCTCGCAGGCTGATGGTCGCGGCCGCGGTGCTTGCGGTCGCTTGTGGTGGGAGCAAGCCGCCGGAACAGCCTGCTCCGGCACCCGGTCCGACGGCCGAAGAGCAGGCCCGGCAGGACTCCATCGACGCCGCCAACCGGGCCCGCGCCGAGCAGGAGCGGTTGGCCAAGGAAGCGGCCGATCGGGATGCGGCCATTCGGGCGGCCATGGAGCGGGATGCGGCCGCGGTAGCGGCCGCCGAGCGAGAGGCCTCCCTTCAGGCGAGCCTGATGCAGGATCTCGGTATCATGATCCACTTCGACTTCGACAAGTCGAAGATCAAGGCCGCGGATGAGGCGAACCTCAAGCGGAAGGTGGCGATTCTCGCCGCCAACGGAGGCATGCAGATCAGGGTCGACGGATATTGCGACGAGCGAGGTTCGGTCGAGTACAATCTCGCGCTGGGCAACCGGCGGGCGGCCTCGGCAAAGCGCTACCTCGTCGATCATGGGGTCAGCGCCGACCGCATCACGACCGCGTCCTATGGAGAGGAGCGGGCGCTCGACCCCGGACACAACGAGTCCGCCTGGGCGTTGAACCGGCGTGGCGAGTTCGAGGTGACCTCCGCCCCGGACCGGCTGGTCGCCCCGTAGGCGGGTTCTCCGGGCCTATGAGAGGAAATCCCGCCGGCCTCCTGGGGGCCGGCGGGGTCCCGGAATTCTCCGAGCCTCAGCGGGCAGCACGAGCGATCCCACCAATGTGCTCACGAGGTCACTGGAACAACGCCTGAGTGGCGCGATTCGACGCGCTACGGGCTCGCCGCAGCCAGAGGATGAGCCGCCCAATCTGGTCACGGCGCGCGGGACAGCAATTGGGTGAATACCACCCGACTCGGCAGCTAGACAAGAGCTCGTGTCGCTAGCACGAAGCGGGGCAATCAGTTCTGGGGACGAGCAGGCTCACTCCTGGGTTAGATGGACTGGAGCGGGCGCCGGCATCGATCGGGCCCGGGATTGGAAGCGAGGTTCCGCCTGCTTCCCCGAACGCGCCGGGATGCTCAGGGAATGATCGCCCCTCACCCGGAGTCACTGCAATGCAGACTCGGCTTCAGCACACGACACTGGCCCTGGAGTTGTCCGGAGCGTTAGATTGGGGCCAATGCTCGTAGCCCTGACGCTCCTAGCCGCGTTGGCCCCACCGAACAAGTCACAGCCGGCCAAGACCACCAGCCACCCCGACTCCGGGGTGGTGCGAACGCTCACGCTGCCCTCGGGCGATGAGATGAATACCTACGAGGTCGGAGCCGGCCGCACCGTGGTGCTGCTGCCCGGCATGCTGGGTGGAGCCTTCACCTATCGCAAGCTGATCCCGGCGCTGCTGGCGGACGGGTATCGGGTGGTGATCATCGATGCGCTGGGCACCGGCAATTCGTCGCGACCGCCCAAGGCCGACTATACCCTGACGGCGCAGACCGAACGCCTAGCCTGGGCGATGAGCGAGCTGCAAGCCTCCGACGCGATGATCGTGGGTCACGCCCTGGGAGCAGCCCTCGCCCTCCGGCTGGCCTGCCGGCACCCGGGGCTGGTGCGCGGCGTGGTGGCGCTCGACGGGGGCCAGGAGCATTCCGCGGCCAACCACTCAGTGCGCCGGCTGGTCGGCCTGCCGTTCGCGTTCCTGTTCACACCCGGGCGGATCAAGAAGAGCGTGCGGAACGGCCTGGTCAACAACTCGGCCGATTCCTCCTGGGTCACCGATAGCGCCCTGGCCGGCTATACCGATCCGCTGACCCGCAATCCCAAGGTGACGCTCCGCGCCTTCCAGGCCATGGGCCGCTCGGTCGACACCGACGACATCTGTTTTTCGGGGGAGACCTTGGGCACGCCGGTGCTGATGCTGGTGGGCGCCGTCCCCAACAACAGCAACATGATCACGGCTTCATCGCTCGACAGCCTGAATCTCGTGGTGCCGCACATGGACATCGAGTGGCTTCCCCAGGCCGGCCACTACATCCAGGAAGAGTCGCCCGACGTGGTGGCGGCGGCGGTGGTCCAGATGGATCGAGCGACCGCGACGCGGTAGTTGCTGCGGGTCGCGGGTCTCAAGTCACAAGTCACAAGTCACAAGTCACAAGTCACGACAGATCAGTTGAAGCCCCCACAAAGTCCAGCAAGAACTCGCGCGCGTCTCTAACCCGCCTGAATTGGCATGAACAACACTGGTTGAATGCACGGCAAAAGAGAAAGCCCGCTCATCCCTGGATGGCGGGCTCACCCTAACCCCTAGCACCTGTCTAGCTATGGGAGTTGGTATGGAAAAGCCCCCGCCAGGGTAACCTGACAGGGGCTAACTCGTTGATGGGCCTGGGTAGAGTTGAACTACCGACCTCACGCTTATCAGGCGTGCGCTCTAACCACCTGAGCTACAGGCCCCAGAAACAGGACTGAGGGTTGAGGACTGAGGCTGAGTCCTGAGTCCGCCCTGTCCGCCCTGTCCGCCCTGTCCGCCCGCCCCAAGGCGCCCGTCACGATAGCGACACGCTTCCCGCCTCGCAACTACCGCCGCTTGGGCCGAGGCTCGTCGTCCTCCAGCTCCTCGATGTCGTCGTCCCAGCCTTCCTCCTCTTCCTCGTCTTCCTCGTCGAAATCCTCCTCGTCGAGATCGTCCTCGTCCTCGTCGTCCTCCTCGTCGAACGTGAAGCCGTCATCGTCCTCGTCGAAGTCATCGTCATCCCGACGACGACGCATTTCGATGGCTTCCCGCGACGCATCCCACGCCGACATGATCTCCTCCGGCTCGAGTAAAGGTGAACGGTGGAAACGCATGGTCGCGCGACCTCCCCTATGAGGCATCTGCGGCCCGGGCCGCTGCCCGTGCCGCCTTCTTGCGATCTGACGCCGCCAGCGCCCGCTTGCGCAGCCGGATCGTCTTGGGAGTCACCTCGATCAGCTCATCCTCTTCGATGTACTCCAGCGCGTACTCGAGCGTGATCTCCCGGGGCGGTTCCAGCTGCACGTTGTCGTCTGATCCGCTGGCCCGCATGTTGGTCAGCTTCTTTTCCTTCGTCACGTTCACGTCCATGTCCCCGGGCCGGGAATTCTCCCCCGCGATCATCCCCTCGTAGACCAGCTCCCCGGGGGCCACGAACATCTGGGCCCGCTCCTGCAGGTTCCCCAACGCAAAGGCCACCACGCCGCCCTGGCGGTCCGCTACCAGCACCCCCCGCTTGCGGCCGGCCAGCGGGCCTGCCCAGGGCCCGTAGTTGAGGAACCGGTGATGCATCACCCCGTTACCCCGCGTGTCGGTCAGGAAATCCGAGCGGTAGCCGAACAGGCCCCGGGCCGGGATCCGGAACAACATACGCACCGTCCCCTGCCCCGGGTTTTTCATCTCGATCAGCTCGCTCCGCCGCGGCCCCAGTTTCTCGATCACGGTGCCCAGGTACTCCTCGGGCACGTCGATCATCAGCTCCTCGTAGGGCTCCAGCCGCTCGCCGCCGGGACCGACCCGGGTGATCACCCGCGGCCGGGAGACCTGGAACTCGTACCCCTCGCGGCGCATGGTCTCCATCAGGATCCCCAGGTGCAGCTCACCGCGACCGGCGACCGACCAGGTGTCGGGGCTCTCGGTGTCCTCCACCCGGAGCGCCACGTTGCGCTCCAGCTCGTTGTACAACCGGTCCCGCACCTGCCGACTGGTGACGAAGCGGCCTTCCCGTCCCGAGAAGGGGCTGTTGTTGACCATGAAGTCCACCGAGATGGTCGGCTCCTCGACCGCGATCCCGGCCAGCCGCTCGGGCACTGCGGCCGCGGTGATGGTCTTCCCGATCTCGATCCCCTCGAGGCCGGAGAGGACGATGATCTCGCCCGCTTCCGCGCGCTCCAGCTCCACCCGGTTGAGCCCCTCGAAGCAATCGAGCTTGGTGATCCGGCTCCGCTCGATCGTCTCGTCCGTTACCAGCCCGGGCTTTCCCAGGGGCAGGAGGGCTACCTCGTCTCCCACCTCTACTCGACCCCGTTCAATCCGCCCGATCGCCATTCGTCCCACATAGCTCGAGTAGTCGAGCGTCGAGATCAGCATCTGGAAGGGGCCCTCGGGGTCTCCCTTCGGTGGGGGGACGTAGTCCAGGATGGCCTGGAACAAGGGCTTGAGATCGGTCCCCGGGTGATCCAGCTCCACGGTCGCAGTCCCCGCCCGGCTCGACGTATAAAGGAATGGGGCGTCGAGCTGCTCGTGGGAGGCCTCGAGGTCGATGAAGAGGCCCAGCACTTCGTCGTGGACCCGGAGCGGCTCAGCGTCGGCCCGATCGATCTTGTTGATCGCCACGATGGGCCGGAGGCCCAGGCTCAAGGCCTTCCGGGTCACGAACCGGGTCTGCGGCATCGGCCCTTCGGCCGCGTCCACCAGGATCAGGACTCCATCCACCATGCGCAGGATGCGCTCGACTTCGCCGCCGAAGTCGGCGTGCCCCGGCGTATCCACGATGTTGATCTTGACTCCGCCCCAGCGGACCGAAGTGTTCTTGGCCAGGATGGTGATTCCCCGCTCGCGCTCGAGCGGATTGGAATCCATCACCCGTTCCTCGACCTGCTGATTGGCCCGGAACGCGCCCGCCTGACGCAGCATCTGATCCACGAGCGTGGTTTTCCCGTGGTCGACATGCGCGATGATGGCGATGTTCCGGATGGCGTCTTGGCTCTTCATTCTACGTCCCTAAACCTTCACTCTATCGGGGCCTGCGTGCTCTCAGCCCCCTCTCGCGCGGCATATATAGGCGAGTGGGGGGTGTCCGGCAAGTGGGAGAAGACGGACAGGACAGAGGAGGATGGACAAGAGGGACAGGTCGGACAGGACGGACAGGTGCTCCCCATTCACGCCTCCGCCGACCTGGCCTCCCCATTGGACTTGCCCACCCTGGCCAACCGGTCCGCTCTCTCCTTCAACGACCGGGAAAGCAACCACGTGAGCTTGCCTGCCCTCACCCGCATTGCTTCCAGGCGCTCGAATTCCGCTGGGCTGACCATCTTGCGGTCCCGCACAAACCGGAGCGTATACGACAGCTCGGCTAGCGACCCGATGCTGATCCCGAGGTACCTCCGAAACTCCCGATGCCCGTACTTCGCGGACCCCTCCGCGATATTCGCCGGAGCCGAATAGGCCGCCCGCCGGGCCTGAGAGATCAGCCCATAGAGCTCGCTCCGAGGCCAGGCGGTAGTGGCCTGGTAGACCTCCAGGGCGAGCTCATGGCACGCCTTCCAGGCGACAAGCTTCTCATATGGCATCATGTGGGGAAGATCGGGGAGTCACCGCAGAAACCAGAACCAATTTGACGCGGCTTGGTACGGAGTGGCGCTATTGCTGGACGATCGACCTCGCTCCCCTCTTGTCCGTCCTGTCCGTCTTGTCCGTCCTCTAATGCCTGTGCTCTATACCGAAATGCGCGTGCTCATGCCTGTCCGTCTTGTCCGCCCTGTCCATCTTGTCCGTCATGTCCTCCTCACATCTCCCGCCCGTCTCCAGCTGGATCGTCACATGCCCGATCCCCAGTCGCGCCAGCGCGCCCCGGATCTCCTGTAACACGCCCGGGTGGGCTTCGAGGTTGGGAACCACGGCATGCCCGCTCATCGCCACGATTCCGCTGGTGACCGTCCAGACGTGAAGGTCGTGGACCGCGGCGACGCCC
>Ga0207423_1000004_pt1 | contig 30922 bp, 53 predicted proteins | sample Browns_ThreeSqA__FD_184848 | JGI IMG/M metagenome (GOLD analysis project Ga0207423, IMG submission 184848) | Wetland microbial communities from the San Francisco Bay, California, USA, that impact long-term carbon sequestration -... | ecosystem: Environmental > Aquatic > Marine > Wetlands ... | reverse complement strand
AACGTCGCCACCGTCACCCTCACCTAGTCGATCTGGCACCGCCCTCCAACACACCCGATACCAGGCGCACATGTAGACCCGCACCGTCCGCAGTTCAGCGGGTCGTTGTCCAGGTTGGTGCAGAAGGCGTTGGCTGGATCTCTGGCCGGACAGCATGTTCGAGGAGGACTGCACGGCTCAGTAGGGCCCTCTTCGGCGATGCCGCAAACGCACGCACGGTCCAGGCACATGGACGCGGTAGATGCGTCGCAGGTCATCCCGCACCCACCGCAGTTCTGGAAGCTGTCCCGAAGGTCGGAGCATTCGCAAGTCGAGCACTCCGCCGAGTCCCCTACACATGGCTCCCAGTCGGGTCCGCAATCCGCATCACCATCGGCATCGGCGTCGACGTCCGTGTCAGCGTCGGCGTCCCCGTCGCCATCGGTGTCGGCATCGGCGTCCGTGTCGCCATCACCATCGGCATCGGCATCGGCGTCCGTGTCGCCATCGGCATCCGCATCCACGTCGCCATCCGCATCCCCGTCGCCCGCCACGCAGACGCCCTCGACCTCCACGGTCCCCTGGCCGCACCGGGCCAGTTCATTGGCGTCCCCTGCCCCGCAACCCGCCAACAAGATCGCCACCACGAGTAGTACCGGCATCCCTCTCGCCTCCTACCTGTAGCGTGACCGAAATGTTGCAGGTGTCAAGAGAAACGGATGAGCAGTACCGTCACCACAACGACGGCAGCGAACACGTAGCGGAGGTAGGGGGCTGGGGGCTGTGGGTCGAGCGGGAAGCGGTTGGGGTAGCGGGCCCGTCGGGCCGCGTAGGCGATGTCGGAGGAGCGGAGCACAGGGGGAGTGGGAATCAGGCGTACCGGTAGCCCCCGCCGATCCCCCGCTTCGACTGGATCTTCTCGCCGGCCTCGCGGAGCCGCCGGACCGTCACCGCCACCCACGAGGTGGACGTCCCCACCTCGGCGGCGACATCGGCGACCGGCACGTACTGCTTGCCCGCCCGCTTGATGATCGACAGGATCCGCTTGTCGGTCGCGGTCGAGGCGGTCGCGACGTGCGCGGCCTTCTTGGTCGTCTTCTTGGTCGTCTTCGTCTTCGTCTTCGTCTTCTTGATCATTCCCATTCCCTCGGAGTTGGGGCCTACAGCTTCATGCCGGACTGGAGCATTTGGATGAGGTGCTGTCGGCCATCTTGCATGAGCCGTTCGTCACTCGTGAGGAGCGCGTCGCTCAAGTCGAGTTTGCGTTGTAGCACCCAGGCGACTGCATCATCAACACTATTTTGCACGTGGAGGTACATGATGGTGGCGGGCGACCGCTTGATCCGTTTGACGGCCAAGATGGTGGGCGAGTCGGCCGGGTCGTCATCGCCAACCCGACGGACCAGCCGGTCGATGGACTGGCGGTGGTTGACGGCCGAGTAGGTCCGCTCGACGTAGACGGCCGTCCTGGCCCGGGCGAGGAAGTCGATGCCCGTCCCTCCCTTCGCGGGGGTAGCGATGGCGATGCGGGCATCGGACGTGTCGAACGTCCGCTCATAGCCGGCGAGCTGGTCCTGGGTGGCGCGCTGGTCGATCGTGATGCAGCCGTACCCCTCGTACCGGCGGGCGAGCAAGTCGACCGCCTTGTTCCACTCGGTCCAGATGACCAGCTTGGCGTCCCGGTTGGACAAGACCTCTTCGACGACGCCGTCCAGCTCGTCGTACTTGCTCGATCGGCCATCGAGCCCAAGGATTTCGGGCGAGTTGAGCACCTGGCGGAGCCGGAGGAGCCGGACGCAAGCGATGTCGAGGGTGGCGGCCCAGTCGTGGACCGACATGGTCCGCATCTCGGCCAGGATGCCCTTGAGGATGTCGCGGTAGTGGTCGGACTGCCTGGCGGTCGGCTGGCAGTAGCGGACGACCTCGACACGGTCGGGCATGCCGCGGATGTCGGCCTTGAGGCGGCGGACCGAGTGCTGTTCGAGCATCCGCTTCAGCTCGTCAAGGTTCTCGTAGGCGATGGCCTTGTCGGTCGTGACGGGGCCGGTCTGGACGGGGGCGCGGACGATGAAGTGGTGGTCGAACCTGGCCTTCGAGGGGACCCGGTCGGGTGCCAGGAAGGAGAGGACGGGGAAGGCGTTCATCGGCGATTCCGACACGGGCGTGCCGGTCAGGAGGACGCGGCGGGCCTCCTGGAAGGGGCGGACGGATCGGATGCGGCCCTTCAACGCCCTACGCCCTACAGATCGTCCTTGTCGGGCTTCCAACTGTTGGAGGCGAACATGCCCGTCTGCGGGGCCCCGGCCCGTTGGATCTTGCCGGCCTTGGCGAGTCGGGAGCACACCGGTCCCACCCTCTTGATCTTGGTCCCGTCCGAGATGTTGTGGATGCTCCACCGGGCGTAGCGACGCCCTTCGTCATCCAGGTACGCGGTGACGCGGCGGTCGTACTCCCCTCGCCTTGGCCTCTGGTGGTCTGGCTCGGAGGTGGGGATGGGGAGGGGCGGTTGAATGGGAAGGTTCGCCTTGAGGAGGAGGCCGCGTTCCTGGACGGCCTTGTCGAAATTGGGGCCCCGTCCGATGAACCCGTTGGCCGTTCTGCTCAGGATGTCGCTGCGGATCATCTTGTTCACGGTCGGCCGCATCTTCTCCAGCGCCCCATCCTCGTGTTCACGGCCCGTTCCGACGACGATCGTGCTCAGCGAGTGATCACCGAGATGACTCAGGTAGAACAGGAGCACGCGATCGGACCACAGCTCCCCCTTGGGCAGCCTGGACCTGGTGATCGGAACGGTCCTGGTCGGCGGCACGGCCAGCGGAGCCGGCGGCGGCGGCGGGGGCGGCAGGACGACCTCGACCTCAGCCTGGAGGATCGAGATCGCCGACGCGAGTTCGCTCTGCAACAAGGTCGTGAGGTCCGCGTGGACTCGACGCAGGTGGCTGATGGCCCTGTGCAACGCGTCCGCTCCCATGTGGCCTCCGGGGACTCCTGGGTTCAATGTAGTGTCCTTCCTGACGCTGCGACCACGCAGCATCAGGGATACCTCTAACGCTAGATCGGAAAATGTGTCAAGCGTTTTTAGCGCATCCCCACCCGTGGGGGCGGCGGCATGATGAACGGCTTCTTGGCGACCCCATCGAGGAAGGGGGCGATGTCCTCGATGTCGCGGGACAGCGGGACGCCCGGCATGGTCCCAAGGAACTGGTTGCGGTTCCGCTCGATGACGCGCGGGTCGAGCATGACGACAACCCCCTTGTCCCGCTCGGTCCGGATCAACCGGCCGAACGCCTGGCGGAACTGGATGATCGTGCGGGGCAGGTTGTACTCGGTGAAGGCACGGTCACGCCCCATCTGCTCCTCGACGGCGTCGAGGACGGGGTCGATGGCCCCGTGCTTGTAAGGCAGCTTGTCGATCACCACGCACGACAGCGACTCGCCCGGCACGTCCACCCCCTGCCAGAACGAATCGACTCCCAGGAGCACGGAGCTGGCGTCGTCGCGGAACAGCTCGACCATCTTGGCGTTCGGGATGCCACCCCCCTGGACGAGCACCCTGTAGGGCAGGCGGGCGGTCATGAGGGCGTCGTGGGCGGCCCGCATGGACGCGAGCGACGTGAACAGCGCGAGGGTGCGGCCGCGCGCCCGCTCGACCACCTTGACGACCATCGAGCCGATCCCCTGCTGCCATGCCTTCATCCGTTCCGCCCGGGTGGCCGGCGACAGGCGGCCCTCCGGGGGCCTGGGGGCCTCGTAGGGGATGACGAGGAGGGCCTGCCTGGTCAGGTCGAAGGGGGAGTCAGCCAGGCAGGTGGCGGGCCCCTCGACCCCCAGGGTGCCCCGCAGGTACTCGAACGACAGGCGGCCGCCGAGGTCGGGGGTGGTGAGGGTGGCGGATGTGACGACCAGGACGCGCCCCTTCTTCTTCTTGGGTTCGTCGTCCTCGTAGATGCCATCGTCCCCCTCGGCCGCGCTCGACCGCTCGGGCGGGGGCGGTGCATCGTTCAGGTGGGGGGCGAGGAAGTCGGCCGGGTTGATCGCCCGGCTGGTCAGGTCAGCACGGTCGCCCTCGATCTGGTAGACGAACTTCTTGGGGTGCTTGACGGTACAGACCTCGACGATCTGGTCGGCCAACTCGGTGGCGCGCTCGGCATGACGGTTCAGGTTGGCGGCTTCGGCGGGGTCGATCTCGACCAGTCCCTCCGCCTCACCGCCGAGCCGCCCGCCAACCTCTTTGAGGAGGCTGACGACGTCCTGGTAGGCGACGGGCAAGGGGGCCTTGATCCGGATGCCCGGGTTGGACCGGCGGTAGTCGGCCAGCTCGCCGAACAGTCGATTGCCCGCCTCGACCAGCTCGTTCTTGAGGACGTCTTCGTCGTCGCGGGCGGCCGTCGAGAACTCGCCGACCATGTGGGCCATCCGCTTGACCGCTCCATTCGTCACCCGGAACCCCCAGAAGTCACGCGCGATGTCGGGGGCGTCGTGACCCTCGTCCATGATGGCGACGTCGTGGGCGGGGAGGATGCGGCCGAACCGCATGTTCGAGAAGTAGACGTGGTAGTTGGTGACGACGACGGATGCGAGGGATGCGACCTTCTTGGCGTTGTAGTAGTGGCAGGCGCCCCGCTTGAACGTGTCGCATGCCCGTCGCTTGCACTCGTCCTGGCTGGCGGTGTAGCGGACGCGCAGGTGGTCGGGGATGTCGAACGACATCTCGGCGAAGTCGCCCGTCTGGGTCGTCAGCGCCCACTCGGCCACCCGATCGTCGACGTCGATGTCTTCGTCGCGTTGGAGTGCCAGCCGGGAGCCACCAGGCGGGTACTTCTCGACGCACAGGTACCTCGCCTTCCCCTTGATCTGGGCGAACTCGAACGGCCAGGGGAGCAGGCGCTTGAGGGTGGGGAGATCCTTGCGGAAGAGCTGGTCGGCGAGCAAGTTGTTGCGCGTCACCACGATGGTGCGGAGCTGATGCCGAATAGCCGGGATGAGGTAGGCGAGCGTTTTGCCCGTTCCGGTGCCCGCCTCACAGAACAGCTTGCCGGCCGACTGGATGGTGCGGTCTACCGCCCGGGCCATCTCGATCTGGCCGGGTCGTACGCGCGCCTTCAGCTCGCTGGTCGCCAGCAAACCACCTTCCCCGAAGACTTCCGCGATGTAGTCGGACATCCCGTCACCCTCGCTCCGTGAGGACGATTTCCTGGCTCAGTTTGATCACCTGCCACCGCACTCGGCACAGATGCGATCGAGCTTTTCGATCTGCGCGGGAAGCGCGGCGTCGTCCTCGTCGGTGTCACACATGATGATGCCAATCTCAGCCTGTCGTTCCGGCGGCAGTCGGCTGAAACGTTCTGCGCCGTAGACATCCTCGACGATGCTGAGCCCGCACGCCTTGTGGATGAGCTGGATCATCTTGCCGACGTGACTTGCGCCATAGCGCACGAGCGCGCGGACCATGTCGTCTTGCACGAAAACGTGCAGGCTCGTCTCAGGCTTCGCGGGCGCGTCGTACGGGCCCGGTCCGTCTGTGGATGGTCCCCATAGCTTGTACCAGTTGATCACCGCATCATCGCACTTGCGCACACCATGCGAGTAGGCGCCGGTTCGCCCCGCGGGCTTCACGGGGACGAAAGCACCCTCCGCCTCGTAGACCGGCTCGCCGTCCCACCACCAAACCTTGATCTCCGGTGGCAGCTTCGCAATGAACTCGTCGAATGGCATCGGCGGGCCCACTTCGTAGTCAGTGCTCATGGTACTTACCTATCGCGCAACCAGTTGCGTTTGTCAAGCGAAACGACTACAAGAATTCGACTTCCTGGCCGACCTGGACGGTGCCGGGCAGGATGGCGGTCGTGACGGTTCCGTCCTCCATGAGGATCTCCGCCTCCGCCAACTCGACGGCCGGCCGGACGCGCCCGAGCAGATCGATGACCGCCTTGGTCGTGTCGGTGTCGAGGTTCTTGCAGCGATGGACCTCGTCGCAGATGACCATGTCGAACGGCAGCTCGACGAGGCGGTCGCGGACCTCGTCGGGGTTGACGCCGGGCTTGGACCGACCGGGGCGGAGGGCCTCGTAGTGGACGACGAGGATGTCGGTCCGCTTCTTCGCCTGCTTGGTGATCTTGGCCAAGATGGTGTCGCGCCCGTTCCCCAGCTCCGCGACCGTCATGCCGGTGTGCTGGGTGGTCTGGCGGATCCAGTTCTGCTTGACCGAGTTGGGCGAGACGACCAGGCAGTAGCGGGCGAGTCCGCGGGCCCGAAGGACCGCGAAACCGGCTAGCGCGGTCAGCGACTTCCCCACCCCCATCTCGCTGAAGACGCCCACCCGAGCGTGCCGGACGATGAAGCGGACGTCGGCGATCTGGTCGGTCCAGAGGGTTGACCGGATGTCGGCCAGGTCGTCGACGACGTCCCCGTTGAACTCGCCGGCCTTGAGGCGGTCGTTGCGGTCGAGGGCGGCCGTGTAGCTCCGGACTGCCAGGGCAGCGTTGTCGTCCATCTCACGGCGGTCCGGGCCCGTGACACCGAGGCGGTCGAGCCGCTCGCGGAGGATGGGGAAGTCGTGGATGGGGATGTAGAAGCCGGTCCGGTTGCGGTTCTCCCGGACATTCAGGAGGCTGCGCAGTACCCCGGCGACCTCCTCGGGCTCGTCGCGCAGGAAAATGGCGAGCCGATCACGGCCGGCACCCGCCAGCGTGATCACTGGTCCCACCCCTCACTCAGGTCGACCGTCCCCTTCCTCCGCTCGACCGGCACCCGCGCGCGGAACATCTGGGCGATGTCGAACGTGGCGACCAACTTGATGCGGCCGGGTGGGACCGGCTCGGTCAAGACGACGAACGGGCGGGCGCGGTGGTAGTAGGCGTGGTTCTGCCGCCCTCGTTCACCCTCATCCCGGTAGAACGAACCGACGTGACGGAGACGCCAGTGGTCGTTCGGGCAGTCTGGGTCGGGATCCTGGCCGGCACGACGGCAGGTGCAGTCCTCCGAAATGGCCTCCGCCTTCCTGTACCGGACCTCCAGGAGGACGATCCGGGAGGAGGCGAGCTTGACGAACCGGTCGAACACGCAGCCGGCGAGGTCGACGCCGTCGGGCAGCTCGGACCACAAGAAGATGCCCTTGCGCGGGATGGTCAGCCCCCGCAGAGCACCCGCATCGACGACGAGGTCGAAGTTGGGGTTGCGGTACGGGACGAGCCCACCATCGGCGATGGCCTTCCAGTTCTTCTCGGACGTGAGGTGGTAGCCGATCATGTAGTTTCCCAAGCGTCGTCCTCGGGATCCGAGTCGTCCTCGGCCAGTTCGTCGCATCGACACATCCATCCAGGCTCCCCGCAGTCGCACATGGGGTCCGGATCGTCAGGGTCGGCGCAGTAGCACAGGTGCTCGTTGCACTCGTCGCGGTGGCCCTTGAGCATCAAATCGCCCTCTCCGTGATGAACCCGGCCTCCAGCCAGCGGAACGGCTCCAGGAACGAGACCTCGATGGCGCCCTGGTAAGAGCCGTCCGCCGCCTGAACGACGCCGACCTGCCTGGCCCGAATGGCGGCCCGATGGATCCACCCACACCCCGGTACATCGTCGGGGACGGGGATGCCCTGCCCGCGCAGCTCGTCGGCCGTCACGCAGGTGGCGGGGTCGTACTCGTCGGCCCCCGCCTCGTACACGAATTCGATGCCGTCCAACGCCCTACCCCTTCGACTCCCGGACGAACCGCTCGACCTCTTCGGCGTCCATCTCCCAGGACTCCCGACGCAGGTGGGCGACCACCTGGGTGTTGAACGTGGGTCGGAGCTGGATGGCCCGAACGTCGTCCTTCAGGTGGTCAGCCAGGATGGCAAGGGCGAGGAGGTTGGCTCCTGCGGCGTCGCCCCCCTCCCCCCAGTCGAACACGGGGCTGCTCGTGAAGTCGCTGGTCCGGATGACCTTTGCGCCGCGCCGTTCGACCCTTCGCACCACCCTCTTGTCCCCCTGCCTGAACCCCACGTAGCTCACGAGACCCATGTCGCCTCCATCCGATCGCCGTCAGCGCCTTGCCGAGCTTCGAGAAGGGCCCGACCTCCCCGGCCCACCACCGCCCCCGCCGGATGACGGTGCCGGCGACCGGCAGGTTGAAGGCGACGGCCTCCACCCAAACGAGCCGGTCGGTTCCTCCGACCTGGAGGTCGATGGGGACGCGGTTGACGTGAGCACGTTCGGCCCAAACCTTGACCCACCCGTTAGAGCTTCCGGTGGACCCGTTCGAGCGCCCTGGCCGCCGCTTTCCCATAGATGTCCCGCTCGTCTTCTGCCAGTTCGGCCAACAGGGCCTTGGCGGCATTCAGCATGACGCGTCGATCGCTTCGCGGTTGGAACGTCTGGACCATCTCGACGTTTCGTTCCGTCCGCTTGAACGCCACCACTACCACATCATCGGCGATGATGTCGTTGGATCCGTCAGGCAGGTAGTCGACCGAGATGGTGATGGGTCGGCTCACTTCTCGGACTCCTTGGCCTTGACGACTAGGGCGATCACGGCGTCCTCATAGGATCCACCGTGCTCTTGTCGGTATTCCATCGGGGCCGCGCCAAGGTCCCGCATCTGCTGTAGGGCCTTCTGGTACGGCCATCCGAAGTGGGCCGCTATCCTCTTGGCCCGGCTACGTTCGCTCATCGGTCGCTCCGCTGCGCGGCCTTCAGGTACGCGGCCAACTTTTCCTGGTTGATGCTGTAGCACTTCTCGCGGCGCTCGTCGGACCAGTGCATCGGGGACATGTTGTGGGCGGCGCTTACCACCCCAGCCCGTTGGAGCAGGTGGATGGCGTGTGCCTGGACACGTGAGGGCTGGAGGGTGTGCAGGAGCCAAGACCGCGCGCAGTAGTGGGCGGGCCGACGGCCAAGGTGATCCGGGGTGTCGTGGAGCCGCTGGGCGATCACGACGGCTTCGGCTTCAGCTTGCTGGCGCCTTCGATCTCGCAGGTTCATCAGTCCGTCCCCCCGCCACCGCGCCCCTGGAAGTTCTGGTCGGCGGCGTCGCCGTCCTGGATGGACGCGAACGTCTCGGCGTCGTAGACGGCCGTGATGCTGAGGTCCCGCTGGATCTCGGGGGACGTCCGCGAGACCTCCCGGACCCGCCCCTTCATGATCGGCCAGTCCTTGTAGCCGATCCCGTGCCACCGCAGCTCGATCAACTGGGAAGATGGATCGACCGCCCAGATCATGTCGATCGACCGCTTCTCGTCTCGACCGACCCCCGCCTCCGCCACCTTCGTCTCGATGCGGATGAGGTCGCCTTCCGCGAGCCACTGCTCCGACACCCACCAGCACATCGGCTTCTTGGTGCGGCCGTGCAGGTAGATGCCCGTCCCGTCCCCGACCTTCAGCGAGCACCACTGGCCTGGGAACAGGGGGGAGCCGATCGCGACCGAGATGATCTGGCCGCGCGGTCCGGCGACGTGGGCCTTCTGATAGCCCATCATGAGGGCGACCTTGTAGGTCGGGACGCCCATCAGGGCTGTCCCTTCCGCACGGCTGCAAGGGCTTCCACGGCCTTGCCGAGTCCGTGGATGTAGGGCAGGCGGTCGCCACCCTCAAAGCGGAGACTCAGATCCTCCACCGCCGCGCACAGGCGCTCCACGACCTCCTCCCGGGCGCGGAGGGTATGGATCTCTGCGCACACCGTGTCGATCAACGCGACCGGATCCGTGGCCGCCATCAGTTCGCCGTTCGGAACTGTGGCAGCGAGACGGTCGATCGCTTTCGCCAGTATGCTCATGCCGCCTCTTCGATGTAGACGGGTTTGCCGCACGAGCAGGTCCGGTAGCTGTAGCGGGTGGGCCGACCGCCCTCGAACCGCTCCTCGATCCCCCCGGAAGTCGTGCGGGCCCCGAAGTCGACGGGGTCGTGGTAGCGGGTCCGGCACGCCGGGCACTCGATCGAGTCGTCCCCGCACGACAGCCACACGCGAGCCCCCTGGGCGGCCAGCATGTTGGTTGCGACGGTCCGGAGTGCCCTGACGAACTGGTCGGGCAGGTTGGGCGCATCGGGGTCTTCGTGGCGGATGCGGTAGCGGACCGAAATGCCTTCCAGCGAGACGTCGACGATGGCATCGGGCGAAACGGCCGCGACGGCCAGTTCGACCACGTTGGTGGCGTTGTCGACGGCGATCTCATCGAGCCGAACGATGTCCTGTTGGACGGGCGCGTCCGCCTCGGCGACGGGGCTGATGGGATAGAGGATGAGGACGCCACCCCGTTCGCCAGGGGCCGTGTCCTTCACGACCCGGACGGCCCACCGCTCTCCGATGCCGGGGACCACTTCCGCCTCCCTGCCCAGCACCCCCAGCTTGCCCAGCTCCCAGGTGACCGGCCGACCTCCCCGCCCCTTCTCCCAGAGGATTGTCCGCACCGATCCGACCACCGGTTCCGTCTGTCCCATTTCCTGCCTCCCAGCTTTCCGTCACCCTAGCACGGGTGCTTGCGAGTGTCAACCGTTTTTCGGCTGGCACGTCTCCTTCTCCTTGGGTTCGATCCAGCACCCACCGTACAGCCGTGCCCCGCAGCGGGCGCAGACGACCCGCTTGCTGCGCCGGACCCACACGTGCTCGACTGCCGTCACCCGTTCTCCTTGAGCCACTGCTCGACCACCCGGCCGGCCTGCTGGAGCTTCAGTTCAGCGGCGATGGTCCGGAGGGCGGCGGCTGGGTGGGGGAGGACGATGATGGTGGTGGCGGGCGGGATGATGGGGTCCCAGCAGCGCTCCCCGCCATCAAGGCTGGCGTACTGGACGACCCCGTTGGCCTCCGCGCCCGAGACGGTCAGGCCAGACCTCTGCATGATCGAATCGGCATGGCCGGTGAGGGCGTGCATCGCTTCCGTCCCGAACGACAGGATGAGGCGGGGCTGGATGATGCGGACCTCCTCGCGGAGCCAGCGGGTCGCGCACGTCTGCCACTCAGCGAACTCGGGCGCCCGGTTGGCGGCCGTGTAGCAGTTGTGGACCACACCCCCAGGTGTCACGAACGCATGGGTGTCTTCTACATCCAGGCAGTAGACGGGGAGGTCTCCGCCGCTTGCGTTGTGCCTTGGCCGAACCTCCTTGATTTCGATAGGTGCATAGAAAACGGTTGTTGGCTCGGGCGCGTAGGCCGTCGCGACGAATGGAACGCCCCGGAGGTCTGGAGTCAGCTTGTACCTCATGCTTGGTGGCACGTAACGGGCGATCCTAGTCAGGAACGCAACCGTCCCATCGGCACTAAAGCGAAGCCGCCACCCGGAGCTGAAGACTACGCGGCACTCGAACCCACGCCTGTTGAGCAGATTACACAACCACATGACCTCCTTTTTCGAGAAGGAATTGGTTGCGATTGATGACCACGGACGTGTGCCGCCTCGCGCGTGTGCCGTGTTGCCATCGTCAAGGAACCATACAGCCAACCCTAAGTCATCGATCTGCTCGACGAGATCCTTCGGGATGATTTTGCGTCTGGCGTTGTAAAACCGTCTCCTCAAGTGACGCCAGAATGCTCCGGCAGCCGTCCTAAATTTGATGCTCGTATGGATCTTCCCGGCCACGTTCGCGTAACCGGATGTAGTCGTTCCCCTAAAGCCTACGAGCGCAGCCGCTTTCGTCTGAAGCCATTCAGTTTGTGCGGTCGCGTGTGCGAAGCTGAGGGCCGGTGATTGTCCGGTTTGATGTTGGGTGATTGTCGCATCCCCCAGCATCGTGCCGATCACAATCTGCATGGCGCGGGGGCCGGGTTGCGGTTCTCCTGTGGCGATCTCATCATCACAGCGCAACGACGACGCCTCAACCCAGCCACGGCGGGTGAGCACCTGGTGGTCTTCGGTCAGTGTGACGCCAGCCGGTCCGGTTCCAGTGTTCTTCGCATAGACATGCCGAAGCCGATACAGTCGACGACCGTTTCTTCGCGAGCGATACCATCCGACGACCCTACGGGTCGTCAGGTTTCCGGCCGAATCAACCGTGAGGACATCGCCCGTGTACCTCATTTTGAACATGCGATCGATCCGCATGGTCTCACCAGACGGCAAGCGAACCTGCGTTTGCCCATCCACGCATTTCGCCGTGTTGGTCACCCAGGCGGTCGAGCGATCGACCAAGCGGCCATGGACCTCGCGGTCATCCTGGGCACGGCCGGCGAGGAGCTGGTTGAGCCGCCGGCCAGCCGGCCCCACGAACCCACGGCCTTCCCGGTCCTCCGAGGCGCCAGGGTTGCGCCCGACGATCATGACCCACGGGACCGTCCCATCCTGCTCGACGTTGCCGGGGACGGGCGCGCTGCATTCTTTGCGCATCGCGCAAGCGTTGCACCCCTGTACCTGGGCGGCGATGCCGGCCAGCCGGGCGCTCCAGTCTTCCGCGTTGTCCAGCAGGCCCCGGCGGACGATCCCGTCGTCCGGTTCGACCTCCGGGGCGTTCGGCTTGACCCACGGGACGGCCGCGAGCTTCCGGCGGAACTCGTCCAGGTCCCACCGTTCGTACATCTCGTACTCGGCGATCCGGTTGGGCTGGAGGGGGGACTGCCAGGCGGTCAAGAAGCCGGCCTGCTCGGAGGCGTTCAGGTCGGCGAACCCGAGGGGCAGGCAGAGGTCGAACCAGAGCTTGATGCGTTCCTCCTCGGCCAGCAGGGTCGAAATCGCACGGGGGGTGATGGGAAGGGGGTCGCCGGCTCGCAGGCGCCGGTAGAGGTCGGGAAGGCCCTCGACGGCCGCCAGGATGGCTTTGGCCGTCTTGTCGCCGATGCCTGTGGCACCCGGGATGCCGTCGCTTGGGTCGCCTGCCAGGGCCTTGTAGGCGGCGATCTGCTCGGGCCACAAGCCGGTCACCCGGTAGCAGTCGTCCCGGTCGCGAATCCACAGATCCTTGACGGGGGCGTACACCTGGGTGGCGTTGCGGCCGACGAGCTGCCAGAGGTCATGGTCGTCGGCGACGACAACATGTTGGCCCGTCGTCGTCGCGATGGCGATGAGGTCGTCGGCTTCAACGCCCTCGACCCCAACCTGACGGATCCCCTTCGCCTGGAGGATGTCGAAGACGGCCTGCCGCTGGTCCTTGAACGACCCACCCGGCAACATCGACCGGGAGGCCGCCCGGGTGGGCGTGTCCTTGTAGGCGGGGTAGCGGGCGACCCGGTAGCGCGACCGCCCCCAGTCCCAGAAGACGACCACCTGGGAGGTGTCGATGTCGAGCGTGCGGACGAGCCCGAGGAGGATCTTGACCGCCCCGTAGACCACGCCGGACGGCTCCCCCCTGCTGGTCGTCAGGGTGTAGGCATGAAGGGCCCGATACAGCAGGGGGTTGCCGTCGATCAGGTACATGGGTGGATCCAGTGGATCACGAGACACGGGACCAAGCAGACGAAGACGTGGATGCCATCCTCACGCCGGTCCCAGTAGAGCCCGACCCACAAGTCCCTGGGCTCGAACCGGATGGTCATGTGGCGGCGTCGGGCGCGTTGGTCGCGTGGCCGTTGTCCGGGTTGTCGGCGCGGACGGGCGTCTCGATCGCCAGCCTGACGAGGTCGATGGGGTAGCCGCGCAGCAACCGACCGAGCCCCTCGACGAGCGCGTTCTTGGCCTCCTGGGCGCTGGCCTGCGCTGAGATGAGACTGCGCCTGGCCGCCGAGACCTCTTCCTCCGCCTTCCGGTAGCGGGCTTCGAGTTCGGGGAGCAGCTTGGCGATCTGGGCGGTCGTGTGGCTTCCAAGGTTCATGGCAACGGGTTCCTCCGGATCTTGCGGTTGACGGCCATGCGAGCGCGCAGCTCGCGGGTGACACGGACGTGACAGGGGCGGCAGAGCGTGCGGAGGTTGTCGAGCGAGCATCCCCCGCCCCCCTCGACGACGGGGACGATGTGGTCCATTTCCCAGAACGAGCGGCCTGCGATGAACCCGAGGGCTCGGAGGCGCTCATCGACCTCCCGGTAGCCCCACCGCCACACGTCCGAGCTGACGTGCGGGAGGGAGCCGCCATGATGGCGCTCCCGGTAGAGCGCCCGCTTGGCCTCCCGGAACGACCGCTCCAACGCGGCCGTGTCGAGCGAGCATGACGAGCAGATGCCGTGATCCCGCTCGAACACGTGCGCCCGCTGGTAGCCGGGATCGGTTGTCAGCTTCCAGGCGTGAACGCATGCCGGCGAACAGAACGTGTTGCGCGCGGTCGGGCACTCCTTCCCACACTGACGACAACACGGGCGGCCGTTCGGCCCCTTGGGCAGCTTGGACGGGTTGCACCACCCCGCCTTCTTGGGGATCCTGTTCGCTTCAGCCATCACGCTCACGCACTGGCAAGCAGGTGGCCGTTCCGCTGGGGTTCGGCCGGGGGGTCGTGGTCGGAGAAGCGGTCGTGGTCGCCGTACACGTGGCGGCTCGGCATGATGAGGACGCGCACCCCCTCCCCCAGGATGTAGACGGGGTCGAACTCACCGGCGAACACGACCGACACGTACGGGTCGGTGATGTGGTCGAGGACGCCGTCGAGGAGGCGGCGGTTGATCAAGACGCCATCCGCGATCCACCCGAGCCGGGTCGTTTGGACCCCGAGGGTCGGGTCGAATGAGCACCCGCGGCACACCGCCATGTCGGTCCGGCCCCGTCCCCCGCAGTCCTCACAGGGAGCCTGGTGCTTGTTGGCGCACACGTCGCACTCGCACGCGACTTGTCCCGCCCCCCGACATGCCCGACAGGTCTGGCCGCCGTAGTGGTTGGCTTCGTCCTCGCACGCGACCGGCTTGCTCGCCCACCTGGCCAGCAGGTCGAGGGGGACGGCCTGCTTGAGCGAAGGTTCGACGGGCTCGAAGAAGTCGACGAGGATCTTGTCCTCTTTGCGGTCGGTTGGGTCGTAGCCGAGGTCGGCGGCGATGAAGACGAGCCGGTTGCTGTCCGACGCGACCGTGTAGACCGCTCCGTTGATCTTGGCGGCTCTGGGGGCGTGGACGAAGGAAGGGCGATCCTTGAGGGTCGGGTCACAGATGCGGTCGAGCCATGTCGTCGGCATCATCGTCTCCGCTATCAAAGGCAGGCGCTTCGCGCAAGCGCCATTCTAGGCTCGACCCTTCTCTTCCAGGAGGGCCGCGCGGGTCAGGGCTGCCTCGCCATCGAACCGTTCGAGCAGTCGAAGGCCCGGGCTGAACCCAAGGGCCCGGACGACTTCGACGGCGTGGTCGAGGTAGCCGATCCGGCTCGCCAGCCTCCAGGCTGGTGGGTTGACCCGGAGGTCCCGGACGTTGCAGGTCTTGTCGGCCAGCTTGACGATCTTGGCCGGGAACGACAGGGCCGGCGCTCGCGCGAGCTGGCCGGCGTGCTTGTCGGCCGTGTCGCGGTAGGGCGGGTCGGTCAACTCGCCGACCAGCCCCGCGACCGTCGAGCCGAACGCCCGCTCGATCTCCGCGAGGGTCGTGGATGTGTCCTCGACGACGTCGTGGAGGATGGCAGCAACGACGACCTCCTCCCCCATGTTGGTGTGGTCGGCGATCATGCTGGCGACCTCGACGGGGTGGATGACGTAGGGGAGGGGGGCGCCAGCCGCCCGCTTGCGGAGCTGGCTGCCGTGCCGCTTGATGGCGAACTCGATTGCCTTCAGGAGGATGTCCATCACATGCACCAGCTTTCCAGCGAACCCTCGACCTCGCAGCCGGCCGCCACCTTCTCGGCGACCTTGAGGATGGGGAGGTTCTTGCGGAACTTGTGGCCGATGCGGCCCTCGACGGCGACGTACTCGGCCAGGAGCTTCGGGTTGTGGCGGCCAGCCAGCACCAGGGCGGCCTCCGGGGCCATCACGCAGAAGCAGCAGGACAGCCGCGGCATCCCGAGGTCGTAGGCGCGGTGGTGTTCGACGCCGGACTCCCGAATCTTCTCCCAGACCGCTTCCGTCGACCACTCGTGGATGGGGAGCCAGGTATCGACCTCGCGCTTCCCGTTCGAGGCCGCCGCGTCCCTCTCGAACGCCACCTTCTTGGCGCGAGCGGGGCTTTCCTCGGCGCGGAGGCCGAGGCAGTTGAGGATCCGGACCGCCCGCTTCCACTCGGCGTCCCCGGCCGCCTTGCGAGCCGACCGGACCTCTTCGACCAGCTTGGTCATCAGGGTCCGGATGGGGCCGCGCTTGTGGTCGCTCGTGCAGTACCGAGCCGCACTGGAAGGCCACATCCCGCGTGACTCGATGTGGTCGAGGAGGTCGTTCTGCGACCGGCTCACCACCTCGAACCGGACGTCGTAGTGGGCGGCCTGCCGGCCCGCCAACTCTTTCGTCCCCTCCCACTCGACCCGCCCGAGGTCCGCGTGGACCACGACGACCCGCTCGACCAACCCGGCTGCCCGGGCCAGTTCGACGACCGCCGAGAGCATCGCCTGGCTGTCCTTGCCGGCCGAGCTGTTGACCAGGATGACGTCGTAGCTGGCCAGGTCGACCGATTCGAGCCTCGCGAGCACCTTGTCCATCCTGCCAACCTCCCTTCCAGCTTACGGTTATAGACTATCATGGAAGGTTGCGGGTGTCAAGAGAAAAACGACCTAGAAGGTCGGCTAGTTGACGTCGCTGGGCCCCCGTCCGTGCCGGTAGAGCAAGAGGGTCCCGTGCTCCTGGTGGCAGGCGGGACACGTGTGACTGGATAGGTCGACCAGGACCCCCTCCTTGAGGGTCGGGGTCGGTTCACACGACTCCGTCCCCTTGACGATCCGGGCGATGTGGGTGGTGGCGGCCAAGAAGGCGTCCAGGACGTCCTGGGGGGCGCCCTGGTCGCGGAGGAAGTCGTAGGTGGCCTGGACGGCCGGCTTGGCGGCCCGGACGCCCAAGAGGCGGACGAGCGTCAGGGCGAGGTGCCAGAAGGGATCGCAGTGGTGGTCGTGCTGGTGGGGCATGTTCAGTCCTCCCCCTCGTCGTCGGCGACGTCGGCGAGCCCTTCCTTGTCGGCGAACCACCCTGCCAGGACCAGGCGACCCTCGTGTCCCTCCTGGTAGACCTCGGAGTCGTCGTGGATGACGGACTTGGGGATCCAGTGGGTCGCGCCGGACGCCAGCCGGATGAGCAACGCCTTGCCCGAGGATGCTTCGCGCTCGGCCTTGGCACCGTCGTAGCTGTAGTGGTTAGTCACCTTTCCCTTCCTTTCCTGCGATCCAGCGGACGAACCCCAGCGCCGTATAGATGGCGTGAACCGTTTGGATGTAGTCGTGCAGGGCGGCGATGCAGGGGCCGCACAAGAGAGCCGGGACCCCCGCGACCGTGACGAGGTGGGTGTCCCGCATCTCCATGCTGACCCCGGGTCCTGGCGGTGCCTGCTTGGCCCGCCGGCCCAAGTCGCTGAGGCAGCGGTGACAGCAGTTCTCCACGTCCTTCCGCATCACGCCCTCCTTCTCCTCGGCCACAACCACTCGCAGCAACAGTGCCGGTCGTGGATGGCGGTGGCCTGCTCGGTTGTCACGGCGGCGGGCGCGCATTCACACACGACGATCGCACGGCCGTCCGGGTGGTCCTGGTGGCGCCACCACCAACCCGCGCAGAGCCAGCAGACCCCGATGCCGCCCCGATGCTCCTCCAGGAGGGCGGGCGGCTGCAACGGCTCCGACGACAGAGCTGGCAGGGGTTGGTGGCTGCCGGGGCCGCCGCCGAGTCCCATCAGATGCCGGCCCCGTCGGCGTACTTGGTGTCGTGCATCGCCTTCCAGGCCAGCTCCATCTGCTCGGTCTCGAATGCCATCCACCCCATCAGCATCGCGATCCACATGTCGCGCTGGTCGTCCTTGCACTGCGGGGAGCACAGAAGCCCGCGAGCCCGGTTGGGGCAGACCTTACGGTGCGCCTCACGGACGGAATCGATGGCGGCCTCGGCCTGCTTCATGTAGTGCTCGACGTTCGCCGTGTAGATCGTCGGGTTGATCATCACGTACGACCCCTACTCCGACGGTTTGCACGTGTCAACCGTTTTACCAAGCCGCAAGCGAAGGTGGTGTTGCCAGCAGTACCCATACGAGTGGCCGGACACCCGACGGCGGCATCGCTCCCCCGCGGCCGTCTTGGCCGTGCAGCGGACTGGAGCCCACGGCCCAGTGTACCGCTCAGGCATCCTTCCACCCCTTCGTCACCATCCGACGCAGCTTGGCCTTGTCGGACTCTTCGCGTGCTTTGACTGCGTCCATCCGCTCTTGATCGATCAGGCTGCTGAACGCCGTGCGGATGAGGCGGGCGAGCTGACTGGGGTCGAGGGCGTCCACCTCCCACGAACTGGTGCCGTGCCGCTCGATGTACGCGGCCGCCCGTGAGTCCGTGATCTTGGCGGGGTTGGGTGGCGGGTTGTACTGGCGGATCTGGGGCATCGTGAGGGCGAGCTTCTGGACGTCGAGCCCTTCGACCCCGAACATCCCGAGCCGATCGGCGATGTCGCGAACCATGTCCTCACCAGACGGGTCGTGATCGCCGAGGTACAGGAGGACGGGAGAGCGGTCTTGGTCTTGGCCGTTCGTGATGAAGCGCTCGGCTGACTCGTGCATGGCGGACTGCGAGCTGTACCCCTTGTTGACCATGAGGGTCACGTGAAACTCGCGGGCGAGGGGTTCCAGCACCCCGGCGAGCGCTTGCTTCTCGACCCACAGCTCCACGTAGTTGTCCTGCCCCTCCCAGCGGGGCAGCCGGTAGGCGCGGAGGGCCGACTCGACGAGTGAAGGGACCCCCGACCAGTCGCTCGGCACATCGGGCTGGCGGCCGCGGTCCTCGATGGCATCCCAGTCGATCAAGCCGGCGAGGCGAGCGTCCGAGATGAGGGAGGCAAGCCCCTTGTACGACTTCTCCGTGTTGGGCAGGCCGTGATGCGCGACGAACTGGTAGTAGAGCTGGCGGAGTGTGAGGCGGAGCCCCTGCCCCAGGTAGTCGTCGACGATCTCGTTGGCCGTCTCGATGCGGGCGAGCGAATCGGGCTTGAACGATCTTTCTCGATAGCAGATGCGAGCCATGTCTCTATAGACTCCGGTTGGGGGTCGATCGATTAGTCCTCGATGACCTCCAGGGCCTCTGGGTGGACGTGCCACGACCCCCACGCGTCCCGCACGACCATGTAGCCGTGCGTTTCGTCCAGCCGATCGACCGTGAAAACGCGGCCGACCAGCTTCTTCTCCGTCTCGGAGATGCCGCGAGCCACCCGAACGGTGTCGCCGGCCTTCAGGGTTTGCCACGCCTCCATCACACCGTCACCTCCGCGTCCGCGTAGCCGAACAGCCGGACCGCCGAGCAGTCCAGCCAGTAGGAGGTCGAACGACCGTCCTCCCGGTCGACCAGGATGCGGGCCTCGCGCTTGCGGACCTCCCGGACGACACACCGGGTGTCGGTCATGAGGGCGAGCTTGCCGGGCCCCGGGCACACGACCCAACGGGCCACCACCACGCTACCGACCTTGACCTTGAGGGGCTTGACCATCGCGGCCTCCCTATCAGCTTACCCGTCCTGCTTCCAACCAGCCCACCAGCCAGTAGGGGCCGCACGCTCGGGCGGGTCTGCCAGAACCCTTCCCGTGCTCACCCTACCCGATCGACCTGGCAGCCGTTCGGGGGTGTCGTGTCGCCGTGCCGATGTGCCCAGTGGGTCACGCCGTCCAGGGCTTGAACCTGGCCACGACACCAGAAGGGTGGCAACCCCTACTGGTTGGGGGGCTGGTTCGGAAGCGAAACACCATCTTCTCTCCAACCCCAACCTTCAAGAACAGCGTACCACAGGCGACTGCGTGTGTCAAGTGTTTTTGATCGGCCACCGGAACAGTCCGCTCGCGCGCGTCTCGGCGATGTGGCGGCGGAGCGCTCCGGCCACCTGCCAGCCGAGGTCGGTCAGGCGGAAGACCGGGTTGACGCCCGTCCCCTCCCAGACGACCAACCCCTCGGCGACCATGTCGTCGATACAGTCCCAGTCGTCATGGTGCTCGCGGGTGGTCCCATCGTTCAGACGGGTCGGGTACGCGCCACCATCCTGCCCGTTCCCCAGGCCCGGGTGGCGCCGGGGGTCGCACCGAAGATGCCGGAGGTCTGGCTTGCCAGCCTGATCGACCACGCGGGTCTCCAGGTAGGCGAGGGTCGACCAGTGGTCCTTGCCCCACAGGGCCATCGGGACGACCAGGACGGTCCTGTCCCCCTGGGCGGGTGAGTTGGCCTGCTGGGTGGCGAACTGCTCGAACGGGACCTTCTTGGCTGCTCTCATGTCGTTTTCCCTTCTGGGCAACCCGGCTTGTGCTCGCCGACCGCCCGGCGAACCTCGTTGCACCGGCATCCCTTCGGCTCCCGCAGCACGCCGGGTTCCCGCTCGACCAGTCGGGCGAGCCTGGCGGCCAGCGTGCAGAGCCCGTCGTGGTAGCGGGCATCCAGGTGGTCGGAGCTGAAGTGGTGGCCGAGTTCGTGGACGATCAGCTCCAGGTGCTCCTCGCGGGCCGGCTCCTTGTCGAAGTAGGCCCATCCGAGCCGACCGACGTTGTAGCTGAGGTGCCAGCCCCCGAAACACGCACCGTACGGGCGCATCGCGTCCGACACGATCGAGACGGTCACGGGACCGCCCAGCAACCTACGGGCGAGCCGCCCGGCCAACTCGACGTGTCGGCGGACACCCGCCGTCCACTTCTCCTCGGGGACGGTGACGTCTTTGGCATCGGGGTCGCTCGACCACCGCACCTCCGAGTTGGACGGGGTCACCTGGCCGGCCGGCTTGGCCGCCTCGGCGCGCCGGATCGAGTCCCACGCGGCCGACGAGAACGAGCGTGGCTCAATGACGGCGTACCCCTGGCTGACCGCCAGCTTGGTGCCCTCGGGGTCGCTGGGGTCCCGGATGACGACCTTGTCGCCGTACCGGTCCGTGATGACCGACTTGACGGCCTCGGTGCTCAGGAGGTCCGTCTCCATCGCGTCCGCCACCCACGCGTCGCCCGCCCGTTCTTTGGGGAGCTGGTCGTGCATCGCGTTGAGCACGAGGGCCCTGACGGTCCGGAGGTACGCGGGCGTCACGTTGTCGCGGTCGGTGTTGAGCGGGACCTTCTGGGCGATGTCGACGTGCCAGACGCAGTCGATCGGGACGACCGGGATGCCCAGTTCGTAGAGGGTGGCGGTCTCGCCGTGCAACACGCTCATGACCCGCACGGTCGTTTGCCGGCGGGTCGCGCGCAGGTAGCCCTCCTGGTCGGCCTGCTCGGTCGCGAGGGTGGCGGAGAATGTGCTCAGGGGGGCGCGCGAGTTGATCGGGTCTCCGTTGAACGTGAGGGCGACGCCGTCCGGTACCAGGACGGACCGGACGGCCCGCTCGGTGCTGTCGGCCTCTTCGTGGGTCATCCGGATGGCGACCTCGACGATCGTGCCCGTCTTCGTCGTCTTGGGCGAGTGGTGGCGGCCCTCGCGGTCGAACCGCACCGTCCCCTTGGTCGTCGTGATCGAGGAGGTGCGGGCAACCGCGATGACGAGCTTCTCACCCAGGTTGAAGCGGCCGCGCTGCTCGGGGTTCGCCTTCTTGCGCGACTCGGCGAACAGCGTGTAAGCGTCGCGAAGGTCGGCGAACCCCTCGGGGTTGTCGTCCTCGACGGTCAGGTGGTAGTAGCCGCGCGTATTCGACGCGACGAGCTGGACGGTCACGCGCGTGACGTTCTCGTCGAGCGCGTTCTGCACCAGCTCCAAGACGGCGAACTCGATGCCGCGCCGCGCCAGCAGCTTGGCCAACCCTTCCTTGTCGACCTCGAACGTCGGCTTCATCGCCCATCCCCCGTGCAGCCCTCGCAGCCCTCCTGGCCGCATCCGTCGCACACCTCGAACTCGACCGGATCGGTGTTGCGCGGGGGCCGGGAAGGCAGTGCCGCCCGCGCGACCTGCCCGCGCTGCTCGGCGAGCCGCTCCAACCCGGCCGCAATGACCTCGTGGGTGGCGAACGCTTCGATCTCCGCCTTCGCCTGGCTGACGACCTTTTCGGCCGACTCCTGAAATTGCTCGACCATGAAGGGGGCGTTGTCCCGCAAGTCCATCACGACCTTGTCGAGGATGCCGAGCAGCTCGCGGGCCCGCCCCTTCGAGACGGTCGCGCCAGACTCGACGAGTGCGGCGAAGGCGTCGCGCGCGTTCGTCGCCTTGATGACCGTCCCCTTGACCTTCTCGGCGAAGCCATCCCGGATCTTCACGTTCTCGGTGACGACGGCCTCGGGGACCGGCTCCATCGGGCACCCCTCGACCGATCGGATCGTACAGGGGACGCCTTCGCCCACATTCATCGTGGTGATCGCCTCGGCGAACTGGGCGGCCGACATCTCGACCTCGACGATCGGGACGCGCCCATCGGTCCTGTGGCGGTCGTAGCCGAGCGACGAATGGACTACCTGGGCGCGGTGGACCCGCAGGACGATGAAGTGGTGGTGGCGCTCCAGGTGGGAGCCGAACAGGTGGGTGGACCCCTGCACCCGCGAGAACCCGACCAGCCCGAACGACTCGTGCCGTTCGGTCAGCTCCTTGTCACCATGTCGCTCGACCGACTCGGCCGAGTAGGGGGTTCGGTCCGGGGTCGGCCCACCCGCCTCGACCCGCTTGACCGCATCTTCCAGACGGCGGATCTCCGGCCAGAAGTCCCGGAGGCTCACCTTTTGGTAGTCCTTCCCCTTGGTCTGCGCGTGCCACGCGGCCACCGCGCTCTTGACCCGCTCGATCAGCTCTTTGGTCTTCATGGCTTGTCCTCCAGGGTCGCGAGGCACGCGAGCACCTCTTCGTACGCTTCGATCCGTCCCTGGGCGTGCGCCATGCTGACGGATGCCGCAGCAAGCGCGTGGGCGTTGGAGTGGGTACCGTCCGTGTTCGCCTGGATGCTGCCCAGCGCGTGTGCGTGCGCTTGCTTGGCAGACCGCAGGTTGTTCTCCAACAGCCGCAGGATCAACGCGATCTGACCCATCACCGCCCTACCCTTCCCCAGACCTGGATGCACGCGTCTTCGTTGCCCGACCAGAAGGCTCGCAAGCCCGCGTCCCGCAGGGCCTCGACGATCTCCTCGCCCTTCCCATCCCACCGGATGAACAGGGGGACGTGCCGGGTCAGGTTGCCGGCCTCGTCGAACGCGTGCTCGTCGTCCTGGTCGTGCCAGAACGTGTACTTGAGCCGCTTGGTGCGCGGGTGCAGCCGGTGCCACTCGGTGTGGATGGCGGCAGTGCCGCACGAGCTGCAATCCCAGAACGGGCACTTGGGCACCAGGTAGCCGGCCTTCACGAGCCGCTTGAGTGCGCGGCGCACGAGGCTGCGGTCATTCAGTTCCTTCTTGGTCATGACGTCCGCTTCTCGATCTCGTCGGCCTGTCGGTCGACCTTGGCGGCCTGCTCGATGCACGCGGCCCGGTCGCGATCCGTCTTCCTCCACCCCTTGGCCTCCTGGCGCCACCGCTCCGCGCAAGCGCGCAAGTACCGGACGTGCTCGGCGGGCGTGCGGGTGATTCCATCGCTTCCCAGGTGCATCATCGTGACCTCTTGGCCGGCGGCTGCGTGCCCATGCTGCCGTGCTTGGCGCCGCACCCGCATCGCTTCCCCGAGCCCGACAGCGACCAGACGAACGCGGTCACGTGCGCGCCACAGATGGGGCACACGAGCGTGATGCGCGTCCGACCCATCTCGGTGGTCCGGCCGATGACCTCGTAGGGGAGGAAGCGGGGGGACAGCATCAGTAGTCCCCTCCCCACGGGTCCGTGTCGGCCGCCAGGATGTCGGAGAGGGACTCGCCCGTCTCCTCGCCCCACTGGCTCCGGGGGGCGAGCTGCTGGCCCGCGTGGTTGTAGTCGCGGCCGCAGTCGCACGTGTTCGTGAACCCGGAGCAGTAGACCTCCTGGCCGCACCCACACCGGATCACCGGAACGGTCCGGCGGCCCCACTGCTCGCGTCGGATGATCGTCGCCATCGCTACCCCTCCTCCGCCCCGAAGTCCGCGACCAGCTTGGCGGCCGCGTCATCCAGCTCGCCCGTCACCCCGAGGACCAGGTCGGCCACGCAGGTGGGCAGGGCATCCGTTCGACCGAACCAGCTTCCCCCACCCCACCGGTAGCCGGCTGCCTTGAGCGCCTTGATGACGCTGTAGTCGGGCTTCTCGGCGAACCGGACGGTCGTGTAGCCGGGGCACGCCTTCGACTCTTCGACCAGCACACCCCCAGGCGCCTCCTCCGCCTCGGCCCGCTTGGCCTGGTCGCGCTTGATGACCTCGATGCGCTCACGGTCCCGGCGAATCGACGCCGCCGTGTTGGTCGTGCTGCACGGACTCTTAAGGTACGGGCACAGCTTCATCGTGTGGGCGAGGGTGTCGGCGAGGGCGTCACCGAACAGCCGGGCGACCTCGTCGCGCCCGCCCTTCCGCCACGCCTTGTTGATGGCCTTGTCGTGCTCGATGTCCGCCTCCCGCTCCTTGATGCGGGCTTCGAGGGCTTCGATGGCGTTGTCGTCGTCGGAGAAGACGGCCCGTTCGAGCTGAGCCTCCAGGCCCGACGCCTTGGCCTCGTGGGTCCGGGCCTTGTCGGCATCCGCGCACGCGGCCGTCATGCCCGTGTGGATGCGGTCCACATCCTTGCGGGCGCGCCGTTCACTGTGATGGCCAACCAGGATGGGCTGGCCGAACGGAATGGCATCGGCGATCCGGCTGACCGCCGCGAACCGGGCATTCGACCGGGCCGCTGCCTTGTCGGCCCACTCGCGTCGGCGTTCGATCTTGCGCTCCAGTCGTTCTCGGCGGGTCATCTTCGTCTCCCTTCCAGCTTACGTGCTCACCTTAGCACCCGGTGTTGCGGGTGTCAAGCATTTTCGATCCGTCCCGTCACCAGCAGGGTCGCGGCGAACGCCTCCGCCCCCTCCGCGAACGTCACGGCCTTCTCGTACGTGAACGGGCCGAACAGCTTGAGGCAGAGGAGCCCCTTCCGGACCGACACGAAATACTCGATCGGGCGGTCCAGCACCTTCCGCTCGACCACGATCATCGAGTAGGGACCGCACCCTCGGACGTCGAGGTCGCAATCATAGATGGTGGCACTCGCTTCTCGTAGCAGCATGACGGCTCCCTTACTAGTACCGCTTGACCAGCCGCTTGCGCGGCTTCCTCTTCGCCTTCGTGGCTGCCTCGGCACGCGTGACCTGCCAGATGACCGACAGGGCCACGTGGGCGAGCGGGAGGACGTACTCGCGGCGACGTCGGAGCGGCCGCACCCGAATGAGCGGCCCCTCGATCACGACAGTCGCGACCGCGACCCCATCGAAGTTCTCGCCCGACACCTTGAACCTCGCCTTCCTCATGTCCGCCTCCTAGTGGTCGCCGGCCGGTCCGGCGCGGTAGCCATCGGCCGTCACCCGCCAGGCCATCCCAGCCGGGGTCGGGGCGGGCCGGACGGTCGCGATGGTGGCGGTGTAGAAGTCGACCGCCTCGCAGACGTCTGCGAGGGCCTTGCCGGAGTCGGGGTCGAGGGTCTTGAGCGCCTCCTCCGAGACGCACAGGTCGATCGGCGCCTTCCAGTCGGCCGGTTTGACCAGCTCGAACGCCTTTTCCATCTTGGCCAGGTACGCATCGTCGAAGTCCATCGCCGCCTCCTTCAGAAGACCAGCCGGGCGACCAGGCAGGTCACCAGGCAGATTCGGTGTCGCCAGACCCAGGGCATCACGACCACCAGCCAGCGAACCGCCCGTACCAGTAGACGGCTGGGACCACCACGGTCGCGACCACGTTGACCGCCTGGAGGGTCTGGAGGGTGTTGAGCCGATCGACGACCTCATCGACCAGGGCGGCCTCGTTCAGCGTCAGTGCGTGCGCCCTCATGGCCAACCTCCCTTCCAGCTTACGAGTAGACTGTAGCATGGTACGTTGCACGTGTCAAGAGTTATTTTTTTCTGTTGACACCCGCAAGCGGCCGTGCTAGAGTGGATACGTAAGCTGGGAAGGAGGTTGAAGGTGGCCGATCTGCTGCGAGAACGATTGCTCCTCCGGTGCTCGGCCTGCAAGGACGTCAAGGCGGTGGACCTCGACTACGAGGCCCGTCGCGAGCGGATCGGGTACGGGCGGTTCGAGACCCGCCGCTACTACGTGACCAAGTCGGGGGCCAAGACGAACTTCGCCCCCGAGGGCTGGCTGCCCGCTTCCCTGATGGTCTGCTGCGGGCTCCGCCGGGTTGCCAAGCGAGTGGTGGCCCACGAGAACAAGGACCACGAGTGCGACCCACGCTGCATGAACGCAACGGGGCCTAGCTGCTCGTGCTCATGCAACGGTCTGAACCACGGGGCCAGTTGGCTGGTCCTCGGAGCAACGTCATGAAGAAGGACACGATGCGCGGCACTTGCCCCGCCTGCTTCCGCGCCCACGACGTCGACGACAGCGTCCTCCACAAGCACGGGTGGAGTGAGGTCGGGCGCCGGACGGTCGGGAGCCACGGGAACGCCTGGCACGTCGGCGCCTGCTTCGGGGTCGGCCGCAAGCCCTTCGAGGTCTCGCCCGAGGGGACTTGGGCGTTCCTCACGGAAGTCATCTTCCCGGCCGCCCTGGCGGGCGGCGCGATCGTCAACCGGTTGCGTGCGCGGCCTACCCTGACCATCAAGTACGAGTGGGACACGGGCGCGCGGGATAGCCGCTACAGGGCCGTCTACGAGCCCCGCACCATCGAGCTGACGGCCGGCGAGACCCGCAAGGTCTCGACCGGCGTCAACACCTGGAACGTCCGGACCTTCGAGTACGAGTACGAGTGGACCCTTCGGCTCCACAACGCCGAGGCCGAGTGGGAGTCGGTCAAGGCAGAGGGAGCCCGCCTCTTACGGGGCGGCCGCCGCCTGGAAGGCCGGCACCCTCGCGGCCAAGCCGGTCAAGACCACGACCATCCACTTGCTGGGCCGTGCCGGGCGGGCGATGTGCGCAGGTTGGCGGTCGAGCGGCTACCGCGCCACCACAGAAGACCCCGCGGCCGTCACGTGCTCGCGGTGCCGCAAGTATGCTGGAGGATGACCAATGAAGCCGACGAAGAAAATGCTTGACATCCGCAATCAACCTGCTATGCTATCCGTGTAAGCTGGGAGGCAACGGGATGGCCAAGACGAGGTCGACGACATCATGTACGTCGAGCCGGATGCCTCGAAGCTCGCGACGGTCGCGGAAATGAAGCGGTGGGTCATCCGGCACAACCCGTCCGTCTGGCTCAAGCCCGGCGACCTCATCCGGAAGCTCGGGCTCAAGGGCGCCGACAAGCGAGCCGTCCTGGACGACATCAACGGGTGGATCGAGGCGAACGATGAGCACACGGGGCCGGGCGAGATGCCGGGTCCGGTCGAGTGGGCAGTCGACGACCTATGGGCCGCCTGGTTGATCAAGACATCGACGGGCTGGCGGAAGCGCCGGGCGATCGTGGAGGTGTTCGGTGCGACCTAGCACGATGGGAACGGGCCGGGCGACGGCAGTCTACCTGGGCGACGAGAAGATCCAGTTCACGCACATGCGGTGCGGTCACGTCTGGGTCGTCGATTACGCGAAGAAGCCCGCCCACAAGCGCCTGGGCGGGCCAACGGGCTGCAAGATGATGGCGAGCTGGTGGAGCGCCGAAAAGGGTGGGTGCATCTCTGCGTGTCCGAAGTGCGAACGGGCCGCCAGGAAGGCGGCAGGGCCCGCGTGTGGCAAGGGCACCGGCACCTACCGCTGCAAGCGTGCTCTGGGACACCGCGGACCGTGCGGGAACCGAGGCGCATAGAGAACGCTTGACACACGCAAGCCGACATGCTACGGTGAACATGTAAGCTGGGAGGTGAGAGATGGCGAAGCGCGGTGAGTCCCTGAAGGATCTGGCTGGTGCGGCTTCCAAGAAGGCGGCGGCGGTCGCGAAGGCGACCCACTACCGCGGCCCCGAGTACGAGGCGGCCACCCGCGAGGCCGCTCGCCTGACCGACCTCCTCCTCAACGAGACGCTGGACGCCATCGAGGCCGCCCCCGTCCCGCTCGTCCGTGACCCCGCGATGCGGTCGAAGGGGCGGAAGGAGTGGGCGGATGCCGTCCGCGCCCTCTTCAAGGACCTCGGCATCCCGCACGTCTCGGTGACGCGCCCGAGCTACTCGATGGCCTGCTCGATCGACATCCGGTTGCCCTCGACGAGCCACGGGTACCACGGGTCCGCCGAGTACCGCGAGTGCCCCCGGTGCGTGCGGCGCCGCCGCGGTGAGGAGCGGGTCGAGCGCCTCATCCTGGCCGCCTACCCCGACCTGAACAACCGGTCGGACCCGATGGTCGACCACTTCGACTACTGCCTGATGGTCAGCTAGACCGCCACGTACCCGCAGCCCCCCTGACCCGCACGAGCCGCGTGGACCATCTTCATGGCACGGCCCTTCTGGCTCCCCCGCCCCATCGAGCGGCAGGGGTGCCCGGCGAGCTGCCGGCATGATGGGCAGGTGACGGCGAGGGGGTTGGGGACGCGCGTCTCAGCCGCTCGCTCGCGTGCCCCAACCCGATCGCGCTCGCGTTCGCGCGCCAGCCGTTCGGCCCGCATCTTCTCGTCGAACAGGTGGTCCAGAAGGGTGCCGCGGTACCGGGCGGACTGCTCGGAGGCGAGGTGCTCGGCAATCTCCTTGCGGGTGAACCCCATCACGCGATCCTGACGACATGGATGAAGGGGAGGCGGAGCGGACGACCGGCCCAATCGGGTCGGTTGTCGTCCCACCAGGCCAGCATCCGCCAGATCGCGTCGGGCCCATCGTCGACCATGCCGCCTACGATGCCCGCGGGTTCCACCGCACCCGCGCATCGGTAGCACACGTACCCGACCGTCTGGCACGACCCGCACGTCGTGCAGAAGTCGTCATCGTCGTCGATGTAGTAGGTGTTGGCGAAGTAGCTGGCGAGCTGGTCGGCAAGCCACTCGTGCCTGGGGGCATGCAGGCCGAGCCTCCGATCTCGGTTGTCGCGGCGGTTGCCGTCGAGCTTGCCGAAGTGGCAGAGGGGGCAGCGGGGCCGATGGAGTTCGCCTTTGTAGGGGTAGGGGGGCGGCTTCTTCTTGTAGAGGTCCCGGACGCCGAACTCGGACGGGTTGCGCTGGTAGGACGCCCGCACGTCCGCCGGCCCCCACCCGAACCAGTGCTTGTCCGCCCGGTCGATCACGGCGCGCATCCCCTTCTTGATCGTCCGGCTCATGGGAAACGAATGCTGGGCCACCGCCGCTTCATCGCGATGGCGAGCTGGATGAGGGCCGCGCAGAGCGAGCGGTGCGGCTCGTTCAGCCCATGAAGGCGGGCCCGGAGCTTCGCGATGTACTCGTCGGCGGTCAATGCCCCCGAAAGGTAGATCGGCGGAACACGGGGGTCCAGGGGTGTTGATGGGTTGTGGAGGAGAAAAAGGTTGACAGGGACGAAGGCGACCATTTAGGGTGCCGGCTCCCGACCAAGACGGTCTGCCCCGTCTCGGCCTGGGCGCGGGACTCCTGTGATCCGACTACCACACGAAGCGGCGGCATCTTCGCGTTGCGAGGGGGTGACCCCCGGCAACAAGGGACCGAACCCGGACCGCTCGCGGGTCCCCCCGGGCCGGCTCCCTGGCAGAACGAAGGTGCCGCCGCTTCACCATTTTGGGTGGGACGTTGGGGCGGCGTAAGCCACGGGTCCACTGCGCCCTTTTCGTCCCAATCGGTCGGCGCTACCGAGCGGATGACGACCAGTTCCACGCGACACCGGCGAGTTGGCACGAGGCCGTCCGGACGCTGTCGAGATCGGTCAACCTGTCGCCCGCCACCCTCTTGGTCCTGGAAGCTGTCGCCCGCCAGCTCACCTACAAGACGGAAGGGGAGGGCATCCCGCCCGGCACCGAGAAGGAAGCGATCGACGCCAACCCCGAGTGGGCCGCCATCCGCGAGGACGCCTTCAAGAAGGTCGAAGGCTTGACCGTCCGGATCACCAAGGAGGGGGTCGCGGCCGATGCGTGCGTATCGGTCGCGCAAGCCAAGACGTCACTCAAGAGGCTCGCCGGCCTGGGCGTCATCAAGGCGGTCTCGACCATCCGGCACGCCCCCAAGAAGGGGGATCGAGGTGGGACGGTCTGGCAGGTCGGGAGCGCGGCCGACGTACTGGAGATCGCCAACAAGGTGGTCAAGCTGAAGCCAGGAAGGGGGTCAAGGCTACCCCCTTCTCAGCACGAAACTACAGAGGAAAAAAGGGGGTCAGGACTACCCCCTTCATCAGGAAGGGGGTCAGGACTACCCCCTCAAGGGGGTCAGGACTACCCCCTTAAGGGGTCAGGGACTACCCCCTTAAGGGGGTCAGGACTACCCCCTTCTCGATCGCCAAGTACTGGGAATGACTCAGAAATCGAGTTTTGCCTTAAAGGTAGTAAGAGGGATAGTGAATCAATGGTCGGAAAGAGGTTGAATATAGAAGGCGGATCGCGCGGCGGCACAGCGCTGCCTCCCTCTTCGTCTTCGAGGGTATCGGCAAGTCATCCGGGAACTGTCCTCGACGGCATCCTCTCGGTCGCCATCCTGAACGCTCGTGTGATCTACCGGACGCTCGAACCTGGAGATCCCTCTCGTGCTCCCCTGTGGTTCGGGACGGCCCTTCCCGACGACCTCACGGAGGTGTCCGCATTCTTGACCAACATCCGTGACGGCGACTACGACCCGGCCCTCTGGGCGGCGGTCTCCTGCTGGGTGGCGGACGCCCGCGAGCTGACCAGCCTGACGGCAACGCTGTCGTCCGCGCTCTACTGGCTGGTCCGCCCGATCGTCACGGGGTTCGCGGCCGAGCAGCTCTGGCGGGTGGTGAGCCGGCCGGGCCAGCCGGGCGCCCTGGAGGTCGCGGCCCGCGTGTTCCCCGAGGGCGGGGGGCGGGCGGTCCGGCGGGGCGGCGTCAACGACCCGACCGTCTCGGCCGCCTACTGCAAGTCGATCGGTTGGTTGATCGGGTCGATCGACCGGATCGACCAGTACGGCGCCCAGGACTACTGGGGGGCCCGGTACGCCAACTGGACGGACTACGGCGAGCAGCTCCGCCGCCA
>Ga0207423_1000002_pt1 | contig 40468 bp, 54 predicted proteins | sample Browns_ThreeSqA__FD_184848 | JGI IMG/M metagenome (GOLD analysis project Ga0207423, IMG submission 184848) | Wetland microbial communities from the San Francisco Bay, California, USA, that impact long-term carbon sequestration -... | ecosystem: Environmental > Aquatic > Marine > Wetlands ... | reverse complement strand
AAGACAAACAGCAGGGAGTCATCTAATGCTGGACGAACGCCCCGGCGTGGATCCCAAGATGGTAATCTCCGCCCTCGCCACCGCCGCCCTGTTCTGGGGGCTGCTCGCGATCGTGTGGTTCGCATGAGCGAAACGGAAGACAAGTACGTCGGCCCGAATGTGCCACTGGACGACCTGCTCCCACCCGGAACACTGGAAGAGCTACGGAAGGTGACAGGAAGGACGTTTCGGATCGTCGGGTACGACTCTGAAACAAAGACCCTGAGGCTCAAAGAGGATGCTGACGTGATCGACGACGACGAGGAGTTCCTGCTGTCGCTCTTCCGCTGGATCTTCTGGGCGGCGGTCGTGGGGTTCCTCTTCGTGCTCGCGGTGGCGGTGTTCGGATGAAGGGAGAGAGATGAGCGGCGGATACTTCGACTACGCGCAGTACCGACTGAGCGACATGATGACGTTGATCGCGGAGGCGATCGAGAAGTACAAAGACGGAGAGGATGCGTTCTCTGAAAAGACGATCCAAGAGTTCCGCAATGGAATCGCTGCTCTCGAACGCGCCAGGATCTACGCGCAGAGAATCGACTGGCTCGTCAGCGGAGACGATGGCGAGGAAGATTTCCACCGAAGGCTCGCCGAGGAACTGTCATGACCTCCAGCTACTGGCGCTTCCTCGTGCTCGTCTGGACGTACCACGAGGTGGATAGGGTCTACACTTGGTGAGTGCCACGACCCTCGCCCTCGACCTCGCAACCTCCACCGGCTGGGCGCAGCGACTCGACGACGGCAAGATCCGGTCCGGCACCGAAGTCCTCTACGGGGACGCCCAGGTCAAGCTCGGAAACTTCCTCGTCTGGCTGGAGAACTCACTCCCCACCGAGGCCATCGTCATAGAGGGTGGGTTCAAGAGGGGAAGCAACGCATGGTGGCTCAACGGACTCGGAGCCATCGCCTGTGCCGTCGCTAAGAAGCACAGGCTCGGGTTCCACAAGTACCAGCCGACGACGATCAAGAAGGCCACCACGGGCAGCGGGAAGGCCAGCAAGGCCACCATGCAGAAGCTCGTCAGGGCACGGACTGGGATCGTCACGAAGACCGACGACGAGGCCGACGCGATAGCTGTTCTGTTGTGCCACGAGGCGCGGAGGCTAGAGTTCTTCTGACACACCCCCAGGGGGCTCCTCAATATCGGGGGGCCCCCACTTTTTGAGCGCCCCGGGGCGTCCACAACCACCCCGGGGCCAGAGAGAGAGGAGTTTCAGCAGGTCGGCGTATCGCACGGAACCAGGTCCGCCGTCGGGTCTCCCCCGCAAGAAGAGAACGGCGCAGGCGGAGCAGAACCACCGTTGAACAGGTACGCCAGGATGTAGATCGGGTCCGAGATGTTGTAGTTCCCATCGTCGTTCGCGTCGAGCGAGTCGTAGCAGTCGGGGACGTTCGTGCCGAACAACGTGGAGAGACCAGTCAGCGCGTCGGCAATGTTCACCGTGTCGTCGCCGTTCACGTCCCCGCGGATGAAGTTGTTCGGGACGATCACGAAGACACTACAAAGCATCCCAGAGTTCGCTTCGTCGATCGGGAAGTCCACTCCCGGCTGCTGCGAGGCAACCGTCTGAGCCGTCCCACACGGCGTGTTCCCGACCGCCTGCATCGCCGTGAGATACCCAGTCGTCGGCGTCGTCGGGCACTCCATCGTCACGATGAACAGCGTGGCGTCAGTCGAGATCGGATTCCCGGTCCCGGTGATGTCCACGATGATCCCAATGTTCATGAAGTCTGTCTCAGCTGGAGCACTCGGGCACGACAGGAACGGCGGCTGAGACCAGTCGAAGAAGTCCGGGTTCAGTGCGGCGAAGACGCTGCCAAGTTGGACGTTGCTCACCGTCAGGAAGTCCGAGTTCCAGAACAGCGCGACCTGGACTCCGGCGAACGCGCTGCCGTCCCAGTCCGCATCGATGTCCATGTCCACGTCGGACCCAGCGATCAGGACTACCGGGTCCTCAAGCTGGATCGTCCAGTCCTGCGCTTGGACCGCCACCCCACAGAAGAGAACGCAAAGCATCACCAGGAACCGCATTGGAACCACCTTTCAACAAAACCAGCCGGGTGCGGGGAACCGCTACAACCACAAGTTGCAGGGGAGAATGACACCCGGCCGGTACCGCGAAATCGGATGAAGTGCTCGCCGAGCACCGGACGTTTGGGACGTTGACCACGCACGACAATGGGGACATTGGTATTTGTGGTGGCGCCCGGCGAGCTGACCGCAGATGAGGATCACCCCCCCTCGGCGGAGCCGTTGCGAGACAGCGCCTCCTTGAACTTCTGCCCGAGGATGAACGCGACCGCCACGCACGAGGCGTAGCGCACCTGATCGATCGCAGGAATGGGGGCCTGGGTGATCCACGCGATCACCGAGACGGTGACGAGCAAGGTGGTCTTCGAGCTGACGGTGAAGACACGATCGACGATCGACTTGCCTGCCTCGAACATCACGCCACCGGCTTCCTACCGGCGAACCCGCCGATCCCGAGAAGGCCGAAGAGGATCGTGCTCCCGACCTGGATCCAGTTGGTGCTCTCCTCCTGGATCTTGCCGGCGAGCAGCTCACGCTCGGCACGCAGCTCCTTCAGCGTAGCCTGCGTGCGCGCCAGGCTGGTCGCTGCTGCGTTCCGGGCTGCGAGAGACAGCTCCTCCAACTTGACCTGCTGCTGGAGCGCCCACTCCTGATCGGTGAGCTCGGCGATCTGGTGATCGACGACATCCAGCCGCTTCATGTCGGCCTGATTGCAGCCGACCAGCCACGAACAGGACAGAACACCGAGCAGCGCGAGCCAGAGGTACCTCGGCTTCGGCTTCTTCGGCTTCGCCTTCTTCGCCATTCGACTCCTTCCCCGAGCCGCAGCTCGGTCATTCCTAGAGCGGCGGGAACACCTGCTGCATGGCCGCCACTTCCGCCTGGTGACGGGTCGCGAAGTCTTCCTCAGACTCCCCCTGGAGCCTGGTCGTCGTCACCGTGTGCGTACCGCGAGCACTCTTCCACGTCGTCGTTACGGTCGTCAATTGAATCGCTCCAATCGAAGTCCCTGTGATTTCGATCTCCGTCTTGAACGCGCTGGCCGCATTCAGGATCTCCTTGATGGTCGCGGGCTTGATCTGCTCCTGCTTCCAGATGGCGAAGCTGAGCATGAGCCCGACCGCGATGATGATGAAGAGGATCGCTCTTTGCATTGCTCATTCACGGATTCTTCGGGCGCTGATCCTGGGAGTCCATCCGCTCCTTGATGAGCCTGACCTGCTCCTCGATTCTAGTGATCCGCAGGTCGATCGCCTGCTGCTTCTCGGACAGAGGTTTGATCTCGTCACGAACAATGACGCGAATGTCGTTGTAGGAAGGGATCCGCAACATGAAGGCAGTGGCACCACCGAACATGACGACCGCCATGCCGAGAGTGATGGCCGTCTGCTTCGAGATCGGCTGGAAGCTGGTCTGCTCTTCGGTCATCAGTTGACCTCCCACGGGTCGAAGCCCGCGATGCGTTCCTCGGCCTTGAGGAAGTCCTCGAAGTATCTCCTAGTCCCGGCGTTCGGCAGGTTCGGGCCAACGTCCAGGAGCGCACGCAAGATCACAAGGTTCTGCCCAGGCAACAGGCGGCGAATCCGGCTGGCGTCCTGCGCCTCGAACTCTTCCCGACCAAGGCTTCCAAGAGCCCCTAGCAAGTCCTGCCCGAGCCCGACCGTCGGCCCGAGAAGTGAGTCGATCACGTCTCGAGACGCGTAGCGCGAGGTCGGGCCGACGCCGAGACCGAGCACCTTTTCTCCGCCGGAGACGATCTCCATGAGGAGGCCCAGGCTCCCCGCCCTGTCGATCCCCTCGAGGATCCATCGCTTCTGCCAGGACTCGACGTTCCCGTCTTTGTCCATCTTCTCCGCGAACGGGTCTTCGCCCTTGAGCCACTGGTGGAGCATGTAGACCTGCGACCCGATCAGACTCGCCATGACGAAGGTGGCGGCCGGACCGGGGTCCCCGATCAGCTTCCCGTCGATTGTCCGCTGGAGCGCCGGAACCAGGAACCGCTGCGTCACCGCGAACTGGAACGGCCGGAACTGGAAGAGCATCCGACCGAGCGGGTGGTTCGTCGCGAAGGGCGGCAGATCACCATGGGACGGCGTGATGATCGTGTCGTTCACGCCCTTCCCGATCGCCGCGTTGACCGTCAGGCGCAGGTTCCGTAGGCGGTCCTGGCTCAGCCCAGTCAGCCGGTCCATGCCGGTCTCCGGACGCCACGAATCCAGGTTCGCTTGGTAGAAGTTCCCGCCGATCGTCCCGGCCTCCGAGGTTGCAGCGGCTCGCATTACCTTCCGAAGATCCGCGTGGTCCTCGTCCTTGATCCCGAACCAGCGAAGCATCTGAACGTCCTGCTTCGTCGGGTTGTCGGAGAGGAGCGTCTTCGTGACCCTGTGCTCGAGCGCGTTCCAGGCGATCGCCTTGTTCACGGCGTTCCAGCGACGGATCAGCGACCAGTTGAGGACGGTCTCCCTGGCACGTTCGGCGAACCTTCCGAACCTACCCCTCGTCGGGATGTCGTCGTCCACCCCGAGCATCTTGTGAGCTCGGATCTGCCCGCCCGTACGCTCCATCGCGTACATCAACTCGGCCCCGGTGTTCTTCGGGATCTTGCCCATGATGATCGGAAGAGCGTGCCCGAGCGCCTGCATATACGGACCGAGCCCGGCGGTGGAGATCGCCATCGCCATGTCCGGGAGAGCGCCCAGAAGCAGGCCACCCATCCGGGTCGAGGTGTTGATGTCTCGGACCGCCTTGCCGAACGATGCGAAGTCCGAGGTGTCGATCCCGTGCCGGTTCCGCATCCGCAGGATCTCCGCCTCCATCGCGCGGATCTCTTTCCTCATTGTCCGCTGGACGGAATCGGTGAAGGCGGCACCTGGGTTGTCCCTGCGCGTCCCACGCTCGATCAGGGCTGCGAAGTGCTCGGTCCCAACGTTCGTTGCGAAGATGCTAGAGCGGGCGGCGGAGACCTGCTCATGGACGATGGCGTTCACAGCGTCGAGACGGCGCTGGATCTGTTCAGGTGTCGCTGCGTCTCCAAGCGTGAAGTCGTTGTCGCGGAAGCGGAGTTCATCGAACCGGCTGGCCTGGGATCCAGGGCGAGCGCCCACCTGCTGGTCGATTGTCCTAGCGATCCGGTCGAGCGATCGTGTCGCCATCGCCGCCCTTGCGTGGCTGGCGTTGACCTCCTGCCGCCGACCCTTGATCGTGTCATTGAGACGTTGGAGTTTCTCTTTTACTCCGTCGATCGCACGCTTCGCCGTGAGCGCCTGCTCCTCGACAACATCCACCGTGGCGAGTTGCTCCTCGAGAGCCTCCCTGGCTGCCCGAAGGTCGTCACTCTCAGTCCTCGCGATGATCCGAGATTCCTTCAGCACCTCGAGCCGGTGGTGTAGGTTCGCGATCGCCTTCGTTGCAGGAACGAGATCGGACCCCTGCCCGGACACCGAGGCGACCGAACGGATCTGGGCCGCCCGCTGGGCCGCGACCTCTCCTTCGCGCCTGCGGATCTCCGCCCCCGCCCGCAGCCGCTTCGCCTCGCGCCTGGCCGCGCCCCGCCCATGTCGCATCGTGGGGAGTTCGGCTTCGATCTGCTCCGCCCTGGCGATCGCTTCCTTCGACTCCCCGGAGGCTCGCTCGAAGGACTGTGACAGAATGTCCGCCCCGCCCCTGGCAAAGTCCGCCTCGCTCCGGCGTTCGACCCGGACGTACTCTGGGAGTCCCTTCTCGTCGCGCTGCTTGTTGAGGTCGGAGAGCTGCTTCTCAGTCTGGGCGATCTGTTTGTCGAGTTGCTTGAGGCGGACGACCTGCTCTTTCTCGAGGTCACGGACCCTGGCCTGCGCTTCCTTGCCACCGGCCTGTGCTTCCTCGAGTTCCGGGAAGACCGTCCGGAGGCGTTCGATCTGCGCCCTCCTACGCTCTGCCTCCCCGGAGAACTCCTCGATGTCGCGCCGGAGGCGCAGGCGCGTGGCCCGCTCCTTCTTGCGGACCTCGGTCGCCGCGTGGATCTCGTCCATCGTGACGTTCAGGTTGTTCGAGATCCCGGCGGCCTGGGAGTCGCGGATCAGGCGGAGTTCCGTGGCGAGCCTTGCCGCCTGGGCGTCATCGCTGATGTCCCCGGCCCGAACGAGGATCTCCCCGGCCGAGGCGTCGTCTACACCGAACTCTCTGGCACCCTCGACCCGCTGGTCCAGTTCGCGCAGATCTCGGCCAAGCCTACGGACGAGCGGCGTCTTCCCTCCGAGGGTTCGTTCCACTTTGTCGGCGATCATTAGGTCAGGAAGCACCGAGCGAATCAGACGGTTCGCCAGAGCCCGCACGTCGTTGACGTAGAACTCCTCGAGGAACCGCTCGTCGATGTTCAGGACGCGCCCACGGATTGCACTCTGCGGGGCGCTGATCGTGTCGCTGGCTCTGGGCAAGAGGTTGTCGGTGATGCTGTGGACGAGGTTCTGGAAGTCCCGCCCAGTCGGGTCGTCGAGGGTCGCCATGACGGACTCGAGTTCCCGCGCCTGGTCCTCGTACCACGCCGCGTCAGAAGCGTCCTCGGCCTCGTCAGCCAGGGATCGGAAAGCCTCGATCTTGTCCTTGAACTCCGGCTTGAGCTTCTGTCTGTCCAGAAGTCCCGCGCGGGCTGCTTCCTGGAGGTGCGGCAGATTAGCCTGGGCGTACTCCTGGTCGATCACCCGGTTGAGGAGCGAGCCGTCGAGGAGCGCCAGGATCTCTTTAGCTGCCGCCCTCCGTGCGGGGCTACTGGTCGTCGCGCCAACGAAGTCGGCGGTCCTGTAGATCGCATCCCGGAACTCGCGGAAGTTCTTTGCGATCTCCCCGATCACTTTCCGCTGATCGTCGGTTTGGAGACGTTCGAACGGATCGACATCAACCCCTCTCCGCCAGACCGGACGACCGGCGGTCTTGTCGTCCCTGCGGCTGGCGAACCCAGCCATCTCGTAGACCTCGCTCTCCGGGATGTCACCGAAGATCGCGCGGTTGCGCTCGTAGATGTCGGTCGCTTCCCTGACGAATGCCCTGGCAGACCGCTCGAGCCCCTCGCCGATCGCCTCCATGCTGACGCCGACCCCTTCCGGAAGGTTCTCGGCGTGGAAGTGGCCGGTGAGGATCTGGTTAACGATCCGGCTCTCCTGGACCTTGGAGCGGGCCAGGCGCATGGCGGGGGAGAAGATCAGCGGGGCGGTGACGATCCGCCCGAGCCGGTTGTCGAGGGCCAGGAGCTTCGCCAGATTCGGGTCCTTCTTCTCGAGCACGTCGAGGATCTTCCCCCGCATCGGGTCGTCCTCGGCGAACGTGAACTTGGCCGGGGAGTCCTGGAGAAGACCCAGGGCGTTGGCGAACTCCGGATCCTCCCGGGCAGCGTCGATGAACACCTCGGCGTGCGCTCGCCTCGCCGCCCCGACCGACTCGTGCCCGAGGAGTCCATAGAGGGCCTTCCGCTTGGCCCCCCCAATCCCACCCCCGGCGCTCCCCAGGATCGACCCGAACAGGCCGGTCCCAAGGACGTTCATGGTGGCCTCCTCCGTCGTCAGGAGGGGCCGTTCCTCGAGCAAGAGGGACTGGACCACAGCCTCGGACAGAGCGGCCTCCAGGCCCGTCCTAGCCCCCGTCCTTGCGGCCGACCGGAGGACCGACCGGGAGGCCGTCCGGGACGCCAGGGCGGCCTTGCCGACCAGCCCAGCGGCCTTTGCGGCGGTCCCAAGGAAGATGTAGTTCGTCGGGTCCAGGAGCCCAGCTGAGAGGTAGACCGGAAGCCCCTGGATCAGTCCGAGTTGCCCGAGCATCTCCCGGTCCCGGATCTCCCGGTCGATCTGGGTCTTCCGGTAGGCGAGCTCGGCCTGGCTCCTGGCCTCGAGCAGCTTCGGGAACTGCTTCGCGAAGGTGGCGTAGTTTCCCAACAGCGGCTCTGGGTCGAAACCGGGCTCTGGCGCGAAGACCTGATTCTGGTCGAACAGGATCCGGCTGGCCGTGAGCACCGGGTTCTCACGGAGCGCGGCCCCGAACTGTTCCAGGTAGGAGTAGTCTGGGACTGGTCCTGTGGAGAGAACATCCTGGGCCGCCTCGGCTTGCCCGAAGACTCCTGAGTTCTGAAGACGCGCCCGGTATTCGTCGTCAGTCTCGAACGGCATCAGGGTCCTCCCAGGCCAGGCGGACCAAAGCCTTCATCGCCAGGAAGACGACGAGTGCGGATCGCCTCGATCATCTCGGCTGGGGACCTGCCACGGAATCGGTCGTTCCACATCTCGATGACCCGTCGATCCGCTTGCCGCTTCGACTCCTCGTCGGCGTCAGCCGCCCGGAACGGAGCGAACGGGATGAAGAACGTGTCGAACTCCCGCGCTTCCTTCCTGTTCTCCGGCATCCCCTCAGCGACGAACTTCTTCCTGGCTGCCTCTCGAGTGCGATCCCACTCTCCGGCCAGCTCCGGGAAGAGGTAGAGAAGTGGCTTGCCGCCCGTGGCCTGGAAGAGCGTCTGGATGTTCTCTGGTAGATCGGAGGGCGGAGGCTTTGCCCTGTCCCATGTCTGGCCGTAAAGCCAGAGGCGGAACTCGCTCGGCTCCATGAGCAGGGCGCTCGCGATGTCGGACCTCTGGGCCGGGAAGTCCTCGGTCCGCAGGCGCGACATCTTCGTGGATAGGGACGAAAGGTTCGCCTGCTCCTCGAGCGCACGCCAGTCCGAAGTCTTCGGATCGACCTTGAAGATCCGAGGGATCATCCCGCCAGGCTTGTCTCCCGACTGCGTAACGCCAACTCGGAACTGTGCTGGCTCGAGGCCCTCCGCTGGGGTCTTGAAGATGAAGATCCTGTCGCGAATGTCCCCATCTTTGATGTCGATCCCCTGTGCCTCGAGACCACGAAGGATGTCGTACTCAAGAGACTGCGGAGGAAGGTCTCCGAGCGAGTCCACGATGTCGCTCGAGAAGTACTCCTTGCCGAACAGACTGATGTGCTTGTTCGTCTTCAGGAACTCCGCCACGCGATCGTCGATGTTCGCGTTCCGACCCTCCTCGCTGTCTGGGTAGCGGCTCGCGTTTCCATCGATACCAGCCCGGATCTTCCCGATCATCTCGTTCGTGATCGCGTCCACGTTCGACCCCTGGAGCTTGAAGCGATCGCGGAGCCCCTCCGCGATCCTAGTCGCCTCCCTCTCTGCCTTAAAGTCGGCTTCCGAGGGCGCGAACTGACGGCGGAGCGTGTCCCCCTTCGCGCCCTGCTGCTCCTCCTGTTGGAGCCCTTCGGTCGCCCGGACGTACGCCAGAGCGGGCGGAAGGTGCGAGAGACGGACCAACCTGTCCCGTAGCTTTTGCTGGTCCCCAGTGAATGCCGGGATCATGTCGATCGGGCGGATCCCGGCCGCCTCCTGCTCGAGTTCCGGCCTACTCGTACTCGCTTTGTGGGCGAGGAGCGGGTTCGCGCCGAGGGTCGCCGTCGCCAGAGAGATTTCCATGAGCAGTTCGGCATTGTCTGGGTTCGCCGTGTTGAACTGCCCCTGGATCCATGTGCTCACTGCCGGGGTCATGTACCCCACGCCCAGCAACTCCCGCTGGATAAACTTCGCCTTGTCCCTCGCCGGAACCTGCGGGTTGTTGAGCCAGGGCTGAACGTTCCGGAGGAAGTAGGCGTCGTGCGCCGTACGCCCCGCCTCGTTGTAGCGGATCCAGGAAAGATCCCCGCCGTTCTCGAAGAACGGCTCCATCGCCTTGTCGATCAACTCCTGGGTCCGACCATCCCGAAGGATCGCCGCTCCGAGTTGGTTACGGATCTCGTCACCTTCCGGACCAGGGATCCAGTCGGTGTCGGCGATCAGCGCCTCGAGATCCTTCATCCCAGGGCGCAAGTCGAACGTAGGGAAGAGACCGCCGTTGTCGATCGGATCTCCCCAGTCGGCCCCTCCACGAGCGTTGCGCGCCTGGAGGATCTCGCTCGCGATCACCGCAGAACGCCCTACCGCCTGGGCCTTGTCGGCGAGCGCCACGTCACCGAAGCGGTCGAAGTCGCCGTGCGCCAGGTCAGAGTTGAACCGCAGTTCGCCGAACGACCCTCCGCGCCCGATGTAGCTGTTCTTGATCGCAGAGAAGATACGGATCTTCGCGGCTTCCTTGGCCTTCTCGAATCCGGGACGCGACACTTGGTCGAGTGCGTCGAGTGCCTCCTGACCCATCATGGGGAGGAATTGCGGCTCGAACGCCTGGGCGTACTGGACCGCCTTGGACACCGTGTCGTCGATCGAGAGTCCGGCCTGGAAGTTTCTCGCCTTCTCCAACTCCTCAGTCAGATCCGCAGAGAGAAGCCCAGCCTTCGCGCCTTCGTACTTCGCGCGGACCTGCGGGTGAGTGATAGACGAGAGGGCTGCGTCGTAGGTCTCTGAGGCCCATTCCGGCCACTTCTCCCGAAGCCCGTCTTCGGTGAATGCTGGACTCTGGTAGAAGTCCGCCTTCTTTTTCTCCACTGCGGCTGCGCTGGCGCTCACGAGCTCGAATGCCTGCGCCGTGTCTCTGGTGTAGGTGAGGGCGTTCGCCTCGGCGTCCGCTTCCTTCCGCCGCTTGAGTTCCGTGTCGGCGTACGAGAGCCCGGTCGCAGCGACGGCCCCAGCGACAGCCTGGCCGATCCGCGCCGCTCCGGTCGCCGGGGCAGCCGCAGCCCCCAGAGACGGAAGGACCGGAGCGGCCCCACCGCCTACGTCACGAACCGGAATGCGAATCGGCCGCGCCATGTCTCCTCGCTTCTACGGTCTGGCAATGTAGGGGGGGACCTCGTTGCTCGACTTGAAGGCGTCCTGGAAGTCCTTCGAGCCAGTCAGAGCCCCGACCTGTCCGAGTGCACCGATCGCGCCTGCGATCCCCTCGGCACGAATCCCGCTCGCGATCCGCCGCGCGTTCACTTCCTCGAAGTTCGCGCCGGCCAGGATCGCCTGCTGGTCGTAGATCGAATCCATGAACGTCTGCGCCTGGACGAGCAGTGGGCTCCCCTGGAGAGAAACCCCAGCGGCTCCGTAGGCCGCCCGCTGTTGCGCCAGGAGGCGACGGTTCCGCTCCCGCTCGACGGTCGCTTCCCTCCGGAGCTGGTCCGCCCTGGCGCGCCCAGCACGCCTGGTGTCTGTCGCAGCCCGCTCGGACTGGACCACCTGATAGGCGGCCCCTCCGACTGCCGCGACCGCGCTCACCGCGAGAGCTACTGCCGGGGGCATTTGGCCTCCCATCGAATCATTCCCGCGACCTCTCCAACCGGGGCGAGGCCAAGCCAGGAGAACAGCCGCTCGTGCTCGTAGTTCGGCGGAGCATGAGCGAAGAGCGGTTCACCGAACGAAAGCAGCATCCCCATGTACCACCGGATCAGCCTGGCAATCCGAAGTCGGACACCCCAGGCCAGACCGATCTGCCGGACGATCCACAGTTCCTCGCCCCAAGCGAGGCGGACCGTACCGAAGCAAGCGACCGGCTCGTCCTCGAGCAAGGTCAGCCCGCGCATCCCGTCGATGAACGCCGCCTCGTCAAACGCCGCGAGGTGCTGCTTCTCGAACCGCTCGACCTTCATCGCGTGTCCACCTGCATGTTCAGGCCCGCCACCTCGAAGTGGTAGGGCACGTCCTGCACGATGTTCAGCACCGCCATGACACCGTGCTCGCCGATCCCTGGCACCGGACGCCACTCCGTGACCTCAGCGATCGGCGCTGTCGGGGTCGCCGCCGGAACCGCCTCTCGGTTAATCCTGGCTCCGTCGATCGTTCCGCCCTTCGACTGGACAAGGAGGATCTTCGCCTCGGTCACGTTCTGGATCCTACCCTGGGTCGCACCGTCCCGCGTCGAAGGCATGGGCACGATCGGTACGCACTCGAAGCGGATTGTCCGACCACACTGCCCAGTCGTCGGACTCGTCCCTGTGTCCGCATACGAAGCAAGGCCGCCGATCGAGACTGGGGCTAGTCCGATGTACACGCCGTCAAGGAGGACCTGGACGTGGTAGGCCGCCTGGCTCAAGTCGATCAAGTGCGTCATCGGTCCGAGTTGCGTAGAACTAGGGGTCGAATCCACGAACGTCTGATCCATCTGGAAGTCTGGTGTCATCCGCTCGATCCGACGGATCTCCGTACCCGCACCACTCTCCCCTCCGATGAAGTACCTGCGGACGAGCCAGAGCTCGTCGGTCAGGATCGTTCCGCCGGCGCGGACGGTTGTGATGCTCTCGATCGTGCTCGTGTCGGATTCCGTACCGGCAGTCTTTGGGTACGCGGGTTGGGTCGTCGTAGACCACCCCACGATCCCGTTCTCGCGCCAGTACGACAGCAGGTAGAGCGACCGGACGAGCGTCGTCGTGTCTCTCACCAGGACGTAGACCGTCTGGAGAGGGTTCGAGCAGTAGGAAATCTTCTCGACCCGCTTCCCTCGGAAGAGGTGCTTCGCGATCTCCGCGAGGTCAGGCGACAGGTAGCCGTCTCGGTCGAAGACGAACGCCATCTCGCGGAGGCCGTTCCCACTCGCGAAGAGGGCGGCCCCGCCGACCAGGGCCGGGCGAACGTTGTGAGAGCCGTATCCTGTCTGTCGCTCCGCTCCGACGTTGGAGGCGGTTAGGGGCGTTCCTGCGATCGCGAACTCCCCGGTGGTCGTCCCGATCAGCAGGTCCGCCGAACTCTCCATCCAGGTCGGAACTCCGCCGTTCGGGTCGGTGATCCCGAAGCGGAGCGCGTCGTCATCGAGCGGGCCAGCCGTCAGCGTATCCGGGGAGAACACCCGACTCGCAACGATCGCCAGCGGCTCGGAGGCGAAGCCACCGAAGAACAGACGGTTCTGGTGGGCGACTCCACAGCGTGGGAAGCCTACCCCGTGGGACCATCCCAAGCCCCAGTTCAGGACCGGGCCGTCGTACGGAATGGACTTGAGGATCCTTGCCGTATAGAGCGGCTCGTCCGAGCCAGGTCCGCCTGTGACCGTCCTGGACGTGATCGCGGCGCTGCCGCTCGGGGCGAGCACCGCCCCGCCAATCGCCACCCCGATGTCGTCGAACGTCGTCTCGTGACCGTCCGGGAGCCAAGGCTTATTGAGTCCGATCCCACCGGTAAAGATCGGCTCGATACTCGTGATCGTCGCGGTTCCGCTCGTCGAGGAGAAGTAGATCGGCTGGCGCTTGAACCAGGACCGGCGGGTCGCCCCGATGTTCGTGTCCCAGCCGACCGCCATGAGGAAGAGCGCCAGAGAGCCAGAGAGTGGCGTCGATCCTTCGATCCGCTTCGCGATGAACGATGTGCCGCTGACGACGCTCTGGATGAGCCAAACGGATCCACCGATAGAGGCGAGAGAGCCGGCGTGGTTCGCCGACATCGAGAAGTTGGTGACTCCAGTGAACGTCCGTATGTCGTTCGTCGTCGATGAAGTAGAACTGATCGTCGCGCTCCCAGCGCCAATGGTCGTCTCCTTGTACGGACCGGACCAGTCTGTTGCGTCTCCTCCGTACTGGCCGTACAGCGCAGCAGCGTCCATCTCCGTCGGAGACACGAACCTCGTCGAGCGAACGTAGTGACCCATTGGGTGCGTCGTGCTGTTGAGCGCACCGCCGCCGATCCGCCACGTCGCGTTCTCGTCCGCCTTCTCGAAGAGGGGTGAGGAAGCGGAAATCTTGATGGTGTTGTTGCTGCCGTCCAGGATCGCCGCGACCTGAACAGGCACAGCGTTGTCCACGATCCGCGCCGGGCTGTATGTCCCGAGAACTCCGTACTTCCAGACCTCGACGCTGTTCGTGATAGAGCGTTCGAGGAACAGTGGCGGGTGGTTCTGGTGGCAGAAGACGATCCGACGCCCGTCCTGGAAGGCGTAGATATCCCGGAGTTCGGAAGCCAGGAAGTGGTGGAAGTAGGAGGTCGTATCCCCGAAGGCGTTGAATGGACCGTGCGCCGCGTTGTCCCCGAAGTTCACGAGCGCCCGCGTCTGGGCGTCCACCACCTGCATCCGTCGGTTCGCTGAGTTCAGGTCGTTCGCGTCGTCGTCCTGCGACACGATCTGCACGACGTACTGCCGGTCCTGGGCGTAGTACGAGAAGATCGCGGCTGGGAAGCCCGATGTCGCAGGCATCAAATCCTGCGTCCCGAACCTCTTCCGCGCGGAGCCGGTCGCCGTGATCAAGGCGTTCGTGAGCGTCTGGCACCCAGCCGCCACCTGCTGGCTACTCACCAGCCCGTAGACGGCGGGAGAGACCTCCCCGCTACCGAACGACTCTTTCGGGATCCAGACCATTACCAGAACGCATTCGCAATGGTGTAGTCGATCAAGGTCGGTTTCGTACCCGTCGCGGAATCGGTCCGGAGGGCGTTCCGCTTCGCCTTCTCAGCGTCGAGTTCCAGCATCGACGCCTCCGTCGTAGTCTTCCCGAACGAAGTCGCAACGTGCGCCGCCAGAGCCAGCGCCATCGCCCACCTCATGTCAGCAGGCATCAGAGTGATGTCCGAGTCCGGGACCAGGAAGACGTACTCCAGGTTTGCGCTCGCCTCGTCTGTGAAGAGGCAGCGCTTCCTCGTCCCAACGTCGTTCGTCGCGACCTCCTCTTCCCAGAGGCCGAGACTCCCCGCCACGTCCTTGTCGCCAGGGCGGTTCTCTCGCCCGTTCAGGCGCAGGCTGCGAACGTGGTCGGACGGGCGTTCGTAGGCGAAGTTCCACCGCGCCGTGGGGACGACAGGCGTCACGCCGTCCGAATCCTTGAAGGTCGTCAGCGCCGCCGTCTTCTTCGCCCCGTCCCAGGACGCATCCCGCAGGAACGCCTCCTTGAAGAGCGGCCAGTTCGTCGCCAGGATCACCCCCTGGGGGCTGCCGTCCGATGTCGGAGCGGACGTGACCGGCTCGATACCGAGCCTCGTCAGGGCCACGTTCCAGATGTCGAGAACGCTCATGTATTCCTCCAGGGTCAGGACCGTAGCCGAGATCGTTTCTCGCTCCAGGATCTCCACCTCGAGGGTAGACCCGGTGATCGAGGCCGTCTCGTCCCCAGTGGCTTCGTCAGGCGGTGGCGCGAACCCTCTGTCCACGTTGATCGACGGACCACCGGACGCTCCGCTGTTCGCCGCTGCCACCAATGTACCGATCTGGGCCTGCGACAACGCTACTTGATTGATGAGGAAGACGTGCTGGATCCGCCCGTCGAAGTTCTCGCCGGATGTGTCCGTGTCGCGCCCAGCCTCGAAACGCCGGAAGAGTGGGTTGTTCTGGGTCGTGATGTCCGTGTTCTGAGCGACCAGGCTCCCGTCGATGTAGAGTTTCTGCCCCTGACCAGACACCCTCTCGAAGACCGCCACCACGAAGTGACGCCCTCCAGCCTGGACCGCCCCAGGAGAACTCGTCGCCTCTTTGATCTGTGCGAGTTCGTTCGTCCTCGAGAACACCACGGACCCGTCGTCGAGAACACGAATACTCGCAAACGCCTGCTTCGAGCAGACAAACTGGTCGCCCGCTCCGGAGAAGCTGTCGATCTCGAACCACGCACCCAGCGTGTAGGAATGCGTCGGGCTCGTCGTTTGCCAGCTCGTCGTGTTGTTGCTCTCGACGCGATCCCCGGTGGCGTCGAACAGGGCCGAGGTCTGCTGCTGGGAGATCAATCCGCCAGCCCCGAGGCTCGCCCCGATCGGGCTCCCAGCTCCCGTGCCAGCGGTCCCGCTGTCGTTCGACCCCGTGATCGAATCGAGCTGCCACCAGAAGGTCGGAGGGAAGTTCAGGGCGAGCGTGGAGGCGAAGGTATCCGTAACCTGCGGCCCCTGGCTCGCGACAGCGTTGTTGCCTGCGCCGGTCGCCGCGAACTCTGCTGGCGCCGCAAGCTGGGCGAACTCAGAGCCGATGGCCTTGTTCTGGTCCGCCTGAGCGGCCGTCTCGAATCCCCTGTTACGGAGAAGGGTCGGCGTGTTCTGAGAGGCCGTTGCGTTGTTCCCGGCACCAGTCGCGGCGGGCGTCACGGACCGCGCCAGGGTCGGAGTGTTCTGCGAGCTGATCGCCTCGCCGCCAGCCGTCATCGAGAACGTGCGCTGACCGGACCCGTTTAGGGACGGAGTGTTCTGGGACGCCACTGCGTTGTTGGCGGCAGAAGTGGCGGAAAAAGCCCTGGTGACATTCGACTGTACGAGGGTCTCTGTACCGAGGGCACGTTCGGCGTTCGTGGTGGTAAGCCCACCGTTCGTACTAAGTGTCGGTGTATTCTGTGACGCGATCGCGTCGTTCGCTGGATTGGTCCCGTCGAAGATCCTGTCCGACGCCGTTGTAGCAGTCGGATTATTCTGGCTCGCGATCGCGTCGTTGGCAGAAGCAGTCGCAGAGAAGTCTCTGAGCACGTTGATCGGAACACCAGGTCCGCTCGCCCATTCCGCGTACAGGGAGGTAACCTCAGCGGCAGAAAGAGCGCGATCTAGGACGATGAAGTCGTCTAGCGTGCCGCCGTTCGCTCCTCCAATCGATGTTTGGAAGAGTTGTAGTGGAAGAGTCGTCGCCGTATCAGTGGCGGTAATCGTTGTACTCGACGCCATCAAGTTACCGTCAACGTACAGAGCCATTTCTCCTGGAGTCCATGTCGCAACTACGAAGTGCGGAACGTCCGGAAGAAATGCGGTTGGCGTCGTAAGCGTCTCTACGACACCCGTTACCTGTCTCCTTTCAAAGACGATCTGGGTCCCTGCGAGTGTTCTCACCTGCCACATCAGGTTTATAATGTCGCGCCTCTTGCGCACCCAACCCTTAGCTCCGATTGATAAGTTCATGTGCATCGTGAAAGCAACGGCGAACTCGTTCGTCGTCGGATGTGGGGATCCGACCGACGTGTTGGACGCTGTGATGACGGCTGCTCCTGAATCGGAGCGAATCGCGAATCCGGTTGTTGCGGTCGCTGGAGTGGCTCCTGACACGACCGTCGCTGGACCACCAGAGAGCGTTCCAGTAACGCCATTGCCGCTCGAGTCCACCGCAGGAAGAGCGTCGAGCTTCCAGTAGAGCGTCGGGCTGAGCGCCGCTACCTCTGCCAGGAAGTCGCTCGGTAAACCCTGATCTGTGAGGGCGTTGTTCGTCACTCCCGTAGCAGCAAGGAAGTGCGAGCGCAAAAGGGTGACTGTTCCCTCTGAGGCGATGGCATTGTTGTCCGGAGACGCGGCCGTGAAGACCCGCGCTCCTGCGATGTCGATCGAGATCGTCGGTGGCTCTGACCCGAATGCGTCGTTCCCGGCCCCTGTTGCCGAGAAGAAGTGGACTCGATTGAGCTGGACCGAGCCCTGGGAGGCAATTGCGTCGTTCGCGCTAGAGGTCGCGCTGAGATCAACGACCCGCAGGAGAGTCGGCGTGTTGTCCGAGGCGATTGCGTCGTTCGCTGAGTCAGTAGCGAAAAACCCGTTGTTGACGACGACCGTAGGGGTGTTCTCGGAAGCCGTTGCGTTTGGACCTGATCCTGTCGATGCGAGGCCAACGCGACGCACCGCCGACGGAGTGTTCTGAGACGCGGTTGCGTTAACCCCAGCCCCGGTCGCCTGTACAACCGTTGCTCTTCTTATGGTCGGGGTATTCTGTGAGGCGATGGAGTTCGGACCGGCTGTGGTAACGAAGAGTCCAGAGTTCTTCGTGATGTGAGCGGCGTTTTCCGATGCTACAGCGTCGTTTGTCCTCGCTGTTGCTACTACGTCCACCGGACCAGACTGTGCCGGCATCGGGCTCGAGGCGAAGCCAGCGTTGAGAACCTGAGTCTGGAAGTGCGCGACCCTGTATCCTGTATTGTCGAAGGCGCTGACAGGCGTTCCGCTCGCCTCATTGAGACGCCAGCAGTGAATGAGAGTTGGGAACGTTGCTGAATCTATGAACTGGTCGCGCAAATCTTCGTACCCACCAACCACACCAGGGAGGATGGATCGGTTCGCGTCCCATGCGCGGAACTCCGCAACGTTCCCCTGCCAAGGGCTAGAGAAAGTCCCGCTGGTTCCGACCTGGGCGCCAATCCCGAAGTTTGTCGCGACGGTACTCTGCCTGCGTAGTCCCATTAGACGGTCGATGCCGTTCGTCACTCCAGCGGTTCCGCTGAACTGATACGGCATAGCGTCCGCGGTAGAACTCGCCCCTGTCACGGTTCGACCTACTCGACCGACGAACAGGAACCACGTTGTTCCAGAACTCATCAGTACGGCGTGCCACCATACGTTAGGGTTAGACGCGAATGGGATTGGGACCGTCTGGATCTGTAATCCGACGTTGTTGGCGTCTCTGAACTGGCAGATCATTGCTCCGCCAACTGTGGCAACACGGAGCGATAGGAGGTGTGTAGACGTAGTTCCGTCTCTTGCAAGGAAAACGAACCGTCCTGCGACAAAGCTGACTGTGTTGATTGAAAAGAACACCTCGACCGAGCGCATCTGGTGAGCAATGTCGTCCGAGGCGGTCGCCGGGTAGAACGGTTCGGACGTGTTGCCGAACGTTCTGATCCCGCAGGTGGCAGTCGCTCCACTCTGGCCTATGCACCTGAGATCAGTTACCGCCATCTGGAACCTGCTTCGATGTCACCTTAACGACGGCGGTGGTCATTCGTAGGTCGAAGGGAATCTGCGGACGGCGCTCAACTTCGTCGGCAGGATCTCCGGATCGAAGTCGGTGGGAGTTGCACCATAGTTCGTGCCTCACGGTGAACGGTCCGGCCCAATCCGAACTCCGCTGGTAGATCGTTGTTTGCAGTCCGACGTAATCCAGGCCGTCGAAGAGGGGCGGAAGCATCTGCTCGTACTTCACGAGGCGACCGTGCGTCACGACCTGGGTTCCTGACACGATAGTCCAAGTGGGTGGCTCTCCATCCGGATCCGATGTCGAGTAGATGTCTCCTTGAAGGCGGACTGACTTCTCGATCGCTGGCTTCCCGAAGTCCGTGACGTAGATCCTCTGGTAGATGTTCGTGGCGTAGAAGAGCGGAACTGAGTCGATCGGTCCGATGACGAGAACGTCCTGCATTGCCTGAGAGACCGTGTAGGACGTGATTAGTGCGATCTCATTGACGACGTGGCGGATCCGACGACCACCGAAGAGGCCGGAGCAGCACGGTCTGTGGACTCGTGTTTCCCAGGCCATCTCTCCCTCACGCCAGTATGACGAATGCGTCAGAGATGCTTGGAGCAGAAGGCAAGGCATCTACTGTTATCGTCTTTGTCGCTCCGTCGTATCCAGTAATGAAGAAGGCTCGACCTGTTAGTGTACCAGAAATGATCTGCCCGACTCGATCGACGTACACCCCGTCTACACTGCTCGGAAGTGCACTCGCCGCGAACGTCGTCGCAGTAACAGATCCAGTAATGACGGCTCCGATGATCGCTGTTCCTGCGACAACGAGTCCCTCGGGCTCTTGAATGACTGCTGGAACACGCCCGGCTGTTGCAGAGAGCGGTGTGTTGGTGTTCCACTTCCGAACGTCCACTGGGAGGAAACCGGCAGGTGATCCGCCTGGGATGGCGGTCCCATCGATCGTCTTGAGATCCACCGGAGGGTAGAACGGACCGTCTATAGCGTTACCGTCCCACTCCGTTACGTTCGAGAGGTGGACGTATGCCAAACCCCATGTGGACCCACTCGCGAACAGCGCGTCGTAGACGGTCTCCTCAATCACCGTGAATTTGTGGACGACCGGCAGAGCCCCGCTCACCGTGACGCGGGCCATGAGCGTACCGACCGTATCGGTGTCGGTCGCGTTGAGGGTGGCGGAGTAGACACCACCCTCCATGTGCGTCCCGCCTCCGGAGTTCTTGTTCCCGAACGCTCCGCCAGCCTTCGAGAGACGGATGTCCGTGTTCGCGATCGAGAGCGCCGTCTCGGCAGTCTTGAAGTCAGTGTCATCTAAGAATGGGCCGAGCAGCACGATCTGGGAGGCCGTCGATTGCCGGAGGAATCCGTTGTTCATCGAGCCCCCAGGTTCTGAAGGTGCCTATTCATGGCACCGAAGGCTGTCGCGGCAGCGAACGATGCGTTCGACCCGGCCCAGCTCCCAGATGCACTCAAGGTAATCGTCGTCCCCTCGCTGGTTCCATCGGCGAGTTCGTCGGCGACGACGAGTGTCTGGCTCGCAGATGAGAACGTCCCTCGCACGGAGTACCCGTTTGTCGCCCCGGATGCTGTGCCTGAAGTTGCCCAGTAAGCCGCCGCGATCTTCCCTGCCGCGGAGCCTCCACCAGCGGTACCACACTCGGCTGTGGCATCGCTTCCGGTGGCTCCTCCGGAGTCGTTCACGAACGGTGATGCTGCGGCTCCTGTGATCCTGTAGACACAGCCTGCGATCGGAGCAGTAGACCCGTACGTGAAGGTGATGGAGGTGGGTTCCGACGCTCCGGCGATCTTCCACCAGACGGTGAGCTGGGCTAACGTGCTGTTGACGATGTGCTCGCTGTTCGTCCAACCGCTCCCGCTGATCGTCGGGGTCTGGTTGTCGTTGGAGCCGGTGATGGCCACGAGGAGATCGCCGGTGCTTGCTCCAGAGAGGTTCACGACGACAGTCGTGCTCTTTGTCGCGCTTCCTGGGCATTCGACGAACGTGAGGGCCATCAGAACACCTTCGACAGCTTCCAGTCACCGAGTCGCGGCTCGAGCCACGCTGCCAGTTCGCTTCCTTCGATCCGCTGCTTCAGCTCCCAGACCTGCATGATCCCGCTCGGCTTTCCGACAAGCATGATCCCGCAGCGGTCCGGCCTGAACTTCTTCGGCATGTGCGGGCTCGTGAGCCATGCACAGGTGAACTCGCTGCACTCTCCCGGGCGCTTCTTGTAGATCGTGCAGCTTCCGGTCTTCGACTTGCACAGGTGCGCGCACGGGACCCCGGCCGGTTTGTTGAGCGCGACGATCTCTGGGGCGATGCAGCAGGCATCGCATGAGCCGCACGTCCGCATCTATTCGAGACGCAGTTGGAGGTTTCCTGCCGCGATCGACACCGTGTCGCCGCTGAGTACCGGCTTCGCGAGGTCGAACGCTCCGTGCCACACGCCCCTGTCCGCAGCCGACGCGACGCCTTCGTACAGAACGAACCCGGCGACCCACAGCGTCACCCCGTCGGCCCAGTTCGCCGATGCGGTGCCGTACTGGATGATCCCTGAGTTGACCATCTGGGACGGGTTCGCGAGCGTCGGGTTGTCCCAGTGGTTCCCGCTGTTGACGGGAACCCTGGCGTAGTTCCCCGCCGGAGTACCAGCGACGGTCGTGTTGTTTCCGCGGATCTCCCCGGTCACCGTCGCCGGTCCGGTCGCCACCGAGCCGCCAGGGTCGAGAGGTGCGTTCGAGGTGTTCCCCCACAACGCCAAATCGAACGGCTTCGTCAACGCCGTGAAAGACGGGGTGAGCTGGAAGATTTGCGACAGGATGGCCTGAGCGCCATCGCGTACAAGCGCCATTCTCAGTCTCCTTTGATCTTGAAGTCCTGAGTTCCGATCGTGTGTGACTCACCGTCGGTGACTGTCCGTACCGGAGAGATCACGTCCCATGTCAGTAAGTTGCCTCCAGAGGCCGCATCGAAAACGCCCACGCCTACGAGAATCGAAGGGCTCACCGTCAGTGTGATCGAACCCCACGAGATCGAGCCGACGTTCCGAATCATGCGGATCTGCTGGGTGAAATCCTCTGGATCGCCCCAGTGGGGGGAGCCCGCCCCGGAGTTCGGGAAGACCCGGACCCGAGGCGGACCCCATTCCACTGCGGCGTGAGCCGTCGGGTGGTCGGACGAGGGGTTCGTGGTGAACAGAGTGACCCACGTCGCGGAGACGGGAGTCGCCGACAATCCCTTGTAGAGATTGAGGGCCTTGTCCGCCATGAGGCTCGTACGACCTGCCACGGTAGCTCCTAGCCGAACGACTGCGCGTCGATGTTCTTCATCGTCACGACGCCGGTTCCATCCGTGCGGACGGCACCGACGAACGCTCCGCTGTAGAACAGGTCCGACGTACGGTCAGCGACGTAGTCGATCCTGGTGGTACGCTGCCCGGTCCCGGTCGTCATGGCGTAGCGGTTCCAGGCGTACGAGAGGTGTCCGGCCTGAGTTCCGGTCGATGTGTCGATGTCAGCCACCGCCGGGACTTCCGTGGACATGATCCACGACATCCCGAGGTACTGACGAACCTCTCCAGACATCAGCGGCCGAAGCGTGTTGAAGTCCGCGCTCGTCAGAACCTTCGTCGAGTCGATGAAGGCTTGCTGGAGTTGGATCGGGTGAACCAGGAGGAAGTTGTCTTCCGGTCCGGTAAAGGCGTCGTTCTGCTGGAGGACCCCCAGCATGATGATCGCCTTGCTGTTCGAGAACGAGGTGACGAACGTCGTGGTGCTTCCGTCGCTCGCCTTGACGGTTCCGGCGTGCGCCGTTCCGCCACCGCCAGCGAACGTCTCAGGAGAGCCGCCGTTTTCGATGCCGACCGGCGAACTCCCGTCGAGCGCCACGATGAACGCAGAGTCCCACTTCCGGGCCATCGCCCCGAGGACGTTCGCCTTGTAGGCACCGTCAGTCAGAGCTGCCGTGCGCTTCTTGAGTCCCATCTCGTCGCGGATGTCGAAGTACTCGGGGTACTCCCACGGAACCGCCTGGAGAACGTAGTTCGCGGTCCCGGTCTCTGCCGAGGCCACGCCGACCGTCACGGTACCGCCAGGACCGACGACGCCGATGACTTCCCTTCCGATCTGGGCGCTCCGCTGACGCTGTTGGAGGGTGGCTTTCGACCAGCGGTCGATCCTGGTCTCATAGCCGGTGAGTTCGATCTGTCGGCCAGCACGGTTCGCGACCTTCGGCTGGAGAGCCTGCATCCTCAGCAGCATCTCGTCCGCGTAGGTCAACTTGAGGAAGTTGATGTAGAGCGCGTCTGCGCTCGATCCCGGCCAGACACCTGGCGTACTCGGGATATAATCGGGGATCGCCAATGGACAAGTCCCTTCCGAGAAGGTTCAGTTTCTCGGGAGGTAGTCCGGCCGATCCGGGCCGCCCTAGCTGTTGCGGAGTGCGTCTCCGGCGGCTTGCGCCGCAGCCGAGGGGGCCGCTAGGGTATTCCCCTCGCCGTCAAAGAGAACACCCAGGGCGGGCGGCTGTCAACTGTCTGTCTTCTTGTAGCGGCGGATCGTGCGGGCTCCGGGGTGCATCGGGATGTCGTCGGCGGTCTCGGAGGGTGGGTTCCCCGGAAGAGACGGCCTCACGGCAGCCTCTCGGTTCCGCAGTTGGTTCAGGGAATCCACTGCGTAGCGGACTTCGAGCTTCGCGAGATCGGCTCGAGGTGGGATCCAGTTGAGATATTTCGAGACTTCCGCGAGGTGCTCGAATGCTTTTTGGAGTGGGTCCATCAGCCCTGTTTCCTTCCGCACTTCTTGCAGTAGGTGCCGAGTTTCTGATCCTGGTAGACCTCCGCCTGGCAGCAGGCGCTACTCCATGTCGGGTGCTCGTTGGCTCGCTTCTGGGCCTGGGCCATGCCGTAGCGCCAGGCTTCCTCGGTCTCCCGGACGATCTTCTGTCGGTGTGGACTCTCGCTCACTTGATCACCGTCCCGTCAGGCAGGCGGAAGGTCGGGCGCGGGATAAGCCTGCTGTCGGACAGGCCAGAGAATCCCTGAGCCATCAGGTCTGCCATGACCTGGCGGAGATTCCCCTTCGCGATCTCGTGCATCGGATGGAAGACATCCGTGTACTCCTTCGACTGCATGATCGCCATCCCCTTCTGGTGCAGTTCGCCAGGTGTCGGGCCGGGCGGCTGGGCCGGGGTGGCGTTGAAGGGCGACTTGTCGTCCGACATGGCGCTTCTCACTTTCAGGACGGCATCGAGGATCCCGGGGTGCTTGGCGAGGCCGGTCGTCTCGAGGGCTTCTTTGATCGTCGGGTCGCCAGCGATCAGCTTGTCGAGGGTGGCCTTGGCGTCGGCGAGCCTGGCGTCGGCCTTGTCGCCGTTCGCCTCGCGGAATCGTTTCTCCCAGGAGGAGGCCAATTCCTCGACCTTTTTCTGGGATGCGCCGGTCTCGCTGGCGATCTGCGCGGCGAGTGAAGCGAACTGCTCCCTGGAGAGACCCTTCTGGTAGGCGGTCGGCCGGAGCGCCTCGAGGATCGCCTTGGCGGACCCTGGCTCCGAAGGAAGGTCGTACCCGTCGGCGGTGGGCGGCCGCCCCATCGTCTCGTGGAACTTCGCCCAGTCGTCCGGGGTCGCGTCCTGTCCAGGCACGCGCTTCGTGCTCGAGAGGAGCGTCTTCGTATCGACGAAGCTCTTGGCGAGCTTCTCCACGTCGGCGTCCGGTCCGAACTGCTTCTCCATCGCCTCCCTGAGAGGCCCTTCTGGGATCGCCTCAGACAGCTTCAAGTCGGTCCCCCTTCCTCTTCGCTCCCGCCTCGGCGAGTTCTCTGATGAGCCAGTAGACCATCTTCATGGCGTCACGCTGGGCGTTCACGACGGGATCTTTGCGGGTCGCAAGCGTGACGTCCGTGTGCTTGACCTCAAGCTGCTCGCACAGGAAGTCGATCACGATCTTTCCGTCCGGCGTCTTGAACGTGCGGTAGAAGGCGTTCTCGACCTCTGCTCGCCAGATGCGCTCCGCTTGAGCCTTCGACTCTTCCCGCGCACGGACCTCGGAAAACGGCTCGATCTCCATCTAGACAGCAACCCCCGGGGGCTGGGCCTGCTCGGCGAGTCCCTCCCCGGCGGCTCGGCTTCCGCCCGGTCGCAGTTGTACCTGCGTGGAGTTCCGGCCAGCCCGGCCGGAGATCGCCTGTTGCTGCATCTGGAGGATCCGGTCCTGGGCGGCCTGCTCGCCCCTGGCGGCCCGGATCGCGTTGACCTCCTGCTGCTCCTTGAAGATCCGAGCGGGCACGTCGGTCATGTCGATGTCGTAGGCGCGGATCTCGTCTTGGTCGAGGTCGTCGAGCCAGGCAGGGTCGCTGGTCCGCTCCCAGAGTTGCAGCCTGCGCTCCAGGAAGGCGTGGACCCTGGTGGCGGAAGTCGCCTTCTGAGCGGAGAAGAACGGGCTCGTGAAGACCGGCTTGACCGTCAGTCCGCCGATCGATTCGAGCTCCGGGAGCGCACCGCGCTTGAGCATGATGTCGATCACGGTCTCGATGAGCGGGCTCAGCATCTCGTGGACGACCGTGTGGTTCACGCTGCTGACCCTGGTGATCGCACGGTTCAGGCGAGACTGTTCGGCTGCCGCGGAGCGCGTCTGGGTGTCCGGTTCCGAGAGCACGTCACCGAGGAACGCCTCTTTGATCTGCTGGTGGTAGTACCGGCGGATCTCTTCAACGTCTCGGAAGTTCGTGCCGGACTTGACGTACTGCGGGGCGAACTCCTTGGGGGGGCGAATGATGATGTGCCCGGAGGGGATCGGGTCACCCTCGATGATCGACTCTTCCTCGGAGACGAAGGGCGGGTTCAGTTCCTTGCCGAGCGAGATCAACTCCTGGTAGGTCATGACGTTGACGCCGCGGGCGTACGGGCGCGCGATGTGTCCGCGCCCTCGTCCGTACTGCTCGCCGTCGAGGATCATCTGACGAGCGCAGATGTACGGGTTCTCGTCGTACCCGCCCTCTCTGGCGAGGTGGTACTGCTCGCCGACGTACCAGTAGCTCTTCCAGGGCTTCTTGGTCGTGCCCTTCTTGCCGTTGTAGTCGCGCTCGACGAGGTGGTAGAGGCAGACGAGTTCGTAGGGGGTGTTCTTCGCCTTGTCGCGCAGGGCGCTCCCCGGGTTGTCGCCTGGGCTCGATAGGAAGTTGAGCGCCTCGATCGCTGGCATCTCTTTCTCGCAGAGGAGGCAGAACGGCCGTCCGATGTGCGAGAAGGTCCACCACATCCGCGTCCACGGGATCGGGTCGAAGACGAGCCCGCCGAACTCGTCGCCGGTAACACCCTCTTCGTCGTGCTGGACGTAGTTGGTGCCGTTCCCGATGACGGTCCAGTCCGTAACCCAGGCTGTGGCGGTGGAGTAGAAGTTCGAATCGGCGAGGGCATCGAGGATCCGGAGCGAGGTGTCGTCGAGGGCCTGCTGGATCGCCTGGTCCTCGCGGACTTCGCCGCGCTGTCTGAGGGAGAGCCAGTCGAAGCTCGAGGAGAAGAGGCTCGCGATGAAGAAGTTCACGAGCTTGTCGGCGGCGAGGACCCCGGTCGGGTCGTAGGGCTGCTTGCGCCTCGAGTTCGTGCTGCCGCCGTAGAGGTCCCCGCGGAAGGGCGTGAAGAGATCGCTGATCTCCTGGAACGTCGGGTCCAGGAGAGTCCGCTCATGTCTGAGCCACGCTAGCTTCTGCTGGTACTTCTCTGACATGGACGAAGTGTAGCGTTGCCGGGGCGGCCCTGGCAAGATTCTAGCCATGCACGTCGCCGCGATCATTCCGGTCGGCCCCGGGCACCAACTGATCTCGAGGGAGGCCGTCGATTCGGTGATTCGGGCCGCAAAGGGCCTCCCGATCGAGGTGGACCCGATCGTCGTCGGGGACGAGAAGGGGCACCTGGGGAGGTCTGCGGCCAGGAATCTCGGGGCGGAAATGTCGGGTGCCGACTGGTACTTCTGGCTCGACGCGGACGATCTGGCCCTCCCCGACTGCTTCCGGATCTTCCTTCGCGAGGTCGAGGCGAACCCGGAGATCGACGCCATGTGGGGGTCGATGTACCGGGAGATCGTCCTCGTGGACCAGAGGGGGAACCGGCAGCACCGAATGGTGAGCGAGCCCTCCGGGCAGATCCGGTCCGGCTCTCCGCAGCAGATCCGGTCGATCGCCCACTGGCTCAACGTAGGGCACTTCATCCGCGCGGACCTGCACACAGCGGTCGGGGGCTGGTGCGAGCGCCTCGATCTGGCGGAGGACTTCGAGTATTTCTCTGCCTGCCTCGCCCACGCGAAGTCGCCTCTCAAGATCGTCGAGCCGCTCGCCCATATTCGCGCCCATGTGAAGTCTGCGGTCGGCCCTCGCGGCTACGAGATGTCGGTCTACAACGACGCGATCTACGAGACGGCGCACGCCAGGGGGGAGGCCATCAAGGCGTACTGGCGGGCGCGCGGGGACAAGCCATGGAACAAGAAGGAGCGCCGGAATCGCCCGGCGATCTACGGGGACATCGGGCCGCTCCTGGAGGGTGAAGGATGAGGATCGCTGTCGTCATGCCGGTTGGTCCTGGGCACACGGGGACGGTCCAGGTGGCGGTCGATAGCGTCCTGGCTGCTGACCTCCCGAGCGGTTGGTCTGTCGATCCGATCGTGGTGATGGACGACAGGGCGGAACTCGGGAGGTCGAAGGCTCGCAACGTCGGGGCCGAGGAAGCCGGGGATGTGGACTGGCTTTTCTGGCTCGACTCCGACGACAGCCTGACCCCGCAGGCGTTCCGGATCCTGGAACGGGAACTCCACAAGTCTCCTGACCTCGAGGCTCTCTGGGGGCCGATCTTCCAGAAGTACACGCTATGGGGTCCTGGGAAGATCGCGCTGGCGGTCCGCGAGATGCGCTTCGGTGGTTGTCAGGGTCCGATCGAGACGTTTGACGATCTGGTCGGGTTCGGGCCTGCGTATTGCATCCACTCCGGTTGCTTCGTGAAGAAGACGCTCCACGACACCGTGGGCGGGTTTCTTGAGGCGATCGACTTCGGAGAGGACACTGAGTATGCCTGGGCGTGCGCGGCTCACTCGAAGCGGTTTCGGAAGGTGGTCGAGGATCCGATCTTCCTGATCTGCTCTGACAACCCGTCGGCGACAGGTCGTCGTGGCCTCGACGCGGACGAGATCAGGGAGAGGTCCGCGAGCTCGACGAACATTCGCAGGGGCATGGCGGTGTGGAACTACTGGAAGGCCAGGGGCAAGGTTCGATGGACGGCGGAAGAACTCCAGAACCGCGAGCACCTCTACGGGGATATCGGTCCGCCGTGGAAGGACGAGCCGTACCGCTACAAGCCCTACCCGAGCGAGTAGAAGTCGTAGTCGCTCTTGACGACCCTGTGCTTCCGCTTCTTCTCTCCGACGGGTAGCGCGTAGCGGAGCATCATCAGCAGCTTGAGAAGTGCGTCGATCAGGTGGTCGTCCTGCTGCTGGATGATCTTCCCGTTCTTGAACCGCCAGGTGACGATCTCCCGGAGGAGTTGCGGGCAGGACTGGCTGATCTTGAGTCGGCCGGTGGCGAAGCGTTCCTGCGCCTCGACGACCATCGTCATCTTGTCCTTCGACTTCTTCGATCCGTCGTAGAAGTGCGCTGGCTCACTCAGCATGTTGACGCCGCATTGGCGGTATCGCTCGGCGATCGTCTGTCCGGTGCCGTCGCGGATCCCTCCGTCGTGCGGCCATGCGACTGGGATGCTATCGCCTCCCATGAGGATCACGCGCCGAGCGTTGAGTGGGACCTCCTGGGCGATCGACTTGAACTCCTCGTGGATCGTCACCACGTCGGCGTGGACATCGTGGGTCCCCATGACGGCGGCGAAGTGCCCGACGCCGTGCGGCACGTCGAGCCCGATCAGGGCGTTGCCGCTGCGTCCTGTCCCTGGCGGAACGGTGATCGCCATCTGCGAGTAGGGGAAGACGATCCCGCCAGATCGGCAAGGGCGTCCGTAGAGGCGAGCCTCTGCCTCCGGGTGGTTCTTCCAGCGGGCGATGGCGTCTTCGTAGTCCTCGCGCGAGAGGTGTGTGCAATCGTCGATCGTGTACTCGATCAGGTCCATGTGGACGCCATCGGAGGTGTCCTTGAACTGGTAGTAGACGATCGGCTCTTCCTCGAGCGGGCAGGCGCCGATGCGGAGGAGTCCTTTGGTGGCGTTGATCCGCGCCTTCATCTCGGTGTAGACATCGGGTGGCGGGGTCTCGTTCCCGAGCACGAGGTCGGCGGTGTACCCGGCGGCGGTCTGCCATCCCATCTCGTACGACATGAAGAAGATGATCGACTTGCCGTTGATCCGCCCGTCGGACCCTCTGTGATCGACCCTGGCGGTGGTGCAGCGGCGCTGGATCGTCTGGATGTCCACTTCCTCGTAGTCGCTCGGGGAGATCCACCCTGGTCCATTGACGTTCGTCATCTCGAAGTGTTCGGCGAACACATGGTCGGTGATCTGCCGCTGCCCGGAATCCATCGTCTTCGAGAAGCAGAGGATGACGGGCGGCTTATCGAACCGAGGTCCCTCCCAGTCGTCGGGGTAGCGCCCGGTGGCGTGGACGGCGAGCATGAATCGGAGGGTGTAGGTCTTCCCGCCCCACTGGTTCGGTCCGGTGAGGAAGACCTCTCGGACCTTGCTGGTGGCGAAGCGGAGTTGCTTCGGGTTCGGGGCGAAGGTGGTGATCCGCTCGCTCATCCGGTGAGTCGGTTGACTCCGCCGGACTTCCAGGCGCGCTTGGCGGCGTCGATCTGCTCGCGCTTGGTGCGGAGTTCTTCTTGGAGGGTAGCGATCTTGCGCTCGGTGTCCTCGATCGTGTCGGGGATACCGCTACGGCGGCGCTGGGAGGCGGCGCGGTTGAGCTTCGTCATGAACTTCGCGGCGACATCCCCGAGCTTGAGGAGGACGGTCACGTCGTCGTGGTTCCAGCCCCCGCCCTCTTTGACGGGCCTGGCGGCCTTGGCCATCTCGACGTACTTCTCGGCCAGGCCGGACATGAGGATGGCGTTGACCAGATTCTCGAGGGACTGGAAGGGGTTCCTGGAGACGATGGAGGAGACCGACACCTGCGGCAGAGGGGCCGGTGGGAGGATGGTCTGTTCCTTGTGTTCCTGGTCGGCGTCCATGCGGCTATTCTAGCGGGGACTCTCACCCCTGGAAGGAGGAAGAGTGTCGGAGATCGAGGTCGGTGGTCACCTGTACCCGAAGGTCAATGGGTCGCTGATTGGGGAACTGGATCTCGCGTGGGCTCGGTTTCTCGAGGAGATGCGGGCTGGATCGAAGGAGTTCGGGCGGAACAACAACAACGCCAAGGAGCGGATCAACCTCGTCCTGCACCTGGCGACTCGGCTGGCGAAAGAGGTGAACGCACTCCCGGCGCAGGGTCGTGTGATCGGATTCAGCGGCTCGTCCACGGCGACGGCTGCGGAGCTGATGCGCCGTCTGAACCCCTAGCGGAACGCGGTGAGCCGGTACTTCTCGGCGTTCTTCTGGTCCTCCCGGATGACCTTCGTGACCTCTGGGTGGTGGTTGATCGTTCTGGATACTTCGTGGTCGATCGATGTGTGGTTCATCAGTCCGACGCGGAGTTTTCGTTCCCAGGCGTGGTGGAAGATCCAGGTATCTCCGTACCAGAGTCGGAGGTCTTCCGGGATGCTCGGTAGCTCTCTGATTGCAGGTACGCGAAACGACATCGCCCACCCCATTTGATGGCGGAGCTCAGAGACGCGAGGCTTTTTGTCATCTGGTGGGGTGTTGGTTCGAGGACAAAGGATGTCCCAGCCTTCTTGGAAGGACAAGCGGAGTTCTTCGAGGAAGTTGTCTCTGGGGAGGATGTCGTTGTTGAGGAAGGCGAGGAACTCGGTGGGGCAGTTGGCGAGCCAGGGCCGGAGGATCCCGTTGAAGTACCGGCGTTCTGGGTCGGTCCTGACATCGTAGCCGTCTCGCCTGAGGGTCCAGACCGTTTCGTCCGGCGAGTGGTCGTCTTCGATGACGAGGGTGGCGTCCCAGCCGTCTTCTTGTTGGTCGTGGAGTGCTTCGAGGACTCGTCGTGTTGCATGGAGTTGTCCGTGTACGGGGATGACGATCGTCAGTTCTGGCGGCATTGTGCCTCGAGGTGCTTGGCCCAGGAGTAGAAGAACTTGATCGGTAGGTGGATCTCGAAGCCTGGTTCCTCTTCGTCGTCGGGCCAGACGCGGACTCTGGCGGACCCGTCCGAGAGGATGAGGAGTTGGCAGCGGGCGTCGTGTTCTTCGCCGTCGAGCCTCATGTCGCCTTCCTTCCGTAGAGGAAGATCCCGGAGGCTTGTGGGTCGTCGATCACCTCGTGAGACTCCAGCCCCGCGAGCTTCGCGAGGAGTGTGCCAGCGTCCTTCGTGAACCGCCAGTAGTCTCCAGGGTACTCGTGGAAGGGGAAGCCGATCCCCCTGGTGGTGAGGATCAGGTGGCCTCCTGGTGCGAGGAGGTGGCCGATATTCTTCATGGTGATCCAGAAGGCGTCGTCGTGTTCGAGGACTTCGCAGCAGAGGATGACCTCGTACTTGTCCTTCCAGAAGAGGTCGTGTGCGTTGATGACCTCATCGACTCCTGGTCCGGCGATCATGTCGATTCCGTAGTACGGACCGGAGAAGAACTCGCGGGGGCTGCCGTTGATGTTGCGGGAGCCGATCTCGAGTGTGTTGAGGGTTGCGAGGCCGTGCTTCTCGACGAGCTCCTTGACGTAGGCTTTGACCGATTCGTGCATTACTCCTCCACCTCGAACTTGCCGCCCGCGCGGAACAGGGCGAGGATGTGGTCCAACCGCGTCACCAACTTCTCGTCGAAGTCCTTCAAGCTCACAGACGTTTCGTACGTTGCGTCGATGGCGTCCCGCACCTCGCGCAGCGTGTGCTTGCGCGTTGAGGCGACGATCTTGTCGAGGATCTTCACGTCGATGTCGTGCATGAAGCCGTCGTCGTCTAGGAAGTAGTGTGTGTCGCTCATCGGTCCTCCACCTCGAACTTGCCGCCCGCGCGGAACAGGTCCTGAACTTTCGCGAGTCCACCCCACGATGTGACCAAGCTCGATGCAGCGATCTCCTCAACCGCGTCCCGCACCTCGCGCAGCGCCGCGCGTCGTCCGACGAGGTAGCGTTCGGTTCCGTAGACGAGTTCGCGTTCGTCGCGCGGTTCGAGCGGATCGGCCATCATGCTTCCCCAGCGATCTCGCGCAGCCTTGTCTTGAACTTTCGGATGCCTTGCTCTGGTCCATCCACGAGAACGCAGACATCGATGCAATCCAGCAGCTCCTTCACCAGCGCGCGCCTCGCCGCCTCCGCCACGGCGCGGAGGTCGTCCTCTGTGTACAGCCACCTTTCTCCAGCGGGCGATCTAAGCTCACCGGTCAGGGTGCGTGACTTGATGATCTCCTCGATCTCGTCGCTCATCGCTTCCCCGCCTTCCCCGGCTCACCAAACCACAGGCGCATCAACCGCACCTGGATAGCGATGGCCTGGTTCCTGTCCATGTCGCATAGACTAAACCCCGCGCTGTGGCACGGAATACAAAGGCTGACACTGCACTCGGCGCTGGCTTCCGACCACTCCATCACTTCTAGATCGTCGCTTTCGTAGTCGCAGTTTTCGCACCCCGGCATCACTTCCCCGCCTTCCTGATCGCCTCTCGAAGAAACCCATCGCTCGCCTCGGGGAACGCATGGGCACGGAGCACCTCGATCGAGCACGGCCAGCATGGGGGCTGTGCCCAGTTGCACGGACCGTCTCCCCTGATGTGGTAGTAGCCAGACGGGAGAACCTTCACGTCGATCTTCACTTCCCCGCCTTCCTGCGTTTGAGCGCCTCCAGGAGTCTTCGCCTGGCCTCGTGGGATCCGTACCCACCTCCGAGCGGCGCGGTGTCGAGGTACCACTCGACGCATTCCTCCAGCGTCTCTTCGCGGGGGAGGAGGGCCAGGAGGCGCTCCGACCAGTATTTCAGGACACTAGATGCCGACGCTCGATCCTCATAGAGGCACTCTTTGGCGGATTGGATGAACATCCTGATCTCGCTCTCGACTTTCTTATCGTCCACGTCTCCCCCTCTACTCCAGGTCCCGGCGGAAGCGCGTGGCTTCCTTCGCGACTTCCGCTTCGGTGACGGGTCCTCCGACTGGCGACTTCAGTCCGAACTCGATGAGCGCCTTCAGCCCCTTCCCCCACGGTTGCTCGAGGGCTTCCGAGAAGGTGTAGGTCTTCGGGGGGGAGTTCCGCCGGGACCGGAGGTAGTTCGAGAACACCTCGCTCCAGGCCCGGATGAACCGATCGGTCTCTTCCTTCGGCAGCTTCAATCCCCTGGTGCAGAGATCATGGACGACGTGGACCTGATCGTCGCTCGTCCAGACGTGGACGGCTCCGGGTTGCAGGACGCCGTGCCGTTCGGCCCCGAAGTCGAACGAGCTCCAGGTCAGGAAGTCGGTCCGCTTCCGCCCGACGATCGTGAACCCGGCCCCTTCGATCGCCGCCCCCGACGACACCATCCACCACTCGAGGTCGTAGACCCCCTCCTCGGGGGACCGGACCTCCCTGAGTGGGTGTGCGATCGTGATCTTGAAGTCCCCTGGGCGCATCCTGTGGACGATCATGTCCTCTCCTCTCCCTTGATCGGGATCCCGTGTTGCCGGAGGAGGGCCTTCGATTCCTCCTCGAGCCGGCGCTCCTCGCTCCAGTTGATGGTCTCGACCTTCGAAGCAGCGGAAGCCCCATTGCGGCTCCCGTAGTCACCGTTCAGGAGCTTCTCCAGGCCACCCTTCTGCCCTGTCGCCAACCATGAGAGCGTTACCCACTCACGCGGTTTCTCTCCAAGCGCCAGGACGGCCTCTGAGAGCGCCCTCTCGAGGTCTGCTCCTTCGAGCCCGAGATTCGACCCACGTTCGACCAAAGACGCCTCGGATGTCTTAGAGAAGACCCGGGCAGCCTTGAGGCCGGGTACCTGACGGGCCAGGCCGTTCCACACGTCGAGCCACGGGCTGCGGTAGGTCTCGACGGCCTTCTTCCTCCGAGGAGTCCGAGCTGGCGCAGCGCCCCCCCTTGGGGGGGGTACAGGGGGATGATGTTCATCTTCATGTTCATCTTCCTGTTTGGGCGGCACCAGACCGCTACCCTGGCGGCCCTGTGCCGCTACCCCTGGCGGCGTAGCGCCGCCCCCTGGCGGCGTAGGACCGCTACCCCCCAGGCACGAGTAGAGGCTCGTGTCCTGGCACCCTCGCTGATCCGAAAACCGACGCTCAGTCCCCACCAGCCCGAGCCCCTCGAGCGTCCGCAGCACCCGCTGCACCGTCCGACGGTTCAGGCTCGTGTCCTCGGCGATCCGCCTGATCGACGCCTTACACCCCTCCCCAGTCTTCCCGTTCTGACGGAAAGCCAGGTAGGCCAACACCGATCGCTCGGCCGCACTCAACTTGTCGTTGGATCGCCCGTACGCCCACTCTAACCGCTCGTAACCCAACGCTTCCCCCTTGCAGGGAGCGGGGGCACCGCCCATCATGCCCGCGCTCTTACAGCACCGGCAGGATGCGCGGCGGCGACACGAGAGTCAACACCCAAGGGTCCTCGCCCGACCCGTTGACCTCCGCCGCCCCTCCTGCCGGATTCTCTCGACCCTTTCAGCCCCGGCAGGCCCGGCGGCTAAAACTCGACGGCACCCCCTCCGGGAGCGCCAACTCCCCAGTGCCCTCGAGCCCGCCGCCTGCCGGTTTCTTTCCACCCACGATCCCGATACCCTCCCAACCAGCCCTACTCCTCCCTCAACAGGGGCAGCCTACGGACCCACCCAACGGCTGCCCCGTATCCACACTAAGGGGGACCGCCGTGAGCTACTCCCCTCACCAGCCCACAGACTGGCTCTGCCACAACTGCGACTCCTGGAGCCACTGGACCAAGAGTGTCTGCGAACGCTGCTTGTATCCACGATTAAGGCAGCACATAAATCCTATGATCCCACAGCACCACAACGACTTAGAACTCGATCTCTTGACACGACACCCAAAAACCGGCGACATTAGAAGGCACAGGGCAAAGTAGGGCGGCGGCGGGGAACACCGGCACCACCCCAGCTGCACTCAACTCCAAGGGGTAGGGGCCAGTCCGCCCAAACGACCCTCCCAGCACCTCAGCGAGAACAGCGGGGGGGAACCTAGACCAGCCACGAGCCGCCCCCTCGGGGGGCCTGGCACCCCCTCTCGAGCGATCGCCCACGCACCCCCACAAGATCCCGCAACAACCGCATTCTGACCGCGACGCCGCATAACGAGCATTATCGGAACATGGGCGCGACGACCGACAACGCATCCTTGTGGGCCGATCGAGCTCAAGAGCAGTAGCACGGCGCGCAACGCATCGCGGTCGGGATGAGAGCGGAGCGATACCTTCCCCTTCCTAGCCTCTCTCTCTCTCTCTCCCTCTGCGCCTTTCTGTCTCCCCTTGAGGCGTGGCTCTCTCGCCGCCTCCCTCTGCTCACTTGCTCTTCCGTGTCGGTGCTAGTGAGCGCCGGCTGTTGTCTGTGAGGCGATCCAAGGTAGGTGAGTTTCGGCCGGATAGAGTTGTGGTCGTGCGCTCGTAAGTTATTGTCGGCCGGTGAGATCGGTAGGATTGCGAAATTGTTCTCGGCAAGGTGTTGGTGATGGGTTAGGCTTCTGTTGTTGGCGGCGGGTTTGGCGACCCGCAGGAATGGAAGGGTAAGGCAATGTCCAGGACTCTCGACGGGATCCGCGAAGGTGACCGCGTTCAACTGCATCCGGCCACTGACCACTGGATGCGTGGCGATCGGTTCGGCGATGTCGTTCGGATCGGCCGGTCGATGGTGTCTGTGCTTCTCGACAAGAGTGGGCGTGTAATCCGGATCCGGCCGATCATGCTGACGATCGTGGAAGGTAGAGGAGAGAGAGATGGACTACGAAGCGATTGATACAGCGGCCCTCCACAGCGCTCTGCTGGCGCTCGAGGTGTGCCCGCATTGCCGAGACGATCTCCATCCCATCGCCTACCACGGCGAGACGTGGTGATGTCCCGGCCTGAATCCGCTCAAGCGGCACGGATTCGAGACGTGGTACATCCCGGAAGAGGAAAACTCTAGCCCGCGCATACGGTAGCCGGGACGCGCGACGGGCTACAACGTGAGCGGAGGGATTCCCCTAGCACGGCTACGGCACCGGGAGGAGCCTCCGAAGAGACGCGCGGAGACTGACTGCGCGCCCCGGTGGGTGAGAGGCCCACACCTAACCCCGCCCCGCGGGGCTGAGAGGAGAGAGAGATGGAGAGGATCCGAGCGTGCATCGAACGCCTGGAGGCGTGGATCGAAGGTGAGCAGCGCGCGCAGATCGCCGCGGAGACTCGCCGCGATACCGTGGAGGCGGAAGGCCACTACAACCGCGTGCGCAACTACCAGGGCCTCGTGGACACGCTGCGGGATTTTGAGGAGGACTCCGCATGACCCTCAGTCCCGAAGACAGGGAGCGCCGGCGACATTCGCTCGGGGCGTCAGATACGGCCGCGATCCTCGGGCTCCATTCCCCTTGGCGGACCGGGGCCGACGTGCAGCTCGAGAAGCTCTACCCGACGGCCGAACTCGCCGATTCGGGCGCGATTCGGGTCGGGAACGTCGTGGAGCGGGGATTGTGCGAATGGGCCGCAGAGCAAGCGAAGCTCGAGATCGTGCTTTCACCCCCGGGGATCTACTCGGACCTGATGCCGGTTCACGCGAACCTCGATGCGCTGGCTCCGGGCGAGTGTGTGATCGAAGCGAAGAGCACCGGCCAACACGACGAATGGGGCGAGCCGGGGACCGACGAAGTGCCCGACCATGTCATCGTCCAGGTGCAGCAACAGATGGCGCTCGCGGGCGTCGGCTACGCTCTCGTTCCGTGCCTTTTCGTCGGACTACGACGCGACGTGCAGTTGTACCGGGTGGAGCGGGACGACGAGTTGATCGCGGACCTGCTCGAGCGGGCGAGGGAGTGGTGGGGACGGCACGTTGTGGAGCGCCAGCCGGTGCCGGGCGCACTGCCTGACCTATCGCTCCTGAAGCGGATCCAGCGGTCCCCCTCGAGCGAGCGTGTCATCGACCCGATGCTCGTCTACGGCTATATCGCGGCGCAGAAGAATGCGAGCGTTGCGAAGAAGGTGCAGGAGTTGGCACAGGCGGAACTGCTCGCGGCGTTAGGGGACGCCGAAGCGGGGATCGACAACGAGGGGAACGTGCTTGTGAGCTACCTCCAGAGGAGCCGCAAGGAGTACACGGTCCCGGCCGGGGTCTACAGGCAGATTAGGATCGAGAGGCGGGCATGACAAAACCGGACGTACCGCTTCGGAGCCGGAGTCAACTGGAGGGAGGGGCCGCGCAGCGAAACTTTTCGCTCGGGGGCGGGCTCGTGGAGCGGATGCAGATGCACCCGAGGGTGAATTGGTCGGAAGTGGTTCGGAGAGCGATCTTGGCGACGCTCGAGAAGCTGGAGGGGAAGTGACCGAAGAACGTCGCAACGTCCTCATCCGCGCCACGCACTCACAAGTGGGCAAACCGATCGACTGGTACCATGTCGATCATATGTCGATCGATCCGGTCAAAGACCAACGCGGCAAGATGGTTGTCATACTTTTCTGGTTCGAGTCCATAAGACTCGGGTTTCGCCTCTATACCAGAGAGTCCGTGGAAGAGGTCATCGCCGGGTTGCGTGAGATCATGGACTGGCAATGGCCTGTGGAGGGAGAGGGGAAATGACGACAACGGCGCTTTCACCGAGGACGAAGGCCGAGGAGATGCTCAGGCACCCCGCGGCGATCGTCCACCTGAAGTCTGTTCTGCCCGCGACCTGGAGCGAGCAGGCGAAAGAACGGTTCATCACGAACTGCCAGATGGTGGCTCGGACGAGCGCCAGCTTGGCGAACGTCGAACCGAAGACCGTCATGGACGCCTGTATCGACGCGGCCCGGCTCGGGCTCGAGGTCAACTCCCCGCTGAAGCAGGCGTGGGTCCTCCCCTACGGGCAGCGTGCCCAGTTGGTGGTGGGCTACCAGGGGTTGTGCGACCTGATGCGGCGCTCGGGGCTCGTGAAGGCGATCCACACCGGGATCGTCAGGGCGGGCGACAGCTACCGCCGGACCGCGACGACCTTCGAGTTCGAGTGCGACCCGTTCAGCGAGGACCGTGGACCCGTGATCGGGGCGTACTGCGTCCTGGTCATGGCGGACGGCAGCGAGCAGGTCGAAACGATGAGCCTCGAGCAGATCAACCACATCCGCGCCAAGAGCCGGGCCGGAACGAAGGGTCCCTGGATCACCGACTTCGACCAGATGGCTCGGAAGACCGTCCTTCGCAGGGCTGCGAATCTCGTGTCCTGGTCCCCGGACGACGCGGCGGGCTTGGCGATCGCCGACGAGACCGAGTTCCGGGAAGTCCCCGCCGAGGTCGAGATCATGGACCCGAAGAAGGGGGTCGCCAGGGTTCGGGCACGTCTGGCCGCTGACGAGGCCGAGGAAGCCGCCCAGGAGGCCCAGGGAGCGGCGCAGTACCCCGAGGAGGTGTCAGAAGGCCCCCAGGAGCCCGAGACGCGCCAGGAAGCCCCACAGGCCCCCAGAACGGAAACGGCTACGGGCGGCCAGATCCCGACGGGGATCTTCCCGGCGATCATGCAGCGGGCTCGGCAGTTCGCAGAACTGAGTGGGCTCGCCCCCTGGACCCGGTTCTCGGGCGGCCGACAGGCGCTCGTCGCCGAAGCCTCCCAGCACTACCGCAACCGCCTCGACCTCTGGGACGACCTGACGAAGTGGTGGGGGTCGCTCCCGGGCGAGCTCCGGCAGGAAATCGGGGACCTCGAGGACGCCATCGCCCGGTTCATGACCGACGGCGGCGATAGCCTCCCTGGGATGTCGTCATGAAGGGGAGCAGCGAAGTCACCGCGGGCGGCGACGGGCGATTCCTGATTCGGATCGACAAGGCCAGGCTGATCGAGGAGGGAGCCGACAAGGTGATCCTCGCGGTGGAGCCCGAGGCCGTCCTTCACTTCCTCCGGGAGACCCTTGATCTCTGGGAGGACCTGTTTGGTGCCGTGAGAGGGGGCTCGAGATGACCTGCCCCTGGGCGCTCCGGCACTGCGCGGACTGCGGGGCGGTCCTCCGGGACTACGAACTCGCGACCTGCTCGCAATGCCGGGAGTGGCACCGGACCGAGGACCGACAGGACGGACGAGACGACCCGAGCCCGTTCTCACCGGGCACCGACGAGAGGGGGAAGCCGTGGACATGAAGAAGATCCTCGAACTCCGCGAACTGCTCATGCGGAACAACCTCGAGCGTGATCTCGTGCTCTGCTCCGATTCGGAGTCTCTGTGGCTCATGGACGTTCGCGAGATGGACGGCGAATGGGAGATGGTCGGCCTTCGGCAAGGACATCCCGTCTGGGTACGAGGGCGAAAGGGGGAAGCCGTGGAGCGGCGTACCTTGAAGAAGGAGATCCGCTACCGGAGCCCGAATGGGAAGCTCACCGAGGGGCAGGCTCGAGCGATCCTCAAGCGGCGAGACGACACGGCATACCACGTCTGGCCGAAGCTGGCCGTCCCCGTCGCGAAGGAGTTCGGCGTGTCGAAGGACACGGTTCTCCTCATCTGGAGGCGGCTGACCTGGGGCTGGCTCTAACACAAGACCAACCGGGCGCGGCCAACGATGCTGGCAAGCGGCAGACCAGCGCCGCGTCATACGCCGGGCGGGTCGGGTAGGAGAGGCGAGCGCCTCACCCGCCCGGCGGTGAGAGGAGAGACATGAAGAGAGGAGTGACCGTGGAGTACGTGATCGCAGTCGTGGCGATTTTGGTCGCGGTGTGGGCGGTGGTGCAGGTCGGCAAGAAGGCTAACGTTGCGGACTTGGCTGCTACAGAGAGGTACCTGAAGGAGACCCGTGACCACCTCATTGAGACTCGTGGCATGCTGATCGATACGAATGATCTGGTGATCGATCTCAAGCGTCAGGTCGCCGATATCGAGAAGATCGTCAACGGGTCCGGTCTGACCTTGGAGCAGCTTGGCGAGGTGCGGGAGCAGATCCTCGACCTCGAAGCGGTCGCAAAGTACATCGGAGACTGCATCGGAGAGGACATCTTCCCCGACGACCTCCCACCCGTCCACCGCACGACGAGTCACAAGCCTCGTCCAGAGGTTCGGAACATCGACCCGACACCGGATCGGAGCGGACCGTGAGCGACCGCGTGAGCAAGGAAGAGGTGGAGCGGGATATCCACTTTCTCCGTGTCAGCGACCGCTACATGGAGCAGAGGCATCGCGTCAGAATCGCTACCCTCCTCCGCCGCCTGCTCGCCGAGCGTGCGGCGCTGGAGAACATTTCCGTCAGGTGTCGGCGCTGCAAGGGCACTGGCTCGCAGATTCATCAGTCAGGCCCGCTGCTTTGCGACGTGTGCGAGGCGACGGGCAAGGTGCGTAATGTGGAGTTGATTGAGCGAGAGATCGCTGCATCGCGCCGCGAGTGGGCGAGGGAGGCGCTGGAGCGATGGGACGACGAGAAGGACGGCGGGACGCTTGGCGCGTTCCTCGACTACCTCCGCGCCCAGGCCAAAGAGTCGCGTTCACACGAGCCAGACAGGAGCGGAACGTGAGCGACCGCAGCCTTCTCCTCCTCAACTTCTTCGGCACGCTCCTCCTCTGCACACTGGTTACGATCGAACACGGACACGACGGGTGGTTTGGATTCATGGTCGGTGTTCTCTGGCAGTTCTGTCTCATGGTTCTCAAAGACAAACAGCAGGGAGTCATCTAATGCTGGACGAACGCCCCGGCGTGGATCCCAAGATGGTAATCTCCGCCCTCGCCACCGCCGCCCTGTTCTGGGG